>Ga0209788_1000010_pt1 | contig 72903 bp, 55 predicted proteins | sample WorMetLIZISLAND1_2_FD_187415 | JGI IMG/M metagenome (GOLD analysis project Ga0209788, IMG submission 187415) | Marine gutless worms symbiont microbial communities from Max Planck institute for Marine Microbiology, Germany - Olavius clavatus LIZARD... ...
GCAGCTTCCCGCCAAAGGGTAAATCAAAATCCTCAAATTGACGCTGATGGATGTTGTTTCGATACATGAGACCTGCCGATAAAGTGCAAGGGTTTGGTGCCTTATGGCTATGTTTCGCTTTCACTTCCAAGGACGAAAATAGCATAATAATGTAAATTTATCAAGTGATTATATGTTATTCAGGAAGCCCTATATAGCCAATAAACGAGATTTTTTGCATCTGGTTGGGATTGAGTTCTATTGGCGAGACCTTTGCATAACACTCCTTTTGGTCCGATTTCGGCGTCCGGCTCAAAATGGTATTCTCGAAATATTCAATATATTCATACGGTTACATTTTTCGCTGTCCTTGAACGTGAACAAAAACAGATGTTCTGCAAAGGTCTCTTGGCGGGAATTATAAATGTGCTTTTCTGCCGCGTAGCGGCTTACTTGATGAACCCCGCAATGCAGCCGACAAACCGCTCTCCGGTTTCAGCGTTGCTCCCTCGTCGGCGTTTCCGTAGCTTCTAGGAAGGGCGCCGTTACGGGTTGCGGCTGATCGCTACTGTTAGGCAATATGGAAATAGCAATAAAACGAAGTGGGGGGCTAATATTTATGTTCTTAAGACACGATTGGGCTTTTTTTGTTGCTGGAAGTTCATTAATGGCAATAGCTGTTTGGGGGTTTTTTTCTGGTAAATCTGAATCATGGATATTTCTCTTGGTAGGCTTTGCATTGTCAAGTCTTCCCATGGTACAGCGATTAGAAATCAAGAAAAATTCAACTGATGGCCTTTCAATTGGATTTGAACGCCCAAAAGTCAATGAGATAGTTAAACTAATGTCGCACTCTGCAAAATTGAGAAGTGGTGAAGACAGAGAAGCACTCAAAAAAGCAACTGCTGAACTAAAGGCTGTTAAGAATACTCAACGGAGGGAAGGATTAAAATTAATTGGTGCTCTTATTTTATTGACAGGTTTGGCAGTTTTTTTCTTATCTTTTTCCTCTAATTCGAATGATAAAAATGAGTCAGGAGCAGCAAGTCATAAAGAAGCCCCATCCGTCGAAAAAGTGATTGACGTAAATCCTAATTCGACTGAAGGGGAAAAGAAAGAAATTAATTGACATGCGGCCTGACACATATGAGCCTTCCGCCTATCAATAGGCAATAAAAAATAAATGGGATAAAGATAGCGATCTTCTCCCTTTGTCGATTATCAAGCCGTTGCAGACGGACGTCGCTGCGCGACGCCACTGAACAGCAACGTCACTCACCCGCCGCGCTCCGGCACCCTTCCACGAATGACAGGGATTTGCCGGTACACTCCGCCGGATCGGTGATGCCGTTTCGGGTGGCCCGGTTATATCCCGCTTCATGGCCGGAACAGTCCGAGGTGCAGGGATCGCCGGTAAAGCTGCGATTGATCAAGGGCTGCCGATACCTTGGGAGCCGGTCGTCATCATCGCAAACATACGTTTTCATACCATACAAACTTCACTTTTTCCATGGTGTCGGCTATATCATCAAGGACGATTTTCATATCACAAACCTTTAAAAAGAAATATCCCTAATCCCGGCGGATGAAAAAAGAGGCCTGGCAAGGGCCATTCGTCACCTGCACGGGTGCAAGTCCCAGTACCTGGAATCTGTCTCCCCATGAAAGAGACTTTCCAGGGGAAAACGGTATGGGCGGGCGTTGTCCAGGTGTTTCGCCTGGTTGACCACCCAAGCGCCGAAAAGTGCTACGCTTGGTCATACGCCATGGAAGGATCACCGAAGCGGAAATACATAGCCGTTTTGCACGCGGGACCGGTTAAATCGCCCGTTGATGCGGTTCGGGCGTTTATTGTAAGTGAGTCGAATAAGGGGGGCCGAAAATGAAATGTTGACAAGGCTGTAAATGTGTTGATACTTAATTACGTAGTTATAAAAAATGCCCCCTGCGACATTTTATCAAACTAAAAACTGATAGAATCGACCACGGGGCTTTTCTTTTGGGTTAAGGGGGTAAATATGCGTAAAGTTGCATTTATGATTGACGGCTGGTTCATGCGGAAACGGATTTATAACCTTAAAACATTTTATTATAATGGCGATGAGATTCGAAAGTACTGTTTAAGGCATCTGAAAAAAGATGATAATCTATATCGCATTTTCTATTACGATACAGGGCCGTTAAATAAGAAGGGGCACCATCCTATTACGAAAGAACTGATTGACTTTAAAGGCACCGCTACGGCCAAGGGCCAAATAGCTCTCCTTGAATCTATTAGAAGTACACCAAATTTTGCCCTACGACTGGGTGAAACAACATGGACTGAAAACAAGTGGGCAATAAGGGCAGATCAGCTAAAGAGACTGCTCAACAATGAAATTTCTGTTAGCGATCTTGCCGCTTCAGATGTATCCCCGGTAATCCAGCAAAAGGCTGTGGATATGAAAATGGGCATTGACATTGCGCTGATAGCATTCAAGAGGCTCTCTGACCTGTTAATTGTCATTTCGGGTGACGCAGATATAGTCCCCGCACTAAAGATGGCAAGGCGTGAGGGGATGCAGGTTGGCCTTGACCCCCTCAGGAGCCATATTCGCCCAGAGCTATCTGAACATGTTGATTTTATTGAAACGAAAATCCAGCAAAAGAAAGCGGGCGGATGATCACCACCCGCCCTGTCATCTCTGAAAATCAATCATCATACGGGCTTTTAAAGCAGTATATAATTTCGAGACCACCGATCGATACACCCAACGGCAGCGATAACCGGCCCACCGGGCAACCTGCTGGGACTTTGAATTACAGGTAGTGTACAAGAGCCTGAACGACGTGCTTACCGTGGGTCCGGTTTATTAAGTTGTTAGCTTTTTTTCCTTCGCTTCCATAGCCACCCTGCAACCGGAACCAAAATGGCCGCCCACAGCCATTGCCAATTGCTCTTGAAAAAAATACCGAGCTTTTGTGATGCAGTAACATTAACCTCGATAATTTTGCTAAATGTTCTGATGGCTCGCGGAGTGCTATGCCCATCAATTTCCAAAAGAGCGGTTAATGTCAGGTGTAATTTATGCTGGCCTTCTTCCTTAGGGTGTATCTCCCATTTCCATTCTGTTCGTTGACTTTTTGACACTGCCTGTATTTCAGGTGTTATTGCTGTAATTTGAAACATATAGCCAGAAAGGCGAGCTTCTATTCTATCACTAACCCTGATAGTGGCACCTATCTTTTCACCTTCCTCGGAAATTGATTGTTTAAGTTCGTCTATCGCCTCAGATAGACTCAAGATCAGTTGTATCTTGGGAGAATCTTCGATATTGATATTTGTAGGAGCATTGAATGCTATCGTTCCAAATTCCATTTCGTCTAGCAACCTATCAACTGTGTGTCGCAACTTATCAACTGTCGGCGTAATGGAAGGCAGCGTTACAGTTCTCGGTATTGACTCCCCATTTTTATACGATCTCAGCATAAAAAGCGAGGACACTGAAACCAGAATGGCAAAAAGCACCAAGATGCTAATCCCGATTTTCCATTTTAGTTTCATGGGATACTCAAACAGCTAACCATAATTAGATGTATCCGCATAAACTACGGAATTGTTTATTTCTGCCCGTATAAGACGCCTCTGAAAATCGTTCCATTGTCTTTTTAACCCAAATAATGATAAAGAGTTATCTCCGCATTTGCGTTTTCGTATGTCGTGTTATGCGGATCGGCTGTGGACGGTTGAGGATGTTATTCGGCTGGCCCGTTGACAGGCTTATAAATGTGAGTAGAAATCTTTCTTTGAGAGGCCTGACTGCCTGATCATTTTTTTCATAAGGTCACGGCCATATTGCTCCTTGCGACTTTTCATATGGCCGACAGTAACAATCCGTCTTTGGCCGTTTGTGTAGCCCTCCCATTGAGCGTGGCTTGAAGCCCGTCTTTTTATTGAGAAACCAATAGCGGCTAATATTTTTTCAACTTGTGCGCGGTCAAGTGGTGGATATTGCCCTCCCATCAGTAGGCGTTAGCCAACTTCCTTTAAAAGTGAAGCCAGGTTGATGGATCTTTTTGGGTCATATGAAGTCCCCGACTCTCGAAATCAACTTTGAACGGGGCACAAGCTCCTTGAATGTAAAATTGTCTGAAAAGTTGTTTAGGGTAACCAGCAGGTTGAGCCAGTAATAATACGCCCTGTCTTTAAATGGAGATCGACGTTTAATGAGCGCGGGGATAGATTCACGGTCATCAGTATCAACAACAGATTCGAGATAGCTCAGGATGGCCTCTTTAAGATTTACCTTTAGCTCATCCCGGGACTGTGCTTCTACTGCAATATCAAAATTCAGGCATAGACCATACCACGTTCCGTCTTTTTGCTTTTTGCCAAAGCATCGAAGGATAAATTCATCTGGCGAAACCTGTGCCATAACCGCCTCCCTTATGGCTCAACCATAGTTGCCGTAATCTAAACGAGGTATGTGACAATCTAAATCACAACATTGCCCTTTGCAAGAATTTTCCTGATTTTACAGGGCTTTTGTTCTTCCATGTGCTGAAAGCCTTTCCGTTCAAATCAGGACACGACCCCGGAACAGGCCGGTTTTTTGAAAGCCTGAAGGCATATATACAGCACCCCCCTGGGTTCCCGGTGGGGGGTGTCATGTTTGGGGGTGTTTGTGTTAATTTCACCCCAATAGCTCCACGCAGTTTTGTAAATTGTCACTGCAAGAAACTTTAAGTGTGTCAATATAATAGCGCTTATCAAAATGCAATTTTCGAAACCAAGGAAAATTTTTCCACTCCTCGATTTTCTCAACTGACCAGTTAAGACGCTTCGATAATTTTTTTGTGATATCTGAATCTGATAAATAGAATGCAGAATTTTCATCAATAACAAGACGTAGTTTTACAACCAACCTCCTTTCGTTCTCACACTTAAAATCTTTGTGCTTTTGGCAAAGATATAATTCAAGTGGGCGGTCATTTTCCTTGCGGAATTCATCTTTTGTATACTTTATTTTATGCCACTCTATTTCAAGAATATCATTTGCATAAATTGATTCGGATAAAGCAGTCTGTATTATAGATGTAAATGTAGCAACATCAAATATTTTTATATATTTGGGGGTTTTTGTTTTTTCATTATCACTAAATCTGTTTCTTAGCTGCTCAACATGATGTGAATCATTTGGTTTGCTTGTACACAACGCATAATTCTCGTTTAGAGAGAGGTTTGCAACGTTTATTGCATTACCATATTTATCAATCGTTCTATATCCACCATATTTTCCGTCTGTCATATCCTGTCTTATATTATTTTCAAAATCAGCATATTTTTGTAATCTCCCAAACCATATATCACCAGACAAAAAATTTCTAGCCGCATCATTTCCATTAAAAAACCTGTAAAGGGGAGGTTTCGGAGCTTTACGATTTAATTTGACAGGTCTGTTCATTATTACCAATCCTCTTGTAAAAACATAACAGCCATAAAGTTTACATAGCGCATCACCAGGCAATCGCACGCTGGCTCTCGCTTAAATTGCGCCGGTGGATGTTTTGGCTTAGAACAAAAGCGGCCGGATTGTACCCGAGGCTTTTTAAGGGACAAATTTGTCTCTTTTTTTGGCCTGCCACGTCGCATATTTGCAATTCAGCCGCAATGATGGTATTTTAATAACATACAATCGTTCCAAAATCCACTGGAATTTCCGTCAATCCCGCAGCAATTTTTTATAGCAGTTTGCCAGGGACAGGCCATGAAAAAGAAAAAAGTGACCGATCGGCCCATTGAGCAATACGACCACCCCGATAAAAGCCGCCTGAACAATCCGCCCGTGGGTCTTGTATCCGAGGCCACCGAACCCACCCGGCAGGTGAAAAAGAGCTATGCCTACGACCCGCACCTTGACCCGCAGTTGCAATGGGCCGGCAAGGCGGAACACACCTCCTTTGAAGTGCCGACGGTCAGCCTCCACGTCCATGAACGCATCGATCCCAAGACCATCATCGACAACGTGAAAAAAGAAGATAACGCCCCCAGGCAGATGTCCCTGTTTGAAACCAACAAGCGTCCCTTACGGGAAGCCGTCGAGTTTTACAAACACCGGCAAGGATGGAGCAACCGCCTCATTGCGGGCGACTCCCTGCTGGTGATGAACTCCTTGCTGGAAAAAGAGGGCCTGGCCGGCAAGGTGCAGATGGTCTATTTTGACCCGCCTTACGGCATCAAATACAGGTCCAACTTCCAGCCCTTTGTCAACAAGCGGGATGTAAAGGAGAGGGATCAGGACTTGACGACCGAACCGGAGATGATCAAGGCATTCCGGGACACCTGGGAATTGGAAATACACTCTTACCTAAGTTACCTGCGTGACCGGCTGCTCCTGGCAAGGGAACTGCTGCATGAATCCGGCTCGATTTTTGTCCAGATCAGTGATGAGAACGTGCATCATGTGCGGAATCTGATGGATGAGGTGTTTGGGGTTGGGAATTTTGTGGTGTCAATTGTTTTCCAAAAGAAAGCCTATCAGGATGCTTCATTGGTCGCCCCAGTTAATGATTTCATTCTATGGTATGCAAAAGAGAAGGTTAAAACGAAATGTCATCATTTGTTCGCTAGAAATGAATTTGATGGTGACGTTGGTAAATACAACAGGATTCTTTCACCTAAAGGGATGGTGGAATCTTCAAAAGAACTTGACCAAAATGAAATTGAGAAGCGTTTGGATAGTGGATGGAAGTTGTTCAGGGAAGATTATCCATTAGTTAGTCAAGATCCAGCTTCAGAGCCTCAACCGTATGATTTTGAAGGCAAAGTGTTTTTTCCGCCGCCAAACCGTCATTGGAGCGTAAAGCACCCTGAAGGTCTTGATGAATTAGCACGAAAAGGAAGAATAAGAGCAACAGCAGATCGTTTATATGGTGTGAGGTTTTGGGATGACAATCCGTTGATTCCTTTAAGTAATTTTTGGGCAAAAATGAAGGGAGCTGCCAACCCTATTTATGTCGTGCAGACAACAGAGTTAGCAATTTCTCGCTGCCTCCTCATGACCACCGACCCCGGCGATCTCGTCCTTGACCCCACCTGCGGCTCCGGCACCACCGCCTATGTGGCCGAACAGTAGGGCCGCCGCTGGATCACCTGCGACACCTCACGGGTGGCCACCACCTTGGCTAAGCAGCGATTGATGACCGCGAACTTTGACTATTACAAGCTGGCCCATCCTGATGAAGGCGTCGGCTCCGGCTTCCAATACAAGACCGTTCCCCACATCACCCTGAAATCCATTGCCAACAACGAACCCCCAAGAGAAGAGACCCTGTATGACCAGCCCTTGAAAGAGACCCGGAAAATCCGGGTCGCCGGGCCGTTTACCGTCGAGGCGGTGCCCGCGCCGGTGGTGAAATCCATTGAAGAGATTGAAAACGAAGCACCGGCCTCGGACAATTCCGTTGCCCGATCCGGTGAAACCCTGCGCCAGACTGAATGGCGGGACGAACTGTTCAAGTCTGGCATTCGGGCCAAGGGCGGCAGGAAGATCGAATTTACCCGTATCGAGCCATTGTCCGGCACCCGCTATCTCCAGGCCGAGGGCGAAACAAAAGAGGATGAGCCGAAACGGGTTTTTATCTCATTCGGCCCGGAACACGCACCCCTGGAACAACGGCAGGTGGAGCTGGCCATTGAAGAGGCCATGTCCATCAAGCCAAAACCGGATATTGTATTATTCGCCGCCTTCCAGTTCGACGCCGAGGCGGCCAAGGACATTGACGAGACCCACTGGCCGGGGGTGACGCTTCTGCGGGTACAGATGAACGCCGATATGTTCACCGAAGACCTGAAAAAGAAAAAGGCCGGTAATGAATCCTTCTGGCTTATGGGGCAACCGGATGTGCGGATCATTGAAATCAAGAAAGGCGAGGACAAGGGTAAGATTCAGGTAGAGGTTGCCGGGTTTGATTATTACGATCCCAAGTCCGGCAATGTGGAGTCCGGTAACAAAGGCGATATTGCCATGTGGATGCTGGACACCGATTACGATGGCAGGAGCCTCCTGCCCCGCCAGGTCTTTTTTCCCATGGCCGGAGCCAAGGAAGGCTGGAGCCGATTGGCCAAGAACCTCAAGGCCGAGATTGATGAAGAGAAGATCGAGGCCTTCCGGGGCACTGTGTCCCTGCCTTTCAAGCCCGGCATGCAGATCGCGGTCAAGATCATTGACGCCCGAGGGGTGGAAAGTTTAAAGATCGAGAAGATGTGAGATGCCTGGTTTCAGCGACTATATCATATAGACAGCGAAAGGCCCCTTGGTAGTCCCAAGAAGCCAAGCGCCGACCGGGTAGTCCCAATCCATTTATAAATATAATATCAGCTTTAATGACTTGGATGTCAAGAAAAATATGAGCAACCGGCAAATAGAAAAACTGATCATCAATTCCCCTTACGAGGAGCCAACCCGTTTCTGGCAATATGTGCGGGACACTAGGGAGTTTTCCCTTGAACCGGGCAGGCGTCCGGCCGGCTATGTAATTGCCACCCCTCAGTCAAAGGGCTTTGATGATCCCGGCATCTTTGTGCCCATTGAAATGGTTAATGCCATTCGCCCGAGGATCAAAGACTGGCGGGAGCGGGGCTATCCGGGCGTGACCGGTATCACCAAAAGGTTGCTTGCCCATTGGCTGGAACCGGATGAACGGCAGGACCGGCAGTTCTTTTTCTGCCAGTTTGAGGCCATTGAGACTTTGATCTGGCTCACCGAGGCCCCGGATGCCGAAAAAACCGGCATTGTTATTCCGTCCGACGGCGGCGAGTTTATCCGCTGGTGCTGCAAGATGGCAACCGGCAGCGGTAAGACCATTGTCATGGCCATGGTCATTGCCTGGCATATCCTGAACAAGGTGGTGAACCGGCAGGATGTGCGGTTTTCCAAAAACGTGCTGATTGTGGCCCCGGGGCTCACGGTCAAAAGCCGGTTGAGTGTGCTGAATCCTTTTGACGACAACAACTATTATGAGCTGTTCAATATCGTGCCGGTTGGTCTCCTTGATAAGTTGCGGCAAGGCAAAATCATCATTCAGAACTGGCATACGCTGCAATGGGACACCGAAGAGAAAGTCGCCAAGAAAAAGACGGTCGATAAACGGGGCGTAAAAAGTGACGAGGCTTACGTTCGGGATGTGCTGGGTGACATGGCAACGGCCAGGAATATACTGGTGATCAACGACGAGGCCCACCATGCCTGGCGGGTGCCTGCCGAGTCAAAAGTAAAGGGAGTCAAGAAAGAGGACATTGAAGAGTCCACCATCTGGGTCGGCGGCCTGGACAGGATTAATAAGGCCAGGGGGATTTTAAAATGTTTGGATTTTTCCGCCACCCCGTTTGCACCATCCGGTAAACAGAGCAGTGAAGAGGCATTGTTCCCCTGGATAATTTCCGATTTCGGCTTGAATGACGCCATTGAGGCGGGTCTGGTTAAAACGCCGAGAGTGGTTATCCGCGATGACGGCAAGCTGGGGTCTGATTACAAGTCCCGCCTGTATCATATCTACATGGACAAGGAGGTAAAAGACGACATCAACCGCAAGGCGGATGAAACAGAGCCTCTTCCCGATCTTATCACCAATGCCTATTATCTCCTGGGTAAAGACTGGCTGGAAACACGAAAGAGGTGGGTGGACAAGGGGCACACCATCCCGCCGGTGATGATTACAGTAGCGAACCGGACAGAGACCTCTTCCCGGATCAGGTATGCCTTTGATCACAACCAGATATTAATCAAAGAATTGTGTGACAGCGAAAAGACTTTGCAAATTGACAGCAAGGTCTTGGACCAGGCGGAAGCGGCTGATGAGGTTGTTGTTATTGATGACAATGGCAAGAAGCTGACCAAAAAACAGCAGGCCGAGTTGTTGCGCTTGCAGGTGGATACGGTCGGCAAGGCAGGAAAGCCGGGAGAACAGATTCAGAATGTCATTTCCGTGGGAATGCTTTCCGAGGGATGGGACGCCAGCACCGTAACCCATATTATGGGGCTGCGGGCTTTTTCGAGCCAGCTTTTATGTGAACAGGTGGTAGGAAGAGGTCTGAGGCGCACATCTTATGATGTCGGGGAAGACGGCCGGTTTGCCCCGGAATATGTCAATATATTTGGCGTGCCGTTCACCTTCCTGCCCCATGAGGGTGGCGAAGGACCCCCGCCTCCACCACCGCCACCCAAAACAATCATCGAGCCGGTTCAGGAAAAAGAGGCGCATGAAATCATCTGGCCGAACATTCTGCGGGTAGACTACATATACCGGCCTCAGCTTTCCATTGATATGGACAAGGTGGCGGTCATCGAACTGGACCCGTATGAATCCATTACAGAAGCAGAATTGGCGGCAATCATAGCAGGAAAACCAAACCCTGCCGCCTTATCGGAAATTGACCTCAAGGAGATAGGCGAAAAATTCCGTTTGCAAACCATTATCTTTGAGACGGCCAAAAGGATTTTTAATGACGAAAAACCGAACTGGCAGGGGCGGCAGGAAATATTTCTGGTGAAACTTGTCAGAATAGTGGAACGGTTTATCGCTTCCGGCAGGATCAGCATTAAAAATGATCTGTTCCGGCAGGATGAGTTGCGCAGACGCATACTTATCATGCTGAACCTGAACAAGATAATCCAGCATATATGGGAAGCAATCAGGACTGAAAATACGGAAAAACTGTTCCCCGTCTTTGACAATGAAAATCCTGTCCGCTCAACCGCAAACATGCGAACCTGGCATACAAGCAAGCCCTGTGAGTGGACATTGAAATCACATATCAACTTCTGTGTGTTTGATTCCACCTGGGAGGCATCCGAGGCGTATGCCCTTGATAGGCATAGCAATGTCAAGTCATGGGTCAAGAATGACCACATTGGCTTTATGGTTCTTTATAATTACCAGGGAGTAGTGCGGAAATATTTTCCTGACTTCATTATCAAACTGGAGAATGATGAACACCTTATTCTGGAAACCAAGGGGCGGGATACCCAACAGAACAAAACGAAACGGAAATTTCTGGATGAATGGGTGAGGGCGGTGAACAATCATGGCGGTTTTGGCGCGTGGCATGAAGCAATCTCTTATCACCCTGACGATTTATCGAAGATTCTTTCTTCTAAAATGGCGTAGAACATGCAGCCTTTTAAACAACTTCGTTCAACAATTCTCAATAGGAACCGCCGTCACCCGGTATGATAAATTGTCTCTCCCGTTTCAAGTATCCACCGGAACAGGCCGGTTTTTTAAAAGCCTGAAGGCATATATATAACACCCCCCCTGGGTTCCCGGTGGGGGGGTGTCATACATGGGGGGGGATCGTTCCGGATGCTGCGAAAAATCGCTCTTTTCTCGGCCCATATATATTACTATTAATATACCGGCCGCTTACGTCTCTTTCAGGTTCTCCCGATTCCGTTCGATATGACCCAAAATCTCTAACTTTACCGGCGGTGCAAGTTCCGTCATCCACTTGGGTTGCACTTCCTGGACATAAACGCCCAAGGTCGGCGTGCTCTTGTCCGAACTGTTGGTCCGTAAGGGAAAAATACCCGCATTTCGGCGGGGGATTATTAGGAATAGAACATTGTTGAAATCATTATAGGGGTAATTTTTCAAAATTGTCAATAGATATTCGTTGGCTGGGTTTTTATTGTCGCCGGGGCCATCATGCTGCTGATCCCCGGCCAGGGTCTTTTGACCATCCTGATCGGATTACTGTTGATCCATTTCCCTGGTAAGCGTAAACTCATCAAGAAAGTGATGGGGCGGCCCAACATTTTTATTGATTCGGCCAGCCAGATCCCCGGTGCGTTGGGGTCCGGCGGTATGTCCAGCAAGGTGATCGCAGCTCGGAAGGTGGCCATGGGAGGGGCGCCCACCATGGTGGCCAATGGTGAAAAAACGGGTATTTTGGCCGATCTGTTCGCGGGCAAGCCGGTAGGGACGCTGGTATTGCCCCAATCCAGGCGCCTCAAGACCCGACAGCACTGGATCGCCTATGCCAAGTCCCCCAAGGGCCGGGTGGTGGTGGACGCCGGCGCCCGCCGGGCGCTGGAGTCGGGAAAGAAGAGCTTGCTGCCATCGGGGGTCAAGGCTGTTGAAGGGCGGTCTCGTGAAGGGGATTCCGTTGAAATTGTCGATGAACAGGAAACCTCCATCGCCTATGGGCTGGTTAACTACCGGGCCGGCGATTTGGATAAAATCAAAGGGGTTAAAACCGATCAGATTGAATCTGTTTTAGGCTATCGCGGTTATGATGAAGTGGTCCACCGGGATAACATGATTTTGACCTTTAGGCTCAAGTTAAAAGGCGGCTCCGAGGCGCTCCGGTCCAACCTCTTGTTAGCGGAGCTGATTCAAAAGGCGCTGGAACAGGCCGATATTCCCGCAGCCGCGGTTCAGGTGGTGCCGACCCCGGATCGTACGGCGGTTCAGGCGCTTCTGGCCTTGGAAGAAGACATTGATCTGATGATTCCCCGGGGCGGCGAAGGGTTGATCCGTTACGTGGTCCAAAACACTGCCATCCCCGTTTTAAAACACTACAAGGGGGTCTGCCATGTCTATGTGGACCGGTGGGCGGACCTCGCCATGGCCGAAGAGATCAGTTTTAACGCCAAGGTGCAGCGGCCCGGTGTCTGTAACGCAATGGAGACATTATTGGTTCACGAAGGGGTCGCCGGGGAATTTCTGCCGTCCATGGTACGCCGTTTCGAACAGGCCGGTGTGGCGCTTCGCGGCTGTGAAAAAACCCGGCAATGGTCTTCTGCTGTTACAGCGGCGACAAAAGAGGATTGGCGCGAGGAGTTTCATGACCTCATCCTGGCGATCAGGGTGGCGCCGGATATGGATGCGGCCCTGGATCATATCGATAGATACGGCACCCGTCACACCGAGGCGATCGTCACCCGGGATTACAGCCGGGCCCGCCGTTTTCTAACCGAGGTGGATTCATCGGCGGTGCTGGTCAATGCGTCGACTCGTTTTAACGACGGCAGCGAGTTGGGTCTGGGGGCTGAGATCGGGATCAGCACCAGCAAGCTGCACGCTTTTGGACCCATGGGCTTGACCGAGTTGACCACCACCAAGTTTGTCGTGACCGGTGACGGGCAAATCCGGGAGTGATCTTTTCAGGATGGTGAAAAACGGTTCCAGACCGGTCCGGGCCCTGGGGCTTTGCTCCGGCGGGTTGGACAGCATGCTGGCCGCATTGGTGCTGCGGGATCAGGGCATCGATGTGACCTGGATCTCCTTTAGCCGGACGTTCCCGCAAGCCCCAGATCGCGTTGGCCGCAACGTACGGCATCACCCGGTTTCCCACACCGGCGGGTGGATGTTTGCTCTTGTGTTATACCAATTATCGATGTTATAGGGTCATTCGGTGTTTGGGAGGGATTTGAGGCGGTCACCAGAAGATTTTCCGGCCTCAAATTCGCGCCATGCAATATCCGGGTTCATTTGGCTGGCTTCTCAAGGGCAACTGAAACCAAATGACGGTATTTTTGGCGGTATCTGAAACTTGTTGGGTTTATTAACATATTGATAATATTATACTATCATTGCCGAATGTGATTGCCGCCGCCTTGAAGAAGACAACTGCAGACTTCATCCTGCTGAAAATTGAGGAAAAAGACCCTGACCAGTATTCGGCTTTACTTCAAAGCATTGGTGTGAATGAAGAACCAGTTGAAGATGCACAAGCAGCAGTGGAGGCTCAATGAAAATCCTCCACACGTCAGACTGGCATTTAGGTCGCTCTCTTTACGGCAGGAAACGATATGAGGAGTTTTCGGCGTTTCTGAATTGGCTGGCTCAGACCATCGAAGATGAAAAGATCGATGCCCTTCTTATCGCAGGTGATGTGTTTGATACGAGCACGCCCGGTAATCGGGCGCAAAAGCTCTACTATCGATTCCTCTACCGGGTTTCCACATCCTGCTGCCGCCATGTTGTGGTCATTGCCGGGAACCATGATTCACCGTCATTTCTGAATGCCCCAAAGGAACTGCTGCGGGCGCTGAATGTGTATGTAGTCGGCTCCATAACAGACACCTTGGACGACGAGGTGATTGTTCTTCTCAAGGGTGATCAGCCGGAGGCCATCGTCTGCGCAGTGCCTTATTTGCGGGACAAGGATATCCGGACGGTTGAGCCGGGAGAAACCATTGCTGATAAAAATGCCAAGCTTGTTGAAGGGTTGAAAAAGCACTACGCAGATGCTTGCCGCATTGCGGAACAGAAACGAACCGAGTTCCAAAACGCCGGGCATGACGCCATTCCCGTCGTTGCCATGGGGCACCTTTTCACGGCAGGCGGCAAGACCGTTGACGGTGATGGTGTCCGGGAGCTTTATGTAGGATCGCTGGCGCATGTCGGAGAGGAGGTCTTTCCTTCATCAATCGACTATCTCGCCCTCGGGCATCTGCATGTTCCTCAGGCTGTCGGCAGTGCTGAGCATATGCGCTACTGTGGATCACCCATACCGATGGGCTATGGCGAAGCGACTCAGGAAAAGAAGGTAGTGCTTGTTGATTTCAACAGCACCGCGCCAAATATACAAGAACATCCTGTACCATGTTTTCAGCAGCTGGTCCGCATCGTGGGAGATCTGGATGATATCCACACAAAGCTGGAAGAACTGAAAAAGGAAGAAAGCTCAGCATGGCTTGAGATTGAATATACCGGCAGCAACATCATCGGCAACCTGCGGGACATACTCGATGAGGCTCTGGCCGACTCTGCCATGGAAATCAGACGGATAAAGAACCGGCGTGTCATGGATCGAAGGATCAGTACGGTCGCGGAAGGTGAAACCCTTGATGATCTGGATACCGGAGATGTTTTTACCCGCTGTCTGAATGCCTTTGAAGTGCCTGATGAAGGGCGGGAGGAACTGACAGCCTCCTATAACGAAATAATCAAGTCTCTCCATGAAGAAGACGTGAACGCCGAATAGAGCGGCTGATTATGAAGATACTTGAACTCCGATTTAAGAACCTCAACTCCCTCTACGGTGAGTGGGTCATAGATTTTACCGATCCCGAATATGTCTATAACGGGATTTTCGCTCTGACCGGCCCGACCGGAGCGGGCAAGTCGACGATTCTTGATGCCATTTGTCTTGCCCTGTATGGAGTCACGCCCCGCCTTGGAAAAATCAACAAGCGCGGTAACGAGATCATGTCCCGCCAGACCGGTGAATGCTACGCCGAGGTATTGTTTGAATCCCAGGCTGGCCGGTTCCGTTGCCAATGGGCGCAACATCGTGCCCGAAAAAAAGCTGGTGGCAACCTGCAAGACCAGGAGCACCAGATTGCAGATGCTGATACCGAAAAGCCCATCGAGACCAAGAAGAGCCTTGTCGGTGGGGTCATTGAAGAAAAAACCGGGATGGACTTCGATCGCTTCACCCGTTCCATCCTGCTGGCTCAAGGTGGCTTTGATACCTTCCTGAAGGCTAACGATGAGCAGAAATCAAAGATTCTTGAGCAGATTACCGGTACCGAGATTTATTCTGCAATTTCTATGCGTGTTCATGAACGCCAACGCGATGAGCGCGAAAAGCTGAACATCCTGCACGCCGAAACATCCGGCATTAAGATTCTGGAGCCGGAACAGGAAAAAGAGATTCAGCAGGACCTCGAGGCAAAGCAGAAACAGGAGACTGAACTTGCCGGAGAATCAACCGAAACCGGTGAGGCCATCACATGGCTGACAACCATTGAAGTTCTGAAAAAGGAAATCCGCAGCCTTGCGGATGAGGAAGCAAAAGTGCAGGTTGATACCGAAGCCTTCAAACCGGAACGAACCAAACTTGAACAGGCCGTCAAAGCCGCATCACTGGACGGGGTATATGCAATGCTCACGGCCCTCCGCAAACAGCAGGCTGACGATCAGGCAGCGTTGAAAACGGGGGAAGACGCACTTCCTGAGTTGGAAACGTCGGTAAACACACAAGCTGAAGCACTTAAGGCCGCCGAACAGCTCACCCTCAAATCCAAAGAGAATCTGAAAGCGGCAGCACCGCTGATTCAGAAAATCCGCTCGCTTGATCAAAAGATCGACGAACAGGCAAAGGCTGTTTCTGAAGGCACTGAAATGTGTACCAAGGAAGCCGTAAAGATTGAAACAGACAAGCAGGCTCGGGTGAAAGAACAGAAAAAACGGACCATCGCCGAAAAAGCACTGGAGGCTGCTGAGCTATACATCAGAGAGAATGCACGGGATGAGTGGCTGATCAGTAATCTTGCTGGTATTGAAGAACAGTTCAGCAACCTGCTCGTCAGAAAACAGGAGATCACGCAAAAAGAAACCGATCTCAAAAAAGCCGATATGGCCGTGACAGATGCCACAAAGAAACAAAAAGCAGCCACCAGGCGATGTGCCCTTAAAAAACAGAAGCTGGAGTCTGCCAGTAAAAATCTTCAGCAAGGCAAAAGCGACTTAAGCGAACTGCTGGGGGACAAACTGCTCCGGGAATATCGCACTGAGAAGGAAACTCTGCTTTGTGAAATGGCCTATATCAAGAAGATCGTGGAGCTTGAAGACCACAGGGCCAAGCTGGAAGACGGCAAGCCGTGTCCGCTCTGCGGTTCAACCGAACATCCGTTTGCAGAAGGAAATGTTCCGGTGCCCGATGAAATTGAACAAAAGGTTGAATCACTTACCAAGCTGATCTCCAAGGCAGAGGAACAGGAAGCCGCCATCAAAAAGCTGGAAGATGCAGAGGCTGCTGCCCTAAAAAATCTGAATGACAGCGAAAAGCTGGAATCCAATGCTGCCAATGACAAAAAAGCTGCTGAAAAAGCCTTCGCAGAATTAAAGGATGGCCTCACGAAACTTCGAGCCAGTTTTGAAGAACTCAAGCTGGCAGTACTCCAGCCGCTTGGCATCACGGAAATACCGGAATCTGAGATCTCAACACTGCTCGAATCCCTCAAATCAAGAGAGAAGGCATGGCAGGAGCAGGCAAAACAAAAGACCGAAATCGAAAAACAGATTGCTTCCATCGACAGCGAGGTAAAGCGTCTGGATGCCGTGATTGAAACGCAGGCCAAGGCTCTGACTGAAAAACAGGATAATCTGGAACGGCTGAAAAAAGAACTGGCCGACGGAACAGAAGAGCGGAGAAAACTGTATGGCGACAAACAGCCTGATGATGAAGAAGGCCGCCTGAACAAAACCATTGCCGACGCCGAGGACGCAGAAAAGAAAGCGAGAAGCCAGAACACCGAGCTTCAGCAGAAACTGATAACTGCGAAAGCCCATGTTGACTCACTGAAAAAGCGCATTGAGCAGAAAGAGCCTGAACTGAAAAAAGCGGAAACTGACTTTTCGGCAACTCTGGTACCAGCAGGTTTTGCAGATGAAAAATTGTTCCTTGAGGCCAGACTGAATCATAAAGAACGGGAATCTTTATCTTCCCGGGCAGAGGAACTGGATAATGCTCAAACGGAACTGAAGGCCAAACAGAAAGATAGGGAAAAGCGCTTAGCCACTGAGAGCGCCAAGAAGGTAACTGATAAGACCCTTGAGGCGCTGGAGCCGCAGTTCAAGGAATATGAGGAATCACTGAAAGAATTGCGTGAGGCCATTGCCGGTCTCAAACACAAACTGAGCGAGAATACGGCGGCAAAAGAGCAAATTAAGGAAAAGCAGTCCGCCATCGAGGCCCAGAAAAAAGAGTGTCATCGCTGGGAGAAGCTGCATGGCCTTATCGGTTCCGCCGACGGGAAAAAGTACCGAAACTTTGCACAGGGCCTGACCTTTGAATTGATGGTTTCCCATGCCAACCGGCAGCTGGAAAAAATGACTGACCGCTATCTGCTGATCCGTGATGAACAGCAGCCTCTGGAGTTGAACGTTGTCGATAACTATCAGGCCGGTGAAATCCGGTCGACCAAGAATCTGTCCGGAGGTGAAAGCTTTATTGTCAGCCTGACGCTGGCGCTGGGCCTTTCAAAAATGGCCAGCCGAAAAGTCCGGGTGGATTCCCTGTTCCTTGATGAAGGCTTCGGCACTTTGGATGAGGAAGCACTGGAAACCGCTCTGGAAACATTATCCGGCCTGCAACAGGACGGCAAGCTGATCGGAATCATCTCCCATGTATCTGCACTGAAAGAAAGAATTAGCACACAGATAAACATAACACCTGTCTCCGGCGGCCGTAGTTCGCTTTCCGGCCCAGGCTGTACAAAGGTGGTAAAAATTGAATAGCAGGGAGAGACACTGAGCCGGAAAACTTCGACAACTTATCTGCTGTGAATCTGCATCAGCCCTATAAACGGGCCGCAATCAAGGTGAAAAGGGCCGGGTCGGGATAAGCCCTCGAAAACAGCAGCCGTACGCTCCGCGTATTACGGATCACAACAGCGCCGATCTTCAATAACTTCAGCCGAATGGTATGGCAGCAGGCATTGGACAGGGGCGTACCCTGTAACCCGAGACGCCGGATCGCTTCCATCGGCTGTGAATTTCATTGTAACCATCTGAGATATGTCACATGTAAAAGGGTTTTGCCTCTTTTTTATGCAATTTCCGGGTTAGGCGGTTGAGGATTCACTTCATCTTGGATTTTTATAGTAGGGGATTTTTATGTGTTTTGATTGGAGTAAACTGTTACGTGCTATCATTTTATTGCTATTCATTCCTTTTACTTCTTTTCGAACAATATATAAACATTTCCCACAACCCTTAGAACTCTCGTTTGCATTTTTGATTCTTTGGGGAATAGCAATATATATCGTTCTGACACCAAACTTTATAAAGAGGGTAAAAAAGTATTTTGATAATCCAATTATATTCTTTATTATGCTTGGATTTTCAATTGCCGCTCGATTACTTTTATATCCTTTAGTAGATGGAATTGGATTTGGATCCACAGGGGATGATGCTTTCTTTCTTCCTATAAACAGGCTTCTCAATATTGAAAGACCTTACGAAATAAAACTTTATGATGGAGCTCCAATAAGCCCTGGAATGGGTTGGCTTTTAATAAACGTTCCGTTTGGTATTTCTGATCTATTTCCATATTTAGTGCCAATATACTTAGGGTTTACAGCATATGCACTCAATAAATATTTTAAGTCATGGCTTTTGGTAAACCTTGTAATTGCAATATTTATGAGCACAACAATTTTCTGGACCTTATTGGGTAGCGGTCATGATTTGGTTGCTGTGGCGCTAACTATAATAATTTCTTTTATTGCAGTCGAGTTACACATTAAATCTTCTCGCAAATGGTACCTTGTCGCAATAATGGTTGGCTGTTTTTCTACAAGTAGAATAGTCTTTATTGCACTACCATTCTTATTTATGGTTTTGCTCTTTCGATACCATCGATTATATGCAATAAAATTTTTTTGCCTATCATTATCTTTTACAATTTTGTTTCACTTGGTAGGTTATATTATCAGTGATTGGTACCAACCTTTCCATTTGATTCATCGAGGATTCAATAATATTGGAACAGGCGTAATATTAATTGGGAGTGTTTTTTTAATTTTTGCTGTAATTTTTATGTACAGTTATGCCGGAAAAACAATGTATTCCAGACTGATCTCTTATGCCCTTATTATTGGAATTCTTTTTAGCATAATTGCAATTGGGGAACTTCGATCAGTTGGTTATGATTTTTCACGTTGGGAGGGATTAAGTTACCTATATGTAGCCTCACCAATAGTCGTATTGGCGGTTATAAGCAAGCATTTCAAGGTTGATGTTGCTGAAATGGGTGGTTTCAAAATATGCCCTGGTGATAAAAGTAAATAATCACCCATAAAATCAAATTGATTTTTGGGTTGTTACATTTTAAGAGAACCATGGTTCAGGGCGGAGACCTGAACCAACAGAGGTGCTTACGCCTCATCATTAGAGGGGGCTTTGAAGGGCGACCTACCCAAAACGAAAGATAAATCCGTTAAAGGAATAAGTGTCAAGCGCCAGGAGTTTTGTGATGGCCCTGGTAAAGGCCATTTTGCTGCGGTTCATATTGTCCGCTAACACCTCAACGGGTGTTGGTTCAGCCTGAACACCATTGGCATAGTCCACTCCAAAGCCAAGCAGCACATAGGGTATTTCAAGTTCACCCGCCAAGACAATTTCCGGCCCCGCGGTTTGGCTGACCGCGTCAGCGTAGGTTGAAATAAACCGGATCTCTTTTCTGGAGTTAAACCGTGGACCATTGACATACGCATAGGTGAGGCCGGGAAAAATATCGGTATCAGCCAGGATTTCAGAGACATCAAAAAATGGAGATTCGAAAAGAAAATGGCCTCGGCCGGTTTGATTTTCTTTGGTGAAGAAGGTGCAGTGGCTTCCGTCGGGCAATCGGTTGTCCGGATAGAAAATATCGTTAAAAATCAATAATTTGGCCAGGGGTAGGGCAGGATTGGTAATACCGACAACCGATGTGGCAATGATGGCCTGGACGCCTGTTTGGCGGCAGGCGTGAATATTGGCCCTATGATTGATCATGTTGGATAACAGTGCGTGATTTTTTTTATGTCGGGCAATAAAAAGCACTGCTTTTCCACCAAGGGCGCCGCAAACAGCAGCCACATTTCCAAAGGGGGTGGTGATTCTGACATCCTTTGCAGCAGTCATGCCTGGAAAGTCATAGAATCCCGACCCGGTGATCACCGCTACATCACACTTTACGCTATCCATCAGCTCTCCGTTGCCCCCTGACACGAACTGCCCGACCCCGCGGTGCAGCCGTAACAGTGGTTGGCCAAGACGATTTCACGATTTGTTATTTTGCCCATATCAAATTCGTTAACATGTGCATTGGTTTCTATGGGCAGATCCAACATCTGGTTAAAATCACAATCGTATAACTGACCGTCATAACTGATCGAAATGGTATTTCGACACATCACATTTGTTGCCGCGGACGGATTAAACGCACTGACCAGTGACCCCATATAGTCCGATAAATTGCCACTTTTTTGAAGATGTCCAAGGTATCGGCCCACGGGCATATTGGTGATGCAGAACAGGTCGTTGAAATAGATCCCGTGATCCTGTAACAGCCTCGATTTATATTCATGGGCCAACGCAGACTGGGATCCGGGCAGATAAAACCCCGTTGGATTGTGAACCAGGTTGAGCACCAGGCCGGAACCCTCTTTGCCGTACCCGGTATCATTTAATTTCTTCATAATTCCGGTGATTTGTGCGAATGCGCATTTGCCGCGTTGGTTATCAGTCCCTTCGGCGCGGTAATGCGGCAGCGATGTGACAATCTCAACTTTATTGCGGATGTAGATTTCGATGAACTTCCGGTAATCATCTTCGGCCAAAAGGGTTAGATTGGAGCGAACGATAACGCGTCGCCCAAGCGGTGAGACGTTGTCAAGAAACCATTCCAGATCGGGGTTAATTTCAGGTGCGCCGCCGGTAATATCGATGGTCTCGATCTCATTTTGCACCAGGGTCTCGAGACACTTTTCCATGATCTCTTTGGACATGACTTCAGTTCGATGCGGGCCCGCTTCAACATGGCAGTGCTTGCAAAAGAGGTTGCACTTGCGGCAGATATTCATCTGAAAGATGTTGACCGCCTCGGCGTTTAACGGATACTGCCCGTGCTCGGTCAACGTATCTATAAAACGTTTGCAGCGGATATTGCCTAATACGAACAACTGTCGGCCAGCTTTCATTTACAATTCCTTTTTTTTAACGATTTTTCGCATCTGCGTGGCGTGAGCCAGGGTAATCCCCGCCATCATGGCGGCGCCGACGTGAATCGATTCCATCATTTCCTCCTTGTCGACGCCAATGGAGAGGCATTTGCTGGTATAAGCGTCAATACAGTAGGGGCAATTTTGCGTTGTCGCCACCGCAAGCGCGATCAGCGCCTTTTCACGTTCGGTCAGTTTTCCGGCGCTCGTGGCTTTTCGGTAATAGTCAAAAAACTTTTGCGCCTCTTCACCCGTCCACTCGCCGATATTGGGAAAATCCGCCAGATCCTGGGGCTCATAATAATTCATACAACCTCCAACCTTGTTTTGGTTTTTTGATGAATGCCGTCCGTTATACAGTCTATGGTGCTGATGATTACTTACATCGAAGCTATGGGCCGTCGCCCAGGAAACCGACACCCACTAAATTACCATCGTCTTACAGACGGTGGTTTCAACCTTATAACGGACGAATGAAGAGGCTTTTGTGCGGATCAATCTGTTTCGTCCTATTCTTTTTGCAGCCCGAAGGCTATTCCTGTAAGGTAATGCTAAGCCGTCCATCTTCGAGGGTGATATTTTCCACACCGTCGGCAAAGGACTTCCAAAAGCCTGCTGAGCCGCCGAATTCTTTCACCAAATCGACCTCTTTAAGGCCCCCTAACCAGGCATTGGGGATCGGCACACCCCAAAGACTGACCCCTTTTAATGCGACGTGGGGCCGGCCGTCGGAAAAACCCAGTACCAGGCCGGCGCTGGCTTTGAGGGTTTTACCGCCCAGAATGGGAAAGTCCTGATCCAAAGGGATCAAAAGTCGGGCGCTGGCCAAATTATCGGAAAGATGGATGGCCAGACGATCGGCCAAATCGGTGTTTTTGGCCAACAGGCCGTTGATTTCCCGCTGGGTAAAGGCGATGGTCCGGTCGGCATTGTTTTCACTGTATTTCCGTGCAAGGGCCTTTTTCTCATCGGCCGAGGCCTCTGAAAAGGGGTCCAGCAAGTTCAGCTTCTCCTCCAGGTTTTTTTCCTCTTTTTGGCTCAACTCCACCGGCTTCAGTCGTTTCGGGAAGAGATAGGCATTCATAAACCAGGCGGTGAGGGCGCAGGTGATTACTGCCACCGCCAAAATTATCAAAACCGTTTTTAAACAACCCGACTTTTGGGGTTGATGTTCCGATGATGCATACGTTGTGTCGACGTTCATGGCGGCGTCCCTTTCATCAGCATATGGTAACAACCTGAAATATCAAATATAAATGATTTACTGGTAAAATTTCATGCAAAATTCGGGTTCAAGCAGCCCCAGGTGCTGGGCGGTTTCAACGGCCTGCATGGCCAGACGAACCGTGGCGTTGTCGACCATGCGGCCGTCCACGGCAACGGCGCCATGGCCCTTGTCCCGGGCCTTTTTAACTGCATCCAAAACTTTTACGGCGCGGTCAATTTCCCGGGCGGACGGCGAAAAAACGGTATTGATGGGTTCCAGTTGATTGGGGTGTATGGCCCATTTGCCGTCGAAGCCCAATGCACGGGATATTTTTGCAGCCGTGACCATTGCCGGCTTGTTAGTAAATTCACCATAGGGCGCATCAATGGCCATCAGCCCGGCCGCTTTGGCGGCCATCACAAGACGGCTCAGTTCAAAGTTCCAGCGGTGGCCGGGATAATCCTCATTATCCTCACCATGACCGGAAATCGAGGTGAGCCCCAGTCCGATGGAGGCGGAGTAATCGGCAATGCCGAAAACCAATGTTTGTAAACGGTTACTGGCTTTGGCAGTCCGTTTCATATTGGAAAGACCCTCGGCCGACTCGATACAAGCCTCAATGCCGATGGGCCGTTCAAATCCCAATCGACGCTCAATGCCGTCCAAAAGACGGCTGACACAGTGTACATCGCCGGGATGATCGCATTTGGGCACCACCACCGCATCAATGTTCGGACCGGCGGCTTCCACCACGGCGATCAGATCCTGGTATCCCAATGGGGTGTCCAGGCCGTTGATGCGTACCGTAACGGTGCGTTGATTCCAATCGATACGATGTAAAGACCGGATAACATTTTCCCGGGCACGCTCTTTTTCAGCCAGGGCGACACTGTCTTCAAGATCAAGCATCACCACATCAGTGGCGCTTTGGCCCGCCTTTTGGTGCATCTTTTCGCTATAACCGGGAACCGAAAGGATCGTTCGTCGGGGTTTCATGAATGCTCCAATGTTGTTGCTGCGTATATCCGCCCGATAAAATCAGATGGCCATCAATGCTTCAACCTTGTCCAGCAGATCTTCCTGTCCCATTTTTTGATGGGGAATCTGTTCGGTGAGACCGCCTTCCCCTTCACGGAAAGTACCCAGACGGCTAAATTTCGGGGCACAACCTCTTTCCAGCAGCCACGAACCAAAACGCACACCCAATCCGGTGTTGATATTTTGGGTTTCCACCACCAGCACGAACGGGCTTTGCCCCAAGCGGGCCATCATCTCTTCATCCACCATGTTCAAAGTTGGTTTATTGACCAGCCCGACAGTAATACCGCGCTGCCGCAGGGTTTCCACCACGTCGAGACAACGGTAGACCATTTCGCCGTAGGTGACAATCCAGCCGGCGTCGCCGTGACGGATGATTTCATCATGACCGGGTTCAAAGGTGTACTCATCACCGTAAACGGGTCTGCCTTCCACCGATAATATCGTCGGCACCGCCGAACGGGTGGAAAAGACGAAGCGCAACCCTTCATCGGTAAAAATCCTTTGCAGCAAGGCATTTAGCTGCAATGAGTCGGCAGGGTAATAAAGCCGCGTGGCGTCGTCTTGGGGCAGGCCATTGGCGGCAAAGAAGTTATTAATCCCGAAATGGCAGGTGTTGTCAGCCATATCGTCAATCCCGGAGTGGGAGAAGTGGGCCAGCACATTGGCGCGATTCAGCCGGGCCATGGTGATCTCCGAAATGACCATTTCCAGAAAGGCGGCAAAGGTGCCGAAGATGCCCTGCTTTCCCTTTTCAGCGCCAAAACCGGCAGCCACACTAAAGTTATTGCGCTCCATAATCCCCGCGTTGACATAAACCGCCGGGTGTTTTTTTCGCACATGATGGAGACCGCAGGATCCCTCCAGATCAGAATCGACCACCAGCACCCTGGATTTGGGGTCATCCATGCGATCCAGAATATTACAAATGAATTTGCCGAAATTATCCCGATTTTTCATCTTTTCCGGTGTGCTGCCCTGGTATGAAACCGACGGCAAAGACGATGCGGCGCTCTCTGTAAGCATGGTCACCGCTGCTTTTAATCGCCTCTCTTCAAGATACGTGACGGCAAACTCCACGGGAATGACGTCATGGCCCTTGGGAAGCCCTTCAATTCCGGGAACCCCCTCGGCCATTTTGCGTTGATTTATCACCGCAATGGGGCCGGGGGTGCTTATCGCCTGTTGCATACGCTGATAAAGCGTTGGCAGATCTTCGCCGTCACCCATATCGACTGACATGCCATGCCCGGACAATGTCCGGGCCACTTCAAAACCGGGCATGTACTCGGAGGGATGTCCGGCGATGGTGACATTGTTGTCATCAATGAACAGCTTGATGTTGAGTGTTTGCGCCACAGCGTAGCGGGCCGCCTCTGCATCGCCGCCTTCCTGCTGGGAGCCTTCACTGCCGAACATCACCACCGCTTTATCCGGGTTGGCGTTGGCGACACCGTTGACATAACTCCACAGGTGGCCTAACCGCCCCGAGCTGAAAAAGATACCCACCTCATCCAGCCGTTCCGGATGACCGTAAAGTCCATGACCGAATTCACGGTAATGCAGCAGTTTTTCAACGGGCATAAAGCCGTTCAAAGCGGCCATGAGATACTGTACGGCCACCCGGTGGCCCGCTTCATCATAAAAAACCGGGTAGATGGGCGCGCCGCCCTTGATCAGTCCGTCGGTGATCAGTATCTCGGGGACAATGTCGTATGCGCCGCCTGTATGCCCACCCAATCCTTTGGTATTGGCGTAAGCGGTAAAAAAGATGATGGCGTCTCGCGCCAGCCGGATGTTATGGCGCAGATGATCTTCCTGATTCGAAGATAATTCAGGCTGGTTGAGGTCTAAAACACAAGGCTCAAAGCGGCCAAGGGCGATGGGGAAGGTCATATGGGCTCCGTTGATGTTCCGGGGAAAATGTATCATTCCAGGGTGTTGTCAGTGGGTTGCCGTCGCGGCGATTCGGGGTCAATTCACCCATTGGTTTTTATCCGGTACAACCCTTTCATGATCAGCCTATTCTTCCAGGGATATCCACGTAAGGTGCATGCGGCATCCTTGGTTACGGTCAGTTTGATGCATAAATAAATACGGGCTTTTCCCTTAGCCGAATCGTCTCGGTAAAAGAGCGCATTGTTTTTAGATTTCCCGATATATAGCCAAAAACAGGGTCCGGTACAAGGGGTAGGGATACCCGTTTCAGGTTACATCCGCATTGCAGGTAAGATGGGGCGGCTACTCCTCATCCGTGGCGCGTACCGGCCGGCGTAGCTGTTTTAACCGGCTGCGTTGTTTTTTGTTTTCAAGGCGTCTTTTTCGTGATGCAACCGGCGGGATGGTTTTGTGTCGTTTCGGTGGTGGGCTGGCCGCCAAACGGATAAGGGCAACGAGGCGTTCGAGGGCATCTACCCGGTTTTGATGCTGGCTGCGATGGCGGTGAGCGGTGATGATCAGATCACCGTTTCGGGTCAATCGGTTTTTAACCAGTTGCGTCAGGCGTCGGCGGACAGCAGCCGGCAAATCCTCGTTGGCGGTGACGGTAAACCGCAACTGAACGGCCGTGGCGGATTTGTTGACGTGCTGTCCGCCGGGTCCTGGCGCGGTGATAAATGACCATTGCAATGATTTTTCTCGAATTGCAAATTCCGGTGTTATTTGAATCAAGCGGCTTGTCATGGCGATAAAAACCCTTTGGAACGAGCAGTAATGGCCTTTTGGAAAAGACGCGTAAAACGCTGAACAGCCCATGCTGTTTATGCCATAGAACCGCTGGAATGTAAAAATGTGATATAGTTTATGTCGGATTTATACCCTGATCCACCATCAAAAAAGTAAAAAACAGGGGACAGAAAAAGGGTAGACAAAAACAGATAACCAATGCTATATTTTTCAATTACCTCAAATATGGTTTGATTAACTTGAAAAGGGGGTGTTCATTTGGGCAGTGTCATAAAAAAAAGACGTAAAAAGATGAGAAAACATAAACACCGGAAGCTTTTGGCCAAAACGCGTCATCAGCGACGCAAGGGCAAATAGCTGCGCTTTTGACATTTCAAGGAAATGATTGCTGCTGCTGACGGGTATCTTTTACAACACCATTACGGTTGCAAATAATCCTTTAGGTATTTGAAAAATTCCGAGTCCGTGGAGAGTACCAACTGGCTCTCTTTATCCATGGTCTCTTTGTAAATGTCGAGGGTCTGCACAAACGAGTAAAATTCCGGATCAACACCATAGGACTCGGCAAAGATACGGGTCACTTCCGCATCAGCCGCGCCCTTTATTTCCTGGGCTTTTCGATAAGCCTCGGACGTAATGAGCTTTAGCTCTTTTTCCTTTTCACCCCGGATTTCCAACGCCTCGCCTTTACCTTCCGACCGAAACTTCTCGGCAATCTGGTTCCGTTCGGCAATCATTCGGCCATAGACCGTGTTGCGGACCTGCTCCACATAATTGATCCGTTTGATTTTCACATCCACCAGCTCGATACCGAACTGGGCCAATTTGGGCTGGGCCGCCTTTAAAATGCCTTCGGTGATCTTTTTGCGGCCGGTGGATATGGTGTAGGCGTATTCGTTCTGGACGTCCTCCAGCCCCAATTCAAAGGTGTCCAAGGGTCGGTTGGTCAGACGCACGGCCTCGATTAAAGGATAGGAAGTGATAAAGTTGCGTACCGCCGGATCGATGATGTCGTCCAGACGTCCTTGGGCGCTCACCGTGTTATTCACTGTCTGGAAAAAGGCGACGGGGTCCACAATGCGCCAGCGGGCAAAGGGATTGACCCAAATAAAGGTTTTATCCAGGGTGGGAATCTGGCCGGGGTCGCCATCCCACTCCAACAGATTTTTGGGAAAGTAATTGGCATGTTGAATCATGGGTATCTTAAAATAGAGACCGGGGGCTTTTTTAGGTTCACCCACCACCCGGCCGAACTGGGTCACCACCACCTGTTCCGTCTCGTCAACGATATAGGCTGCGGAAAAAATCACCGCCGCCAATATTATCAGTAAAACAATGAAAAAGCCTTTTAATTTCATTTGGGAAGTTCCATATTTCTATTAAGGTTCAACAGCGGCAGCAGGTTGCCCTGGTCTGCATCAACTATGAATTTGGGCCCTAACTTGGGAAAGAGTTCTTTTAACGCTTCGAGGTAAAGCCGCCGCTTGGTGACATCCCGGGCTACGGCGTACTCTTTATAAAGGGCGGTAAAGCGGGTGGCGTCACCCTTGGCGCGGTTGACCCGGTCCAAAGCATACCCTTCCGCCTCCTTGACCACCCGTTCAGCCTCACCCCGGGCCGTGGGGATCGCCTTATTGTACTCTTCCTTGGCCTGATACACCATTTTCTCTTTTTCCTGGATGGCCTGGTTCACCTCGTTGAAGGAAGGCTGGACCGGTCCGGGAACGTTGGTCTTTTTCATTTCAATGGTGACAATATCGATACCGGATTCGGCCAGGTCCAACTCTTCTTGCAGCACCTGTTTGGTGGCATCGGCAATGGCCTCGCGTTTGCTGATCACCTCGTTGATGCTGCGGTCGCCCACCACCATGCGCATGGCCGCTTCGGACATGTCTCTTAACAGGCGATTCACGTCCCGCACCTTGAAAAGAAAATTGAAGGGATCTTTTATGCGGTATTGGACAATCCAAGGAACCACAGCGACATTCAGATCACCGGTGAGCATCAGCGCGGCGCTGTTTTCATCTTCCTGTGGCCCCAGGTTGCGGCTGTTTCGGCTGGTACGAAAACCGAACTCCTCTTTGTAAACCCGGCGAACCTTGACTTTGGTAATCTTTTCGATACCTGCGGGCAGTTTAAAGTTGAGACCCGGCTGTGAGACGCGTACAAATTTACCGAACCGCTGCACAACGCCGACCTCATCAACACCCACCGTATAGAAGGTCGAACTTCCCAGCGCCAACAGGAGAATCACCAATAGCACCAAGGGGCCGCCGGGCAGTTTAAAACGGCGAAATTTTTGCAGCAGATCGTCCATTTGCGGTGGTACACCTCCGCCCATGCCGCCACCGCCGCGTTGACCCTGTTGTTCCTTTAGTTTTTCCCAATCCCAATTCATTCGATACATTCCCAGTACGTAAAAGGTTGAAGTGACTTTATATGCTAGATGCCGGAGCAGTAAAATCGCTCATATTTCTGATAAACTAAATAGATGCTCTTACCAAGTCAAGGGAAAAAGGAATTATTATCCGTTGACCCCGTTAAGCGGGAACAGTACTATTTATAAATGGTTGCAAAACGTCCCCGTCAAAAAGCGCCCATTCCCATTGGTCAAGCGCTCAAAAAGATTATGCGGCAGGTGGACCCTGGGCCGGACCAGACCGTTGGGCCGTTACAGCGTGCCTGGGGCCGGATTGTGGGCGCCCAGGCGGCTCAGAACAGCCGCCCCCTTACTCTGCGCCAGGGAGTGTTGACGGTTCTTGTAACCAACTCCGCCTTGATCCAGCAGATGCGCTTTCAAACCCGGTCAATCCTCACCGCCGTCAATGCCGAGCCTATTGATGCGCTGGTGACGTCCATCCGCTTTAAAGTGGGATAGTAACCGCATGTCCACTGAGATCACGGAAGATTCCCTGTTTCACGGTAAGGTGTCCGTCCAACAGTATAAAAACGGCTACCGCTTTTCCATTGACGCTGTTTTATTGGCCGGATTCGTGAACGTGAAACCCGGTGAGCGCCTGCTCGATCCAGGGTGCGGCTGCGGCGTGATTCCCCTGATTTTGGCCCAACGCTATCCTGAACTCCAAATAATGGGCTGTGAACTGCAAAAAGACCTGGCTGCTTTGGCCCAGGCCAATATCTGTGCCAATAAACTGGATGACCGGGTTCATATTATACATGGCGATATGCGTGATCTGACCCAAAGAGAGACCGGTGGGGCCTTGGATGTGATGGTTTGCAATCCCCCTTTTTATCCGGCCCCCAGCGGTCGCGTGAACAGGAACACCCAAAAGGCCTTCGCCCGCCATGAAATTGGCATTGAGCTGCCGGAATTATTAGCGGTGGTCAAATCTTTTCTAAAAAAAGGGGGCCGATTTTATCTGATCTATCCGGCCGGCCATCTGGTCCGTCTGCTGGGCCTTTTGCGGGAGTTCAACCTGGAATCCAAAAAGATTCGCATGGTTCATTCAACGGTTGATACGTCAGCCAAATTAACCCTTGTTTGCGCCAAGGCCGGGGCCGGGGCGGGTTTGACCGTTGAAGCGCCGTTGGTCATCCATAATACCCACGGGCGGTATACCCCCGAAGTTCAAGAATTATTTAAAGGGTAGGGCGGGGCTGTATCTGAATTGCCTCAATGGGGAGGAGTTCACCTTGGTGCTGGTATTGGAACAGTTCCAAACGGCCATCCAGCAAACGCGCGCAAGTAAAATGTTTCACCCAGTCGCCGGTGTTGCAGTAAACTTTATCATCCCATTGAATCAGTTCCGGATGATGGGTGTGACCCATTAAAACCATGTCATGATGGTTTAACAAGGTTTTGGCCACGGCTCGGTAATCAGTGTGACGGTATTTTTGCTTTCGCTGGCCGCTTCGGCGGCGGCTGGCCATGGAGATGGATTGGGCCAAGCCGACACCTAGGGTGGGGTGCAATAGATAATAAAACTTGTGCAGATAACGGTTACGTAGCAGCTTTCTTAAAAACCGCTGGCTGACATCGCTTTGAATGAGTCCATCGCCGTGGACCAGGTGGATGTGCCGTCCTTGCAAATTGACCGTGACTGGGTCCTTATGAATTCGAATGCCGATCTTGTCCGTTAAAAAAGGGCCGAAGGAAAAATCATGATTGCCGCAGACATATTCGACCCGCACCCCCTTTTCCACCAGCGTGCGCAAACAGTGCAAAATCGGGAAAAAATCGGGCCGGATGGCATGGCGGTATTCAATCCAGAAGTCGAACAGATCCCCTAAGATAAACAGATGGCTTATCCGGTTGCCAACAGACGCTAAGAAATTGACCAGATCAGCCTGGCGCCGGGGGGGATAAGGCAGCTGATCACCCAGGTGGGCATCGGAAACAAAGTAGACGGTATCCCGGTTCATGGCTTCTTTTTTTCCAGCCCGGCTTTCAATTGCTCTTCCAAGTCGGCAAACAACCTGGCCTGTTTTTTTTGCTGCTTCGTTTTGATGGCGTTTACTTTGGCATCCATTGCCTTGCGTTTATGCTGAAAATTTTCCAGGGCCTGATCCAGCTGATCCGCCTTCCGGGCATCTTTATAATTCTCGATAGCCAAATGGTCTTTAATAAAGATTCGGTCTTCAAAGGTCCGGGTGATCAACTCCAGGATCCCGGCTTCCACCATCCGTCGTAGAACAAGGCGTCCCTGCTCCAATGACCAGTTTAAAAGTGCACATACATCATCGGCTGTGGGCGGCTGTTTTTTTTGTTCGCCCAAAATTCGGACGGCTGCGGTAAACAGGTGGGCGCTGGTGTAAAAACTGCTTTTTGGCATTTACATCTCTGCCTGCGTAAAGGTCTGAAAACAAAAGGGTCACTTGACAAGCAAGCTCAGGGAGAGTAACAGTTCTGGCCAAAATGTCAACTGCCCAAGGTACCCTGAAAGGTCTATTAAAGGAGAAGATTGATGACCGAAATCATCGCGGTAAATGCCCGGGAAATACTGGATTCAAGGGGGAACCCCACCGTGGAAGTGGATATGACCCTGGCTTGTGGGGCCGTGGGCCGCGCGGCGGTGCCGTCGGGGGCGTCGACCGGCAAGCGGGAAGCCCTGGAATTGCGCAACAAACGGGCCAAACGTTACGGCGGAAAGGGGGTGACCACTGCTGTGTCCAATGTCAATACCAAAATTGCCCCCGCCATTTGCGGCCTGGACGCGGCGGATCAGGTGGCGCTGGATCATGCATTAATCGAATTGGATGGTACGGCAAACAAATCAAAATTGGGCGCCAATGCCATTCTGGGGGTCTCCATGGCCGCCGCCCGTGCCGCTGCAATTGCTTACGACATGCCGTTATACCGTTATTTGGGCGGTGTTCAGGCACGGACCCTGCCTGTACCCCTGATGAACATTATCAACGGCGGCGCCCATGCCAAAAACAATCTTGATATCCAGGAATTCATGATTGTTCCGGCGGGCGCGAAAACAATGGCCCAGGCCATCCGGATGGGAGCGGAAACCTTCCACAGTTTAAAGAAAATTCTGAATCAAAAAGGGCTCAATGTCGCCGTGGGCGATGAAGGAGGGTTTGCACCCGACTTGGCCTCCAATGAAACGGCGTTGGAGTTGATTGTTGACGCCATCCAAAGCGCCGGATACCAGCCCGGAGGTGATATCCTTTTGGCCCTGGACGCGGCTGCCTCCGGGTTTTATCAAAAAGAAAAATATCGGCTGGCCTCGGAAAAACGGGCTCTCACCGCAGAACAGATGATTGACTATTACGACCTGCTTATTGATAAGTACCCCATCGTCTCCATCGAAGACGGTCTGGCCGAAGGGGACTGGCCCGGATGGGAGCTAATGACCCATCGGCTGGAAGAGAAGATCCAGATTGTGGGTGACGATCTCTTTGTGACCAATCCTGAAATCCTGGCCAAAGGGATTGAGCTGGGTGTGGCCAATTCGATTTTGATCAAGCTCAACCAGATTGGAACCGTTACGGAAACGCTGGATGCCATTGAACTGGCCAACTCCGCCGGGTACACCAATGTCATTTCCCACCGGTCCGGTGAGACCGAGGACACCTTTATTGCCGACTTGGCGGTGGGCGTCAATGCGGGCCAGATCAAAACCGGGTCGCTTTCACGCAGTGACCGGGTGGCCAAATATAATCAATTATTACGGATTGAAGAGGCGTTGGGCGCCGCCGCCCGGTTTGCCGACGAACCCCTATAGGCCCTCAAGGGGATTGCCGGTTTTTGGTCAACCCGCTGAAAATTAACATAAGCCCTGTGCTCTTGGTTTTTAAAAGGTATTTTCTCTTTCAAAACAGAGGCGTTTATGTTAGGGACAACCAGCTTTACAACGGACCCATACAGGGCCGGTTTGCGCCTGACGGCACCATAGCGATCTGATAAATTACACCCGATAGGGTCGCGATCATCTTGTATGAAAATTGACTAAACTACCATCGTCTGAAAGACGATGGGTTTGTGGTGCGTCAACGTTATTTTAAGGATCGGTCGGAAGGCCACCCCATTTATGGGGTGGTTGTTTACGCCGACTGGACGAAACCACCGGCTTTAGCCGGAGGTGATCCGTATCTACATACATGCTGCTATCTGAAAGATGACCGTCTTACAGACGGTGGTTTCAACCTTATAACGGACAAATGAAACCCGGAAAATACAACTGGCTTGAAAGGGGTTTTTCTTGAGTAGCCCGACCAAATATGTTTTTGTGACAGGCGGTGTTCTCTCATCGTTGGGCAAAGGGCTGGCTTCCGCCGCAGTGGGAGCGCTTTTGGAGAGCCGAGGCCTGACCGTCACTATTGAAAAGCTGGATCCTTACATTAACGTTGATCCGGGGACGATGAACCCTTTCCAGCACGGCGAAGTTTTTGTAACGGAAGACGGCACGGAGACCGACCTTGATCTGGGCCATTACGAACGTTTTACCAACGCGAAGCTGGACAAAGACAATAATTTTACCACGGGCAAAATATACAAGGCAGTGATCGATAAAGAGCGTCAAGGCGCCTACCTGGGCGGAACGGTCCAGGTAATTCCGCACATCACCGATGAAATCAAAAACAGTGTCAGAAAAGCGGCCAAAGAGGTAGATGTCGCCATTGTGGAGATCGGCGGTACCATCGGAGATATCGAAAGCTTGCCTTTTTTGGAAGCCATTCGGCAGTTCCGCATCGACGAGGGAAAGGAGAATGTCCTTTACGTCCACGTCACCTGGGTGCCTTACATCAATACCGCCGGTGAGGTGAAAACCAAACCGACCCAACATAGTGTAAAGGAGCTGCGCAGCATCGGTATACAGCCGGATATTTTGCTTTGTCGTACGGATCAGTTTCTCTCTTTGGATATCAAGAAAAAAATCGCCCTCTTTTGTAATGTCAATGTGGAATCGGTCATTACGGCCAAAGATGTAGACTGCATCTATGAAGTACCATTGATCTTTAATAAAGAGGGGTTGGACGAACAGATTGTCAAAAAGTTGCAAATCTGGACCCGGTCGCCCAAATTGGCACCTTGGCAGCAGTTTATCAGTGATGTCAAAGCCATGGAAGATGAGGTGATTATCGGTTTCGTGGGTAAATATGTCGACCTGACCGAGTCGTATAAAAGTCTCAACGAGGCGCTTTTTCATGGCGGTGTGGCCCATCACACCCGTATCAACCTGAAGTTTATTGACTCGGAGAAATTGTCTCAATCGGGCAGTTGTGAGAAGCGGCTGAAAAATGTTCACGGGGTTTTGGTGGCGCCGGGCTTTGGCGAAAGAGGCGTCGAAGGTAAGATCTGCGCCGCTAACTACGCAAGAACCCGTGAGGTTCCTTGTTTGGGGATTTGCTTGGGAATGCAGATTGCGGTGATTGAGTTTGCCCGTAATGTTTGCGGTATTGCCAATGCCAACAGTACGGAGTTTGATCTGGAAACGCCCGATCCGGTCATCTACCTCATGACCGAGTGGTATGATGAGCGTAGTCGTACCATTCAAAAAAGGGATTTGGAAAGCGACAAAGGCGGATCCATGCGGCTCGGCGCTTATACCTGCAAGTTACGAAAAGATACGCTGGCCCATCAAGCCTATGGTGAACCCGAAATTGCCGAACGCCACCGTCACCGTTATGAGTTTAATCAAGCTTACCAGGAGATGATGGAGAAAAAGGGGTTACTGGTCAGTGGTACTTCACCCAATGGGGAATTGGTGGAGATTGTCGAATTATCGGATCATCCCTGGTTTTTGGGCTGCCAGTTCCACCCTGAGTTTAAGTCTCGGCCGATGAAGCCCCACCCATTGTTTACAGATTTCATCGGCGCCGCTATCGCCTACCGGGACAATCCGACTGAAGCGTGAGTATACATCTATTTTGGCTGTTTCGTTTATCCCGAATTTGCCGCCACAATCTTTTCGGCAATTTTTTCCGCCGAAATTCCGAACAGATCATCCAAGGCCAAAAGCGCGAGATAACGATTCTGCCAAGGGACACTATTTTCCTGAACAATGTTGCGAATCCGTTCAAACTTTCCGCCCAATGCCACAATTTTATCATCAATGGTGACTGGTTCCCTAAAAGAGATGTTCAGTAAAAGCAGGCGGTCGATATTATTGGTTCGGGTGGGTAGATCCGATAACACCGGAATTACCAGGATATTGCGGCCATCTTTACGGCCTTTGCCGATATAGACGTTACCTTCCCGTACGATAATCTTTTTGGTTCCTTTGATCTGTGTGTCGGATTCCACCCGCGAAGGAATCGACTTGAGAACACCCGCTTTTTGCTCTACCGTAATGGTTGTTCCAGGCGTCGGTATGCCCAACAGGTCAAGGTTCTCGATCCGATATAAAATGGCGCCGCGAATATCACCGACCACTTTTTGCAGGTTCCTTAGAACCAGGATGTTGCGGTTGATGATGCGGACGGTATCCAGATGATAGTCGGCCAAAGCATCAAACAGAATTCCGATATTGCGTGTGGTTAGACGGCTGGTGCCAACGGTCACGGTCTTGGCCTGATGTTTAATAGCGTCAATGGGCCTGGTTAACAGGGTGATGCCCTGATTGAGGCGGTCAAACAGGATCTCCAACATGTTCATCGCCGTTCCCCGTTGGCCAAAATCCAATTCAAAATCGGCCACGGGCAACCGGCCCGACAAATATTTCAACAGCAAGGTTAAATCGGCTGCCAGCGTAATGCCTAAAAAGGAGGGGAAAATGTGCTGCCTGAACCGGTGATAAAAAGAGCTCATTTTTTCCCGAAAGGCTTGCTCCAAGACCACTTCGTAAACATCAAAGCCTTTAGCGGCATAGTCATCCAGCATCTGTTTCAACAATTCACGAAAATCGAATAAGAAGCGCGAGCTTTCGTGAATTGCCCGGGCCGCATAATAACCCCACAAATGTCCGGCGATGGTGTTGACAATGGGCGCCAGGTGTTCGGGAACACGGGGGATGGTGTGAACATATTTGGCGTACGGTCCGAATGACTCGTCATCTTCATCGGTTATGACGACCGTAGCTGCTTTGTGGGCGTTGAAAATGGCGGTGTCCTTTACCAAATCATCGTGCACAGAGGAACGGGCGCCGGCGGCGCAAACAATAATCAGCGGCTCGGACGACAGGTCAATATGCTTTTTGTCTTCCACATAATCGGATGAAATCGTTTTGTAGCATAATTCGCTGAGTTTGATACGAATCTCATCGGCGGCCGCCTTGTTGGGGCCGCTGCCCACTACAGCCCAGTAGGTTTTCGTGTTGGCCAATTGATGGGCCGATACGGCAATTTCTTCTTTACGCTGAATAATTTTGCGCATGATGCCTGGCAGCTTGGCCAACTGATCAATCTCTTCAGATATCTCTAAAGCCCCTTTTTGGGCGGTAATTTTGGCCATAAAGAGCCCCAGCAGAGCGCCTGCCACAATTTGGGTGTAAAAGGCCTTGGTGGAGGCCACGGACATTTCAATATCCCGGCCACTGCTGGTGTAGAGGACGCCTTCGGTTTTAAAGGTGAGGTCCGAATCACGGCGGTTGACAATCGCCAGGGTGTGCGCACCGTGCTCCTTGACCATATCAACCGTGCGGTTGGTGTCGGCAGTGGTGCCCGATTGGCTGATGGCCACCACCAGGGTGTCCGCTAACGATTGATGGCCGCTCTGTTCATCAACTATATAACCGCTAAGCTCCGATGCTTTTAAGGCGCCGATTTTAAGGGTTGGGGAGTTGAGGTAGTGGTCGGTTAGTTCGGCACAAGCGATAGCGGCGATCCCAGCGGTGCCCTGCCCAATAAAGTAGATACGCTGGATTTTCTCATCGACGATTGCTTTGCGGATAGAGTCCGGAAACTCCTTTTGATTTAATAAAACCGTTTTGAGCATAGGGTCATCCCCTGATGCGCCCCAACGGCCGGATAGGGTCTTTTCCACAGAGCCCGGCGCTTCGGAAATCTCTTTCAAGAAGTAGTGGGGATAATGCTGCCGGTCAATATCCCGGGAGGTGATTTCAGTGGTCTGGATATCCTCTTTTGTGAGCACAATGGGGGTACCGTCGTAATATGAGGCCGAGATCCCGTCAAGACCGCCGGGACCTGATTGATCAAGAATGAAAATTTGACCTTGGGTTTCACCATTACGGCCCTGGATACTCTTTTCACCGTTGAGTTTAATAAACCGGGAGGTCTCCTCTACAAATCCGTAAACCTCGGAGACCGGCATGTAATGATCATCCGCAATGCCGATAAATACGGTCTGACCGCTCCCTTTCTGAGCGATAAAAAGCTTACCGGGCGCCAAATCGGTATGCATGCTGATGGCATGGGAGCCTTCAAATTGACTCACCGCCATTTGAAACGCCTTTTCAATGCTCATGCCTTCCTGGTAATATTGTTCGATCAAAACGGGAATGATTTTGGTGTCAGTTGTGATCAATGATTGAAATTGGCGCCCCTGGCTTTGGAGTTCTCTTTGGATCTCGCGGTAATTGTCTATGTCGCCGTTTAAACAGACATGGATGATGCTGGCGCAAGGGGTTGGATCTTCGGAAATATTATCGACGGGGTGGCAGTTGGGTTCGGTGATCTCACCTACGGAGGCCCAGCGGGTGTGAGACAGAACCGTGTGAAATAAAATGGGGTAAGTGAGTAAAATTTTCAGGATGCGGTCATTTCGAATTTCTCTGCGTAAAAAGCGGATATTATCGCCCAATTGTCCCACTTCAGCGGCGATCTTATAGGTAAAAGTAATGGTGACCTGTTCAGTGTCGGAAGCCTTGGTATTAAAATGGATATGACCGTTACCCCAAACAGAACTGTTTTTGCGCGTTGCAAGCTGATCGCTCAATTCCTCGGTTTTTATCTGCGCTTCAATTTTTTTTAGGGTGGCGTTGTCGATAATAAATAAGAGCGAGACACCTGCCGAGTCACGGCCCCGCACCTCAAGCCGATCAATGCTGTTTAACACCGCGTTCAAATTGCGCAAAGCCGAGACGGCTTGAGGCGAAGCCGGCTTGGGCAGGCCATTGGCCAATTCAGCCACGTGGTCGATATTGTTTTTCAGCTCCATGGCTAGGGACCAATGAATGTCCCGCAACTGGTCCATTTCTCGATCAACGGTTTTATTTTGGTGCGCTGACAAGCGGGATCGGTATTTGGCATGCCATTCCGCTTTGGCGGCAATGTATTGATTGATCTGCTGAATCAGCGCCTCTAACCGTTGGGTTTGTCTTTTATCTTGATAAATGGCCAAAAACGAAGCGGGGCGGTTGAGTGCCTTTGATCGGTATTGGAGCTGATCAGTCACGGTGGTGTCTTCCAAGATTGTGTCGGGTGCAAAGCTTGTCGCTATTTTCTTAAGCGCTTGGATGTCAACGCTTTCCGGTTTCGACGGCGCTTTGCAGGCCACGATGCCGGCCAGCCCGCAAAAGAGGGTGGCGGATCTATTGGGGAATAAGATTATTGAACCCCTGCGGCTGGAGGGTGGTGAGCCGCCAATACAGATTGTTGGAAACAGCCAACGATTCCGTAGCCGCTGAAACTTTCTTTTCAACCCGTAAAGATAAGACATGCTTGAACACTCATGATTGAGATGACTGTTGTTGATTTTTAAAATGATACTTTAAGGCCGTACGGGCATATTTACCCGCCCGGGTGCCAATCAGGTCCTGATGGCCCACCAAAACGGAAACCGCGACGGCATGGTTTTTTTCAGGGTCCAAGCCGAATCCCACAAACCAATCGTAACGGGGATTGTTGTTATAGCTCCCGGTCTTGCCGCCGATTTTTAATTTTGACAAAACCGGATCGTTTTGCCAACCCCGAAAGGTTTTACGGCCGGTTCCCTCCAGAATGGTGGCCTGCATCACCGTTCTAAGATGCCGGGCGGTTTGTTGCGTGACAATGGCTTTCGTTTTCAGAGGAGGCAGTTGATAGCGGATTTTTCCATTATCGGCGGTAACGGATTCAATGAGCCGGGGTGTGACCCATTGTCCCTCATTGACGGTGGCCGCGGCGATCATTGCGCCCTGTAAAGGTGACAGGGTCGTTGTGCCATTATATCCGCTGGCCAGTTCGGCCCATTGATAGGGCTGGTCGGTGATAACAAGGGCACCCGGCGCCAAGGGCAGGGTGACATCCAGTGGTCGCTCAAATCCAAAGCGGTGGGCAAAGTCTAGCAGTGAGGTGTTTTTTAGCGTAAATGCGCCCAATTTGCCGAAAACCGGGTTAATGGAACCGGCAAAAGCTTTTTGAAGGGTGGTCGTGGTGGTATGGCGATCAATCTTTTCGGTGATTTGATTTTTATAAAGCGTATGTTTCCCGCCGGTATAGGTTACTATCGATGACGGGGTGAAACGGGCATTTTCCATGGCAGCCGCTGCGGTCACAATTTTAAAGATGCTGGCTGCCGGAAACCGGTTGTTCAGGCAGGTATTGGCACGGGGATTTGACCGGTCATGGGAGACCACGGCCAAAATCTTACCGTTAAACGCATCCATCACCACGATCCCGATGTAGGCGGAGGTCCTAAGCATCAGCCGGTCGGTCAATTGCTTTTGAAGGCCCACATTGATGGTGGTGGTCATGTGTAAGAGCTTTTTGTCCGACGCTACTACGGCTTCCGATGCGCCAAGGATAATTGGGTCCTGATCCGCCAACAGCGCTTTAAGTTCATCCATCGCCAGCGATGGATTTGACAGCGTGTTGGTTTTTTGAGGAGTTTTGGTAAAAGCGCGCCACGAAAAATTATTGGATTGATACACAAAAAAGAGCAATGCGATCGTGGCGGCTATCATGAGCACGGCACCAATGGTTCGTCCCAACCGCCGTCTCTGTTGACGTTGGCGTTTTAATGCCTCCTGATAGTCATGCCATCCGGCAGGCGGCCGGTATTTCATTTGAATGGACATATCGGATTAACGGAGTCGGGTACCCGGTGGAATTTTCCGATCCGTGATAGCCACGGCTCCGGCACCGTCATTGATGGCCGCAATAATCATTCCTTGTGAAAGCACTCCCATCAATCTGGCCGGTTTCAGGTTAGCCACTACGATTACCTGCTTGCCCTCCAATTCTTCGGGTTTATAGGCGGTGGCGATCCCCGCCACCACGGTTCGTGTCTCGCCCATATCCAATTCCAGTTGCAGCAGTTTTTTGGCTTTGGGAACCGGCCGGGCCTTTACCACTGTGGCAGCCCTTAGATCAATCTTGGCAAACGCATCAATGCTGATTTCCGGCTTTAGCGGTGTCTCCATTGGGGCGGTCACTGACAGCCGTTCGCTTGGCGGAGATTCTGTCAATTCAACCCTGGGGAAAAGGGAAACCGATTTGGGCAACTGCGTACCGGGCGAAATGACTTTCCACTGTCGCAGGCGGTCAAAAGCGAATTTCTCGGTGTCGGAGAGGTTTCCCGACAACCCCAAATGATGGGACATGGTGGCGGCTGTTGCGGGCATCACCGGATAGATTAAACCGGCCACGACCCGCAGCGCCTCTAACAAGTTGTACAGCACCGTCTCCAACTGCTTGGCTGCATTCTCATTTTTAGCCAATTCCCAAGGTGCTGTCAGATCAATGTAGCGGTTCATCGCACTGATCAATTCCCAGGTTGCGATCAACCCCTTGTGAAAGGCAAATTGTTCAAAAGCCTCTTCCACCCTGGTGATGGTGCCGACCGCTTCGGAGTGCAGGTTTTGATTGAGCTGGCCCATTTCATCGTGCCAGGGCTGAGGAACATGACCCTTAAAGTACTTATGCACCATAGCCAATACTCTTGAGAAAAGATTCCCCAAATCATTGGCCAGGTCGGCGTTTATCCTTTGTACAAGGGCTTGTTCGCTGAAACTGGAATCAAGCCCGAAAGCCATGTCGCGGACTAAAAAAAAGCGAAAAGCGTCCAGGCCGTAGACATCTTTCATCTTTAACGGTTCGACAACATTGCCGATACTCTTAGACATTTTGCTGTCCTCAATGTTCCAGTAACCATGCACATTGAGGTGCTTATAGATGGGAATGCCGGCGGCTTTGAGCATAATCGGCCAATAAATACCATGAGGCTTTACAATATCCTTGGCGACGATATGTTGAGAAACCGGCCAAAATTGATTGAATTTTTTGCCGTCAGGATAACCCAAAGCGGAAATATAGTTGATCAGCGCATCGAACCATACGTAAGTGACATATTCGTTATCAAAGGGCAGATCAATACCCCATTGCAGCCGTTTTTTGGGACGGGAGATGCACAGATCTTCAAGTGGTTCCCGTAAAAAGGCCAGGACTTCTTTTTTGTACCGTTCCGGCCGGATAAAATCGGGATTGGCGTGAATATGGTCAATGAGCCACTGTTGATACCGGCTCATTTTGAAGAAATAGTTGGATTCCTTAATCTCTTCCGGCGCCTTTTGATGATCCGGGCATTTACCGTCAACCAGTTCACGCTCATTGTAAAAGCGTTCACATCCATAGCAATAAAGCCCTTTATATTCGGCAAAGTAGATCAATCCGTCATCATGGATTTTTTGTAAAATCGATTGGACCACTTTCATGTGATTCGGGTCGGTGGTGCGGATAAAATCATTATTGCTGATAGCCAGCTCCGGCCAGAGCCGCTGAAAGAGCGAACTGATCCGGTCCACATACCCTTTGGGGGTTTGTCCTTCTTTTTGGGCGGCCTGAACAATTTTGTCGCCATGCTCGTCGGTCCCTGTTAAAAAAAAGGTCGCCTTGCCCTGGAGCGCGGCAAAGCGGCTGGCCACGTCCGCTACGATGGTCGTATAGGCGTGTCCCAGGTGAGGTTTGGCATTCGCATAATAAATGGGGGTGGTGATATAAAATCGTTCGCTCATACAGTCTCAAAGACTCCTTGTTTATTTCGTTTTCAACGGGGTTTCAATCACACGCCCGTCGCTTAAGCGGACAGTCACCCGTTCGCCCATAATATTGTTGCGGATCACCTTGCCGTCACCTTGGGGTGTGGGGATGATTTTACCCGGCTTGGGGTATTTCTTTTTAAGTTGTCGATAGGTATCGTTTTCATGGGTCAGACAGCACATAAGGCGTCCACACACCCCTGAGATTTTGGCGGGGTTGAGGGAAAGTCCCTGTTCCTTGGCCATGCGGATCGAAACCGGTTCGAATTTACCCATGTAAGTGGAGCAACAGAACTCGCGCCCGCAACGCCCCATGCCGCCACAAAGCTTGGCCTGGTTGCGGATACCCACCTGACGCATCTCGATTCGGGTTTTCAGCTCTCCGGACAACATCTTGAGCAACTGCCGAAAATCAACCCGCCCGTCGGCCGTAAAGAAAAAAGTCAACCGGAGGTGATCAAAAGAACATTCCACCTGAAAAAGATTCATTTCCAGTTTGAGTTCGGCAATGCATTTCTGGCAATAGTGATACGCCCGCTGTTCAAGTTCCCGGTTTTGATCACACTTGACGGCATCTTTTTCAGTGGCAAGCCGGTAAACTTTTTGGAGTTCCGGGGCGGATTTTTCAACGGGTGTCGGCGGTGTTACCACGACACCATAGCCAAACCCCTGTTTGGTCTCGACAATCACCTGGTCACCGGGGTTTAGAACAAAAATACCGGCATCAAAATTGTATATCTTTCCCGCGGACCGAAAGCGTATGCCAACTTTCTTCCCCATGGGCATTAATACTCCTGTAAGGTCAATGGTGCCGAATCAGCCGCAAGACCCTGTAACATTCTTTCCAGCACCATGCGTCTGTTTGCATTGGTCGTTACATAAAAGCGTGTCATTTCAACCCATTCATAGCGTTGAATAAGCCGCTGCACATCTTTGCGCGTTTGCCGGGTTGTCCTTTGGGGCGTGGCATTTGCCGTCTCTTTTTTCAACCGTTCCAAAATGACAGTTTTAAACCAGAACAACAAGGTTTCCAGGTCGGTTTTTTTTTGAGCCAGCCGCTGTGCCAAGACAAGCCGTTGTCTTGCTGATAACGTATTGACCCGGTCCAGGGCGTCCATGGCCCATTTTTGGGTGGTGAACCATTTGTTTATGGCTAACTCAGAGGCTTTTATGGGACTGCCGGCCGCCAATTTAACCGTCTCTGTGGCGGTGGACGGATCAAGATTGTGCTGATCCATCAAATGCGAAATAATCACATCATCTGGCCAAGGCTGAAACCGGAGAATCTGACAACGTGATAAAATGGTCGGAAGCAAATCGGAAGCGCGGTCCGTGGTTAAAATAAAATGTGTTTGCGGCGGCGGTTCTTCCAGGATTTTTAATAGTGCGTTGCCGGCGCTCGATGTCATTTTCTCGGCGCGGCGGATCACCACAAAGCGGTAGATCGCACTGTATGGCGTAAACCCGAGTTGGGTAATCAACGTACGGATCGTCTCAATGTGGATCTGGTCGTTTTGGGGTGCGATGGCCAAAATATCGGGATGATTTTGTGAACCAATTGTGAGACAGCTGGGGCATTTGCCACAAGACCAGTGATCCATTGCCTCCGGGGCAACGGGTAACCGAGGCGGCTCTTCACAGTTAAACGCCAATGCCAATTGAGTGGCAACAGCGCTTTTACCGATACCATTGATGCCGGTTAAAAGCAGCGCTTGAGGAATCCGGCGGCTACGAATGAAAGCGGCGAAAACACGACCTGTTCGCCCGGAAAGAGGGGGTAAAAGAACATTATGATGGGTGTGCAAGACCATAGCGGGATACGCTGTTGCGGCAAAAAAGGTGCCGCAACAGAAAAGAGACGTTTACCGTGTTAAAGATTCACCCGCTTTTTCAGCTCTTTGCCCAACTTAAAGAAAGGGAGCTTTTTAGGCGCAATTTGAACTTTTTCGCCGGTCTTGGGGTTGCGCCCGATATAACTTTTATATTCTTTGACGAAAAAACTGCACAGGCCTCGGATTTCGACCCGATCACCTTCCGAGAGTGTATCAGCCATCTTGTCAAAAAAGATCTGAACCACTTTGGCGGCTTCATTTTTGGATATCTTGGCCTGGGTTTTTAAAGTGGAGATCAACTCCAATTTGTTCATGGTTCCTCCTGTAGGTTTTCGCAAGAACTTTTGATCTTTTTCTTTTAAACGAAAGAGCCTAAAAAGTCAAACGGTTATGTCAGGTTTGGTTAAACCGGTCAACTTTGGGCGTCAGCTCAAATCCAATGGCAAACAGGTGATCGGTCCGAAACTACAGGATCGGCCCGTCGGCCGGCATCACATCCTCAATGGTCACCTCAACAGCGGCAAACTGGCCCAATGCGTCAATTTGAACGATAATTCGGTCTGTGCCTTTATACCGTGCGAAAATCCCCTCAATACCGGCAAACGGCCCCCGGATGACCACAACGGGATCACCTTTTTTAAAGCGGGTGCCAATCAAAATGTCGGTTTCGGTTTGAGCCGCCGTCATGATTTTTAATGATTCAATTATCGTCTCGGGAACCGGTACAGGGCCCAATTGATTACCCACCAGTTTGACGGCGCCAACGGTTTTTAATACCCGCAGATGCGCTTCGGGGGCCAATGTTGTTTTTAAAAAGAGGTAACCGGGAAACAACGGGACATTGAGAACGACTCGGCGGTCGTTGCGGATACTCCGCCGATAGGTCTTGGGCAAAAAGGTTTCGATGCCTTTCCCTTCGAGTCCGTTAAAAACAATCTGCTCATGCCTGCTTTTGGTGTGCAGCACATACCATTGAACGGCAAGTGGTTGTCCAAATGCTCCGTTTGACGACATGAGATGCGCTATCTCTTGGCGCTGATACCTTGGGAGTGCCCTCCCAGGCCGTACAAGCCAACCGTGAAGGTATAGCGTTGATCCTCATTCTCATCCAGGTAGTGCAGACCAAAAGACCAGCACTGGGCAGTGTAGGTCAATCCCGCTCCGAAGAGAACCGTCTCTTCCTCTTCCAGGTCCTGCTCATAGGTAAGGTAAGTTTTAAGACCATGGGTAATCGCCGCTTTCAGAACAAGGTTGACTGTTTCCAGGCTGTCGGGCTTGTAACGGTGACGGATGTAGAGGGAGTCACCCCGATCATCTTTGGCCGTAAGGGTGACGGCATGGTCCAACTCCTCGTTCTCTTCGGTGTCCCAGTTCATGCTGGCAATCAGGCTGATATCCGTGGTGGGTTTGAAACGAATTTCACCAAAGAGCGGCGAATAAGGCTCAGTTTCAGGATCATCATCATCGGCAATGTCAAGATCGTAGCTTTGGGTCAGTTTTATTCTTAAAAATTCATGGTAGTCGTAGTCAATCGCATCGGAATCGGCGGGTGCTTCCTGCAACTTTCCGGCGGTCTGGGTCTGGTAGCGGTTTTTAAGGGTCGGTAGAAGACGTGAGGTGAAATACTGGGTCAAAGAGTAGTTGATCACGTTGTTGGGTTGGATTTTGAAAAACCCCATTTCGTTGGGCAACTCGTCCTGATCTTTTTCCGGTGTATAGGCATAATCAATTTGAGGTACGATGGCATGTTTGATCTTGTCAATCCGGTTACCGCCGATATCAAATAAGCGATAGATGCCGCTTCCCAATTTAACGCTGAAATCATAGATATCGCGGTCAAAGGCGGTATCTTCAAATACCGAATCGTCTTCCGCTTGGCTGATGTCCCAGTAGTTGTACCGAAACCCGGCCGACGGTTCAATGGTTAACCAGTTGCGAAGTTGCAGCGGCAAGAAGACGCTAGGGGTAAGATCCAGCCGCTGAACCGCCGTGGCATTGTGATTTGTATCTCCGTCTTGCCGCCAAAAGCGGATATATCCGGAATTTAGTGAGTAGTAAAGGGGCAGGGCGGCAATGGGCTGTTTGGAGCTGGCAAACCCGATCTGGGGCAGTTGTTGGATGGAAAAATCCAATTGGTCGCTTTGCCGACGGATGACATCGTCAACCCAAATAGCGGAAAAGTTGAAGTTATGTTTGGACCAGCGTCGGTTCAGATTAAAAGCGTTTGTGCGGATCGAATCATCGTAATCATCCAGGTCGCGGCCAAAGGTTTCCACAAAATAGTTGTCTGTTTCGGTAAATCCGTTGATTCCGCGCCTGAATTCAATCAGATAGTCCTGATCACTGACGATATCCAAATCGAGCTTGGCGGTCAGACCCAAAGGCAGGGTTCCCTGGGTGTGCTTAAAACGAAACCAATAGCGATCGGTATTGGTCCGTTCTACACTGTCGTGGTCAAATCCCCATTCTTCAGTGGTGTTGGGATTGCCGTCCTCTTTTTGCTTGTCGTCCAGATAGTCATACATGACCGCGCCGAAAGATTCCTGATCGAATACATAACGGTATTCGGCGCCCAGCTTTTCACCCCGCTCGGTGATGTGATCCCAATAAAAAGTGGCATCGGAACTGTCATTAATGGCCCAGAAAAAAGGTTGCTCATAGGCGAAACCATTGCGTTCTGATAGGGTGATCCGGGGTAACAGAAAACCGGTTTGCCGCTCCTGCATCACCGGAATGATGACATAAGGGCTGTATAAAACCGGAAGGCCCCATAGCCAAAGAGTTCCATGCCAGCCGGTGGCGTATCCTTCCAGGTTGACCGTTACATTATGGCCGGTGATGCGCCAGGGTGGAACGGTATCAGTGTTATTGCAGGTGGTGAATGTGGCCCGGCGTGATTTATAGATGGCACGACCGATCTTTTCCATCCAGTCGCCGCGGATATGAAAATTGCCCTCTCGGACAAAAAGGTGCCCCCAGTGGACCGACCCGATTTGGGAATCCAGGTCAATTTCGATCCGCTCCGCTTTCAGGGTGTTTTGCCCGTCTTCGATAATCACGTTGCCTTCGGCCCAGGCGCTTTTATAGCGGGCGTCAAAGCTGATCTTGTCTGCGGTGATTTTACGGTCGCCTTTTTGTAAGATGACATTGCCGATGGCCACGTAAGTATTTTTCTCATCCAGGTATTCCAGTGAATCGGCTGAAACCTGCCACGGTTTTTTGGGTTCGTTATCTGCGGCCGAAAGCGGTTGCGGGGCAAAAAATAGAGCGGGCATCAGGATCAAAACCAGGAAATACCATGATGTTGTCAACGAGGGGGATCTTTGTTCCCGAGTCATATGTTGTGGGTCCATTCGTTGTCATTGTGAGTGTAATAAACTAACCGCCATGGCCGTAAACAGCCACAACGAACGATGAAAGCCTTTCTTTTTATACATATGGCAAGACTTTTCATATAAAGTCTACAAACTCAATTTCATTGAAAAAGTCAAGGTTTTGTTGTACGACTGCGATACCGATTGTAAAAGAATTTCAAATGGTTTGGCAACCGGAAAGCTGAACCCGGCGGTATCGTAAGGGAAACTGAGGATGCAGATTTTGTTGACCAATGACGACGGTATTACCGCAAAACCGTTGTGGGCGTTATACCGCCGATTGTTGCCTCGGCATGCCGTAACGGTGGTGGCGCCGGATCGTGAACGCAGCGCCATTGGTCATGCCATTACACTCAATGTGCCTCTACGCTATCAGTCGGTGGCTGTCGATGAGAACGGCAAAGGCTTTGCCGTCAACGGCACCCCGGCCGATTGTGTGAAGCTCGCCTTACATCAACTGATGACCCAAAAACCCGACCTGGTCATCGCCGGAATCAATCCGGGGGCCAATGTCGGGGTCAATATCAACTACTCGGGAACCGTTGCCGCGGCCAAAGAGGCTGTGTTAAGCGGCTTGCCGGCCATGGCCGTTTCCATTAACAGCCACCGGCCACGCTTTTTAGCGCAAAGCGCCCGCGTAACCGCCGATTTAATTGAGCAATTGTGGCGACAGGGGTTACCGGAAAAAGCCGCGGTTAACATTAATGTTCCCGACCAAAAGCCAGGGAATATCGCCGGGGTTCAGTGGTGCCGCCAAAACAATCGGGTGGTGATTGATGGATTTCAAAAACAGTTTGATCCGCGGGATAAAACCTATTTTTGGTATACCTTTCCGGAGCAGCTTGAACATATAAGCGACGAAGAGGCGGTAACGGTGGGCGATGATACCGCAATGCTTCGCAAAGGGTATATTACCATAACGCCCATCCAGTGCAGGCTAACCGATGAAAGGGCCTTGGCGCACTGTCGACAACGGCCGCTGAATGATTTTTGGGGCAAGCTAAAAAAAGATTATCAAAAACAAGAGGTCCTGTGAGTCAGGCGACAAAAGAGCATTCGATTTTAGACAAAATCGGCAACACCCCGTTGGTGCCTGTTAAAAAGCTTTTCAAAAAACCGGGTGTGCGGATTTTAGCCAAGCTGGAATACTTCAACCCCGGTGGCTCCATAAAAGACCGGGCGGCACTGTTTATGATTGAGGCGGGGGAAAAGTCCCGTGAATTGACCCCGGAGAAACGCGTTATCGAAGCCACCAGCGGCAATACGGGTATCGGTCTGGCGCTGGTCTGCGCGGTCAAAGGCTACCGATTGGTATTAACCATGTCGGAGACGGCCAGTCAGGAACGCCAAAAAATTTTACGCGCCCGGGGTGCCGACATATTATTAACACCCGGCCATTTAAGCACCGACGGCGCCATTGAAGAGGCTTACCGCTTGGCGCGAGAATACCCCGAAAAGTACTTTCTCACCGACCAGTTCAATAATCCGGCCAACTGGCGGGCCCACTATGAAACCACGGCGGTGGAACTGTGGGCGCAAAGCGGCCGGGAAATCACCCAGGTGGTGACAACGTTAGGCACCAGTGGTACGGCCATGGGGCTGCAGCGGCGTTTAAAGGAGTTTGATCCAACTATTAAAATTATCGGCGTCGAGCCGTACCGGGGCCATAAGATCCAGGGCCTGAAAAATATGATGGAATCCTATCCACCCGAGATCTATGAAAAAGAGCGGTTGGATGAAAACATCAAAATCGATGATGACGAAGCCTTTGCCATGACCCGACGCCTAGCCAATAAAGAGGGACTTTTTGTAGGCATGAGCTCGGGTGCGGCAATGGCTGTGGCCATATCCCGGGCCCGGCGAATGGAAAAAGGTACGATTGTGGTGATCCTTCCGGATGGCGGTGAGCGGTATCTCAGCACCAACCTTTTTACAGTTCAAATCCCTGCCGAAATTACGCTGTACAATACTCGCGCCAGACAAAAAACGGTTCTTGAGCCGATTGCGCCTGGTAAAGTGGCCGTCTATGTACCCGGCCCGACAGTCAACGCGCCGTTAAAAATAGGCCAGTTGCGGCGCTACCTTTCCGCCGATCTATTGGTGCGTTATCTCAAATTTCGGGGCTATGATGTCAATCACGTCACCAGCATTACTGATTACGATGATAAAACCATCAAGGGCTCCAATTCCAGAGGCACTGATTTATCTTCCTTTACAGATTACCATGAAGAGATGTTCAGGAAAGATATCAAGAAGCTTGGTGTCGCCTCCGCTGATCTATATCCCAAGGCCAGTGACCATCTGGCTGACATGGTGGCGCTGGCCGAAAGACTGGAAAAGAAAGGCGCCGCTTATGAAAAATTGCGTTCCCTCTATTTTGATATCGGTAGTTTCAGCGGCTACGGTTCGCTCTCCGGTATGGACCTGGCAAAAATCAGGGTGGGGCATAGCGTCGACATGGAGGGCTACGAAAAAGACAACCCACGGGATTTCACCCTGTTTAAACGGGCCCGCTTGGGTGAACTAAAGCGTGGTATTTATTTAAAGACCCCCTGGGGCAGCGTGCGCCCTTCCTGGCATTTGCAAAGCGCCACCATGGCCCTAAAGCATTTGGGGGAGGCTTTTGATATCCACACGGGAAGTCATGACCTGATTTTTCCCCACCATGAGAACGTTGCCGCCATTGCTGAAACGGTCACGGGCAAACCGCTGGCCAACCACTGGATGCACACCGAGCAGGTGCATGTGGATGAAACAGCGGATTGGCAAGGCCCCTGGGGACCGACCTTGACCGAACTGGAGGCGGCCGGCTTTGATGATCGTGAGATTCGCTATTGGATGCTATCCACCCACTATCGTAAACCGCTGACCTTGACTGTTTCAGGGTTGCAGCAGGCCCGCAAAGCGTTGGCGCGCATTGACGCGGCCATCTTTTCGTTGCAGCACCCAAGCTCCCGCGGGCTAAGATACGAAGGTCTTGACCAACTATTGTACGACCTAAAAACCGGGTTTACCCGGGCCATGGATGATGATCTTAACATTTCCGCCGCACTGGCCGCTATTTTCACAGCGATTCGAACCATTAATATCACCTGCCAAAAAGGAAGTATAGCGCATGAGGATGCCGGGAAGATATTGAATCGGTTAAAAGAGATCAATCAGGTGCTCAATTTTATTTGTTTCGATGATCCGGCCGCCGCTGCAAAAATTCAGGCGCTCCTGAAAGAACGCGAAGCAGCCCGCCGGAAAAAGGATTGGTCGACCGCGGATCGGATCCGTGAAGAGCTGGCCGCACTGAGCATCTGTGTCCGGGATCAAAAAGTGAATTCTCAACCGCCTAAAGGCGGTGGCTTCGGCGGCGAGGTGCGCTCGGCCGGATGAAATCCGGCCATCGCAGCCGCCATAAAAGACCGTCGCTTTTAAGCGACGGTAGTTTATGAAAGAAAACGCAAAACCTTCGACTTCAGTCGGAGGATATCCGCTTTCGGCCCTACGGGCCTGCTAAAGCCTTCGCCGAGAGGCGAGGGTTTTTCTCCCATTCCCCGAATGGGACAATAATCGGAAAAGGCGCCAAGCCCCTTGGTGACCCTCTACCCGGAAATCGTACCGTTGATTGAGGAAACTGCTCCGGCCGATAAGTTCTTGGTTGCAAAAGGCTGGGTGCCACTTGATGAAGATGAGATTTCCCAATCACAATGGCGTGGTCAATTTACCATGGCCGCCTCCACCTGTTCATCCGTCACCACCTTACAATTTGTGCGTTTCGGAAAATCCGGGCTAAGGGAAACTACTCCTTCTGATCGGCCTTGTCGTCCAACGGCTCACTGAACTTGCATTTTAGCAACACCCCGTCGCTGTCCCGCTCCCTGGTAACCTTATAAGGGAGTGTGCGAAAGAGATTGATCATCCCTTTGTTGTCGGCAAAAGTGTACGCCACCAACCCATCCAGCCCCGCCTTGATAGCCGCTTGGGTCAGTTTCTCCAGAATCCTTCGGCCCAGTCCCTTGCCCTGGTAATCCTGGTGCACGGAAAAAGCCACTTCGGCCATGTTATCGGAAACGAGCATGCTTTCGCCCAAAGCCACGGCCCGTCCAAACCCAAATTCACCCACCACTGCCAAAATTGTCAGATCCCTTTCATAATCGGTGAGGGATTTGGGGGTAATTTCCTTACGGCTGAACACCGTTTTATCGTGAAAAAAGCGCGAAAGGGTATCTTCCTTGCCCAGGGTATAATAGTGTTCCTGAATCCGCCGTTCATCCACCGGTTTGGAAGGCCGGATGGTGATCTCCTCGCCGGATATATCAATATGTTCTTCCAGCCATAACGGATAGACGCCTTGGGCGGCGGGGCCCAAAACCCGTTCCTCGCTGATCAGCCCCGCTCTTTTGGCGTCTTCCATCAAGCTTTCGCGGAATTTCGGGTGGGCGATTTCAATCATGGCCAGCACACGTTCCTGGAGACTTTTACCGAACAGGTTGACCAGACCGTATTCCGTCACCACGTAATGGGTATCGCCCCTGGGGACCACCACGGCCAGATTGTTTAGCGTCGGAACGATATTGCTGGTTTCACCGTTGGTAGCGGTGGACGGCAGCATGATAATGGATCGGCCATTGGTCGACTGACGCGCACCTTGGACAAAATCGGCGATTCCGGACACGCCGGCATAATAGGTGCGGAAAGACGCTTCAGAGGTCACCTGGCCGGTTAGGTCAATAAAGCGGGCGACATTGAGCGAGGTCATGCGATGGTGGCGGGAGATAATCGAGGGGTCGTTAACATAATCGGATGGATAAAAATCCACCGCCGGATTATCGTGAATAAAATCGTAGAGACCCGGTGTCCCGATGGCGGCCGACGCCACCAATTTACCCGTATTGAAGCCTTTTTTACGGTTGTTGACAATCCCCGTGGCGTAAAGATGCATGATGTCTTCGGTCAGATATTGGGAATGGATTCCCAGATCGTTTTTATCCGCCAACGCCTGCACGGTTGCCTGGGAGGCGGCATCGAGGCCGATTTGCAAAGTGGCGCCGTCTTTAATCAGATTGGCGATATGTTTGCCGATCCGGAGCGCGGCGTCGAATGCCGGGGCGGGCTTGATCGCCAGGAGATCCTCCTCATACTCTACAATGGCGTCCACGTCATTTACATGAATAAAGCTTTGGCCCAAAACCCGAGGCATGCGCGGATTGACTTGGGCAATCACAATATCGGCCGAACGGGCGGCCGCCAGCGTGACGTCAACACTGACGCCCAGGCTCATCCAGCCAAAGTCGTCGGGCTCGGAAACCTGTATGAGCGCCACATGGATCGGCAGCTTGCGGGATAAAAAAAGACCGGGAATATCCGACATGTTCATGGGAGTGATAAATCGTTTGCCCTTGGCGATGGTCTCATTGACGGCCGCGCCCAAATAGAGGGCCCTGATGCTCAGGCTGGTATCCTGGGTTTTGTCGGCAATGGCCGTTAATGATGCCGTTTCCCGGCTCATCATGCGGATTACCTCCAACCCGCTTAAATAGGGAGACACTTCGGAAAGCGTTTTGACGAGGTGCTGGGGTTCCCCGCACGCCGAGCCGATAAATACGCGCTGCCCCGGCCGAATCAGTTGAATGGCCGTTTTCGCATCGGTTCTTCTTTCAATATAGTTGTCCGCCCAGTAAAGTGATGCTGTCATATGGGTTTACCTGTTTGGCTCAATCATGGTTGTTGGAAAGGATTTTATACAGGCTGAGGCAGTCAAGATGCAAGGATTTATATGAAAAGTCTTGCTTTTTGTATATATCCTGGTAAGACTATTCACATAAACACGTGAAGTTTGGCTTGACAATTGAAATACATGCATATATGGCTACATTTATATATATAGCTACATTGAATGAGAGGTTCACACGCACTATGATCCTCAATAGTATAACCAAAAGCGGGGGTTGATATGAAACGCCTAATACTGTTATTACGTCGTGAGATTGTTTGCTGCATGGTTCTGTCTCTTTTTGTTGGGGTGGGATATGTTGAAAGTAAAACCGATGGGCCGACGGTCATCGCCCAGGCCCTGGAACAGGCTGAGGCTGTATCCAACCCTGCTAACCGGAACGTCGCCCTGGCGCGGATTGCCGCAATATACCTTCAAAACGGTTCCGTTAAAGGGGCATTAACGACAGCAGGAAAAATTTCCGAACCATACGCCGAATCGTTGTTACTGATTGAATTGGCCCGTTTGAGCGCGGAAGAGGGTTCAACCACTCAGGGTGCAGGCTTTGTAGAGGAAGCGATGCCTCTAATTGACCAAATCGGCGACCCGGATCAGCAGCTCTTTGTGTTGCTAAAGGCCGCCGAAGTTTCTAATGGGTTCAAGGGCTTAAAAAATATGATCCCGGGCGTAAATGAGGAATGTGATAGAGTGCTGGGTTCAGCTTCAGCAAAGGATACCCAGTTGCGCGCCGCCCGAATGGCCGCATTGGCCGGACAAGGATTGGACTGCGGGCGTGATGGAGCCTTGGCATTGCTTGACGATGCGAAGGATATTGCCACCGAAAAAATGGAAGATGCCTTTGAAATTGCCCCAGGACAGGAAGATGCCAATAAAAATATTACGGTTCTGGATCATGTCGCAGTCGCATTGGAATACCTGAAGATGAAGAAACCCCAGGGAGCATCGGAAGCGATTGCGAAGTTCGAAGAGCTTTTTACGATTGCGGATATTGAAGATCGTTTTACACAGTCCGCGGCATACGATCGGGTTGAAATGGCAGAGGACATTGAGCGTCCCTATGCCCGCGATTTCCTTCGGACCCGTGTGGAAACGAAACAGCGACAGGCCGGGAAGCCCGATCACGCCGCGCGGGTAGATATTGCTGATGGCTTCGCTACCTTGGAAGGCGAGGCTTTGGCGGCCTTTGGTGATGGGATGGAATTGGCAGGACGGGATGCGGGGGAGGTGAATGTTCGAAACCTGTTGGCAGAACTAAAGCCGATAAAAGACCGGTACAACTTTGCAACGGCCCTCTATCATATAGCCCACCAATATGCAAGCCAAGCGCAATATGATAACGCCATTGAGGTGTCAGAGGCCATTGATGACCCCTATTATCGGGCATTTGCGTTAATGGAGGTTGCGGCCGCCGAGGGCAACATTGGTCGGCTTTTCCCTCCAGGAAGAATGCTGGATGCCGACAACTCGCTTCGGAAGAAAAAGAACGTGTTACAAAGGGGTGTAGATGTCGAGATGAAAGAACAGATGGACGAAGTCTTCAAGGTCCTCAACACCCTGGAGAACGCCAAGGGGTTGACCAGGCCAGAGAAACAAGCGCAGTTTTTGGTGTATCTTGAAAACGTTCGTTACGGCAAGCACAAGCGACGCTATTTTAAGGTCTACAATGATCAGGGGAAGCTATTGGAAGAACCCTATCTGCCGGAGCTTGAAGGAAAAGACCTCTCTGATCTTCTTGACGCCAACGGCAACGAATTCTTTACGCTCTTAAGCACGCGGATAGACGAACGGGAAAGCAGGCAGGGGATTGTTTCCTATCCGTGGCCCGGTAATGAATTGAAAAAATTGATTCCCACGATTTTCCTGGGCCGGTTTTTTGAGCAGTGGGGATGGTATGTGGTGACCGGCACTCCAGCTCGTACCATTGAAGATCACGAGCTTTACAAAAATGTGGTTGAGGACCGTTCAGCGGCCAGCCCTATCTAAAGATTAGGAATAATTACGGTTCGCGGGTCGCGCCGTCTGATGCTCCCAACACGTATATATGTCATTAATACCCAAAAAAGGAAGATACAAGGTGGATGCGAAACAAAATTCAAGTTCTGTGTGGAGATGGTTCGCGTTTTGTTTGTCAATAACAGTGCTGGTGGGGTTCTCTTCCGAACCGCTTGCCGTAGCAGCGCCCTCTATTACGTTTGAACCGCTCCTGACTGTGGGTGGGCGCTGGGACAGCAACTTTTACCAGACAGAAGAAGATGAGTCGGAGGCGTACACGTACCTTGTCAGCCCCGGATTATCAGTAGATCTCCAGGGCGCCCGATCAAATGTTATTCTGAATTATATGATGGAGGCGCACTTTTACGACGGGGCTGATGGCGATCCCACGGTGGATTCCGGCGCCAGCCTACCGTTAAATGATCTGGATTATACGGGTCATCAACTCTCATTGGACAGCAACTTTGATCTGACTTCCCGTTTGATCCTGGGTCTTGACGGCGCCTATTTCCATTCACGCTATCCGACCCAATATGATCGCCTCAGCACCCAGATTTTACACCATGAATACGATCTATATCATGTTTCGCCCATGCTTTTTTTCGATATTACCCAGCGATTGACAGCGGGTCTGCGCTACCGGCATTCGGAAATTGACCTGGAAGGCGATGATGACCTTGATCCCGTTGCATTGGATACCGACAATACCGATGAAGACCTTTGGGAAATGACCATCAGCTATACACCCTGGCGCGATCTCACCATGGGTCTTGATTTGGAGCAAGCCGAGGTCGACTATTCTGATCGTATCGATGACTATGAAGCCCAACGGATTCGATTGCGTGTTCAGAAACGATATCCACAGATCGCCCTGGATGCAGGGGTGGGTTTTGAAAACAGGGATTTTATGGCGGCCAAGATCAAAGATGAGGATCTGTTTACCTGGCGGTTGGGTTTGACCGCTCAGGCGCCTGACCCGATGGCGCGGCCTCGTAGCTTGGGCGAAGTGTATATACGGCCGGTGGATCATGTTCACTTTGCGGTTGAACGTCAATTTAATAACATTGGGTCCCTTTATACCGCCACCCGTTTTGTAGGAAGCGTTGGATCCATGTGGGGTGAAAAAATCGAAAGCCGTGTCAAAGGGTGGTACCAGGAGAGCGACTACGAATACCTGACCGGTTCTACCCCGGAAGGTGGCCAGCAGGCCACCCGGGATTTGGAAACATGGGACGTTTCCGCTTCATTGGGATACCATATAATAAGAAACCTGGTGATCTCTGCGACAGGGGGATATAGAGAGCAGGAAAGTAACCTTGTGGACGAGGACTATACCGACACCTATGGGTTGATAGAGGCCAGCTTTAATTTCGATCCATGGAAACGGGGCGGCTTTACCAATGAGGCTCTCTATTACTAACCGCCATGGCCGTAAACAGCCACAACGAACGATGAAAGTCTTTCTTTTTGTACATATTTGGTAAGACTTTTCATATAAATTCTCCCTCCCGGGTAACGTTCAATTATGATATTGGGGAATCTGTTTAAAATGAAGCGCATCGGTACATTTTTATATCTTGGTGCCGTATTGTTTTGGGGGCTTTTCGTTCAAGCAACAGGTGCTTCGGAAACCAAAGAAAATACGATCGGTCCAGGTGATCGTATTGAACTTACCATCATCGTGGGAGGTGAGCCCCAACACGAGTCAGTAACAACGGTTTCTTCTACCGGGACAATAAAAGTTCCTTTTCTTGGAGAGATAAAGGCTGCCGGGCTCGCTCGCAACGAACTTGAGGAGGCTATTCGAGCGCCATTGGCCAAAGATTACTACGTGGATCCGAAAGTGAACATCACTGTTGAATCACTGGGCGGTGACGGGTATTACATATGGGGTGCGGTGCAAGAACCCGGTGTAATCAAAATGCCGCCTAATACGCGTTTGCTGAAGCTGATCGTGAGTGCCGGGGGCGTCACCGCCGATGCCGGAACAACAGCGTATATTATTCGAAACGTACAGGATGCCAGCGCCCAGGTCACTTCAGAGAAGGACTTGCCGCCGGAAAGCCATCGCATTGAGGTTCCCCTCAAACAGCTACTTGAACGTGGTGACGCCGGTGAAAATCCCGTTGTGCAACTCGGTGACATTGTCTACATTCCGTTTAAAGAAACCCTGAGTGACAACTCGGATAAAATATATATTGAAGGCGAGATTGCCAACCCGGGGGCCTATGATTTTCAAGAGGGGATTACCGCCTTAAAAGCATGTATTGCCGCTGGTGGATTTGGCGAGTATGCGGCGCCCAACCGGGCGAAGATATTCCGCGGTTCCGGGAGAAGGGTGCGGACCATTAAAATAAATTTGATTCGTGTCCAAAAAGGAAAAGCAAGAGATATTCTCCTGAAACCGGATGATCGAATTCACATCCCTAAATCCTGGTTCTAATGAGGATCATACTTGCTGTTACAGAACCCGAAAGAGTGAGCGTCCGTAACCGGGCTGTTTTATCGTAAGATGAACAATCGTCAAAACGAACAACCATTCACTTTTGCAGATTATTTTATCGTTCCCCTGCGCCACCGGGTTATTGTGGTGACGGCGCTGGCGGCGATGATTGCGCTGGTCTTGTGGCACAATTCCCGTGTGGTTCCGATTTATCAGGCAAAAGCGACATTGCTGATTGACAGAAAGAGCGCCCGGTCGCCACTAACAGGCCAGCAGATGGACTTTGAGACCTATCTTTCAGAATCATTAACCTTTAATTCCCATCACAAGCTGATTACTTCCCTGAGTGTACTTGAAAATGCGGCGCTGAAACTGGGTCTGGATAAGCAGCCGGCGCCGGACACCCAAATAATGCACCCCATCAGGCAGTTTAGGAGCCGGCTCCGAAAAAATATCCGGCTTGTTTTACGTCGATCCGCCGAAGAACAGCGGTTCACTGTGAAAGATCCCCTGATTGCCGGTATTCAGTCTCTTAAATCAATTGTGGAGGTGGAACCGGTTGAGGATACGCGGTTGTTGACCATTTCTGTAAAGCACACGGATCCCCAAATGACCTCAAGAATTGCCAACACATTGGCAGACGCGTATATCGAGTTTAACATTGATAGTCGCCTGCAAGCTTCAAAAAATACACTCTCATGGCTTAACAAGAGTTTGGCGGGAATGAAAAAAAATCTGGAGGATTCGGAAAAAGAGTTTCTGGCCTACAAAGAGTCCGTGAACGTCATCTCCCTTGAAAAGGATGAAGAGGTGACGGCCCGGAAGGTCCAGGAACTCAACGCGGCGTATCTGGAAGCCAGGAACCATCGCCACGAGGTGGAGGCCAAACTCAATCAGCTAAGGGCCATGCGAAAAAGAAGGGCGGCGCCAAACCTGCGATTTTTGGCATCGAGCCCTATCCTCGAAAGCTTGCACCAGGAATTGGTAAACGAGGAAATAGCGCTAACAACCGCCAAAGGGATTTACCAAACAAAGCACCCCAAGTATGTGGAGATTGAAAGTCGGATCAAGGATATCAGACGAAAACTCCAGGAGCACCTCTCAAAAGAGGTTGATAACCTCAAGGCTGAACTGACAGTGGTACGGACCAAAGAAGGTGTTTTACGAAAATCGATATCCGATTTGGAAGCCGAGGCGATGGCCACCGGTCGTAATGAGGTGGGCTATAATATTTTAAAACGTAACATGGATATGAATCAGGAAGTTTACGATGCAATTTTATCCCGGATCAAGGAGGGCGGTCTGACGGAAAACTTCAATGTCTCCAATATCCGGGTTGTGGAAAATGCGGTTACACCCACTGCGCCTGTCTGGCCGAATAAGAAGCGCAATCTTTTTATTGCGATAGCTTTAGGGCTGATCTTTGGTATAGCGGGAAGTTTTTTGCGGGAATACACGGATCGTTCCATTCGTTCTGAAGAAGATGTGGAGCAATACCTGGATATTCCGCTCCTCTCTGTTATCCCTCGGGTGTGAGTACGTCTTGTACCTTACCCTGCCTATATCTGACTCTTGCTGATGCCACTTATGAAAAATCAAAAGGAATATAACCGGACCGATCTTTCTATCGAAAGCCACCGGGAAAATTTCCAGTTTGCCGAAGCGTTTCGAACGCTGAGGGTGAGTATTCTTTTCTCTTTTATGGAAAAAGATCTGCGGACACTTCTGGTGACGAGTCCCGCGCCTTCGGAGGGCAAAACCTTGACCGCACTCAACCTGGGGTACACTTTGGCGCAAACCGGCAAGCGCATTCTTCTGGTAGATGCGGATCTTCGCAAACCCAAACTGAGTCACTTTGTAGATGATAACAGGGAAGGTGGTTTGACCCGCCTGTTTACCGAAGATTTCAGCCATGATCCGCGATCGGGGCGTATGACTGACTATCATTTGAGCGACCTGTTATGGTTGCTGGCCTTTCGTAAAAAAAGTGGTCTGCTCCGCTTAAAGGAAGGTGAGGAAAATATACAGTGCCATTTACAGCAAGGCCGGCTGATTGATATTGAGTGGCTCAACGGACCGACCGATCCGCGGTTGGAGGGTCTTTTGCCACAAGACCGGATGGTTTCCCGGCAGGCCTACCCATTGGTGTCAAAGGGGCCGTTGACCGGAAAACGACTGGCATCTCTGCTAATCCATCACGGGGTAATCCAGCAGAATGCAATGACCGACTTTATCAGACGCCACCTGATTGAGGGGTTGCGGTCGGCGCTCCTGTTTCATAATGGTTTTTTTGACTTCGAGGTTTTGGATCTTTCCGACGAATTTTTGGACCATCCGGGTTTTGATCTGTCTGAACTGGCCTATCTCCACTGGCAGATGGCTACGGATACCGAGGCCTTTGCTTATCTGCGAAAGGCCACTGATCAAAAGATCATCCAGAGCGAGGTGGAGAATCTGTCCGTTCTGCCTTGCGGGTCGCCACCTCCGAATCCTTCTGAAATGTTGGCCTCGGAGCAGATGAATTTTTTGAATCTCCTCTTGAAACAACGCTTTGATATAATCATCTTTGACTCGCCACCCATTATTCCCACCAGCGATGCACTGGTATTGGCCCCCAAGGTAGACGGCGTGGTGTTGGTGCTTCGCAGTGGTGTGAGTGATCGCAAAATGGCCCAAAAAGCGGTCAGCTTACTGCAAACAGCCAATGCCAATGTGCTTGGCGCCGTAATGAATCAGGTGGAATTCAAACGGGACGGCTATTATCGTTATTACCGTTATTATTCTTCGAAGTATGACGGCTATTACGGAAAAACCGATGATGGAGAAAAGGGTGCGTCCTGATTTACGTGAATTCTCAACCGTCTGAAGGCGGTGACTTCGGCGGCCCGGTTCGCCCGGCCTGCCTGCAGCCGCCATAAAAGAGCGTCGATTGTAAGCGGCGGCAGTTTATGAAAACAAAACGCACAACACCTTGACTGTAGTCGGCGGATATCCGCTTTTGGCCCTATGGGCCTGCTACAGCCTTCGCCTAACGAGGGTATTTCTCCCATTCCCCGAATGAAACAATAACGATTATCCAAAACATGTCCAGCCCGAAGTCAAGAGCCGATGATCATATGTGTCATTGGAACACACGTGTGAATCGCCGTCTAGCATTAGCGCTTTTGGTTGTATTACTGACAGGGATCGGCGGTTACACATTAACAGGGCGTCTTTACGCCCAGGTGTTATATGAGTGGGCGTGGAATGACTTGAATCTTCGGCGACCGGCCATAGCGGTTCAGCGTCTTGAAAAAGCCATTGCCTTTGAACCCTCTGATCCGGATTTATGGATGCGGCTTGGAGATGCGCATCATCTGTTGGCCACCATGCAGCCGGTGGCGGATGGATTGAAAAATATCCGCGAGGCCCAAGCTGCTTTTGCCACGGCATTCGCATTAAATCCCCTTGACGCAGAAGCTGCCTATCGTACTGCTGCAGAGGCGGCGCTGGACGATGCGGTTTCCGCAGATCTTTATGAAAAACCTTCAGGTTCGCCATACAGCGCCCGGCACTATTTTGAAGAGGCGCTCCGGTTGCGGCCTGGTAGCGTCCGGTACCACCATGTCTACGCGCGTTATTTAAGTACGATAGAGGACACTGCGGCACTGGCCCAGGTGGTTGAGAATACCGTTCAATTATATCCGCACATCGTTACACAACTCTTAAAGGAGCCATTGTGGACAGCAGAGGTTCATGCAGCAGCCGCGCGCGGGTTGGAAAAAGCGATCGCCGGAGGGGTCCATGCCGACCTGGCCGGACGGATGATGGGTGTCATCTCCGACACATCTGTCACTGATCAGCAGGTGGAAAAAAAATGATGGTGTTTTGGGGAGGTATTGCACGATGCCTTGTCATGGCGCCTATTTTGTTGATGCCGCTGGCCAGAGGCGGCGTTCAGGGGTGGGCCGTCACTGCGATGCATCTGATCACGCTTCTGGCGATGGCCGTTTTTTTTCTCGAGCGCATTACTTGTTGGCAATGGAGGTGGATACGGACACCCCTTGATCTGCCACTGGCCGCTTTGTTGCTGATATGTGGACTTGCCGCACTATTATCGGAAAACCGGTTACGGAGCGGATGGGTCTTTTTGTTGTGTGTCAACTATGTTGTTCTTTTCTATCTGATGATTCACCTGTTTCAAACACGCGCCGAGATGCGTCAACTGATGGCTACACTGATCGTTGCGGCATTTTTGGTGGTGCTGGTTGGCGGCCTTACCCGGTGGGGAATTCACCCGTTTGGTTGGTGGCGTTTTGAAGATATTCACCAGGCGGCAAATAAGATGACGGCCGGTTTTGGTAATCCGAATCACTTTGCCGGTTTCATGGCTCTTTCCTTGCCGTTGGCATTGGCCGGGGGCTTGTTGGTGTTTCGATCCCGGGTGCGGATTGGGTGCTACATTGTCGGATTATCAATTATCGGAGGTTTGGTGTTATCCCTTTCCAGGGGAGGCTGGATGGCATGTTTATGCGGGAGCCTCTTTTTGGTGTGTTGGCTTTTAGGCAGTCGTGGGATTGATAAGAAAAAACTGCTATTTGCGGCCTGCGGCGTCACAATAGTTGTATTCATATTAATTTTTTCCAATACAACAGTTACGTTACGTCTGGTCACGATACTTCAGGATCCCATACAGGTTCTTGGAGGACGATTACGGTTATGGGGCGCCACTGCGACAATGATCGCTGACTATCCAATATTGGGTGTTGGGCCGGGGAATTTTGGAACCGTTTTCACCCAATATCATCCCCCTGGAATGTTGGTGCGCCATTTTTTCGCGGAAAACGACTATCTGCAATGGGTTGCTGAAATCGGGGTGGGGGCCATTGGGTTAATTGTATGGATCGTGATGGCCTTTTTAAAACGGGCAATACAAAAGCGGAATCATCCCAGCCGCTTGGTGAGGGGCATAACAGCGGGTGCGCTTTCCGGTATGGTTGCAATCGGTATGCATGCCACTGTTGATTTTCCGTTCCATATCCCCGCCCATGCTCTGATGGCCACAAGCATGGCGGCGCTGGTCATGGCGCCGGATCCGGTTGATCATAAAGCTCGTTTCTTTTACTATCTCAACTTTCGACTTTAGCAATCGTTGGCAATAATTCAGGTGTTGCTTTAAAAAACGATTGAGATTATGAATCTCGAAGGTTTAGTACGATACAGATAGGGGCCAGGATATTTGGCATTCCAAAGAGATGCTTATTTCTTCCTAATCCATCGGAAAGCGGAATTGAATCGTTTCGATAACGGCAAGTTTCTATTGGTATAAACATGCAGCCCGTGTAGTTTTATAGGTTGGGTGAATCGATATATGACGGAGAGGTCAATGAAAAAGGCACTGGTATGCGGCGCCGGTGGGTTTATTGGGAGCCACATGGTCACAAGGCTTAAATCTGAAAACTTCTGGGTTCGTGGTGTAGATGTAAAGTACCCTGAATTCTCTGAAACAACGGCAGACGATTTCGTCATCGGGGATCTTCGGGTCCCATCTTTTTGCCGTAGTATTGTTGACCGTCGGTTTGATGAGGTGTACCAGTTTGCGGCTGATATGGGTGGTGCGGGGTATATTTTCACTGGTGAAAATGATGCCGATGTCATGTACAATTCCGGTTTGATCAATCTGAATATGTTGAATGCTTGTCAAAATAGAAATAGTAGACGGGTATTTTACTCCTCCTCGGCATGTATTTACCCTCAATATAATCAGGTTGACCCCGACAACCCCAACTGCGCTGAGGAGAGTGCTTACCCGGCCCAGCCGGACAGTGAATATGGTTGGGAAAAATTATTTTCCGAACGTCTTTACCTTTCGTATCATCGTAATTATCAAATGGATGTCCGGGTGGCCCGCTACCATAATATTTTCGGCCCCGAAGGTGTTTATAATGGTGGAAAAGAGAAGGCTCCTGCCGCCATTTGTCGCAAAGTCGCACTGGCAGAAGACAATAGTGAGATAGAAATCTGGGGTGACGGCAAGCAGACCCGGTCATTTCTATTTATCGATGAATGCCTGGAAGGGACCCTTCGCCTGATGCGGTCAGACTGGACCGGCCCGGTTAACATCGGTTCTGATGAGATGGTAACCATCAATCAACTGGCCGATATGGTGATCGCCATTTCAGGGAAATCCCTTGAGAAACGGCATATAGCCGGGCCGCTGGGCGTTCGGGGTCGAAATTCGGATAACCGTTTGATTTATCAAAAATTAAACTGGAGACCGGCCCAACATTTGAGAGATGGGCTTGAGAAAACCTATCGCTGGATAAACGGACATATTGATAAGCAGTGTTAAATCAGTATCTTGAGGGAATGTATGCGTATGGATGAAACGGGTCGATCTCTGAAACGAATCAGCCGCGGTCAAGTAAAAGACTCTGGACTGGCCATCGTACTGATTCTTCTATTGGTTGGGTATTTTTCAGGAAATACCGTCTATGGTAATATTGCCATCGTATTTCTGATTCTTACGATGGCGGCGCCCTCAATTTTTACGCCCTTTGCAAGATTATGGATCGGAATATCGATACTACTCGGAACCATCATGAGTAAGGTGGTTTTGTCATTGGTTTTTTATTTACTGCTAACGCCTATCGGTTTGTTGCGTCGACTGTTCGGTGCTGACCCGTTGCAATGTAAACAGTGGAAAAAAGGTCGAACATCTGTATTTCGAGTTCGCGATCACCTTTGTACCCCCGAGGAGATCGACAGACCTTACTGACCTCCATAGCCGTAAACAGCCACAACGAACGATGAAAGTCTTTCTTTTTGTACATATTTGGCAAGACTTTTCATATAAAATCAGGAGGGAGAGAATGGATTTTTTTAGAGAATTTTGGGGCTTTTTAAGGCTGCGAAAGAAGTATTGGTTGCTGCCGGTTATTATTGTACTGCTGCTGCTCGGGGGGCTCATCGTTTTTACAAGTGGATCGGCCATTGCTCCATTCATTTATACCATTTTTTAACAAGGTTTACTATGCCCGAATACACGCTTGGAATATCGGCGTTTTATCATGACAGCGCGGCGGTTCTGTTATGCGACGGACAAATTTTTGCGGCTGCGCACGAAGAGCGTTTTTCTCGCAAAAAGCATGACTCCTCTTTTCCGTCAAATGCTATTCGTTATGTCCTTGACGAAGGTAATGTCGATTTAAATATCATCGATGCGGTAGCATTTTATGATAAGCCCTACCTGAAGTTTGAGCGCTTGCTGGAGACATATCATTATTTTGCACCCCGCGGCCTGAAAAGCTTTCTTTCGGCAATTCCTGTTTGGATAAAAGAGAAGTTATTTATGCGTAAATTACTCAGGGAAGAGCTGAATAAACTGGACCGCGGTGATCCCCTCCGGGTACTTTTCCCTGAACATCATCTTTCGCATGCTGCGAGCGCTTTTTTCCCATCCCCTTTTGAAGAAGCCGCTATTGTCACTTTGGATGGTGTGGGGGAGTGGGCAACTGCAACCATCGGACGTGGTAAAGGCCATTCGATTGAAATTCTAAGGCAACTGGAGTTCCCTCATTCCATTGGGCTGCTCTATTCGGCATTCACACACTATTGTGGATTTAGAGTCAACAGCGGTGAATACAAACTCATGGGGCTGGCGCCCTATGGGCATCCCAATGCAGATCAAACTCAGAATTGGATACGCTCGATTAAAAACAATATTGTTGATATTCGTGAAGACGGCTCCATTTTGCTCAATATGGATTATTTCAATTTCGCTACCGGTTTGACCATGTGCCATGAGCGCAAATGGGAACGGATGTTCGGTATTCCCAGGCGGGAACCTGAAAGCGAAATCGGCCAGCCTTATATGAACATGGCGCTTGCCATACAAAAGGTCACCGAAGAGATCATTTTTCACATGGCGGATACCGCTAAATCTTTAGTGGAAAGTGAAAATCTGGTCATGGCGGGTGGTGTTGCCTTGAATTGTGTGGCCAACGGTAAACTTCTTCAAAACAAAACGTTTGAAAACATGTGGATCCAGCCCGCCTCAGGTGATGCCGGCGGCGCCTTGGGTGCGGCTTACTCTGCGTGGCACATTTGGAAACAGAAAAAACGAGCTGTTGAAAATTCACCTGATGCGATGCAAGGCGCATACTTGGGCATCGATTATCAGGACAAGGATATCAAAAGGATGGCTGGGAAATACGAGGCGCCATTCAAAGAGTATGATGATTTTGATGATCTTTGTATTGATGTGGCGGCTCTTTTGGCCGAGGGATCAGTTGTAGGATGGTTTCAGGGCCGAAGTGAATTTGGTCCCCGGGCGCTTGGAAACCGAAGCATTCTAGGGGATCCCCGAAATCCTGAGATGCAAAAAAAAATGAACGTGAAAATCAAGTATCGCGAGGGCTTCAGACCTTTTGCCCCTTCAGTCCTTGAAGAGGACATCGATACTTATTTTGACCTGGATTGTCCTACACCCTATATGTTGTTGGTGGCGCCGGTAAAAAAAGAGAGACGGAAACCGTTATTGGAAAATGATGACCGGTTATCATTATATGATCGGCTGTACCATTTACGCTCTGATATCCCCGCCGTCACCCACGTGAATTACTCAGCACGCATTCAGAGTGTCAATAGAGAAATAAATGAGCGGTACTGGAAGCTGATTCATGCGTTTAAAGCAAAAACCGGCTATGGTCTTGTCGTCAATACAAGCTTTAATGTTAGAGGCGAACCCATCGTCAACAGCCCTGAGGATGCCTATCTTTGCTTTATGCGAACAGAAATGGACTATTTTGTCGCGGGTAATCTGCTGTTTACAAAAAAAGAACAACCTGGGCTGAAAGAGAAAACGGATTGGCGTAGCGTGTACCAACTGGATTAGTAAACCCTGCTTAGGCACAATTAAAATCCGGGATGAACCCTCAGGATATAAAGCCGTTTTGTGAAGCGTGAAATCGATGCTTAAAAATACCTTTTTGGTTGTCATCTCCATCGTACTTTTTTTGGGTGTTTGTGAAGTGACCGCCAGGTTACTTTCACCTAAAAAGAGTGCAGATACGGGTCCAACGGCCTTTGTGGAAGACCCGGTGCTTGGCTATGTCGGCCGGAAAAACTATGTCGGCCAAGTGGGAAATCCGGAAACCGGAAATTTTGAAGTTCGACACAATGTCCATGGATTGAGGGATCATAAAGAATACGGAGAAAAACAACCGGATGTGTTCAGAATTGTAAGTCTGGGTGATTCGTTTACCTGGGGCGCCGCATCACCCTATGAAGATACGTACTTGCGGGTTGCTGAAAAAAAACTGGCCCATTTGGTATCGAAGAAAGTTGAAATTGTTAAGGCGGGATACCCCGGATACACACTCCCTCAAGAGGTTCTGTTTTTTAAAATATACGGAAAAGAATTCCAACCGGATTTGGTTACCATTGGATTTTTGCCCAATGACCTGGTTTCAGTCTATCCCCTGACAGATGACGGTATGGGGCTTGAAAAACCCGACAATGAGATGGGGTTATTGGACCCACCACTTGCTTTGAAAGTCGCCATGTTTTTCGGGACGCGCTCTGAGTTCTATCAATGGTTAAAATCGCTCTTGCTAAAGAACGATAGCGTCTATACCACCATGTATCTGGCGAGGGGGGGAGAGAACAGCTATGTGTCAAAAGAATGGTCCCCCGGATATTTGAAGCAGTTGGATTTGGTACGTCGCTTATTGGCTGATCTTAAAGAAGAAGTACAAAAAATCAACGCACATCTTTTATTGATTTTCATCCCCCAGCGCTTTCAGTTGCTGGTTGAAAAAAATGCAACATTACGGGTCCGCTATCAGGCGGATAAGATAAATAGTGAAATGAAGCAACTTTGCCGTGAGCTTGGGATTGATTTTTTTGATGTATTTCCTGCATTACTTGAGGCCTCAAAACAGGGACCCGTTTTTTTTCCCATTGACGGCCATTTGAATCCTCGTGGATATCGAATCGTAGGGTTACAACTGGCAGAGTTTTTGGCCAATGAAACATTGCGGAACTAACCGCCATGGCCGTAAACAGCCACAACGAACGATGAAAGTCTTTCTTTTTGTACATAATTGGCAAGACTTTTCATATAAACCCGGAAGTAACAGTAGCTGATCCCATAGCAGCCTGAACCTGAAAATACTATTGGAGTTCGGCCTAGCCGTTTAGTCAATATGCAGTTTCACCGGGTTGTAAAAATATTCTGGATAACAGCGTTATTTTGTGCCGTTGTATCCATCTGTGCTGTCTCATTTTTTCTCATTATTCAACCACAAGCGCCGCCAATTACCTTTCCCGACGGGAAAAAATTTGGGTTCAGTATATTCGATGACACTGATGGCGCCAAATTGGAGCGGATCAAGCCGGTTTATGAATATTTACATACGCTTGGCATTAAAACCACTAAATCCGTGTGGGCGTTACCTCAGAATGTTTCAACCGGTTTTAAAGATTCCGGTGATACGCTGGAGAATCCTGAATATGTAACCTACTTACAATGGCTTCAACAAAACGGATTTGAGATTGCTTACCACAGTGCTCGGGCTGTCAGTTCAACAAGAATACAGCAGGAAAAGGCATTGAACCTATATTTTGAAAAATTAGGGGCATATCCTTCAATCCATGTCAATCACTCAAATAACCGGGACAATCTTTATTGGGGCGGGGACCGCTTAAATAATTTCATCCTGAAGGCGTTTTATAATCTGCAAATGCCCGAGAACAAAGGGCGTTTTCTCGGGCATGTCCCTGGAACAGAATATTTTTGGGGTGATATCGCGGAAAAGAGAGTTACGTACGTTAGAAATTTTGTCTTTAACGAAATCAATACCTATAAAATCAACCCTTCAATGCCCTACCATGACCCAACCAGGCCATATGTAAAATATTGGTTCTCATCAGCAGCGGGAAGTGGTGTCCAATCATTTAACGCGCTTATAAGTTCCGATAACTTGGACCAGTTGGAAAGGGAAGGGGGCGTGTGTATTGTTTATACCCATTTTGCATACCACTTTGTTGACGCCGGCGGTCAATTAAATTCCGTCACAAGGGAGAGGCTGAAGGACTTGGCTTCAAGAAACGGTTACTTTGTTCCCGTATCCAAGATGCTTGATTTTTTGCGAACCCGTAAAAAATCTGACGGAAAAATACCGTGGACCGAACAAGCCTATTTGCAAATAAGATGGATTTTTGAAAAGATCTTTCACATAGGCGACTAAAATAACGTGTAATAGTTTGTACAGGGATAGTATCAACATCCGGAGCCTTGGAAGAGGATAAAATGGTGAGAAACAGACTTTTTTATGTGTATGCGACACTCTTATTCTTACTTGCCGCGGCTGTCATATATTTTAACACCTATAGGGATGGTATCGGGTTAACAGCGGATAGCTTTTCATACTTATTCGGTGCAAAATCATTGGCTGGTGGTGATGGTTATGTTTGGTATGATGGCAATGTAATAACCTTATTTCCGCCTTTTTATTCACTCATGTTATCGGTCTGGTTTTACATGTTGAATGATATCGATTCAATAGCTCGATATATGAATATTTTTTTATACGGAAGCTTGGCTTTTCTTACAGCCAATATACTATATCAGGGAACTAAATCCCATTTTCATACCATTCTTGGATCCATTTGTATAATAACATTTCCTTCGCTTGTTTCATGGGCCTCAATCGCCTTGTCAGACATTCTTTTTATCAACCTTTTTTTATTATATCTTTTAACAATCATACAATATACCGAAAAGAAATTATCGAGATACCTGTATATAGCTTCGATTATACTATCATGCTGCATGACAACCAGGTATATTGGTATTTGTTGGTTACCGGTAAGTGTAATAGTTGTCACCGTAAGTTATAATGCAAGCATGAAATACAGGATATTTCACAATATACTCACCACCGTCATATCGGTAACCCCTTTGTTTCTGTTCATCTTGCGTAATCAGCTTGGCGCCGGGCGGCTTGCCGGAGCCAGATCATTCGGAGAGAGACACTTGCTGGAAAATATACAAACAGGAATAGAGACAATTTCCAAAATTTTAGGGCCATTGGAAACGAACCAAGCAGCGCAGGTTGCCTTAATGCTTGCGCTTATATTTTTCAGCTTTTTATCATTCTATCTATTAATCATCTATTGTAAAAACGGTCCTTTAAATGTACTGAAAAAAAATCAGCTTTTTATAACCGTTTTTGCCTTGGGCACGTTCTTATACTTTATATTTTTACTTACTATAACTACTGTGGTTAGCAGTATTGTGCCTATTGGTTCACATAGATACCTATTGCCGTTAGTCGTATGCGGTTTTATACTTTTTATATTAATTTTGAACAGTGATATGTTTGAGAGTAACAAACAGCTCTCAAGGTACCGGAATATTTATAAATTGGTTAGTAAGCATACGGGTGTTTCAGCAATCTTACTATTCACTATATTTCAATCATACAATACAATTTTAGATGTAACATATGCATATAGGAACGGATTTCCAGAAAGCAACACCAATTTCAGATCAGCGGTATGGATGAATTCAAAAACCTTTACGGACTTGGCGTACATCCTTAAGGAATCGAGTGTATTTACAAATTATAGCGCCTTTATCTACTTTCATTATGGTTTTAAAGCTAAGTCCATTTCTTCATTGATGGAAAAAAATATAAAGTTTATGGATAATACATATCTTGTTTATTTTTTAAACGGATATAGAAAAGAAAAATATTCAATCGATTCTATAAAAGACAAATACGTCTTAAAGGAGATTTCTATAAATAATGATGGAAATATTTTTAAAATTATATCAAAAAATTGATTATGCAACCAAGCTTAATTGCGAGTCCGTCATCAATTCACAGTTTGCCGGAAAGAAATAGATGAAAAATTTTAAAGTATGTATCATCTGTTTTAACTATCCTGCCAGTAGTGAAACTTTTATTGAGAATCACGTAAAGGGTTTAAATTCAGATTTAATAGTTGAAAAACTCAATTTAGAAAAGCTACTCAATTCTAAAAGTGATAGAAGATATTTTGCGATAAATAAGCCATTTATAAAAAACGCTAATAACGCTATAGGTAGAGTGGTTCAGTTTGTGGCAAGAAGGATTCTTGGTATTCAAGGGTATTTATGCCCTTCAGAGAGTGCTATCATTTTAAAAAAATACCTGGAAAATATCAAACCCGATGTTTTATTAGTAGAATGGGGTCACTTAGCGGTTTCATTATTACCCATTATCAAAGAACAAAATCTTCCTTTGGTACCATATTTTCATGGCATGGATCTGAGTATTTGTTGGGAAAATAGATATTACAGAAAACAATTAATAGATCTCTTACAATATTCAAAAAATATTATTGTAGTAAATAAAAAAATACAAGCTTCAAAATTGATTGGTATAGGATGCCCGAAAGATAAAATATGGTGTATACCATGTGGTGCGCAGGTTGAAAAAATAAAAGTAAGTAAAAACATCCAAAATAAAGATATTAAATTTATTACGGTCTCCAGATTAGTTAAAAAGAAAGGCCCATTGTTTACACTACGTGCGTTTGGAGAGACAGTAAAGTATCATCCACAAGCCACTTTAACAATGATTGGAGAGGGTCCCCTTTTTTCCAAGTGTAAAAAATATATTCGTAAAAATAATCTGTTATATAATGTACGTTTGCTTGGGGCCAAACCACATAATGAAACATTGATAGAACTTAGTAATTCGAATATATTTCTACAGCATTCAATAACATCAATTACTGGCGACCAAGAAGGATGGGGGGTTTCGATTGCCGAAGCACAGTGTGCAGGCTTACCGGTAGTGTCAACTAAATCAGGTGGAATACCCGAAAATGTTATTCATAAAAAAACCGGATTCCTTGTAATAGAAAGGGATTGGAAGAAAATGAGCTACTATATGTTAAAATTAGCAGATGATCAAAAATTAAGGGACAAGCTAGGGAAAAATGGACGAGAACATATTTTAAAAAATGGAAATGCAAAATTGCAATTAAGGAAATTAAAAAGTGTATTGGAAATATCTTTATGAAAAGTTCTTCTCCAATTTAGTGTTGGCAACAAATGGAATTGTCCGGTTTTAGAGTACATAAACTAAAACATCGAAGTAGTGTCCAGAATTTTTCGCACTTTTAATTTTAGTAGCCCCGCGCTCTGCTTACTTTTTTTGCATATCCGTGGCGCATCTTTATAGAGAGTGGACCGCTGCGTAAAAGCCGATCAAAATAGGTAATGGTTTTTGTAAGGCCTTCCAGAAGTGGTGTAGTCGGTTCCCAGTCCAGTTTTTCTTTTGCTTTGGTAAGGCCTTAGTGCAATTTGCCGGAAAAGTTTACTCTTGAGGCCAACTTTGGGAAGGCTTTCTCCGGTCATCTTCGTGGAATTTTTAACAGCCGGGTGCTTTTAGCAGGAATTTTGACTGTGGCGGGAGCGTGAAAACCGCGACCCCTTCCGGCAACGGGTTTCGGGTCCATTCGGCCGGGCGGGAAGCTGATTACCTGTCGTATTCTACTGTCAATTCCGGCAGGTGTTGCGGCTTCCTGTGGCGAAGGAGGGTCAGGATGTTTCGTATGACAGCGGCATCATTCCTACGTGTATCCTGACAAGATCGTGTGCGCGGGCAACGGCGTTTGTTGAAGATGAAAAATGGCAACGGTTCCATGCCACGCCGTTAAAAGTGGATTTCAAGGAGGCTTTCAAGCCCAAAGAGTCATATCGCCCGTGAAGACGCCCCCGACCCATACATTAAAGGAAGGGACCGGGGGCTTATACCCGTTTGCCTGTCCAATGTCGCGCTACCATGGAACGACGGCGGGCAAGTTGATTGGGCAACAATTCCAAGGGAAGAGTGTCCGGTCAACAAAGGCTATACCTCACCTCTCTCCTAACGCACGCAACGCACGTATAGGGCTAAGGTTAAGGAGGTCGTTTGGGATCCGCCATTCTTGAAGAACACAAACCACGCTTTGTTGCTGTCGTTGGCGTCGATCGTCTCCGACCACCAGTAATCCAGATTGGTGTTCGGAAAGACGTCGCTGTCTATGGCCGGGCTCATAACCTTTAGGTTCACAAGGGAGTACAGCTCCTTGATGGTGGGCAGGCGCCAGCCGCCACCGGCAAGGGTCAATCTCTGGCAATAGGTCGCCGCCGGCCCATTGGCTCTTGGGGTATTATCATCCTCCCTCTGCCAGGTGAGCCCCGTAGCCAGGTCTTTAACCGTGCCGTCGCCGTTATCCCTGAAAGGCTCACACCGGCCATCGGTCGCCATGGTGACCAGCAGAATCAGTATCGTTAACATGGTTGTTTTCATTCTTTCCTCCTCAATAATGCCCGTTGTCCTTATTCATTCATACCGCAAAAGACAGCTTATTGCCTCAACGCACACAACGTACGTAGGGCTTCCTGAATAACATATAATCACTTGATAAATTTACATTATTATGCTATTTTCGTCCTTAGAAGTGAAAGCGAAACATAGCCATAAGGCACCAAACCCTTGCACTTTATCGGCAGGTCTCATGTATCGAAACAACATCCATCAGCGTCAATTTGAGGATTTTGATTTACCCTTTGGCGGGAAGCTGC
>Ga0209788_1000011_pt1 | contig 71473 bp, 62 predicted proteins | sample WorMetLIZISLAND1_2_FD_187415 | JGI IMG/M metagenome (GOLD analysis project Ga0209788, IMG submission 187415) | Marine gutless worms symbiont microbial communities from Max Planck institute for Marine Microbiology, Germany - Olavius clavatus LIZARD... ...
GAACGACAGGTACCAAATTTTGGATGGATGAATCCTATGACCATATTGTTCGTAGCGAAGATCAATATCAGCACTTTATTCAGTACATTGCTGAAAATCCGGTTAAAGCCAATTTATCAGAGGATAAGTATTGGTTATATATAGAAGGTGAAACAGGCATTCCTGCCTGTGATCCACCACAGCCACAGATAGACACACAGACAAGAATGTCTGTGCCACGCTCATCCTATGAATTCAAACGCCGCTCTATCGAGCACTCCCTTTACGGTGTGGACATCGACCCCGGCGCGGTGGAGATCGCCAAGCTGCGGCTCTGGCTCTCCCTGGTGGTGGATGAAGAAGACATCAAAAACATCAAGCCCCTGCCCAACCTGGATTACAAGATCATGCAGGGAAATAGTCTGATTGAATTGCTTTCATCAGAGATGTCGAGCACTACAGATCATAATCGAACCAAATTAGTCCTCTCTCTAAAGCAAGTCAAAGATGATTTATTCGATATTACCAATCCTACCCGGAAAGAAAACAAAAGAGATGAGATCAATAAACTCATCCGAGAACTTATTGAATATGACCGAAATAAACAGATAGAAAGATTGAAAAATAAAATAACTGCGATAAAGTCCCAGCAGAAACTTTTTGAAGATGCTAAAAAAAAGAAAGAAGAGGAAGAAAAAGTTAATACAATAAAGGCAAACATTTCTGAAATTGCTGATTTGGATTTCCCGGGACCATCCGAGCACTTCGAATGGCACATTAATTTTTCGGATATTTTCCATGAGAAAGGCGGGTTTGATGTGGTGATTGCCAATCCGCCTTACGGAGAAACCATAAAGGAAAATAAACAGTATTTTAAAGAGTCTTATGTTTGTACTGAAGGTAAATTTGAGATTTACAAATACTTTATTGAAAAAGGGCTAAAATTGCTTAGAAAGAATGGCATTCTTTGTTATATAACCCCTGATACTTGGTTGGGTTTAGGTTACTTTAAAAAAATTAGAGAGTTAATTCTTAAGGAGTATTTCCTATTTAAGATCACCGTAAGCTTATATAAAATTTTTGAAGCAGCCACAGTTGATAATATCGTTTTTTGGATAACGGGTCGACCACAAACAAGTAATGAGAGATTGATTATTCTTGACACTGATTTTAGAGAACACCACACGTTAAAATTATCTCCCAAGGAAGATTCAGTAATATACTTAGAATTAAAACCACCCCTGATAAATAAAATTGATGGGACTGATACGTTGGATAATTATTGTGAGGTTTGGCAAGGTTTAATTGCTTATCATTCAAAAAACCAACCAAGAATTTATTCAAGCCAGAAACAAGATTCAGCCCTTCATCGCAAATTACTTTATGGTTCGGGTATAGGTCGTTACCTTATTAAATGGAAAGGTGAGTACTTAAAGTATGGAGATTGGCTACACAGACCTCGCCCATCGTATATCTTTGATAAGCCAAAAATTCTTGTACAGCGAATAAGAAATCCTCAACTAAAGACAAGAATAGTAGCTGCTTACGATGATCAAGGATTCATCAATGGGACTGGCTTATCAAATATTCTCTTGAAGGAAGGAATTTCTAAACTGCCCCTTAAGTATTTACTGGGACTGATTAATTCGTCAGTGATAAATTATTGGTTCGCTTACTACTTCAAGGATGTAAACATTAAACCCGATCAGCTTAGAAAAATACCAATAAAGATTAATTCAAAGTTAGAACAAGATAAAATAACAAAGTTTGCAGATAAAATCCTCGTCATCACCAAAGACGCCGATTATTTGGATAACCCCGCCAAGCAGACGCAGGTCAGGGAATACGAAAAACAAATCGACCGGATGGTGTATGACCTTTACGGATTGACCGAAGAGGAGATCAGGATTGTGGAAGGGGAAACAAAATAGAGCGCCATGCAATACAGCCATGAAGACATGGAAGCATATTTACAGGATTATTTCCAATCCAATAAAGAAAATCAGCGACTTTCTTTTATGCCTGAAAGTTCACAAGCAGATGTAATAAAACGGTATAACCCATATGGGCCTTCCGCCTGTCCATGGGCATCAAGGATACAGAGATACACGGACCTTGCATGCAGAACGCCACCGTCAGGTGCTAAATAAGGGACTAGGGGGCAAGTCCAGGTGTAGGGGTAAAGGTAAAAGGAGGTGCTATGTTATCGCGTAATCTTGGGCAATCAGGGATTTCAGTATCGGCCATTGGACTTGGATGTATGGGACTTTCCGAGTTTTACGGGGAACCGACGCAAGCGTCGGAGGCCATCCATCTACTCCACCGGGCCGTAGATCTGGGTATCACTCATTTTGATACCGCGGAAATTTACGGCCAGGGACGTAACGAGCAACTACTGGGTAAGGCTTTCGCCGGACGTTGGGACCAGGTTGTTCTGGCGACCAAGTTTGGTCCCCAACGGGACCCGGCCACGGGCGCCTTCGTGGGGGTGGACGGCTCTCCGGCCAATGTCCAGAACTCTTGCGAAAAGAGTCTTACGCGTCTCGGTATCGAGAAGATCGACCTGTATTATCTCCACCGTGTTGATCCGGCCACGCAGATCGAGGATACAGTCGGCGAGATGGCGAAGTTGGTTCAGGAGGGCAAGATCAGGGCTGTTGGCTTGTCAGAGGCTTCAGCCAAGACGATTGAGCGGGCACATGCTGTTCATCCCATTGCCGCCCTTCAGACCGAGTACTCGATATTTAGCCGGGATATTGAGAAGGAGATACTCCCCACATGCGTGGAGCTTGGCATCAGCTTGGTAGCCTACTCGCCCTTAGGTAGGGGGATGTTGACCGGCCGCTACACCTCAACCAGTGATCGGCCCACCAGTGAGACTGATTTCCGGACCCGGATGCAGCCTCGGTTTCAGCCGGAAAACATCAAGTCTAACCTCAAACTGGTGGAGGCGATCAAGGAGATTGCTGCCCAAAAGGGATGCGTGGCAGCGCAGGTTGCCTTGGCCTGGGTGTTGGACCACGGGGATCATGTTGTCGCCATTCCGGGCACGACCAAGCTCGCCAATCTCCAGACCAACCTGGGGGCGCTTGACTGTCGCCTCACAGAGGAGAATCGAGCTACGCTCAATGAATTGGCGGATCAGGTGCTCGGGGATCGATACTCGCCCGAAGGGATGGCGGCGGTCAACCAGTAACAGTTGCGGGTCCGGACTCCCAGCCTGGGGGCAAAAGCTTTCCACTATTGGATATGCCAGACGGCAGGCGTCCAAATACGGCATTCGTGGCAGCAGGCTGAATGCGGCGCAAGAAATGATGGATTTATTAAAAAGCTATCACTCCGGTGACAAGTTGCTGTCACTTTGGCACCGCTTGCCAACCCGGGAACACTTAATTCTGGCGATCATTTTTATTAACAGAGGTTAGAAATCATGTTCTACAATCTTGAGTCCGTCGAGCGAACGGCGCCTCTGTTTGACGCGCTTGAGAAGTGTAAGGGCGTTGTTCAGGATCCGACGCATCATCCCGAGGGAGATGTTTTTGTCCATATATCCCATTGCGTAATGTTACGGAAGCCGAGTTGCGCTGACCATGCGTTTGATCGGACCCCGACCGGGTCATGCGTCGCTCACGCTGCGCAGTACAAGGTGACTGTGCGTCTCGGGTCAAAATTGCTGTGCATTTTGTCCCTGTGATGCTCGCAGCTCAACTCCGCATTCGCTGCCAACAAATCAGAGGAGCAAGAAAACCATGAGTAAGGTTCTATATGAAAAACGTGGCAGGATCGCCTACATCACTTTAAATCGTCCGGAAACCCGTAACGCGGTGGACGATGAACTGGATGGGGCTTTATGGAAAGCGTGGTCTGACTTTGATACCGACGAAGCCGTGGATGTCGCAATTATAACCGGGGCGGGAAAAGCATTTTGTTCTGGAGCAGATCTAAACACTTGGCTTCCCAAGTGGGAACACGCAAACATGCTTGACATTCGCAAGAACTTTGGGCGAGGCTTTGGTGGTGGAATAACGCGAGGGCAACATCGGATCTACAAGCCGATTATTGCAGCAGTGAACGGAGTGGCAGTTGGCGGTGGTTTGGAGATCGCGCTTGCCTGCGACTTTCGCATAGCTTCTGAAACTGCAAGATTTGCCTCCTTCGAGACAAGCCTCGGTTTGCACCAGGGCGACGGGGGCATCGTACGCATAGTTGCTATCGCAGGCCTGGCTGTGGCACTAGACCTCGCTCTGACCGGGCGTATGATAACCGCAGATGAGGCTTTTCGGTTGGGTCTAGTCAACCGAGTCGTCCCCAATGATCAGTTAATGGGTAGCGCCGAGGAATTGGCAAACCAAATTCTGAAAAACAGTCAGCAGGCTATACGCTCCGCAAAAGAAACCATTCTGGAGATCATAGGTCGGACGCTTGATGACGCCCTTAGGGTTGAAACTCTCAACGCGTACTCCAGCGTAGGAGACTTTTCTGAAGTGAATATTAGATTGCAGCAGTTTTATGAAAGGAAAAAATCGAAACATGATCCTACATAGAATTGCCCTGTAACTGCGTTGAAGTGAAAGGACTGGTCGAGAAGGGCAAGCGGCTATCAGATGTTGACTTTTTATAGAAGGAGGAGGAGAATCACATGCTCACGAGAAGACGTTTTCTGCAAAACACGGGAATCCTGACAGCGAGTTTCCTTACGGGTTGTCGGTCGGATGCCGGCGACACAGCACACGTTTCCGAAGACTGGTTCATGCCCGATGAGGGCGATCCTCACAAGCGCACATGGATGGCTTTTGGCGCGAGTGTCGGCATCTGGGGGCGGCGTTTACTTCCCGAAGTGCGACGCAGTCTCGCCACCCTTGCACAAACGATCGCCAAGTATGAACCGGTTTCCATGCTGGTGAGGGAAAAAGAGTACGACCTTGCGCGGGAAATGGTCGGGGATAAGGTTCAGTTGATCGTTTCCCCGCTGGATGACCTGTGGATTCGGGACACCGGCCCGGTGTTCGTGATAGCAGCGCAAGGGAAAAAGGCTGCGGTGAATTTCAACTTCAACGGCTGGGGCGAGAAGCAGGAGCACCGCATGGATGCCAAGGTGGCCGATTTTGTGGCCTCACGCGCGGGCGTCAGGATCATTGGAACGCAACTGGTCATGGAGGGCGGCTGCGTTGAGGTGGACGGTCATGGCGCCGCTATTATCACGGAGAGCTGTACCCTCAATACAAACCGGAATCCGGGCATGTCCAAAGCCCGGTTTGAAGATGCGCTCATGCCCCTGTTGGGACTTGACAGGATCATCTGGCTGCCCGGCATCAAGGGAAAGGATATTACAGATGGTCACACCGACTTTTACGCGCGGTTCGCTCGCCCTGGTGTAGTACTGGCAGGCTACGACCCCGACCCCGATTCTTTCGACCACGAAGTGACGAAACGTCATCTGCAAATCCTCAAATCCGCCATGGACGCACAGGGTGGAAAACTGGAGGTGATCCCTCTTGAAGGTCCGCGTACTGTGCGCAAAGAGTACGAAACCGAGGATTTCGCGGCCGGCTATATAGGCTTTTATGTGTGCAATGGCGCTGTGATTATGCAGGAGTTTGGCGATGCTGATGCCGACCGTGCGGCCAGGGCGACCATACGGAAAGCATTTCCGGGCCGAGCCATTGAGCAGATCAATATTGACGGTATCGCAGCGGGCGGCGGAAGCATTCATTGCGCCACACAACAGGAGCCGCTGGCCTAATAATCGGTTGCAGCGGACGGTAATACGCGTCGCCGCTGAACCGAAGCGTTCCGGCAGACCGTGAGTTCCGCTTTATACTTGACGCGATTATCCGTTTTTTCGGCCCGGATTGGGAAAAGCGCCAAATAGAAAAGCGATTAACCAGATGATAATAAATAACTGCTGATAGGGTCTGGTCATTCAACCCGACGGCGCCGGATGGATCATTACCGATAGCGACGGTGTGGATGATCCCTCCCGGCGAAACGATGTTTTTGCCAATTGGCACAATCGAACAAACAGCGTTTGGGTGATCATTTTTGGCCGACATGTGAACGCAACAGTAGCAGCCCTTTTTCACGGGCCTTTAAAACCGATTTAACCCGAATGCCTTGAAACTCCGGTTTCACCATGACGGCTTCCGTCAAACGGTGGCGGTAGCGGCGGTATTCATCGTTTGCCGAAATCGCCGGGATCACTTGCTCGGTCCATAAAAAATCGGTTATGGGCCGGTTCTTGCCGTTCTGGTTGCCCTCAGTCAGATCAACACGTTGATCCTGAAAAACCAGGAAACAGTGCACCATGGGTAAGTAGGGAAGACCATGGGTGTCGAGAATCTTTTTCGTGCCGGTGACAATCGCCTCGTCCATCTGGTAGATACCGATATGCTTGGTAATGGGCAGGCCCAGTTCTTGGGCCAGTGTGCCTATCACGGCGTGTTTGGTGGTACAGCTTCCCATCCGCTCCTTAAACAGGATCATAAGATCGTCACGGTCGGAATTGTATCCGTAAGGCAAAGTATGCACATGGCTACAGGCTCTCTGAAACGTCGTAATGTCCAACTTTGAAAATGCGTCAGAGATGGGCCCTGAAGCAACTATTTTTTTGTCGGGGAAAACGGCATAGGGTTGCATGAATCAAAGTCCTTACTGTCAAATCCTTGCGTTACGTGAATTCTCAACCGCCTTTAGGCGATTGAGAATTCACGTATCGGGGAGTAGTATCCATGTTGATTGTTAGAATTTTATTAGGGCGTCATTTTTTTGACCAGCATATCAACATATAATGGTCCCGTTGGGCGGAGGTAAAATTTTTACCATATTGTTTGATTGCCGGAAAGTTGTTACTATTTTTTTGCGTTACACCAGAAGCACAAATAAGAGCACTTCTAATCAGATTCTAACGGATTGCTAACAGTTGCCTAATTTCAATCCATTACGAAAAGGCCAACGTAAATGACCCTGGGTGGTAAGGGTCTTTGAAGAGGAGCCGACATGACCAAACATTTTCATAAAGCATTGGATAGCATTAAAAAGAAACTACTGACCTTGGGCGCCATGGTGGAAGAGAGGGTGCACCTTTCCGTAAAAGCGGTTTTGGATAAAGATGTCGATCTGGCCCGTAAAATATATGGCAGCGATTATGAAGTCGACGAGATGGAAGTGGAAGTGGAAGAAGAGTGCCTGAAGGTCATGGCATTGCACCAGCCGGTGGCCGTTGATTTGCGTTTTTTAATTGCGGTGGTCAAAATCAACAACGAACTGGAGCGCATTGGTGATCAAGCGGTCAATGTGGCCCAGCGGGCTGAACGCATCGCCCTGGACGGCTGGGAGGAGTTTACCTTCGATTATGCGGTCATGGCGAAAAAGGCCCAAAATATGCTGAAATTGAGCCTCGATGCTTTGGTCAATTATGATATTGAGATTGCGTACAACGTTTTACACTTGGATGATGACGTGGACGAGATCAAAAACAGGGCCTACGATGTGATCAAACAGGCCATGGGTAACCATTCGGACCGCATCGGCAATTTAATCAACCTGTTGCTCATCTCCCGGCACTTGGAGCGGGTGGCCGATCACGCCACCAATATCGCCGAAGAGGTCATTTACATGATTGATGGTGAAATTGTCCGCCATGGTAGTCATTATTCAGATTCGAATATGTAACATGTGTCCCTAAATAAAGCAGAGTTGATTTTTGACAAGGTAAAACCAATGGCGCATACGACCATTTTGGCGGTGGATGACGAAGCGGACCTGCTGGAACTGGTCCGCTACAACCTCATTCGGGAAGGCTTTGACGTTGTAACCGCAGCAACGGGAGAAGAGGCGCTGGTCACCATCCGTAAAGAGCCGCCGGATTTGATTTTACTGGATTTGATGCTGCCCAAAATGGGCGGGTTCACCGTCATGCGGCGGCTAACCGAAGATGATCAACTGAAACAAATCCCGGTGATTATGCTTACCGCCAAAGGTGAGGAGGCCGATGTGATCACCGGCCTTGAGCTGGGTGCCGACGATTATGTGACCAAACCTTTTTCCCCCAAAATCCTGGTGGCCCGTATCCGTTCGGTGTTGCGGCGCATTCGTACATTACCGCCGGACACTCAGGAAATCCGTATCCACGAGTTGTTTATTGACACCGGCCGCAGGGTGGTTTTATCCGACCAAAAACCGGTCGAGTTGACCTATACCGAATTTCAAATTCTTACCTTTTTGGCGGCCCGGCCCGGCTGGGTCTATACCCGCAGCCAGATCATTGATGCCATCCGCGGTGATGACTATCCGGTGACCGACCGCAGTGTGGATGTTCAAATCGTCGGGCTTAGAAAAAAATTGGGCATGTGCGGAAGCTATATTGAAACGGTTCGAGGGGTCGGCTATCGCTTTCGTGAAGCGCCATGAAGCACCAAATCCGTTTCATCCATCAACTCCTTTTTTCCTACCTCCTGATTATTGTCCTGGCGCTAAGTCTATTCAGCCTACTGACCTCCCGCTCCATCAAACAGTTTCACATCCGGCAAAATATTACCGGGCTTGAGACCGAAGCCCGTATCGCGGCAGTTCAGATAAAGCCGCTTTTAAAAACCGCCCGGAGCGATACGATTGATTCGCTTTGCAAAGAACTGGGCCGCAATATCGCCACTCATATTACCGTTATTTTACCTGATGGGACGGTAGTGGGCGATTCACTGGCCGCACCGAACAGTATGGACAACCAACGCGTCCAACCTGAAATCGCCGCGGCTTTGACCGGTGAAGTCGAGTCGGCGATCCGTTACAGCCAGACCCTTCGGCACCGAATGCTCTATGTGGCGGCACCACTGGACGAAAAGAGACCCCCTGATGCCGTTATCCGAACAGCACTGCCGCTCACCGCGCTTGACCAAGAAATTAAGGCGGTCCATTGGCAGTTGGCTGCCAGTGGTCTTGTCGTTGCGTTGCTGGCTACGCTGCTTGGCTTTTTGATCTCAAAACGGATTTTACGGCCGTTGGAAACAATGCGCCAAGGGGCGCAACGGTTTTCAGCCGGGGAGCTCGACCACCGGATGAGGGGAGCCAACATCCACGAATTAAACAGTCTGGCCACAGATATGAACCGGATGGCCCAAGAGCTGAAGCAACGGATCGACACCATTTCCAAACAACGAAACCGCTATGAGGCGGTGGTTTCCAGTATGGACGAAGGGGTGGTGGCTGTGGACCTGGAAGGCCGGATTTTCAGCATCAACCAGGCGGCGGTCCGTATGCTGGGTCATGGTTCCGGCAATACGCAAGGCCGTTCCTTACAGGAGGTGTTGCGCAATCGTGATCTGCAGCAGTTTATCGCTACCGCGGTATTAGCAACCGGCACCATTTCCGATGACATCATCCTGCACGACCGGGACAATCAGGTTTGGCAACTGACGGCCACACCCCTAAAGGGCGGCGGCAAGGAACGCCTGGGGACGCTACTCGTTCTAAATGATGTGACCCGTCTGCGGCGGCTGGAGCGCGTGCGTAAAGACTTTGTGGCCAATGTCTCCCATGAGATCAGAACACCGCTCACCGCCATCAAGGGCTTTGTGGAGACATTGCAGGACGGTGCCCTGGAAGATCCCCAGGAGACCGAACAGTTTTTGCAAATTATCGCCCGGCATACGGATCGGCTGGATGCCATCGTCAGCGATCTGCTCTCCCTTTCCAAATTAGAGGAGCAGGCAGCCTTGCAGTTGACACCTTCGGATCTGGGGAAGATTATCGAAGCGGCCATACTGGTATGCCAGCCAAAGGCATTCGCCCAAAAAATCACCTTGCGGTACCACTTTGATACGCCGGTTTGCGCAGCAGTGGATGAACGGTTGCTGGAACAGGCCCTTGTCAATCTCATCGAAAATGCCGTGAAATACAGTCCTGAAAACGGCGAGGTGCGTATCACGGTAAAGGAGGATGCGGCAACCACCCGTATTTTGGTGGAAGATGACGGAATCGGAATACCCCAAAAGGATCAGCCCCGAATTTTTGAACGCTTTTACCGGGTCGATCGCGCCCGTAGCCGCCATATGGGCGGCACCGGATTAGGGTTGGCGATTGTGAAACATATTGTGACGCTCCACGGCGGCCATGTCAGCGTGGAAAGTGAATTCGGTCACGGTAGCCGGTTTACCATTCATCTGCCCAATGGTGTTTCCGAAGCTAAAAACGATTATACAAGATAGTGACATGCCCGCATTACCGTTTTTGGCCTCCTTTATGGGGCCCATGCGGAGTGAAACGAAAACTGCGCCAACACTTTTTTAAATCCGGGCATGGCATCAGTGATGGTCTTTTCCGGAACGCAATAGGATATCCGAAAATGGCCCGGCCCGCCGAATCCGCTGCCGGGCACCACCAAAATGCGCTCTTTTTTAAGCTCTTGCACAAAGGCCGCATCGTCTTCAATGGGGCTTTGGGGAAAGAGATAAAAAGCGCCCGACGGCGTAGTGAAGGTGTAGCCCGCGTCAGCTAGGCCGCTGCACAGAAGATCCCGCCGTTTTTGGTAACGGTTGACATCCACCGTTTCACCCTGGAGTTTGGCCGCCACCCGCTGCATCAAAGCCGGTGCGTTGACAAAGCCCAATATACGGTTGGCCAGAATGAGCCCGGCCAAAAGTTCCGATTTGTAGGTAGCTTCGGGATGGATCGCAATAAAGCCCAGCCGCTCGCCGGGGATCGACAGGTCTTTGGAATAGGAGGTACAGACCAATGATTCGGTATAGGCGTTGAAAATGGAGGGCACTTTGATCTGGTCGTAGACGATTTTACGGTAGGGTTCGTCGGAAAGCAGGTAGATCGTCCGCCCCAACTCCGTGCTTTTAGCGGTCAACAATTTCCCTAACTCGGTTAGACTTGCCGCGTTGTAAACCTGCCCCGTAGGGTTGTTGGGGGAGTTGACGATCACCGCTTTGGTTTTCGGCCCAATGGCCTTTTCCAGATCGTTCAGATTCAAGGTGTAATCTGCATGGGTCGGTACAGTGACCAGGCGGCCCCCATGGTTGTCGGCGTAATAGCGGTACTCCACAAAAAAGGGGGCAGAAGTGACAACCTCGTCACCCGGGTCAAGGATCGATTTCAAAACCACGTTGAGCGCTCCGGCCGCACCGCATGTCATCAGGATTTCATCACCGGAGATAGCGACACCTTGTTCTTGTACGAGATGATCGGCAATGGCCCGGCGGGTTTCCAAGATCCCTGCATTGGCCATATAGGCGTGGCAACCGTCAGAATCACTTGTCGCAACCGCCTCAAGGGTTTTTTGAAACGCCGGCGGTGGCGGCAGATCAGGATTGCCCAAACTGAAATCGTACACTTTGTCGGCGCCGAACTCTTTCTTCAGACGGGCGCCTTCTTCGAACATCTTGCGAATCAAGGAGGACTGTTCCCCAACGGCGGTCATCTTTTTGGCGATGGTCATGTTTTTTCCTTTTTATGATGCCGTTCAATGTAAACATGCTGCCCGCAATTGCAATAATCGGCCATGGGGATCTTGGAAAAGATCTCTATGGCAAGGCCCGTTTCAACCCAATCGGGAATTGACATCGTCACAATGCAAATTTATTGTCCCATTCGGGGAATGGGAGAAAAACCCTCGCCTCTCGGCGAAGGCTTTAGCAGGCCCGTAGGGCCGAAAGCGGATATCCTCCGACTGAAGTCGAAGGTTTTGCGTTTTCTTTCATAAACTACCGTCGCTTAAAAGCGACGGTCTTTTATGGCGGCTGCGATGGCCGGATTTCATCCGGCCGAGCGCACCTCGCCGCCGAAGCCACCGCCTTTAGGCGGTTGAGAATTCACTTTTGCGTGATGAAAAAGCCTGAAACGGCATGTTGATTGTTACCGTCGTGACATATACCAGGTGCCTGTTGGTGAGGATAAAACAAAATCGCATAAATAGCAGACTGTTTTTAGGGGTATCGCCGCCTGGATGGACGCGTTCAACCCGGCGTTGTTTTTGGAGGCATAGTGAATCAAATCACTCCATTCAAGCTTTTCATCCTTGATTGCGACGGTGTCATGTTTGACACCACTGAAGCCAATCGGACCTATTATAACCGTCTTTTACGGGCGGTAGGCTTGCCGGATATCACCGATGAGCAGTTTACCTATGCCCATATGCACACAGTTTTCGAATCGGTGGACTACCTGTTTAAAACACCCAAGCGGATTGAGAGGGCGCATCAACTACGCCAACAGATGAGCTATGCGACAGTGATCAAGGAAATGCGGATCGAACCAACGCTTAGAGTGGTTTTGGAATCTGTGCGGCCCGCGCTTAAAACCGCTGTGGCCACGAATCGCACCGACACCATGAACCGGGTCATGACGGAACATGGATTGACCGACTTGTTCGATCTTGTGGTAACCGCCCTGGATGTAAAGCAGGCAAAGCCTCATCCGGAGATGCTGGAAAAAGCGTTGAGCCATTTTGGTCTAAATCCCGGTCAGGCGCTGTTTGTGGGGGATTCGGTAGTGGACCAGAGAGCCGCCCAGGCCGCAGGGGTGACGTTTGCCGCTTTTAGGAATCGTTCCCTGACCGCTGATCTTTATGTTGATCAGTTGGATGTTTTGTTGCCTCGCCTGCTGTTATAGCCATACCGATATAAATAATTTTCCGGTAAAATTTCATGCAAAATCCGGGTGTAATCAAAGGGTTCCGATAGTCCGCAAAAACCTTGCTTTCGTCCCTCAATAAAGGCTACGGTTGTCCCAAGCCAGATGAACATAGATTCATCGTCAGGAAGCGATGCGACAGGTTGTCACCACCGAGAAAATCCCCATCAAACTGTGGCTGGACGATATTGAAAAAGGCGCCCTGGCCCAGGCCAAAAATCTGGCCAACCTGCCCTTTGCATTCAGCCATATCGCCATCATGCCCGACGCCCATCAGGGGTTTGGGATGCCCATCGGCGGCGTGATGGCCACCCGCGATGTAATTGTACCCAATGCCGTGGGAGTGGATATCGGCTGCGGGATGTGCGCGGTAAAAACATCGTTGGAAACCATCGCAAAGAGCACTCTGCGCACGATCGTAAAGGAAATTAAAAGAAGCATTCCCGTAGGATTTCGCCACCATGACAAAAAACAGACGGAAAAGTGGATGCCCAAACCCACCGCCCAAACCCCCGTGGTAAAGCAACACTATTCCAGCGCATTAAAACAGATCGGAACGCTGGGCGGCGGTAATCACTTTATCGAAATTCAGCAGGGCAACGATGGATACATCTGGCTGATGGTTCATTCGGGCAGCCGCAATATCGGCTACCGGGTTGCCAATTACTACAACAAGCTGGCCGTCAGGTTGAACGCTAGGCAAGGCTCGCCCATTCCGAAAAACCGGGGGCTGGCCTTCCTCCCTCTCGATTCCGATTTAGGCCGGACCTATCAGGCGGAAATGGAATATTGCGTCGGTTTTGCCCTGGCCAACCGCCGCTTGATGATGGCGCGCATTAAAGAGGCGGTCTTGGCCGTCTTTGCCCAAACCCTGTTTGGTGAGATGATCAACATCGCCCACAACTACGCCGCCCCGGAAAAACATTTCGGACACAGCGTAATGGTGCACCGCAAAGGTGCCACCCGGGCGCGGGTCGGACAGTTGGGGATTATCCCCGGCTCCCAGGGCGCGGTGAGCTATATTGTCAAAGGGCTGGGGAATCCGGAGAGTTTCGAATCCTGCTCTCACGGGGCCGGGCGCAAAATGGGTCGCAAACAGGCCCAGCGCGAACTCAATTTGGCCAAGGAGCAAAAACGGCTCGATGCGATGGGCGTGATCCACTCGGTTTATCGTAAAAGAGATCTGGACGAAGCCGCCGGTGCTTATAAAGATATTGCCTCGGTTATGGCCAACCAGACCGATCTGGTGGAAATTACCGTTGAGCTGCAACCCCTGGCCGTGATGAAAGGTTGATCACGCCTCCTGGAGCGGGGTATCTGCGGCGCACACATGACCGTCATTTGCTGTAACGAGGAGACAGGTTTCCCCTCCCCCTTTTTACCACTACCGCAACGCCACCTCTTCATAGGGCAGATTCAGCAGATTGGCCGTTTTTTTAAGGGCCTCTTCCAACGTGATCACCGCGCCGCTTTTGTCTTGGACCGGAGTCGTTTTGTCGGCCACCACAACGATTTGCAGTTTGGCGGGGTTGAGCCATTTTCCAGCCAACCGGACCATATCATCGGGGGTTGCGCTGATAAACTGCTCCTGGATATAATCCAGTGTGTTGAGCGGTTCACCGCGCAAGGCGTAGCGGCCGTATACATTGACCAGGTCCGCGGGGGTATCCACATTAAAGACAAAGCTGTTTAAGGCGTCCTGGCGGTTGATTTCAAAAAGGTCTTTAGGGATGGATGTACGAATATCCCGCATCAACTTTACCGTCTCCAAAATGGCGGCGGCGGTCTGATCGCCCTTACAGCCGATGTAACCCGCCACCATGCCCGCTTGCCAACGGTAGGGCTGAAAAAAGCCTGCCGAGTAGACCAGCCCCAGATCATCACGCAAGCGTTTGTAGACCAGTGAATCTTCCCCACCAAAAAGATCCACCAAGAGGTTCAGCTTCCAGTAATCGGGATCACTCCGTACCGGGCCGGTCAGGCCCAGCATCACTTGGGATTGCACCTGGCCTGATTTATGCACCAATGCCAGTTGAGGCCCGGTTTCAGACGGTGGTTGAAGGGTCCGGTCGGATGACGGCTGATTCGGTAAAACATTCAGAACCGCCTCCAACGATCCGGCGGCATGGTCAAGGGAAATATCCCCTGAAACGGCGGCGATGATTTTGGACGAGACAAAATGGTTTTTTAAAAAAGCGGTTAGCATCGCCGTATCAATTTGGGGCAGCGTCTCAAGGGCTGCCAAAGGGTCACGACCATAAGGGTGCCCTTTAAAATGGATTCGTGTCCACTCGCGGCCCGCTACGGCCTGAGCGTTTTCCGACTGCCGTCGCAATTGAGTCAACAGCCGCTCTTTGGTGATGTTGACGATATCGGCATCAAAGCGCGGTGCACTGAGCACCTCCTTTAATACCCTCAAACCGGCCGGCCAATCTTCTTTGAGAGTCGACAGGCCGATGGTGGTCATCTCCTCATCCACATTGAGGCTTAGCTGGATACCGTTTTTATCCAAATACCGGGCCATCTCTAACGGTGTTCGCTGCGCCGTGCCGCCCTTTACCACCGTAGCACTAAACAGATCGGCAAGGCCTGCTCGTGAATCGGGAAGGTCCACTTCGCCCACCGGCAGCATCAACGTTAGCTCTACAAAGGGAAGCTGATGATCGGGCAGGTAGTAAAGAGGTGTATCTTTTACCATCTTAGCCTTGGCTGCGGGATAGGCAATTTTACCAGGGATACGGTTAAAAGAGAGGGGGTGCTTCCAATTTTCCGGGGTGGGATAGTCGGAATGGTTGGTCATATCATCCCCAGCTTTTTGACTGCGCGCCGCCGCCCTGCTGACCGAGCGCACCTCGGTGTAACGAACCGGCGGTGTATCGGGCCTGCCGCCTGGAATGACAAATACCGTCGAGCGGTTATTCTCGTCAAAATAGCGCTTGGCCGCCCGTTGAATATCTTCAGCGGTGATTTGATCCATGGCCGCCAAGTAGCTGTTCAAATACCCCCAGCTATTTTGAATCTCCAGGGTGGCCAAGGTACCCGCCAAATCGCCGTTACCCTTCAGCCGCTCCAAAAAATCACGCCGGTTCTGTTTTTTAATCCGTGCCAATTCGGCCTCACTGACCGGCTCCTTTTTTAAAACCGCCACCTCTTCCAACAAAACGGCGGCCAGGTTTTGGCAGGCCTCCAAATAGCGCTGTCGTTTTTGCGTTTGCGTTAATTCAGCCTCATCCTTTTCCTCCGGGTCCAAAGGTGTTCCGCCCAAAATTACCAGGTCTCCGTAACGGCTGTCAGGGTTGTAGGCCCACGCTTCGGCAGCCAAGCCTTGATTGACAATCCGTTGCCGCATACGAGCGCTGTGGCCGGAACTCAAAATCAGGGTAAGGGCATCCAGGGCATAGAAATCGTCGCTACCCATCTTGGCGCCGTGAAACCCGATCCGTACCAAGGGGGTTTTGGCGCCTTTAAAGTAATGGATCGCTTGCCGTGGACCATTTTGAGCCGGTTCCAGGATCACCTTTTCCGGCGCCCGGCGCCCGGCGGGATAGCGCTCGAAGTAGCGTTTGGCCAACGTTTTGGCCTGGGCCGCGGTAATATTCCCCACCAATACCGCCACGGCGTTGGCCGGTGTGTAATACTGACTATGAAAAGCCCGTGCCATCCGGGTGTCAAACCCATTCATATCATCGCGCCATCCGATCACCGGGTTGCGATATGGGTGAGCGGTATAGGCCAAACTGTAAAGATCCCGCCACGCGGCGCCATTGGGATTGTTGACATAGCGAAAGGCCCATTCACGCTGAACCACCTCCTTTTCCACGTAAAACTCGCGAAAGGAGGGTTCAAAGATCTGTTCGGAAACAATGGAAAACCACTGCTCGGCCATATCCGAGGGCAAATCCACCGTGTACTGGGTCTGATCACGGGTGGTAAACGCGTTGATCCCCACCCCGCCGTTTTTGCCCAACTGGCTGGAAAAGGCCTGCGGCTGGTAGATCGCCTGCACCTTTTGGCGCAGAGCAGTCATCTTTCCCCTGTTGGCGGCAATCACCTCCTGATCCGGCCGTCGCGTGGCTTGTTCAGCTTTAATCACCTGGTAGGCTGCGTCAATCTCCTCTTGCAGCCGTTGATCCGCCTGCCAATCGGTGGAACCAAAATTTTTCGTCCCTTTAAAAAGCATGTGTTCCAACAGATGGGCAATCCCCGTTTGACCGGACCCTTCCAGGGCCGATCCGGCCCGGATGGCCAGCCGGAATGAGATTTGGGGAACCGCCGGACGTTCCACCACTAAAAACTGCATCCCGTTGGCCAGTTTGAACGGTTCAACCGCAATGTTTGTTGCGGCGGTTTCCGCTACGACAGGCACCGGAACACCATCCGCCTGGAAAACAATTAGAATAAGCGCAATTTTCAGCAATCGATTCATCACTAATTTCCGCATTTGCAAATATTCGTTTTAAGACCCTACAATGATAATACCTTGATTTGAATTGACAAATTTGGAATACAACGAATAGTATCATTAAACATACGCATGCAACGAACAATCCTTCAGGAGATTTCCATGATCGCCAAAAAAGAGACGCCCCATATCAATGTGGACTACTTTGAGAATCTGACGGGCGACATTCCCGACGCTGATACCGGGGCCACCGAGGATATTGGCGCCCGCGTAAAGGAACTGCGCAAGGCGAAAGGATTGTCCTTGCAACAACTGGCCGACCTGACCGGCGTTGAGTTGATGCTACTCGAAGAGATTGAAAGCGGTGAAGCCCAGCCCCAACTGGGAACCGTCTTGAGGCTTTCCAAAACACTGGAAAGCGCCTTTGGCGGACTGGTCACCGGATCGGGCGATCGGGATTATGTCATCACCCGTAAAACGGATCGTCCCGTAGTGGCCCGCTCTACCTCCAAAAACGGGCAAAAGCAGGTGTACCAATATTACGGCCTGGCTGCGCCTGTTCGGGGACGTCATATGGAGCCGCTGATTGTGCGTCTGAACGAAAATCCTACCGGTGATCTATCGATCCACGAAGGGGAAGAATTTATCTATGTCCTCGAAGGGATGGTTTCCCTTGATATGGGTGATCAACACTACGACCTGGAGCCGGGTGATAGCGCCTTTTACCTTTCGTCCAGCCCCCACCTGATCGCCGCCAAATCGGGTACGGCTACGATTTTAGCCGTGATTCACGACGGCTGACAGGCAATCACACCGCCAACGACAGGTAGCAGGTGAACTCACCTGTTGCGCATTCGCCCCCGAATACCTCCAACAAGGAGATGAATTGAAAATCAGTGCAGGTGATGCTCAATTAAAGATTGAATATTTGCCCATTCATCAGGATGGTGCCATTGGATTTCAGTATCTTTTCTAAACCAGGTGAGCTGTCTTTTGGCGTAGTGACGGGTATCTCTTTTCATGGTGGCCACCGCCTCTTCCCAAGTAACTTCACCCCTGATAAAGGCGGTCATATGACGGTAGCCAAGAGCCTGCATGGACTTTAATTCGGCGCCGTAGCCCTTTTTTAACAGTGTCTCAATCTCTTGCAGAAAGCCGGCTGCCATCATCTTTTCAACCCGTTGGTCGATTTGGCTATAAAGCGCTTGGCGCGGACGGTTCAGCCCAATTTTCAAGGCGTCGTAGCGTTTGGTCTCAAAGGGACGCCGGGTGTGGATTTCTGAAAGCGGTTCGCCGGTTGTTTCAAATACCTCCAGAGCCCGGATCACCCGGAAAGTATCGTTGGGATGCAGTCTGTCTGCCGTGATAGGATCAACCTGTTGTAATCGCCGGTAAAGCACTTCAGGGCCCGACTGCTTCAGTTTACGCTTGAGCCGACGGCGAATTGCCGGATCGGTGGCGGCCGTTTCCGGCAGGCCGCAAATCAACGCGTTGATGTAAAAACCGGTCCCTCCCACAACCAGCGGAATTTTACCCAGGGCGCTGATTTCTGCAATTACCTTTTTGGCCAGGATCTCAAAGCGGGCCGCATCAAAATCCTCTGTAGGCTCCAAAACATCGATGAGATGATGTCGCGCCGCGGCCTGCTCTTTTGGGGTGGGTTTGGCTGTACCGATATCAAGCTCTTTATACACCTGCATAGAATCGGCATTGACGATTTCACCGTCAAACATCCCGGCCGCTTTTAACGATATGGCGGTTTTACCAACTCCGGTGGGGCCACAAAACACAACGATTTTCGATAACGATGCCTTCATCAAGCCTAACGCTACCAATTTTTTATTTTTTCCAAAATCATCATCAAATTGTGGTGCAGTGTCAAGGACTTGACGCAGCCCTTCCCCTGATTCACTATGAACTCTTAAACGGAGGTAGTGGATCGCCATCTCTTTTTGGCCGATCATGTCCGTTTTGAGATTATGCGGCGGCTGGGCTGGATTACACGCTACCCGTGCCAAAATTACTCCGTAGTGGAGATGATCCAACACTTTCCCGAAGCCCGGAAAAAGGCGCTCAAAAACGCACCCATTCTTTCAGCCACCCAACCCACGGCTGCCGTCTACCGCCGTCTGACCGTCCGGGAAAAGCAGGTCCACATCCGCCAGATGCTCATGGGTGCGCTGGAGGCTTTTGGCGCCCGTTTGGCCCTAAAAAAGAATTAGTCATCACAGCCAAAATAGGCTAAAAGGTGGCATCAGTATTGGAAACTAGGTGAGACGCCAAAATTTATGGCTGTCTATATCCAGCTTATTAACTGAGCCAAGGAGCATTTTTCATGAGCAACACTTTTCAGATTGGAGTCGTCCCCGGCGACGGAACCGGACCCGAAGTAGTGGATGAGGGCATCAAGGTTTTGAAAGCCGCGGGGCAGCGTACCGGCGTCAATTTTGATTTGCACACCTACGATATCGGTGGTGACCGCTATCTGAAAACCGGTGAGATCCTCCCTGGTACGGTTCTGGATGAATTGGCCGCCATGGACGCCACTTTTTTAGGCGCCATTGGCCACCCCGATGTCAAACCGGGTATTTTGGAAAAAGGGATTTTGCTTAAAGCGCGTTTTGCCTTGGATCTATACATTAACTTACGCCCGGTCAAACTCTATCCGGGCGTGGAAACCCCTCTGCAGAACAAGGGGCCGGAAGATATTGATTTCACCGTGGTGCGGGAAAACACCGAAGGGCTTTACGCCGGTGCGGGGGGTTTCCTCAAAAAAGGGACACCCGACGAAGTGGCCGTACAAGAGTCCATCAACACCCGCAAAGGGGCCGAACGCTGTATCCGTTACGCCTTTGAATATTGCCGAAAACGCGACCGCCGGATGAAATTGACCCTGTGCGGTAAAACCAATGTGCTCACCTACGCTTTTGATTTATGGGAACGCGCGTTTCAGGAGGTGGGCCGGGAGTATCCCGATGTCAGACAGGATTACGCCCATGTGGATGCCACCTGTATGTGGATGGTGAAGAATCCCGAATGGTTTGATGTGATCGTCACGGACAATATGTTCGGAGACATTATCACCGATCTGGGTGCGATGATTCAAGGCGGCATGGGTCTGGCGGCCGGAGGCAACATCAACCCGGAAAAAACAGGTATGTTCGAGCCCATCGGCGGGTCGGCCCCTAAATATACCGGCCAGAATGTGATCAACCCCATGGCGGCGATCATGGCCGCGCAGATGATGCTGGAACATCTGGAACTGACCGAAGCAGCCGACATTGTTGAAAAAGCGGCCGCTTTTGTGATCACCCGGAAAATGGAAAGCATGAACGCCGGGAAAATGGGTATGGGTACCCGCGAGGTGGGCGATCTCGTGGCCAGGGCCGTTCTAGAGATTGCATAATACCCGCCTGTTACGTCAAAACGCCTTTTCCCCCGCCTTGCGGCGAGCCTCGCGCTTTTTTGCGATGGCTTCAAGCTCTGTTTTCAAGAGATCTTTGAGATGGGCCACATAGTAAATTCCGATATGGAATTTGACGTTATCGCGGCGGTCCAACTCGCGGACCATCACCAGGCGGTCGGTTTGATAGTGCCAGGTATAGATCTTTCCCGGTCGGTCGTTTAACTCAATAATGGCGGGATCGCCATGCTTCGTCTGCATGGCATCCACCAGCTCTTCACCGGTGGCATCGGTTTTGATTTTAAAAAAGAGAGGCCGGCCCGTGGATTGGTTGAAAAGCAACTCCACCATGTCAAAGGGCTGGGCTTTGCGGCGGGCGTGACGATGATATAATAGAATCGTGTCGTGTTCCACACGCGCCTCGCCGGCCCGGTTGAATTGGCGGTTTAACGTGTCCAAATCGGGAAAATAGTTTGCCAGAAAACCAGGAGCCATCAGATTCAGGTCGATGGGGGTTTGGGTGATGATACCCCCTGAATCCAAGAGCCCTTTTAATTTATTGCGCAGGGCTTTGGAATAGATCGTATCGGAACCCATCTCCAAAAAGGTAAAACCGCCGGCCTTTGAAGGGGGCGCTTCCGGTTCGCGCTCCCCGCACCCGGCCATAAATACGGCCACACCCAACCACAAGGTCAGCCAAACGATCCCCATCTTTTTTCTTCGGCAATTCATAGCTTTACACTATCAACTCCAATAAAACTGTCAACCGACCGTCGGCCATCCGTCGATCTTAAACCCATGCTGCTGATAGAGATGGGCCGCCTTTAACACCAGCCAAACTGCCTTGCAACAGATCACTGGTCTGCATGGGTTGTTCCTTTATCAAAACCTTTATCGTACCTAACAGGCATGCTATAAGGTGGCTTTGGTTGTTTAGAGCACACAACAGCTTACAATTGCAACCACGAGTATCGTATTTTAAGTGGTGAGAATGCCCTTTGATGAAACCCTCATAGTAACGCCGGAAAAGATGGCCGGTCAGCGCCTGATGGTTGGTTTTGACGGCACGACGCTGAATGCCGATCTAAAATATCTCATTGACACCCTCCACGTGGGTGCATTGATCCTTTTTAACCGCAACATCAGGAATCCGACCCAACTCCGTGATTTGTGCCATGAGGCTCGGCAGTATGCCTTTGAGGCCGGAGAGGCGCCACTACTCATCGCCATTGATCAGGAAGGCGGCCCCGTGGCCCGTCTAAAAGCGCCCTTTACCGAATTTGCCGGAAACATGTCCATGACGACCATTGAAGATGCGGAGCAATTTGCCGCCATCTGCTCTGCGGAACTTTTGAGCTGCGGGATCAACATGAATTTTGCGCCGGTTTTGGATGTGGCTTTTCAACCCAGCCGCAGCATCATGGCCGACCGCGCCTTTAGCAGCCATCCCATTGTCTGTTCCCGCATGGGCGCCGCCGTCATTGACCGCCTGCAGCAAAACGGCATCATGGCCGTGGCCAAACATTTCCCCGGCATCGGCCGCACCAGGCTCGATTCGCACATTGACCGGCCTTATCTCAAGGTCGCCTTGGATACGCTGCGCCATACCGACCTGTTGCCTTTTGAAACGGCCATCGAACATCAGGTGGCCGGGGTCATGCTGGCCCATGTGGTTTTCAAAAATCTGGATCCCCTCTGGCCGGCCAGTTTGTCGCCGCGTATCGTCATTGATCTGCTGCGCAAGGAGCTCAGCTATCAGGGTGTGGTGATGACCGACGATCTCGATATGGGTGCCATTGAAAAGCATTACGATCTCAAAACGGCGCTGGATCAGATTCTGCTGGCCGATGTCGATTTTGTGATGATTTGCCACCGCAGCGATAAAATTGAAAGGGCCTATGAGCGGCTTTTAGCCGCCAAGGAGACGGTGCACACCCGGTCGGTGGGCCGGATTTTACGCCTTAAGGAGCGGTATCTAAAGAGCTAACGTAGCAAATACAATTTATCTTGGAAGCGTAAAAACGGGTCCGCGAATAGACATCACTGTCCAACGCCCCATACTGACCCGTCCGGCAATAGTGATACCCCAACCCTGCAATCATGGCTGCATTATCGCCGCACAAGGATAAGGGCGGAATATGCAGCCCCAAACCGTCACGGCGGGCTGATTTGGTTAAACGTGCGTTCAGCCCCCGGTTGGCTGCCACACCCCCCACCAAGGCTATCTCGCGGCAATGACAGGTTTTAGCGGCATGGAGCAATTTATGGGTCAGCACATCAACCATCGCCGCCTGAAATCCCGCGGCGATATCGGCGATTTGCCGGGGCGACGGATCGGGATTTTCCCCCACTTGGCGCGCCACGGCGGTTTTAAGGCCGCTGAAACTAAAATCAAATCCGTTTTTATCCAGGTAGGGCCGGGGAAATTGAATCGCGCTGGGGTCGCCCTTTACCGCCAACCGATCAATGACGGCGCCCCCGGGGTAGCCCAGACCCAAAAGCTTGGCCACCTTATCGTAGGCCTCGCCCGCGGCGTCGTCCCGGGTTTGGCCGAGCAGCTCCGCCTGTAGGTGGCCACTCACACGGTAGAGATTGGTATGCCCGCCCGATGCCAACAGCGCCACAAACGGAAACCTGGGCGGCGCGGGGTTATCCAGAAAAACCGAATATAGATGCGCCTCAAGATGGTTGATCCCCGCCCACGGTTTTTTAAGGGCATAGGCATACGCCTTGGCAAAGGAAAATCCCACGAGAAGCGCCCCCACCAGTCCCGGGCCACGGGTAGCAGCCACAGCATCGATCTGTTTGGCCGTTGTTTCAGCCTCGGCCAGCGCTTTTTCCACCACGGGGACAATCGCTTCCAGGTGCATCCGCGAGGCCAGCTCAGGAACCACGCCGCCATAAATGTGATGAGTTTCCACCTGGGAGGCCACCACCGAAGAGTAAATCTTACGGCCATCGGCCACAACCGCCGCGGCGGTCTCGTCACAGGACGATTCGACCCCTAAAATCATCATGATTTTTCTACCACTTCAGCGGCGGTTTCGGCATCGTTGGCGACGGAGCGGTCCCGGTCACCGGCTTCCGGGTCAAAGGATTCGATCTGAACGGTAAAGCGCTGGACGACAAGACCGGTGACACGACCAAGCCGCTCCAATTTGGAGCGCATCACCTTGCTGATGGGTTGAAAGGAGACCATCAATATATCCGTGGGATAACGGCGGGTGATATTTTTAATATCGGCAAAGGCGCCCAAAATCGGATACCCCTTGAGCCGTTTGCCCACCTTGACCGGATCGTCGTCAATAAACCCCACCGGTTTTAAATTCAGATCGGGGTTGTTGAGCACTTCCCGCAGGAGCAGTTCACCGCCCAAACCCGCCCCATAAATCAACACGGCTTCCCCCTTGAGGGTTTTACGGCGCACCATATCGCCGGTCAGCCGGAAAAAGCCCCGTGTGCCGAGCAGCGCGATGGAGGTAAGCAAAAGGTCGATGATAAAAATCCCAGGTGAAAAATCCTCGAAACGATAGAAAAAGGTGACCACGGTAACAGTCAACAGGGTTCCGAAAACCGTAGCTTTGATGTAAATCCAGACCTCGTCGGTACCCATTTGCCCCAGCAAATGACGGTAAACCCCCACAACAAAAAAGGCGGTAAATTTGCAGATGATCACCGCCGGCATCGATTTTAAAAAGACCTTAAAATAGAAGTTGAACTCAATGTAATCAAACCGCAGCCGGTAGGAGAGGTAATAGCAAAAGGCAATCAGCCCGAAGTCAAATAGTACCAAGAGCACCTGCTTTTTGTAGGTCAGATCCAACAGGATCGGTGTAAAGGATTTCCCTCGAAGCAGTGAAAACTCCTTTTCGGGATAGATCCGCAACTGTGACAGATAGATCCCCATCAGGAGGATGGAAAGGACAATGGGGATAATCACCGACGGCGCGGTTAACGTGTTGCTGCGATGCACAAACACCGCCGCCGCTGCGGCCACAATGGCAATGGAGTAGAGCGATAAGACGGCGCCGCGCTCGGAAAAGCCCATCAGCACAAGCCGGTGGGACGTGTGGTCCCGCCCGCCCATGGAGGCGCGCCGCCCGCTAAGAACACGGATCAAGGTAACCAGGGTGGTATCCAGAATCGGCACCATCACCACCATCACGGGTACCGCATATTTCGCCATGCCGTTGATTCCGGGTAAATGGCAGTAAAAGAGCCCCAGGGCTGCGATGGCAAAGCCTGCCACCAGGCTGCCGCAATCGCCCATAAAGATGGAAGCCGGGCTGAAATTGTAGACCAAAAACGCGGCCAGCGACATCCCGACAACCAGCGCCGCAACCGCCGCGTTGGGCGCAACCTGCCAAAAAATAAGTCCCATGGCAAAGGCGCCGATACCGCCGACACCGGCGCAGAGACCGTCCATATTATCAAGCAGGTTATACGCATTGGTGACCCCCACAATCCAGAGCATCGTCACCATGGTGTCCAGGGTCAACGAGGTAAACCACTCCATGCGAAAGCCCATAAAGGTCACCATGGCCGCCACGAGAATCTGACCCAGCAGCTTACTGTGAGGTTTGATATGGATAAAATCATCGGCCAGACCCAACAAAAAGAGGGCGCAACCACCTAGGAGCAGCATATGGGTGACCGACGGTTCCGATGGCACGCCGTCATGGCCAAAGAACGACACCCCGCTAAAATCGGTAATAAAGAGCAGCGGGATGACAATCCCTGTGAAAATGGCAATACCGCCCATAAGTGCGGTGGTGCGGGTGTGCCAGCGGTCCTTGACCGGTTTGGCCACCCAGCCCCGGGAAAGAGCTGTGCGCCGAACAAATGGTGTTGCCGCCAAACAGATGATAAATGCCAATGCGATGGGAAGATAGAACATAAGATTTATATGTTGGAAATCATATCCACCGGACCCGATTCTTGTTCCTGGTTCGTGGTACCACCCGGCCGATATGCCACGCGTTTTGGTTTGCGGAATTGAGCCGGTCCAGAGTTTGTTGGGCATCGGATTCACGAACGAACACGACGAGGCCGATTCCGTTGTTAAAGGTGCGCTGCATTTCAGCATTTTCCACCTTTCCGGCCTGTTGCAAAAAATGAAAGATCGGCGGCACCGGCCAACTGTGCTGCCGAATCTCAATTCCCAGCCCTTTGGGGGCCACCCGTATGATATTTTCGCTTAGACCCCCGCCGGTGATATGGGCCGCCCCGCGCAAAGCGATCTCCGTTAGCGTGTCAAAGAGGGTCTCCACGTAAATCCGGGTGGGCGTTAACAGCGCCTCACCAATAGGTTGGCCCAGTTCAGCCACATGCGCGTCGATTTTTAATCCCAGGTGAGCGAAACAGATTTTGCGCACCAGTGAATAGCCGTTGCTGTGAAGCCCGGAGGAGGCAATCCCGATCAGTTGATCGCCGCTTTGGATCGTTGACCCATCCAAAATCGCCGGCCGGTCCACCAGCCCCACGGCAAAACCGGCCAAATCGTACTCATTGCCTGCATAAAGGCCCGGCATCTCGGCGGTTTCACCACCAATGAGCGCGCACTGCGCCTGGCGGCAGCCTTCGCCCACACCGGAAACAACGGCCGCGGCCGTGGCTTCATCGAGCTTGCCCACCGACAGGTAATCCAAAAAAAAGAGCGGCCGGGCGCCCTGTACAATAATATCGTTGACCGACATGGCCACCAGATCGATGCCCACGGAATCGTGCCGGTCCAGCATAAAGGCGATTTTTAACTTGGTGCCCACGCCGTCGGTGGCACTGACCAAAACCGGATCGGACATACCGGACCAGTCAGGGGCGAACAGCCCGCCGAAACCGCCGATCCCCCCCAGCACTCCTTTGCGGGAGGTGGATGCGGCAATCTTTTTGACGGCACCCACAAAACGGTTGGCTTTATCAATATCAACCCCGGCATCAGCGTAGGTGAGCGGTTTGGTCATAAGCTCTCTTTTTATCGTTATAATATGGTGCGCTTGCACCCCTCGATATATTTTTACCCTCCAACAGGCATGGTAATGGGCATCCGCATAATCGGCCAGAGGACGTAGACGGCAAAGCCGGTGACAATCATCAAAATGATGCTGGCCGGAATCCCGTAAAGAAAAAACTCACCCGTGGTAAACTGCTTGGAGTTGTAGGCGATTGCGTTGGGCGCCGCCCCCACCAAAAGTAGAAAAGGCATACCGGCCACCACCAACGCGGAGAATAGAATCACCTCTCCGGCCACGCCGAGGTAAGGGGCGATCACCAGCGCCACGGGCAGGGAAATGGCGATGGCGGCCACGTTCATGATAAAGTTGGTCATCATCATGACGAAAAAAGCGATGCTCATTACAAAAACAAACCAGTTGGCATCTTTAAACAAGGTGAGCCAATTAACCGCCATCCATTTGGCTGCGCCGGTCTGCCAGAGACAGAAACCGATGCTCATGGCGCCGGCAAAAAGGAGAATGATATTCCAGGGAATCTCTTCCAGATCGGTAATATCTAAGAGTCCCGTGATAAAAAAAAGGATCGTTGACACGAGCAGTACTGCGGTCTTGTGGGGTGGCATGAACCCCGGCATGGTCGATTTTAACACTGCGGAAACCCCCAAAACCACAATCGCCGCCGCCACAATCGCCGCGCCGATCACCTCTTTTTTAGTAATCCCGCCCATTTCGGCATTGAGCCTCTTGGCCTTTTCCCGCAAACCGGGAATTGTTTTCTTTTCCGGTTTTAAGACCACCATAAAAAAGCCCCAGAGGATAAACGTCATGAGCCAACCGATGGGAAACATGTAGTAGGAGAGCTCAAAAAAACCGACGCTCTTGCCGGTCACTTCATTATAAAAGCCGAGGGCCACGGCGCCGCGCGCCGCCCCCAGCAAGGTGACAATAGAGCCGGCGCCGGCCACATAGGCCATGCCGATAAAAAGACCTTTGCCGAACCTGGTCGGCTTATCCCCCTCACCATACATGGCATAGATTGCCACTAAAAGGGGATAAATCGTTGCCGCCACGGCCGTATGGGCCATGATATGGGTCAACGCGGCGGTCAGCACAAAACAGCCCAAATAGATCATACTGGTCTTTTCACCTACGATGGCCAGCATTTTGTAGGCGATACGGCGGGTCAGCCCTGTTTTGGTAAAGACCAGGCCGACCACAATCGATCCAAAAATAAAAAGAACGTTGGGATCCATAAAATCCCGGAAGGCCTCCTTGGCCGGCCGGATGAGAAAGAGCACCTGTAAAACGCCAATGGCCAGACTGGTGACGCCAATGGGAACCACTTCAAAGACCCACCAGGTGGCGGCCAATAAAAAGACGGCGATGGCCCCCTTTCCCTCCGGGCTCAACGCAAAGTGCGTCCCTTGAGGATCAATGGCATCGGGCCATGAAGGGGAAAAATGGACTACAACAAAAAACAACACGCCCAAACCAAGGTAAAGATATTTTTTCCAATCAAACTTTTCTTCAGTATATTCTGTCATCAAGGCTCTCCCTGAGTCGCAATGTCATACGCCTTTTTCGGCGCCCGTAATTTTGATCCTTGTTTCGGACGTATCGCAGGCCATAATGGACTCGGCAACACACTCAAAAACGTCCGTCAAGCGCAACAGACCGACCGTCCGGTTGTTTTCCGTAACCAGGAGTGATTGCAATTGGCCCAATACCAGTTGGTGGATCGCTAATTCGATGGAGGCGTCAACATCAATCTGTCCATCTTTTTTCACCTCAAACATAAATGTCTTGATCTTCAGCGACGCCGCTGCAGCGCAAAGTTCGTCCAGGGAACTGTCCCACAGGTTGAACGATTCATAGATCTGCTTCTGGAATTCCGTGGAAAAGCCATAATGGGACGGGCTGTCGTCAGACAGCATTTCGCCATATTTCGGTTCAAGGGCTTTTAAAATAGCGGTCAGGTTTACCTTGCCGACAACATCGTTGTGCTCATCAACAATCAAAATCGCCCGATGGGGATACTTGCTTTGGTCATACGATTCTTGCGCCTCGCGTAGCGCCGTCACCGCATCGCACAGCGACGCCTCTTGCGGGACCGTGGCGCAGTTTGATAACGGCACCATCAACTCCCGGATCGATTGTTTGCTCATACCGTCACCCCCTTGATAAATTGTTAGATATAAAATCACCCTGTTTTTTCGACAGAGTTTGCCTCCAATATCATTCCTTGAATTCAACTCACAAGCGCAACGGTTGGTAATATAGGCGCCGGGATGGACGTATGACCACAGAATACCGCATTGGGCGTTTTAAAGTCCAGTGTTTTTCCGGGGCGATTATTCAACCCGGATTTGCACGCCACGGATGGTTTCATGGCCCACCGGCAGCATTCCCGGTATTCTTTTCAGAAAGCTCGCTGTTTGTTTGGGCTATTGCATGGCAAAAGAGCGACCCGTGGCATATTTAAACAGCTTTACATCGCCTTCGCCCAAGGTGACATTGAGGCGGCCGGTCGCGCCGTTGCCGGCCGCGAGGTTGATCCGCTGCACCTGCCCGGTGTCTTTGTTTAACATCAGCAAATGATCCCTGGCCGTTCCGCCGGGCGCCCCTGAAAAATCGAAATCGATCCGTACCGTCCCCCGTCCCCCGTAAGTAACAGGAGAATCGCCCAGCCAGTGATCATGGGAAACATTTTGAATCATAAAGTAGATCTCATCAGCGGAATCCTTAAAAAAGCCGATGGAGATGTCAAACTCACCCGCGGCCTGGTTGATATCGGTAATGTACGGGTCATCCCCGGAACCCTTAAACCACTTGGTGGTTCCCGATGGCTGGAGGTAGTCAAAAACCGGGACAAAGCGCACCGCCGTACTGTATAATAGCGACATGGAGCGGCCTAACCGCCTGAGTTGTCCGTTAATTTCAGCGGCCACCACCCACAGCGGGCTGCGGCCCGCGTCAAAACGCCCTTCGCTGTCAAAAAGAGCCGGATCAATGGCGTTGTTGGGCGCAATATTGTAAACAAACCAGGTAAAGCCTTTAAAGCCATAGAGCAATCCGGAAAAAGCATTCCAGCGCATATCCGAGGCGCTGATCCCTTCCTGGTCCACCTCATCCCGGTAGGTTTTTAAAAAGCACCAAACCGGCCGGTCCTGCTCCAGGCCGAACTTTCGAATGGTCTCCAAGGAGCGGTAGGCGTTTACGGTGCGGGGGTAGTGACTATAGCTGATGATATCGCCATTCAGGGCGCCATACCGTTTTAGCAGTGCTGATAAGAAATTGCTGCGCTTGAAATTAACGATAATCAACCCGTCGGGATCGGCGGAGCGAACACGGTTGATTCCCTCCGCGATATTATTGAGATTGCCGATGGCGCAAGCCTCGCTCTGACATTCACCGGCCGGTTCATCACCCACTTGATACCCGATCCGGCCGGGATAGTCGGCGCCGATATTCCCAATGACATATCCATTGGCCGAGCTGCGTCCGTTGGCGGCCACCCAGGAGACAAACCGGAATCCGCCGGGACGGTGACTGCGCCAGGCCGTCATCTCAACGGGCAAGCCATCGGCCCACAAATGCACGGCGTTGGCGCCGAAAGCATAGTAGGTATTCACGAAGGCGGCGGGCGGGCGGCCCATGGAGACATTGATGGCGCTGACAAAAAGCGGGTTGCCGCGGACCCATCGGTTGGCGCGGTTATCTCCGGGAGGGGCGGTTGCATCGTTGTCAGCGGACGAATCGATACAGCCGCCAAGAAGTAACATAAAAAAAAGGATCAGCAGGCGTTGCATGTAGCGCTCCTTTATTCACGTTTGCCGAAAGTGTTGGATTAGACGATCTGTCAAAGCGAAACTTCAAAAGACGCGACTTCGAATGGGCCATTCCGGAAACCGTCAAAACAGAAACTTGATCAATATGAATCCACCGACAAGCAGTATGGTAAACCCGATGGCCAACAGATCAAAGTAACGCTCGATAAAGGCCTGGATCGGTTTGCCAAAAAGAGAGATTAACCCGCCCACCAAAAAAAATCGGCCGGCGCGGCTCAAGGCGGAGGCCAGGAGAAAAACCCCGAAATCGACGTTGAACATCCCGGCCGAAATGGTGAAGAGCTTGTACGGGATGGGGGTAAACCCGGCGATTCCGATAGCCCATGCATCGTACCGGTGATAGAGGCTCTCAATGCGGGCCACTTTATCGGCCAAACCGTAAAACGCCACAATTTTCTCTCCCACCGACGCCATAAACTGCCAGCCGATGAGATACCCCAGCATGCCGCCCGCTACCGACCCCAGGGTACAGATGGCCGCAAATTTCAATCCGGCCCTGGGGCGGGTTACCGCCAGGGCGATGAGGAGCACATCCGGCGGAATCGGGAAAAAAGAGGATTCGGCCAAAGCCAGCAGAAAAAGAGCCCAGCCGCCGTAGGGCGTTTGGGCCCAACGGGCAACCCAGGTGTAGAGTCGTTTTAACATACCAACCCTATTGTAACCTGTATCTGCGCGAGGTGAGAACATCGCCGCATGGGTAAGGACTGATGGGGGGCGCCATCTGTTCAGGCATCGGCCGGCTGCCAACCGTAAGCGCCGATGAGCTTGACAAAACGGCAGGCGCCCAGGGTGTGCTCCTCCACACCCTTTTCGGTACGGATAATCCGGACAAGGTCCTGGGAATGTTGATTACCAACGGGGATCACCAGGCGCCCGCCGATGGCCAGTTGATTCACTAAGCGTACGGGAATTTTGGGTGCTCCGGCGGTAACCACAACGGCGTCAAAGGGGCTCTCTTCCTGCCAGCCGGTGGTTCCGTCGGCATAATGGGTGACAATATTATGATAGTGCAACTGATCAAACCGCTTCCGGGCGCTTTTATAGAGGTCGTAAATCCGTTCCACCGTGTAGACCCGGCAGGCGATCTCAGCCAGTATGGCCGCCTGGTAGCCGGAGCCGGTGCCCACCTCCAGCACCCGGTCATCGGGTGTCAGTTGCAGGGCCCGGGTCATTTCCGCCACGATAAAGGGCTGGGAAATGGTCTGCTGCTTGCCGATGGGCAGTGGATGGTCTTCGTAGGCGCGGCTCTTTAGCGCCTCGCTGACAAAAAGATGCCGCGGCACCTTTTCCATGGCGGCGATCACCCTGGGCGCTGTAATGCCCCGCCGGATGATCTGGCCCCGGACCATCTCCCGGCGCAGCCTGGTAAATGTGGCCTCATTGTTTAGCATCGGGCAACTTTAGCAACCTGTGGAAAGAGCGTCAAGCGGGCAGTGGCGCCTTCTCTATCTGCGGCGCCGGCGCTGTTTTCCCGGCCGCACATCAGGCGGCAAGTTGTTCAAAATTACGCGCGTATGGTATAAGATATATCCGGTTATTGGAATCCGCCGAAACTTTTCTATGAAACGTCTTACCAAACATGTACAAAAAGAAAGACGTTCATCAACCGCATGAACAGCTCACGGCACCTGATCATCTCGATTTTTTTAAGCCTTTTTACCTTCTTCAGCGGCGTGGTCGGTTACATGGTCATTGAAGGCTGGGCGCTTTTGGACAGCATCTACATGACGGCCATCACCTTGTCCACCGTAGGGTATGGCGAAGTAAACCCCGTCAGCCAGGCCGGACGGATCTTTACCATCATCCTGGTTATTTCCGGTGTGGGCTTTACCATGTACGTGGCCGGTGCGGTGATCCAGTTCCTGGTGGAAGGGCGCGTGCGCAATTTAATGGGGAGAAGACGATTGGACAGCAAAATCAAACGGATCAAAGGCCATTTTATTGTTTGCGGCTACGGCCGCATTGGACGGGTGATCAGTCAACATCTCGGCGCCGCGGGTATTGCGCAGATCGTACTGGACAGCGACACGAATTATACCGCCGCCATGGATAAAGACCGGGTCCTCTATATGATTGGCGACGCCACCGAGGAAGACAACCTGGCGGCGGCCGGTATCGCTCGCGCCAGGGGACTGGTGGCCGCCCTGGGCAGCGATACGGAAAATGTCTTTCTGGTGCTGACCGCCCGGCAGCTCAACCCCGGTCTGTTTATCGTGGCGCGCTCTTCCAGCGCCAAGGACACCAACAAACTGATCGCCGCCGGGGCCGATAAAGTGGAATCCCCCTATGAAATGGGGGCCGCTTCCATGGCCCAGCGGATTTTGCGCCCCACCGTCACCAGTTTTCTCAACCTCGCCCTGACCTCCACATCCGGCGATATCCAGATGGAAGAGATTCCGATCAGCGATGCGTCCGAACTGGTGGATGTCATGCTGAAAGATTCGGGGATCCGGCAGCGGTTCAACGTGATTCTGATCGCCATTAAAAAAAAGGACGGCCGGATGATTTTCAACCCCTCGTTTGAAGCGCGGGTGAACGGGGGTGATACGGTGATTGCCGTGGGTGAGCGCGCCAATCTGCGGGGATTGGCCCGGGCCCTCCATCCGGACCTGAAAAACGGTGCGCTGCTATAGCTGTAGCGGCAGCCTTTTTACCGCCGGACAAAGCTGGTCGGGCGGCAATCCTTTGCCGCCGCGCGGGGACGTTTCTTTTTGGCCCCCAAAAAAATAAACAGGATAAAAACTCTCCTCCTTTTCAAGGAGGAGTCCCCGCCCTAGGCGGGGGAGGTGGTTTGATTGATGTCGGCATGGGAATGCCGACCTACATAAAAACCCGGAGCGGATATTCCGCTCCGGGTTTTTAACAACCTGTTGAATCGCTTAAACGCTCAATCGAATCAGGCTACCAGTTGATCTGCCATTTAGCGCCTACGTGGAACTCATCATCATCAGCAGAGTCGATATCGGTGAATCCGATTTCGGGAACTATGAAGACGTTTCTTATCAAGCGGATGACAGCGTTGGCATAGTAATCAAGCGCTTCGTCTTCAAGTGCTTTGTCTCCAGGAACTTCAGGATCAGCGTCCCGTTCAACTTTCGTGTAACCGGCGCCCAGTTCAAAAGAGAGCATGTCATTGGCTCTAAAGTTGGCAACCACTAATGCACCTTGGGAGTCATTGTCAACCACACTACCCGTGCCGCTCCATGATGCATCATTGTCCAGGTAATTGAACAGGCCATATTGGCCGCCGTTTTGAGCGCCATAGACGTTAAACCTCAAGCGGGCCGGACCGGCATTAAAACCAACGCCAACGGCGCCAACATATGCATCAACCCCTTCATTGTTGACATCATATGTTTGATAACCGGCGGAAAGATCAACAAAGAATGCCTTAGCTTTGAAATTATAGGAAAACTCTACGGCCGGGGCTACCGTGTCCACATCAGCATCTTCGAGACCAAAATCATCGGTGTTGGGTTCCACCAGGGCGATTCTGAAAGCGCCGGTTTGAAACTGAATCATCTCGTCACGACTGGCATACTGTTGGCCGGTGTGCAACAGGTCCTCATCGTCCCAGCCACCTTTTTTCTTACCTCTAACCTGGTTGCTGTAGAAGTACTGGGAAACCGGGGTGTAGCTGTGACCAATGGTCAGCGTGCCGCCACCTAACTTATAGGTACCATACAGTAAACGAGTGGTGACGCCTTCTGTATCGTCATCCACGGCAAACTCAAAACGGCCGCCCCAATTGCCGTGGCTTACCCTCGCGCCGAGACGGGAGTTGCCCTGCAAATCCCATCTAACATCGTCATCAGTACCGTCATCTTGAAACCAAGTAGACATCCGGGCGGAGCCGTAAAGTGTCCACCCGCCGACACCTTTCATCAGTGATTTAATTAACTCCTCGGACGTTTTTTCCTCCATGGCCGCGGCGGGCATGGCAAAGGCGCAAACCAGCGCCGCTGCGATAAAAAACAGAAAAAATTTCTTCATCATTTTTCTCCTTGAAAATGGTTTTTAAAACACTCCCTTCAGACTGAACAACTTCCTTCAAACAGGTACCTCCCTGTCGTTACAACGGTCCATCCCACCTCCTTTCCCGACTGGATGCGCATTAGTTAATGCAACCGTTCACGCTTGTCAACAATTTTTCATAAAATCGTCAATACAGGGAACACCAGGTGCATGCCGCCGAAAAGAGGCCACATATACACAAATCATGGATGGCTGCGGTCTCGACTTGCCGGGATCGGGACCATATATAGTATGTTGAGCGTCCGGCAAAACGCAACAACGCCGTAGATGCGCCTGTTTGCGCCGCCATCAGATTTTATAGATCACCCGCTCTTCGGTAATAATGATATCCACGTATGTATCATGGTTCTCCATGGGTATCACCGGAACCATCTGGGCTTCGGTGGTCAGGGCCACTTTACGGGCCGTCTGGGCCAATTGGGGAATCAGGCGGTCATAGCCGCCGCCGCCGGTTCCCAGACGGCCCCCCTTTTCATCAAAGGCCAGGCCGGGAATCAGCGCAATATCAGGAACATTCTTGGGCACTTCACGGCAGCGTGAAGGGTCCGGCGCCGGCCGGCCGGTCCTGTCCGGTTGTAAATCAGCATCGGCATTGCCGACCTTGTACAGGCGGGTCGTCTTCTTTTTCAAATCAAACCGGGGCAGCACCAATATTTTGCCCATAGCTGCGGTCCGGGCGATAATGTTGCCCGTATCCATTTCACAGGGTCGGCCGGCATATAGCAGCACAATACGGGACTCTAAAAAATTGGCGAATTCAAACAGCCGCTCTTCCACCCGGCCTCTTTTGTGCGCCACCGTTTCGGGTGCGGCCGCCTGATAATAGGCCGCGACTTTTTCCCGAAGGCCCGCTTTGGTTACCTGGCCTTCTTCCATCTTCCCTCTCGTCCGTGACGCTCTCTTCATGACAACCCTGTTTCGCCGCCGCCCCAGTCGCCCTGTGACAGCTTGTTTTCGCATTCGATTTTGGCCTTCAGAAATCCGGCAATTGACATCTTTCCATGCGTTTTATATGAAACGTCTTGCCAAATATGTACAAAAGTAACCTGTTACCATAGGGCCTTATATGCTGGAAATCAAGTTTGTGAGACAACATTCGGATCGTGTGGCCGAAGCGCTTGCATCAAGACGCGCCGCCGTTGATCTGGAACAGTTTAAAACAGCGGATCGTGTCCGCCGGGAACTTTTGCAGCAGGCTGAAAGCCTGCGGCATCAGCGCAACGACGCCTCGGCCAAAATCCCGATGATGAAAAAAAACGGTGAAGACACCGCCCCGCTGATGGAAAAGATGCGAACCGTGGGCGATCGGATAAAAACCCTGGAATCCGAACTGAGCCGGCATGAAGAGACGTTGACCGCGCTGTTGATGGAGATCCCCAATATCCCCCATGATTCGGTACCCGCAGGGGATGACGAGAACGACAACGCCTTGGTGAAAACGGAAGGGCAACCGCCGGAATTTGCGTTTGAACCCAAAGCGCACTGGGATATTGGTACGCTTCTCGGCATCTTCGATTTTGAGCGCGCCGCCCGGATCACCGGTTCCCGGTTTCCCCTCTGTTTCGGGCCGGGCGCCCGTCTGGAACGGGCGTTGATCAATTTTATGCTCGATATTCACACCACCGAGCACGGCTACAAAGAGGTGCTGCCGCCCTTTATCGTCAATCGCGGCAGTATGACCCATACCGGCCAGCTCCCCAAGTTTGAGGAAGACCTCTTTAAATTGAAAGGATGGGACTACTACTTGATTCCCACGGCCGAAGTACCCGTTACCAACATCCACCACAATGAAGTGCTTGACGAAGAACGCCTGCCCGTTTTGTACACCGCCTACACACCCTGTTTTCGGTCCGAGGCGGGCTCTTACGGCAAAGACACCCGCGGACTGATCCGCCAGCATCAGTTCAACAAAGTGGAGCTGGTGCGTTTTGCCCATCCGGACCGCTCCTATGATGAGTTGGAAATTTTATTGAAAGACGCCGAAACCATCTTGCAGCGACTGGCGCTTCCCTACCGGGTGGTAACCCTCTGCACGGGAGACCTTGGTTTTTCAGCGGCCAAAACCTACGATATTGAAGTCTGGATGCCGGCCCAAAACCGCTATCGGGAAATTTCCTCCTGCAGCAACTTCGAGGATTTTCAGGCCCGGCGGGGCAATATGCGCTTTGCAACCAGGGGGAAAAAGGGTTCCGCCCTGGTCCATACGTTAAACGGTTCGGGTTTGGCCGTGGGACGCACGGCGGCGGCGATTTTGGAAAACAACCAGCAGGCCGACGGGTCGGTGGTGATCCCGAAAGCGCTGCGGCCCTTTATGGGGGGGGCGGAGGTGATTGCCCGATGAAGTCTATCGAAAGGTCTCCGTCCTTTCCACCGGATATCGCCCCGATGATCATCCCCCAGCCGGCCGGAGAGCTGGTGTACCGCTGTTTGGGCTGTAACGAAACCTTCGGGATCGAGCAGTTGCTCTACACCTGCCCTTCCTGCCGCGCAGTGCTGATGATCGAAGATCTGGACCGCCAGCGCTTACAACGGATTCCCGGCCCCACCTGGCGACGGCTTTTTGATTATCGCAAAATGAGCCGGTTGGCCGCTTTAAAAGGAATCTACCGCTACCATGAATTTTTAGGCCCGGTGCTGCCCACCGAGGCGATCCTCTATTTGGGTGAAGCCCATACGCCTGTTGTGGAGGCCAACGATCTTTTGCAAGAGCGTATCGGCCAACGCTTCTTTTTCAAAAATGACGGTCAAAATCCCAGCGCCTCCTTTAAGGACCGCGGTATGGCCAGCGCGTGGAGTTATATCCATTACCTGCTGCTCAAAGGCCATGTGGACGAGGTGCTGGCCGTGTGCGCCTCCACCGGCGACACCTCAGCGGCGGCGGCCCTCTATGCCGGTTACCTTACCCCCAAGGTCAAATCGGCGGTACTCTTGCCCAAGGGCAAAGTGACGCCGCAACAATTGTCACAGCCCTTGGGCAGCGGCGCCATGGTGTTTGAGGTGCCCGGAGTGTTTGACGACTGCATGGAAGTGGTGGAAGCGTTGTCGGAAAACTATCCGGTGGCGTTGCTCAATTCCAAAAACGCCTGGCGGATTTTGGGGCAGGAATCCTACTCTTTTGAGATCGCCCAGGATTTCGGATACGAACTGCAGGATGTGGCCGTGGTGGTGCCCATCGGTAACGCCGGCAATATCACGGCGGTGATGAACGGTTTTATAAAATTTTTTGAAGCGGGAGTGATTGAATCGTTACCAAAAATCATCGGGGTCCAGTCGGCCCATGCCGATCCGGTCTACCGCTACTATTCCCAGCCTGAAAACGAACGTCAATTCAAACCGGTCACCGTTCGGCCCAGTGTGGCCCAGGCCGCCATGATCGGCAATCCCGTCTCCATGCCGAGGGTCCAAAACCGGGTGGTGCGCTACAATGCGGCGTCCGGGGTCGAAAATGTCTTTTTTGTGCAAGTGACCGAACAGGAGATCATCGACAGCCAATTGGCGGCCAACCGTAACGGCCATGTGGCCTGCCCCCACGGCGGGGAGTGCCTCGCCGGGCTGGTGGCGGCCAGGGCCGAGGGTTTCATCAAACCCGATGAAACCGTCATTTTGGATTCAACGTCCCACGCCATCAAGTTTTCAGGTTTCCAGGATATCTATTTCAGCGCAGAGAAGGAATTCGATCCGGCTTATGAAATCCGTAAAGATCCCCAGTTTGTCAACCGCCCCATTGACGCCCATCCGGGTGAGAAAATTCCAACGCCTGCCTGGGGCAAACCTTTGGCGCCGGAGGAGCAAGACCGCTTTGTGAAGGCGACCGTCGCCCAAATTGCCCGCGAATTAGGTCTGTAACGCCCCGGACATCACAGGCCCCTGTTGCAACGGTTACAATCCATGGCGCGATATGAACTGCCCGACCGGTCGGCGTTGTCGTGATACCGGTTTCAGGGTGATGAATGAGGTTGCAAATGCCACGTCAATTTTTCCGCAGTGCATTACTTCTGATGATGACACTCCTTTTCAGTTGCGCCGGAGTGGGCAGCCCGGAAAAAACAACGGCCGGCCGGGCCGCGCGCAACTTGGGCCAGGCCTACCTGGTACAGGGAAACTTCACCGCCGCCTTACACGAACTGCTTCGGGCGGAAACCATCCATCCCGATGATCCGGTTTTGCATAATTATCTGGGCCTGGCCTACCGGGGTAAGGCGCGTCCCAACCTGGCCGTCACCCATTTTACCAGAGCCCTTGAACTCATGCCAAACTACGCGGTGGCCCGGAACAATCTGGGCGAGACCTATTTGGCCGTTAAAGAGTGGGATAAGGCCATTTCCGTGTTTCAGACCCTTTCCAAAGATATGCTCTATGCCACACCGCACTTTGCCGATTTGAATCTGGGATGGGCCTATTTTAATATCCAGGACTTCGCCACGGCGCAAAAACACTACCAAAAAGCAATCTCTTTTTACCAAAACGGTATTTCCAGGGATATCAATTATGTAAAGGCCGTACGGGGGTTGGGCCGCTGCTATTTGGCCCAGGGCGACCTGAATGGCGCGAAAACCCAACTCCGGAAAGGTCTGGCGTTTGCCCCCGATTTTACGCCGCTCTATTTGGATATGGCGCGGTTATGGAAAAGAACGGGACAGCTTGATAAGGCCCGCAAGGCATTATTACGCGTAACGATACTGGCGCCGGACTCCGAGCTTGAATACCAGGCGCAAACCGAGTTGCGGCAATTGCAACATCAGCCGTAATGCCCTGTTTCGCTCCCCTAGCGCGGACCGACCTCCTCTTTTAACAGGCAGCAGGCGATTTTATGGGTGGGGACACCATGGGCATCATAAGAGATGTTTTCAGGCTGAATCAGCTTGTTCATCACGCACCCTTCGGGGATGGAGAGCTGAAACAGATCTTTTTCATTGATGGGCGGCATCGCCTCTAACTGATCGCCCTCCATAATATGGGCGTGGATAGGATAATCTTCGCACAGCGGGCAGCAATAGACCCTGCCGTTGGGAAAAATAAAATAATTTTCCGCCACCCGCCCGGCGCACTCAAAGGGCTCTTGCGGCGCTAAAAAGACCTTGGGATAAGTGACGGTAATACCCGATTCCGCCGCCTTTTCGGCAACCTGCGGAACCACTGCTCGCCACTCTTTCGGGGAAACCCGGCTGAGCGTCTCCGTCTCCGGATCCCATGCACCCCGAAGCCCTAGCACCTGAATAAAAAACCGTTTAACGCCCCATTGGGCCAAAAGGGCGGGCATCTTTTCCAGTTCGTGCAAATTGGCGCTGCTGACCGTGTAGATCACACTGGCGGCGAATCCTTTTTCAACAGCTTGCAAAAGACCCCTGGTGCAAGCTTTATACGAGCCTTTGCCGCGTAGATGATCATGGGTCTTTTCCGTGGCGCCGTCGATGCTGAAAGAGAAATAGTCAACCTGATCCGGTGTCACTTTATCCAGAATATCGTGAAACAGGTAGCCGTTGGTATCCACCGTGACGGAATGGTAGCCCAATGCCTTGGCGCTTTTGATCACTTCGGCGAGTTGCGGATGAAGGGTCGGTTCACCGCCCAGAAAAATCACATTGACGTTGCCGTCGGGGTCGCTGAAGCGATTCAGCCAGGCCTGGATCTTTTCCATGGGAAGGGCGCCGTGACCATGCTGATCAGGATTGATGTAGCAGTGACGGCAATGTAAATTGCACCGGGTTAAGATGTGAAAAAAAACATTCACCGCGGCTTTACTGAAGGCCACGGTTCTTTGTAAGGGTTTCATGTGTCCATGCAATTTTTAGATAAATCATCATCGAAAGCCACCGGATAGCAGCCGTCAAAACAGGCCTTGCAAAAACGGTTTTCGGGATCATCCATGCCGGTGGATGAAAGTAGTCCCGGCAGGCTCAAATAGTAGAGTGAATCCAGGCCCAGATGTTCTTGCAGCTCCCGGGTGTTCATTTTTGTCGCGATCAGTTCGCCCCGGCTTGAAAAATCGATCCCGTAATGACAGGGGAACCGGTGGGCCGGACCACCGACCCGCAAATGGATCTCTTTGACCCCCAACTCCCGCAGGGCTTTCACCCGGGTTTTCACGGTGGTTCCGCGAATGATGGAATCTTCGACGATAATAATGCGCTTACCCTCCAGCAAAGACCGAATGGGATTCAGCTTGACCCGCACACTAAAGTCGCGCATGCTCTGGGTGGGCTGGATAAAGGTGCGCCCCACATAGTGGTTACGGATCATCCCGATTTCAAATGGAAACCCCGAAGCCTCGGAATAACCAAGCGCGGCGTAGGTGCCGGAGTCGGGAAAGGGCATCACCAGATCGGCATCCACCGGCGCCTCTTTGGCCAGTTGTCGACCGTGGGCCTTACGGGTCAGATAAACATTTTTCCCCTGAAAGGTACTGTCCGGGCGGGCAAAATAGATGAATTCAAAAATACAAAAGGCCTGTTTGGGCCCCGGCTGCGCCGGTGTAATGCTTTTCGCCCCATCATGGTTTAAAATAACGATCTCACCCGGTTCCAGTTCACGGATCAACTGGGCCTGTACCAGATCAAAGGCGCATGTTTCCGAGGCCAGCACATAGCTGCCGTTTAGCTTTCCCAGGCAGAGCGGCCGAAAACCGAGCGGGTCCTTGATTCCCACCACCTCGCCTTCGCTGGTCATCATCACAAAGGAAAAGGCCCCCTGCAACTGCCCGGCGGCGGCTGATAACGCCCCCTCAAACCCCTTATCGAGGTTTTTCACAAAAAGATGTAAAAAAACCTCGCTGTCCATGGTGGACTGAAAAATGGAACCGCTCTCTTCCAGCTCCGCCTTCAGGTGGTGCGCGTTCACGAGATTACCGTTTAGGGCTACGGCGTAAGAGCGTTGACGATGACGTACCATAAAAGGCTGGGCGTTGGCCAACACCGACGCCCCCGTGGTGGAATAGCGGACATGCCCAATGGCCGTATCGCCGGTCAGTTGGTTCAACTGGCGGTCTTTAAACACATCGGGCACCAGCCCCATGCCTACATGACCGGTAATGCGCCGGTTTTGTACGGTGGCAATCCCGGCACTCTCCTGCCCACGATGCTGTAATGCATAGAGACCGAAGTAGGTCATCCGGGCGGCTTCGGAATGTCCGCAAATCCCAAAAAGTCCGCACGCCTCTCTGGGATGATCGGGGGGGGGGAGTGACGTGACATCAGCGGCATCAGGGCCGGGATGGGATATCATGGCTCGGATTCCTTGTTGTTGGGTGTAACAATGTCAACATCCATCCGGCCGGCGCGAGGCCGAATAATCCTGCAACGCCTTAACGGCAATAGCCTCTTTTTTCAAGGCCGAAATGGCCCGGCTCATGGACATGGCGCCCGCCAAGGTGGTGGTATACGGCACGCTGTATTTAATGGCCGCCCGGCGGATCCGAAAGCCGTCTTTGCGGGTTTGGTCACCCGTGGCGGTATTGACAATCATTTGGATCTGCCCGTTTTTAATGGCGTCCACAACATGGGGCCGACCCACAGCGACCTTGTTGATCCGCCCGCAGGAGATCCCCTGACGCTTTAAAAACAGGCATGTGCCATCGGTGGCAATGATGGTAAACCCTAAATCGGCATAGCTTTGCGCCACCGGCAGCATGTTCTCTTTGTCCAGATCCCGGACGCTGATAAACACCGTGCCGGATGTGGGAATTTTCTGACCCGCGCCCTGCTGGGCCTTGGCGTAAGCCGTGCCAAAATTTTCGGCAATCCCCATCACCTCGCCGGTAGACTTCATTTCCGGACCCAAAAGGGTATCAACCCCGTCGAACCGGTCAAAGGGCAGTACCGCCTCTTTGACCGAGATATGGGTGGGAATCACCTCCCGGGTTAAACCCAGATGGTTGAGTGTGGCGCCCAGCATCACCCGGGTGGCCAATCGCGCCAAGGGAACCCCCGTTGCCTTACTGACAAAGGGGATCGTCCGCGAAGCCCTGGGGTTGACTTCCAAAACGTAGAGTTGTTCGTCCCGGATGGCGTACTGCACGTTCATCAGGCCGATGACGTTGAGTTCTGTGGCCATGGCTTTCGTTGCCGAGGAAATTTGCCCCAGCATTTCGTCACTGAAACGAATGGGTGGCAGCACACAGGCCGAATCCCCCGAATGGATCCCGGCCTCTTCGATGTGTTCCATGATACCGCCGATAATGGTGGTTTCACCGTCACAGATGGCATCGACATCCACTTCAAACGCGTCTTCGAGAAAGTGATCGATTAACACAGGGTGTTCACCAAAATCGGCCATGGCGATACGGGTAAAGTTGACAAGATCGGCCTCATTATAAACAATTTTCATCGCCCGGCCGCCCAGCACAAACGAGGGCCGCACCACCACCGGATACCCGATGGTATCGGCACACTGAACGGCTTCTTCGAGGGAGAGGGCCGTTCCGTTGGCCGGTTGCTGTAATTGAAGTTTTTGGAGTAAGGTTTGAAACTGCTTGCGGTCCTCCGCCTGCCAGATCGCCTCGGGCTGGGTGCCCAAAATGGGGACGCCGGCCGCTTTGAGTCCCATGGCGAGGTTAAGGGGCGTCTGCCCGCCAAATTGCACAATCAAGCCCTTGGGCTGCTCTTTTTCCACAATGTTAAGCACATCCTCATGGGTCAACGGCTCGAAGTAAAGCTTGTCCGAGGTATCATAATCGGTACTCACCGTTTCAGGATTGGAGTTGACCATGATGCTTTCAATACCCAGATCTTTCAATGCGAAAGAGGCGTGAACGCAGCAATAGTCAAATTCGATGCCCTGTCCAATGCGGTTGGGGCCACCGCCCAGGATCATCACCTTGGTGTGATCGCCCAGGCGGGCTTCGCATTCGGTTTCATAGGTGGAATAATAGTAGGGCGTGGCCGCTTCAAATTCCGCCGCGCAGGTATCCACCAGCTTGTAAACCGGCTTTACGCCCTGTTCGTCTCGGATTTTTTTGACGGCTGTTTCCGTAGTACCGCACAGAACGGCAATTTGGCGGTCTGAGAACCCCGTGGTTTTAGCGGTTTTGAGGAGCACCGGCTCCAACGGCCCGCCCAAACGGGACAGCCGGTCCGCCAGCGCCACAATCTGGCGCATCTGGTCCAAAAACCAGGGATCGATTTTCGTCAGCCCGTGGAGATCATCAATACGCATGCCCTGTTGTAACGCCATCCCCACATAAAAGAGCCGTTGGGAATTCGGCGTTGCCAGGAGATGTTTGAGCGTCTGCTCATCCGGGGGCGGGTCGGGATCTTTGCCGTCACCACCGATACCCAGGCGGCCAATTTCCAATGAACGAATCCCCTTTAAATAGGCCTCTTTAAACGTGCGACCAATGGCCATGGTTTCACCCACCGATTTCATGGTCGTGGTGAGGGTATCGTCGGCTTCGGGAAATTTTTCAAAGGCCCAACGGGGAATTTTGACCACACAGTAATCCAGGGTCGGCTCAAATGCGGCAAAGGTCTTGCCCGTAATGTCGTTGGGGATTTCATCCAGGGTATAGCCCACGGCCAGTTTCGCGGCTATTTTGGCGATGGGATAGCCGGTGGCTTTGGAAGCCAGGGCCGAGCTGCGCGACACCCGCGGGTTCATCTCCACCACCACCACCTCGCCGTTTTGAGGATTGACGGCAAACTGGACATTGGAGCCGCCCGTATCCACACCGATTTCCCGCATGATGGCGATGGAACCGTCCCGCAGTACCTGGTACTCCTTATCGGTCAGCGTCTGGGCCGGGGCCACGGTAATACTGTCGCCGGTATGGATTCCCATGGCGTCAATATTTTCAATGGAGCAGATGATGGAGACATTGTCGTTTTTGTCCCGCATCACCTCCAGTTCATACTCCTTCCAGCCCAGTACTGACTCTTCAATCATCACCTGGGTGTTTAAACTGGCGTCCAACCCCCCCCGGGCAATGATTTCCAGCTCTTCGGCGTTATAGGCCACACCGCCGCCGGTGCCGCCCAAAGTGAAGCTGGGCCGAATAATGAGCGGAAACCCGATATCATCGGCAATGGCGAGCGCTTCGTCCATATTGACGGCAATGCCGCTTTTGGGAATACGCAGGCCGATACGATCCATTGCCTGACGGAACAGATCCCGGTCCTCGGCTTTTTTAATCGCCTCGGTGGAGGCGCCGATCATCTCCACACCGTATTTTTCCAAAACCCCCTGGTTGGCCACGGCGATGGCGGTGTTCAGACCGGTCTGACCGCCCAGGGTGGGCAGCAACGCATCAGGGTGTTCGGCGGCAATAATTTCGGCCACATATTCCGGCGTGATCGGCTCGATATAGGTCCGCCGGGCCAGTTCCGGATCGGTCATAATGGTGGCGGGGTTGCTGTTGACCAGCACCACTTCATACCCCTCTTCCTTCAGGGCCTTGCAGGCCTGGGCGCCGGAGTAGTCGAATTCACACGCCTGGCTGATGATGATGGGACCGGCGCCGATGATCAGAATCTTTTGTATATCAGTTCGTTTGGGCATCTAAGTCGTCGATTCTCTTTCCTTTACCACTTCGTTGGCCCGGCCGATGGAGCGACGATCACCCCCCCCGGAACTTGTTTAAAATCGTCGCCATTATCTTTACACCGACGCCCTCTTTTCCTTTACAACCATCTCTTTAAATTGATGAAACAGGTACTCGGCGTCGTGAGGGCCCGGTGATGCTTCAGGGTGATACTGAACCGCTAAAATCGGTAACTTTTTATGACGAAAACCCTCCAGGGTGCCGTCGTTCAAATTCATGTGGGTGATTTCGACAGCGTCGGTATCCATACTCTCCGGATCAACACCAAACCCATGGTTTTGGGAGGTAATCTCGATGCGTCCGCTGCGCAGATCCTTGACCGGCTGGTTGGCTCCCCGGTGGCCGAATTTGAGCTTAAATGTGTTTCCGCCCAAGGCTAATCCCAATAGCTGATGCCCCAGGCAGATCCCAAACAGGGGGCGATAATCGATCAATTCCCGAATTGCAGCTACCGCATCGGTAACCGGTTCGGGATCCCCCGGGCCGTTGGACAGGAAGATGCCGTCGGGCGCCATCTGTTTGATCGTTCGGGCCGTGGTGTCGGCGGGCACCACGATGACTTCCAGCCCTTGCGCTTCCAATTGCCGCAAGATGTTGTATTTAATTCCGAAATCAAAGGCCGCCACCTTTGGGGCGTCGTTATTGCGCCACATTGACGATCCCGCGACCCCGGCGTTGGGATCCAAAAACTGCCGTTTACCCGACACCCAGCGATAGGGCCTGTTCGTGGAGACCACCGCGGCCAGATTTTGGCCGGCCATTGCGGGCGCCGCCAGCGCTTTTTGCCGTATCGTCTCTGGGTCGAGGGATTTGGTGGAAATCACCGCCCGCATGGCGCCGCCGTCTCGGATATGGCGGGTTACGGCCCGGGTATCGACTTGATCGACGCCCATCACCTTGCCGCTTTTCAGATAGTGCGCCAAAGAGGCGTTGGAACGAAAGTTGCTGGGATAATCCTGATACTCCCGTAAAATAAAGGCCGACACCTGAATCCGGTCAGACTCCACATCTTCGCTGTTGGTGCCGTAATTGCCGATTAACGGATAGGTCATCACCACCATCTGGCCGTTATAAGAAGGGTCGGTAAGCACCTCCTGGTATCCGGTCATGCCGGTGTTAAACACCACTTCAGCGGTCACTTCACCCGGCCCGGTAAAAGAGCGGCACGGAAACGACCGACCGTCTTCGGTAATCAAAAGCGCTTCCATAAAAAATCACCCCCTTCGTTGCGATGCGAAGGACCCTGATGTTAATGTGTTACGCCGTAAATCGTTTCGAGACCCTACTATACCAGCGGATCGTTTTCAATAAAATATCCGACGCCTCCGGTCGGGACAGGATATGGGCCCGCCCGGACAAATTCTGAGCTGAACAAACCGATCCCGTTTGTGTCCCACAATTGACAAAAAGCACCGAAATCGGCTACATTCAATGTCAGGAGAAAAACCTTCAACGTCGACCTTATGACCATGAAGAATTTCACAAGGAGTGATCATGCAACCGCAAGTGACATTGGAGACACCGCTTTCACGACGCCATTTTTTAACCCTTGCCTCCCTTTCGGCGGCCGGATTTGTCATCGGATGTGCTGTTGACCCGGTAACAGGCGCCAAAACGTTTAACATCGTCTCCGAAGCCCAGGAGATCGCCGTTGACAAGCAGCATTCGCCCAAACAGTTCTCCAATGATTACGGCCCGGTTCAGGATGCGCAGCTCAACCGGTATGTTGATCAGGTGGGGCGAAGCATGGGCCAAAAAAGCCACCGCCCCCGGATACCCTACAGCTTCCGGGTGGTCAACGCCAACTATATCAACGCTTACGCGTTCCCCGGCGGCAGCATCGCAGCCACCCGCGGGATTTTGCTGAAGCTGGACAATGAAGCCCAGTTGGCCGCGCTTTTGGGTCATGAACTGGGTCATGTCAATGCCCGCCACTCGGCAGAAAGCATGAGCAAAGGACAATTGGCCCAGTTGGGAGTGGGGCTGGGCGCGGTGCTGGTCGGAACCCAATTGGGGCAGCAAGGGGCTCAGGTAGTGGGGCAGTTGGGGATGTTAGGCGCCAGCGCCCTTTTGGCCTCCTACAGCCGGGCCAACGAGCGCGAAGCCGATGCCCTCGGCATGGAATATTCGGTTCAAAGCGGTTACAGCCCCACGGGGATGGTGGGTTTGATGGAGATGCTAAACAGCCTCCACAAAGGCAAATCCTCCGCCTCCCGGACCCTTTTTTCAACCCATCCCATGAGCATTGAGCGACTGCGAACCGCTCAAAATCAAGCCAGCGGGGAATACCAGAGCGCCCAAAGCTTGCCGCTGCACCGCAACCGCTATATGGACCGCATTGCCCGTTTACGCAAAATCAGGCCGGCCATCGAAAAGATGCAAAAGGCTGAGGGCGCACTGGCCAAAAAGCGGTTTGACGAAGCTGAAAAGGGGCTTTTAGCCGCTCTGCGCCAGGTGCCCGATGATTACACCGGCCTGATGCTTCTGGCCAAATGCAATGTCGCCCAAAAAGATTTCGGCCAGGCCCTCAAATATGCCGAGAAGGCCCGCAAAGTATATCCCGAAGAGGCCCAAGGCCACTTTTTTGCCGGGTATAGCCGCATCAAGCTGGAAAAATTTGACCGTGCCTATCACGATTTTCAGGCCTACGACAAACGGCTGCCGGGTAACCCGGTCAGCACCTTTTTTAAGGGCTATGCCATGGAAAACATGGGCCGCCGCGACCTGTCCGCCAACCACTACAACTCTTTCTTGAAGGTGGTCAACAAGGGCGACATGTACAATCATTCCTTCAACCGGCTGGTGCAGTGGGGGTATATCGATAAAAATGGCCGGCGGTTACGGTAAATCATCAAACGACATCCTGTAAATCGGAGGAAGCCATGGAAAGGCAGGCAACCAAACACTCGTTCCTCAGCGGCAGTACCTGGAAACGCATCCTGTTTATGATACTTTACACCATTTTGTACGGCATCGCCGAGATGGTGGTGGGGGCGGTGGCATTTATCCAGGTGATTTTTGCATTGTTTACCGGCGGCCCCAACCAGCGGATGCTCGATCTGGGTCAGAATCTTGCCACCTACATTTACCAGATCATCCGGTTTTTAACCTTTAACAGCGAACAGCGCCCGTACCCCATGGACTCCTGGCCGTCAGGGCCGCCTAAAAGTAACGGGTTGGTTGGTTAAAAATCAATTTGAAGGTGAGAAAATGACAGTCTTTCATGAAAAACAAAAACATATTTTAATTCAAGTTGAAGCCCCTGAAGACTGGAAGACCTTTTTTAGTATCTGTGAAAGCCATTTAAATCCAAATGACTTCAAGCGATTACAAGCTTATCTTAAAGATGTGGCAATAACAATTGTTATTGAAAAAGATTATGTAGACGCTGATTACAGGGACACGTATTTTAATTTCTTTTCAAGAAAATTTGCCAATTATCCGAGTAAAACTATCCGAACCAACTTTTTCAATACAAAAATATCTCCACAAATGTTGTTCAAACTTGACCGATACCAAAAACATTATATTGGCTTCTCTGTTTTCCGGCCTAACCGGGTCAGCTCTATTGGTCGCACTATCCTTGACCCAAGAAAATTACCACTTATTAGAGGTCACATATGCACAGCGGAGTATACAGTTCATATTCTTGGCGCAGAAATAACAGCAACCGGTTTCCCTTATATTAGCCAAGATACAGATGTCACGATATGTGCACATGCAGCCTGCTGGATGATCTTTCGGTATTTTAGTCAACGGTATAGTCGCTACGCAGAAAAATGGCCTTATGAAGTAACACAACTTACAAAAGATGTATCCACAGGAAGGTTGGTTCCATCAAAGGGATTAACAGCTTCCCAGGTGACAGAGATGTTTGCTAACTTTGGATTATCTCCAGAAATATATTTTCGTGGTCAACACAGAGATTTATTTGAGAAATTGCTTTACATGTATATTGAGTCTGGTCTTCCAGTTGTTGCAGCACTAACAAAACATTCACACGCAATAATTATTATTGGGCATTTATCAGATTTTGATAATTCTCCGTTAATACTCCCAAACAACAGTGATGTGTATTTAAAAGGATTCATAGCAAATGATGACAACCATATGCCTTATCATGCAATCAGGAAAACCGACTGCGACGGTCAAGGATATTGGTCACAATACAAAATTGATGACATTGACACGTTTATTGTACCGTTGTATGAGAAAATACATCTCTCTGCGGAACATGTTGTAGAGCTTACAGGGGCAATTTTAACAGATGAGACTTTAGGAATTTCAAACCGATCCAGCTTGATTAAATATAAAAAGACTATTACAAGGCTGTTTTTAACATCCTCCAAATCATTTAAAAAAGTAATTAGGGAAAATGATTTACCATTCGGCATATCAGATGTGTATTGCGAAATGGCAATGCCTAAATTCATCTGGATATGTGAAATTTCAACCCATGAATTGTTTAAGGCAGGAAAAGTTGTAGGCGAAATTCTTTTTGATGCAACAGCTAACCCGCGTGACCTATTTCCCTTTCTGGCAATTCATTATCCAGATTTTTTGTTACTAAACGATAGAGATTACTTGACGATTAACCCTAAACGATTTAGTGCCCACGACGTTGAAGCAGAAAAAATTATCCCCTATTCATGTTACATAAACAATTTATGCGAGGTTTAAATGAATTCGTTAAAAAAGCTTAAAATGAAAAAAAACAGAACTCTAATAACCTCAGAAAAGGACGTTGAAAAAGTGCGTGTTTCCCTTGAAAAGAAAACCGCTAAAGCATTTGAAGCCTTTGCGAAATCAAAACAAAAAGTGCGGGAGCTAGCAAACAAGACATATCTTGATTGAAAGTGATTTTTATAAACAAAGGGGTTCGCCGTTTTTCGGCGAACCCTTTAATTTATTTGGCTGGGAGACCAAGATTCGAACCTGGGTTGACGGAGTCAGAGTCCGTAGTCCTGCCGCTGGACGATCTCCCATCAAATTTACCCCGAAAATAACGAAATCAATTCGAGTCGTCAACCCCTGCCGACTCAATGGCAGCGATGGCCCGGTCGATTCGTTGTAATGTTTCCGGCTTGCCCAAAACAGCAATGATTTCAAAAATGCCGGGGCTCACCGTCCGACCGGTGAGGGCCAGCCGCAGCGGTTGGGCGATTTTGCCCAATTTCAAGCCGGTAGCCTCCATTACCGCAATAAAAGGCGCTTCCAGCTTTTTTTCATCCCACGGCTCTTCGCAAGCGGCCAGTGCCGTCCGCAGTTGTTGCAGGGGGTCCAGGGCCGCCGGTGTAAAAAATTTCTTTGCGCCCTTTGCATCGTATTCAAATTGGTCGTCAAAATAAAAGCGCGCGTTTTCCGCCAGTTCCAACATTGTTTTACTGCGGGTATTGACGGTAGCGACCACCATCTCCGGATCAGGACCCTTGGCAATATCCACTTCGGCTTTTTCAAAAAACGGCCTGGCCTTTTGCACCAGTTCCGGAAGCGCTGCTTGGCGGATATGCTCACCGTTTAGAGCCAAAAGTTTTTCAGGGTTAAACACCCCTGCCGATTTGCCAATATTGTCCAGGGAAAATTTTTCAATGAGTTCGCCCCGCATAAAGAACTCCTCATCACCAAAGGACCAACCCAGCCTTACCAGAAAGTTGATCAGCGCCTCGGGCAGATAGCCCATATCGCGGTAGGCAAGCACCGACAAGGCGCCGTGACGTTTGCGTAGACGCGATTTATCGGCGCCCAGGACCATGGGCACATGGCCAAAAACGGGCAGGGGCGCATTCAGGGCCTGGTAGAGCTGAATCTGTTTGGGGGTGTTATTCACATGATCGTCACCGCGGATGATCGTATTGATGCCCATGGTGATGTCGTCGATCACCACCACAAAATTGTAGGTGGGGTGGCCGTCGCTGCGCCGGATGATGAAATCGTCCAGCTCGCTGTTGGGAAAGGTGATATTCCCCTTGATCACATCCCGTAAAAGCGTACTCCCCCCCCGGGGCCCCTTAAAACGCACCACCGCCTCCTCGGTAAAAGGACGGTTTAGTTCCCGACAGGCGCCGTCATATTTGGGCTTGCCCCCCTTTGCCATCGCCAGTTCACGCACCTCTTTCAGCCGCCGGACCGAACAGGTACAGTAGTATGCCTTTCCCGATTCGATCAGGCGGTCGCTATAGGTCTGGTAAAGATCGTAGCGCTGAGACTGAAAATAGGGGCCGTCATCCCAGTCAATCCCCAGCCATTGCAGCGCCTCATAAATGGCATCCACCGATGCCCGGGTGGAGCGAACCCGATCGGTATCTTCAAACCGCAACACAAACCTGCCGCCGGTATGGCGTGCGTATAGCCAATTAAAAAGGGCCGTCCGGGCGCCCCCCAGGTGCAAATGGCCCGTCGGGCTAGGGGGAAAGCGGGTGACGACGGTCTCGTTATTCATGGGTATACCCAATATTTTTGGTTGATGAAACCCGGATTTTGCACTTTTTCTTCTGTAACCCATTGAAATTATTGATAGATATTTAACCATTGTCGACTTTTTACGAGTCCATCATCAATGTCAAAACACCCAAACGGTGCTCAGGAAATAACCGTAAACATATGGTAACAAGCTGAAATATTAAATATAAATAATTTTCCGGTAAAATTTCATGCAAAATTCGGGTTAAAAAAGCGCCCGTCTAAGGCGCAACAATTTTGGGTTTCTATACTATGGCCGGTCTTATCTTTAATCCGGGCCGATAGCAACCCTCTTGTCAATAGGAGGGGGCATCACCGTATCAAACGACACGGGTAAAACACAAGCCGGCATGGCTATATTGAAGTATATTAAATCTCAATTATAACAATAAGATATAAATATATTGCTCTTTGCAAGCCATTTGGTCTGACCCCCAGAATTTGCTAAAAAACCTCAAGCAACCGTTGCACAATGGCTTGCATAAAAATCCACCAAACTACAAATTCCCTGTATATTATTGATATTATTTTGTTTTTATCATCTCAGGGCTTACACTTAACCAACGCATCGCTTCTTAACCAAATCAAATCGCAATTTATCCTTGACAAACGGACCACATTCAATTACTAAACAGCCCACTTTATCAAAGTGATTGAAAAATTTATTTTTATTTTAAATTCAATTAGTTAAGGAAATTACTCATGGCTGTTCCCAAGCGCAAGACATCCAAGTCGAAAAGGGACATGCGGCGGTCGCACTATAAAACCAACGCTCCGGCGGTAACCGAATGCCCCGAATGTGGTGAAGCACGCCAATCCCATCACGCCTGCCCCGGTTGCGGCAGCTACCGCGGCCGGACTGTAATGAAGACGGACGAAGAGTAACCCAGGGAGTTGAATGAATGACGGAAAACAGACCAACGGAGCTGTACGGCCTGGATACCGAGTCCCGCCAAATGGTTGTGAATATCGTTCGCCAGTTGCGCAAAAGACTGCTTACCAAAGAAAAAGTGCTGGAATTTGACGAAAAGGAGGTTTTTCCGGAAAAAGAGATTCGTCAAATGTTGGGACCCGATATCGGCCTGCAACTGATGTTTATCCCCGAAGCTTACGGCGGCATGGGCGGCGGTGCGCGGGATTGTTGTGCCGTGACCCGCGAAATGTGCAAAATCTGCCTGGGTGTGGGCACCGCCTTTTTTGCCATTCAGCTGGGCGCCGACCCGCTGATGGTGGGGGGCACCGAGGAGCAAAAAGCCAAATGGCTGGGTGCTATTGCCAAGGGTAACACCCTGGTGGCGTACGCCGTCACCGAACCGGGCGCCGGCAGTAATCTGGCGGCGCTCAAAACCAAAGCCGACCCGGTTTGTAACGACGATGGGTCAATTCAGGGATATCAAATCAACGGCGCCAAGCAGTTCATCTCCACCGGCGGCTACGCCGACTATGTTACGATTTTAGCCAACACCCCCGAAGGCCCCTCCTTTTTTGTTCTGGAAAAGGGGACCGAAGGTTTTCACCAAGGCAAAGGGGAGATCAAACACGGCATCCGGGCGTCCAACACTTCCGCTCTAACCGTTGAAGACGCGTTTGTGCCTGTTGAAAACCTCATCGGCGGCGTTCCCGGCCAAGGTCTCAAGCAGGCCAATAAAGTGTTTGGTTATACCCGCCTGATGGTGGGCGCCATGGCCCTGGGCGCGGGTGAAGCCGCCCTTGAGATTGCCATTCCCTACGCCAAAGAGCGCATCCAGTTTGGAACGCCCCTGGCGGAAAAACAGGGCTATACCCACAAGCTGATCGTCCCCCACGTGGTGCGGCTAAAGGCCGCCGCCACCTATATTGATGAGGTGGCCCATCGAATTGATGGTGGTGAGTTGGATCTGCAGGTGGAGGGTTCCATCGCCAAATACTTTGCCTCGGAATCGGCCAACAATGCCGCCGATGACGCCATGCAGGCTTTGGGCGGCTATGGCTACATCTGCGAATATGAAGTGGAAAAGATCAAGCGTGATGTGAAAATCACCTGCATTTACGAAGGCACCAGCGAAATTCAGCAAAACATTATCAGCACCTTCCGCTGGAAAACCACCCGTAAAACCAAAGGCGGCTATTATCAGACAATTGCTGCTAACCTTGGGAAACTTGCCGAAACAGTCCCTGACTGCGGCCTGGTGGTGTTTGAAGAAGCGGTTCGCCTGGTGAATCGGCTGATCGACGAGATGCACACACGGCGTCTGACACGCCGGCAGCATTTGATGTTTCTGTTGGCCGATATGATCACCCACGTGGAAGTAGGCGCGGCCCTGGCTAAAAGGGCGGCCACGGACGGCGACCAGGACGGCTTGAAATGCGCCGCGAGAATCTTTTCCCATGAGACGGCCAAACTGGTCGCTGATGGTGTGCGCCAGATTGCCTTGGGCTCCGGCGGTTTTAGCACCGACGAAGCGGCCTCTTTAATGACCGGGCCCATGTTTAGCGCCTACAATGACAGTTGCCAAAATCTGATGGCCGATATGGATACCATGGCTGCCATCATTTTCAAGGACGGTTTTACATTCTGATCCATCAGTTGGAGACGACCATTTATTTACACTTAATCCGGGAGGAACGAATGTCTATCGAAGATAAAATGAAACTAATTGTGGCGGAAAAATTGAGCGTCGATGTGAGCGAGGTGATTCCGGAAGCGGCCTTTGTGGATGATCTGGGTGCCGATTCTCTGGATCTCGTGGAATTGATTATGTCCATGGAAGAAGAGTTTGACATCGAGATTTCCGATGACGACGCTGAAAAACTGGTGACCGTTAAAGACGCCATCGATTACATCAACAACGTATAAATCAATGCTGCTGTTCAATCAATTGCGCAGCATCTACTGAAAAAAGAGAGGCTGCAATGAAACGACGGGTTGTCATAACAGGGTTGGGGCTGGTGACGCCGGTGGGAATCGGTGTTGACGAATCTTGGTCGGCGCTGTGCGCCGGAAAATCGGGAATCGCTCCCATCACCCGTTTTGATGCCTCCGGTTACGCCACGCAAATCGCCGGCGAAGTCAAAAGGTTTAACCCTGAAGATTTTTTAGCCAAAAAGGACGCCAAACGGCTGGAGCATTTCATTCAATACGCATTGGCCGCCACCCGGATGGCCATGGAAGATTCCCAATTGGTGATTGATGACTCCAATGGCGATCGCATCGGCGTGATTACCGGATGCGGCTTGGGCGGTTTGGCGCTGTTGGAGAAAAACTGTCGTATCTTGGAAACCCGGGGGCCCCGGCGGGTAACGCCGTTTTTGATCCCCATGCTCATCGGCAATATGGCCGCGGGGATGATCTCCATCCATTTTGGCGCCAAGGGCCCCAACGCCTCCCTTGCCACGGCCTGCGCCGCCGGTGCCCATGCGGTGGGCGACTCTTTTAGGCTGATCCAGTCGGGCAAAGCCGACGCCATGATCACCGGCGGGGTGGAATCGGTGATTACCCGCAGTTGTGTGGCCGGGTTTGGCGCCATGAAAGCGCTATCGATCCGCAACGATGAGCCGCAAAAGGCGTCGCGGCCCTTTGATAAGGACCGGGACGGCTTTGTAGTGGGCGAAGGCTGCGGGATTCTCGTCATGGAGCCGCTGGAGGCGGCGCTGGAACGCGGCGCTCATATTTACGGCGAGATGGCGGGCTTCGGGATGAGTGGTGACGGGTACCACATGACGGCTCCCCCGCCCGACGGCGAAGGCGCGGCCCGCTGTATGCAGGACGCGCTGGATGACGCCGAAATTAAACCGGAAGAGATCGGCTATATCAATGCCCATGGAACCTCGACACCCTTAAATGATCTTTACGAAACCCGGGCTTTGAAAACCGTTTTCAAAGAACACGCACCCAAGGTGCCCATCAGCTCCACCAAATCCATGACCGGCCATCTTTTGGGTGGGGCCGGCGGGATTGAGACCGTCTTTACCGTCCTGGCAGCCTATCATCAAACGATCCCGCCCACCATCAACCTGGACAATCCGGACGAAGAGTGCGATCTCGATTATGTGCCGCATACAGCACGACAGTCCAGAATTGAATATGCTATGACCAACTCTTTTGGGTTTGGCGGAACCAATGCTTCGTTAGTGATTCGAGCGTATCAACCTTAATTGGTAACCGATTGAGGGCGTCCACGGGGCGACCCGTTTTTAACATTGCAAAAATTATACGGTAGAAACGTATAATTTGGTTGGCAGCTTTACGCTCTAAGCGTATGCCCGCTCTCACGGGCGACCTGTTCTATCAATACAATCCATTGACCATTTGGCTGCTAAGATGAAAAGAGCCCCTGAGGAGAAGACAATGGTGGATGAAAAAAGGATTGCTATCGGTTGCGACCATGCAGCGTTCGCGCTAAAAGAGATCTTAAAGACGAACTTGATTCAGGCTGGATTTGACGTTGAAGACGCGGGTACCCACGGAACAGCCTCGGTCCACTACCCCGATTTTGGACAAAGCGTGGCGCGGTCGGTTTCCGATGGAACCATTCCCAGGGGCATTTTACTGTGCGGCACCGGATTGGGGATGTCCATGGTGGCCAACCGCTTTCCCCACGTGCGGGCGGCGCTGTGTAACGATCTTTTTTCCGCCGTCATGAGCCGCCGCCACAACAATGCCAACATTTTGATCATGGGCGCCCGGGTCATCGGCGATATTTTGGCGCTGGAGATCCTGAAAACCTGGCTCAACACTCCTTTTGACGGCGACCGCCACCAGTTCCGGCTGAATCTTTTTGATCATACACCGTAATCCCTTTACGAAGCTTCGACCCGGCCCGGCACCATGCGACCTCCTTGTCGTGATATTTCCCGTGCAGGTTTGCCGCCCTATCTACTGATTTTTATAGACATTTTTTAGATGATCGGTTAAATTGCCGGACGTACAAACTGAAAACAGCCGGTCCCCAAGGTGGATAAGACCGGCACAACGCGCAATAAAATAGTTCGGCAGGCCCAATGGTACGGAACATACCGGATAAACGGCCTTCATGGCCCGATTATTTTATGGATATTACCAACCTGGTAGCCCGGCGAACCACCTGCAGCCGCCGCATGGTGGGTGCGGTGATCGTCAAAGAGAAACGCATTTTGGCCACCGGGTACAACGGTGCGCCCGGCAGTATCCGCCACTGTAGCGCAACCGGCTGTCTACGCGAACAGTTGAAGGTGCCGTCCGGTGAACGCCATGAACTCTGCCGTGGAATTCACGCAGAACAAAATGCCATCATACAGGCAGCGCTGCACGGCGTCTCCATAAAAGGCGCCTTTCTTTTTTGCACCACCCAGCCGTGCAGTATCTGCTGCAAGATGATTATCAACGCGGGGATTCGCAAAGTCTATTATCAGGATGGTTATGCCGATCCCATGGCCGTTGAAATGTTTGCCGAAGCCGGAATCAAAGTGATCCACTACCCATCCCCTTCAGACGACGAAACGCCATGAAGTGCCCCTATTGCGCTGAAATAGACAACAAGGTGATTGATTCGCGTTTAAGCAAGGATTCGCTGGTGATCCGCCGCCGCCGGGAATGTGTAAGCTGCAGCCAACGCTTTACCACCTATGAGCATATTGAAGAGATCCCCATCATGATTGTGAAAAAGGATGGCCGGCGGGAACCTTTTTCCAAGGAGAAGATCCGCAAAGGGATTATTCGCGCCTGCGAAAAACGAAATATCAGTATCGATACCATTGATCAGTTTGTGGCGGGTCTGGAACGCGATTTGCGTGAAGAGGGGCAAAAAGAGTTTTCGGCCGAACTGGTGGGTGAAAAGGTAATGGCCCGGTTGCATCAATTGGATGATGTGGCCTATGTCCGTTTTGCCTCGGTCTACCGGGAATTTAAGGATGTGAATGATTTTTTGGACGAATTGAAAAATCTGTTACGCAAATAAGATGGACGAGCACAAGGACCGCCACTACATGCGTCAAGCCTTGGAACTGGCCGAAAAAGGTGCGGGCTTCGCCTCCCCCAACCCCATGGTGGGGGCCGTCATTGTTCGCAAGGGAGAGGTGGTGGGTACGGGGTTTCACAAACGCTTCGGATCGGCTCACGCCGAGGTCAACGCCATTGCGGCGGCCGGTGAAAAGACACGCGGGGCGGACCTATACGTCACCTTGGAACCTTGCAACCACACAGGTAAAACCGGCCCGTGTACCCAGGCGATTTTAGCGGCCGGCATCACCCGGGCCGTGATTGCCATTCCGGACCCCAACCCTGATGTGACCGGCGGCGGTACCGCTTTTTTACGGTCACAGGGTATTATAGTGGAAACCGGGGTGGAGCGCCGGGCCGCCGAGCGGTTAAACGAGGCCTTTATCCATTTTATTCGCACCAAACGACCCTTTGTGACGGCCAAATGTGCCGCCACCCTGGACGGCCGGATTGCGACCGCAAACGGTGATTCCAAATGGGTTACCGGACCCGAAGCGCGGGCTGAGGCCCACGAATTGCGCCATCGCCATGACGCCATTATAGTAGGAATCGATACGGTTTTGACCGACAACCCCGGTTTGACCACCCGGCGGGAGGGTCAACCGGGACAAGACCCCATACGGGTGATTATCGATCCTGACGCGCGGCTGCCTGAAACGGCCAAAATGTTGACCCAGCCGTCCGACGCCGAAACATGGGTTCTGATGGATGAGAAGACCGAACCGGCCAAACAAAAAAAATTATTGACCGCCGGTGTCAGACTGTTACCCCTTGCCGCCACCCATGGGCGGTTTGACATGGCTGAGGTGATGGTCATGTTGGGGGAAAACAACATTTCTTCGGTACTGGTGGAAGGCGGCGGTGCTGTTTTGGGGTCGGCCTTGCGCGAAGGGGTTGTACAAAAAATCGCCTTTTTTTACGCCCCCAAGCTGCTGGGCGGCGATGACGGCATTCCCATATGCCGGGGCCGTGGTGCGGAGATGATGGCCGATGCCATGGAGATTGACGATTTAACTGTTCGCCCATTGGGTTCGGATATCTTGATGGAAGGTTATCTATAAATGGATTGTTCAAGCCCCCGGATGATGAATAAAAGTTTATAAAACAGATGTTTACCGGAATAATTGAAAAATTGGGCGTTATCCGCCAAATCCAACCGGCCGGCGGCGGCAAGCGAATCTCGGTGGAGACGGGGCTGGACCTTTCCGAAACGGCCATTGGCGACAGTGTCGCCGTCAACGGCGTCTGCCTTACCGTTGTGTCAAAGACCGGCTCACAATTTATAGCGGATCTGAGCCCGGAAACGGTGCTCAAAACCACCTTTTCCACCAAGAAAGTGGGCGATCGGGTCAACGTGGAGCGGGCCATGCGCCTTTCGGACCGTATCAACGGCCATCTTGTTACCGGTCATATCGACGGCGTAGGCGCGGTTTCCGCCCGGAGAGAGGATGCCAACGCCCTTGTGATGGACATCACGGTGCCGCCCGAATTGGCCAGGTATATGATCACCAAGGGGTCGGTGGCGGTGGATGGGATCAGCCTGACCATCAACCGGCGCGACAATGATTCTTTTGGGATTACAATTATCCCTCACACGGCCCAATTGACCACCATCGGGTTTTGCGCCGTGGGAGATGCGGTGAACATCGAAACGGATATTTTAGGTAAATATGTCTCCCGGCTGCTTAAAGAGGGTAAAAAGAAAGCATCGGACGGAGGCGATTTGGGGTTGGAAACATTGGCCAAACACGGTTTCCTTTAATACTGAAAGATACCCGGCAGTATCCGCCAAAACCAATAGACGGGAAGCCGGACCGGTTTGAGATTTTATGTAAACGCATTCGCGCCCCAACGTTAATCGAATGGATTCAAACGCTGGGACAACAGTGATATGAACTTTTAACCCACTCCGGTTCTAATGAGATGTTTGATTTTTGTTGCGGCCGCTTGTGGTGGCGGGTGTTTATAAAAAGAAGTCGATCATAGCGTCATGCCAATGATTAGCATTGAAAAAGCGATTGAAGATATTCGTAACGGTAAGATGGTCATCCTGGTGGATGATGAAGGCCGGGAGAATGAAGGCGATCTCACCGTTGCCGCCGAAAAGGTGACCCCCGAATTGATCAACTTTATGGCCAAGTACGGCCGGGGGTTGATCTGCCTGTCGCTCACCGGGAATATGTGTGATCAGCTGGGCCTGCCGATGATGGTGGACCAAAACAGCTCGCCTTTTCAAACGGGGTTTACCGTCTCCATCGAAGCGCGCCATGGGGTCACCACGGGTATTTCGGCGGCGGACCGTGCCACCACGATCCTGACCGCCGTGGCCGATGACGCCAAACCGTCGGATCTGGTGCGTCCGGGTCATATTTTTCCGTTGCGCGCCAAAGAGGGGGGCGTCATCGTCCGTTCCGGCCAGACGGAAGGTTCGGTGGATCTGGCCCGTTTGGCCGGATTAACGCCCGCCGGAGTGATCTGTGAAATCATGGATGACGACGGTACCATGGCCCGGATGCCTTCGCTTGAGAAATTCAGTGCCAAACACGACATCGGGATCTGCACGGTGGCTGATCTCATCGAATACCGCATGCGCGCCGAATCCTTTGTCCGCCGCGCCGTAGAAGCCAAAGTACCAACGGCCCATGCGGGTGAGTTTACGGTGATTGTATATGAAAATGATCTTGAAGATATTCAGCATATTGCACTGATTAAGGGGGTTATTGACCCGGAAAAACCACTGCTGATTCGGGTTCATTCGGAATGTCTGACAGGTGATATTTTCGGCTCTTTACGCTGCGATTGCGGTGATCAGTTGGACCAGGCCATGCGCATGATTGACGACGAGGGCAACGGAATCATCCTCTACGTACGCCAAGAAGGCCGCGGCATTGGATTGGCAAACAAACTCAAGGCCTACAACTTGCAGGATGAAGGCCTTGATACGGTGGAGGCCAACGAACGGATGGGATTCAAACCCGATATCCGTAATTACGGCATCGGCGCCCAGGCCTTGGTGGATTTGGGCGTTCGTAAAATGCGGCTTTTAACCAACACTCCCAAAAAACTGGTGGGTGTCCAAGGGTACGGCCTGGAGGTGGTGGAACAGGTGCCGATTCAGGTAGCCCCCAACGAGTTTAACCGCTGCTATCTGGAGTGTAAGCAGTTGAAAACGGGTCATTTGTTGGGTTTGACATAATTAAAAGAGAATGGAGAGAGTTGAAGGAGAGATGTATGCCCAATATCATTGAAGCGCCATTATCGGCCGAAAAAAAACGGTTTGCCATCATCGCCAGCCGGTTCAATGATTTTATCACGGAGCGGTTGATCGGTGGTGCCGTGGACGGATTGACCCGTTCGGGCGCCAAGGAAGATAACGTGGATATTATCAAGGTGCCCGGCGCTTTTGAAATTCCCCTGATCGCCAAAAAACTGGTCGATACGGGCGGTTACGATGCTGTGCTCTGTTTGGGCGCCATTATCCGCGGCGCCACACCCCATTTTGATTATGTCAGTGCCGAGGCCAGTAAAGGCATTGCCAAGGTGGGGTTGGATGCCAAAATTCCGGTTATCTTTGGCGTTATCACCGCCGATACCATTGAGCAGGCCGTGGAGCGTGCAGGGACCAAAGCGGGGAACAAGGGTTGGGATGCGGCCATAGCCGCCATTGAGATGGCGAATCTGGTTCAGTTGATTGATAAAAAGTAGCGACAGGAAGTTTTCAAATGGGTATTCGCCGCCGCGCGCGCGAAACCGCCATGCAGGCGCTCTACTATATTGATTTTCGTAATGGCACCCACCCGCATTTGGCCGATTTTTTAGAATCGGTTCCCGTGGCGGCCAAGGCAAAAGATTATTTCGAGACACTACTGAACGGTGTGTTGGCGGCCGGGCCTCAGGTGGATGCCGTCATTGAGCGTTTTTCCAACAATTGGCGCGTCAACCGTATGTCCCGGGTGGACCGCAATGTATTGCGCATCGCTCTTTACGAAATGCTCTGCCGGGATGATGTCCCCGTCAAGGTGATCATCAACGAGGCGGTTGAAATCGGTAAAAAATACGGCGGAGAAGAGTCGGGAAGCTTTATCAATGGCATTTTGGACGCCGTCCACAACGCCCATAAAAAAGGGGCCATCGAGACGCCGGCACTAACCGCCTCAGACGACGCTTTTTTAACAGATGAAACCGCCGACCCAAAAGCGCAGCAGTCGACCGCATCTGACCAAGAACCGGCCCGCCGGTCGATATCTGTGGCCCCAGGGGTGAGGAGACGTCAGGTGAAAGGCACTATTTCCAATGAAGGAGAAAGAAATGACCCATCGTAAGGTAAGATTGGCGGAAGAGGAAATCCCCAAGCAGTGGTACAATATTTGCGCCGATATCAAATTGAATCCGCCTTTGGGACCTGACGGAAACCCGGTTTCACCGGACATGCTGGCGCCGGTATTTCCCATGAATCTTATTGAGCAGGAGGTAAGTCAAGAGCGTTGGATCGATATTCCCGAACCGGTCCTCGATATTTTACGCATCTGGCGTCCGGCCCCTTTAGTGAGAGCCCGCAACCTGGAAAAAGCCTTGGACACACCGGCCCGCATCTATTTTAAGGATGAGAGCACCAGCCCGCCTGGCAGCCACAAGCCCAATACCGCCGTCCCGCAGGCTTACTACAACAAAGAGTTCGGAATTGAACGGATGACAACGGAAACCGGCGCCGGCCAGTGGGGCAGCGCCCTTTCCTTTGCCTGCGCCCATTTTGGCATCGAGTGCAAGGTTTTTATGGTACGGGTCAGTTTTGATCAAAAACCCTACCGCAAATCGATGATGCAGGTGTGGGGCGGCAATGTGGTTCCCAGCCCCTGCCCTGATACAAAAGCCGGCCGGGCCGCTTTGGAAAGAGACCCGGACACACCGGGCAGCTTGGGCATCGCCATCAGTGAAGCCATTGAGGCGGCGGTCAGCGATACCTCGGGCAAGACCCGCTACTCTCTCGGCAGCGTACTCAACCATGTGATGCTGCATCAGACCATCATTGGACTGGAAGCCCAAAAACAGATGGAGAAAATCGGCGAATATCCTGATGTGGTAATCGGCTGCGCCGGCGGCGGCAGCAACTTCGCCGGCCTCGCCTTTCCTTTTGTCCATGACAAAATCAACGGCAAGGAGATCGAGTGCTATCCGGTGGAGCCGGCCGCCTGCCCGACCCTGACCAGGGCGCCCTTTGTCTACGATCATGGCGATACCGCCGGTTACACCCCCTTGATGCCCATGCACAGCCTGGGGCACATGTTTGTACCGCCCCCCGTCCATGCCGGCGGGTTGCGCTATCACGGCATGGCCCCCACCGTCAGCCAGCTGGTGGTGGATGGTCTGATCACCCCCCGTTCCGTAACCCAGGTGGATGCCCTAAAAGCGGGGGTGCTGGTGGCGCGGGCGGAGGGGATTATTCCCGCCCCGGAAACCACCCACGCGTTGGCCTGCGTACTTGAAGAGGCCCAAAAGGTGAAGGAGGAGGGCAAAGAAAAAGTAATCCTTTTCAATTGGAGCGGTCATGGCCTGTTGGATCTGGGCGCCTATGACCAATATTTTTCCGGCAACCTGACCAACTATCAATTGACCGATGAAGAGATCGCCAAGTCCGAAGAGGTCTTTGACCGGTTTCCCAAACCCGAGATGTTTAACTCGTAATGACGACGCAACCATCACTGCCCGAAAGCAGATCGCGCCGCTGTCCGCGTTTGGGCAGTGAGATCACCTTTGAATACTGTTTAAAATACGCTTCGGAAGAGGGCCCTTGTCGTAAGGTCTGCGACTGCTGGTGGGAGCGGTTTGACGTGGCGGCCTATCTCAACCGGACCCTCGGTTCCGAGGCGGTGAAAAATTTGCAAGCATCGCAACCACCGTCCAAAGTGACCCGCCTTGTGGAACTGATTGAGCAGGCCCGGACTCGCTGTGGCATTTTGCCATCTGATAGTAAGGTCTCGCATAAAGAGACGTAAGCAAAACAGATGACGTGGTAAAGGAGCATGTATGATCGTTGAAAAATTGGAAGTCGGCCCCATCATGGCCAACTGTTTTATCGCCGGATGCGAGAAGACAGAAAAATGCGCCATTATCGATCCGGGTGATGAAGACAAGCGAGTTTTAGCCGCCGTTGCAAAATACGGTTTGGAAGTGGCGGTGATTATCAACACCCACGGTCATTTCGACCATGTGGGGGCCAATGCGCCGGTCAAAAAGGCGACGGGTGCACCGTTGATGATCCACGCCCTGGATGAACCGTGGTTATCCTTTGTTGCGGAAAGCGCCTCCCGCTGGGGACTCTCCGGAGAAGATTCACCCAGGCCGGACCGGCTTATCGCCCATGATGACACCATAGCGGTGGGCAACCTGATCTTTACCGTCATCCACACGCCCGGCCATACTCCCGGCGGGGTCTCTTTACTGTGCGGAAACCATCTTTTTGTGGGGGACACCCTTTTTCGGGGGTCCATCGGTCGCACCGATCTGCCCAAGGGAGATCACGACACACTGCTTGCCAGCATCCGGGATCGTCTCTATGTGCTGCCTGACGAGGTAATGGTCTACACCGGGCACGGGCCGGAAACCACCATCGGAAGAGAGAAACGCAGTAATCCCTTTGTGCAAGCGTAATATTAAATATGTGGCAACCGCGTAAATCAACCCGCCAAATCAAGGTCGGGGATGTCAAGGTGGGCGGAGATGCGCCTGTTTCGGTGCAGTCCATGACCAACACGCCGACCGAGGATATAAACGCCACGGTCGCACAAATCGAGCGATTGACCGCCGCCGGATGTGAAATTGTCCGCGTAGCCGTACCCGACAGGGCGGCGGCCAAAGCTATCGGCCCCATCAAAGAGCGCATTACGATCCCCCTGATTGCCGACATCCATTTTGATCACCGTCTGGCCATTACCGCAGCCGAGGCGGGGGTGGACGGCCTACGCATCAACCCGGGCAATATCGGTTCTAAAGAACGTATCCAAAAAGTGGCGGCGGCCCATGCAGAGCGGTTGCCCATCCGTATCGGCGTCAACGCCGGCTCATTGGAAAAGCGCCTTTTGGAAAAATTCGGCGGCGCCACCCCCGAAGCGATGGTGCAAAGCGCCCTGGACCAAATTCGATTACTGGAAGATCTGGGGTTCGACGCCATCAAGGTTTCGCTGAAGGCCTCCGATGTGTATCGAACCGTTGCCGCCTACCGCCAATTATCGGAAATAACCGATGTGCCCCTGCACATCGGCGTGACCGAGGCGGGCGGGCTCTATCCGGGGATTGTCAAGTCGAGCCTGGGCATCGGCATGCTGCTGGCCGAGGGCATCGGCGATACCTTACGGGTCTCTTTGACCCGCGATCCGGTGGAAGAGGTTCGGGTCGGCTTTGAGATTTTAAAAGCGCTGGGGCTCAGACAAAAAGGACCCGAAATTATCTCCTGCCCCACCTGCGGCCGCTGCAATATCGATCTTTTTCATATTACCGAAACCGTTGAAAAGGCTCTTTTGACCGTTGATACGCCCATCACGGTAGCTATCATGGGGTGTGTGGTCAACGGCCCGGGCGAGGCCAAAGAGGCCGACATCGGCATCACCGGTGGCGATGGCGTAGGTATTTTGTTCCGCAAGGGCAAGCTGGTTAAAAAATTTCCCCAGGAGCAGTTGGTGGAGGTGCTTTTGGCGGAAGTCGACAAACAGGTTCAAACCGCAAAAACGGAAAATCAATCACAGGAATAGAGATGGCCAAAAAGGAAAAGAGCGCAATTTCTCCCACCCGGGCCGAGGATTATCCGGAATGGTATCAACAGGTGATTAAAGCCGCCGATATGGCGGAAGTATCGCCGGTGCGCGGCTGCATGGTGATCAAACCCTGGGGCTACGCCCTGTGGGAAAACATGGTGCGTCAACTGGACATCATGTTTCAGGAAACCGGCGTACGCAACGCCTATTTCCCTCTGTTTATTCCGCTCCACTTTTTACAAAAAGAGGCCGACCATGTGGAAGGGTTCGCCACCGAGTGCGCGGTGGTGACACACCATCGTCTGAAAAAAGAGGGCGGCGTACTGGCGCCGGCGGGCCAATTGCAAGAGCCCTTGGTGGTTCGGCCCACCTCCGAGACCATCATCGGCGACGCCTTTGCCCGTTGGATTACCAGCTACCGTGACCTGCCGCTGCTCATCAATCAATGGGCCAATGTGGTCCGCTGGGAGATGCGTACACGGATCTTTTTACGAACCAGCGAATTTTTGTGGCAAGAGGGCCACACGGCCCATGCAACGGCCGACGAAGCCATGGCGCGCACCCGTCAGATGCTGGATGTTTACGCCGCGTTTGTGGAAGCGTATCTGGCCATTCCGGTGATCAAAGGCGCCAAAACCGAATCGGAACGCTTTCCCGGCGCCGAGGAGACCTTTTGCATCGAGGCGATGATGCAGGATCGCAAGGCGCTCCAAGCGGGGACCTCTCACTTTTTGGGTCAAAATTTCGCCAAAGCGGCCGGCATCAAATATCAGTCCGATCAAGAGACCGAGGCGTATGTTTGGACCACATCCTGGGGGGTTTCCACCCGTATGATCGGCGGATTGATCATGACCCACAGTGATGATGACGGCCTGGTGCTGCCGCCGAAAATCGCCTCGGCCCAAGTCGTGCTGCTGCCGATTTTCCGCAAAAGAGAGGATGAAAAAACGGTGATGGATTACACCCGCACCTTGGCCCGGAAGCTGCGCGCCATCTACTATCATGGCCAGCCGTTGAAAGTAGAGATCGATACCCGCACCAGCGGCGGCGCCCGTGGATGGGACTGGATAAAAAAGGGAATCCCCTTGCGGGTGGAGATCGGGCCGCGGGACATTGCCCGGGATGCCCTGTTTGTGGGCCGCCGGGATCTTCCCCATCAAGAAAAGCGTCCGATCCCACGAGAAACCTTTTTGGCCAATGTCACGACCGTTTTAGACGAGATGCAGCAGACCTATTTTGACCGGGCCAAGGCGTTCCGCAACGCCCATACCCACAAGATTAATGATCGTCGGGCCTTTGACGCCTTTTTTACTCCGGCCGACAAAGACACACCTGAAATCCACGGCGGATTCGCCCGCTCCCGCTGGTGCGGGGATGCCGATTGTGAAACCCGGATCAAGGAGACGTTGAAGGTGACGATCCGCGCCATCCCGTTAGCGGGCAATAAAGAGGAGGGTTCCTGCATCTATTGCGACAAGCCCGGTCGACGGCGGGTAGTTTTTGCCAAAGCGTACTGATGACGACGTGTTTTAAAAGGGCGGTTTGTTATGCCGACGCATGAGCATCGAAATGATATCCTAAAACATATTGCCGGGTATACGTTTGGCATCACCCTTTTCGTACTCCTGATACCCTATGGCATATGGCGTTTGGCTTCAAGCGGACTCGCTCCTTTTTCAATGCCGTTGACTTCAAATACGGATGTGCGAATAACCTTGGCGCTCCTCTTTTTCGTACCCGGCGTTGTTTTTGCGATTTGGTCCAACCTGGTTCTCTTTTTCAAGGGCAAGGGCGGGCCTGCAGATGTTGCCGGTATCGCGATCAGCCCCCGTACCCAAAAACTGGCGGTAACGGGCCCCTATAAATACACAAGAAATCCGATGGTTTTTGGGATGAACGCAATTTACCTCTCCATGGCGCTCTTTTTCAACTCGCTGGGCTGCTTACCGGTGCTGATCATCTTGTTTTTGATCATGGTCAGGTGTGTTGTTCTCCGGGAGGAAGAGCGTCTTTTGGCCGATTTTGGCGCAGACTACGAAGCTTACAAAAAGAAGACCTCCATGTTTATCCCTCTGCCGCCGAAAAAACAGGTTTCATCTCCAACTGAATAGACATTATTTTTGCAATATCAAAATATTCAATCGTTGTGTTTGTTTTCATTCGTCCGTTATAAGGTTGAAACCACCGTCTGTAAGACGGTCATCTTTTAGATAGCAGTATGTATGTAGATACGGATCACCCCCGGCGAAAGCCGGTGGTTTCGTCCAGTCGGCGTAAACAACCACCCCATAAATGGGGTGGCCTTCCGACCGATCCTTAAAATAACGTTGACGCACCACAAACCCATCGTCTTTAAGACGATGGTAGTTTAGTGTCCGGCAAGTAGCGTGGATAAGGCCATAAAAGAAAAACATTCAGGTCAGCAATGATCCGTATCAACGATATCATCGACAGAGTGACCGCTTACAGCGCCGAAGCGGATCTTGACCTGATTGACCGGGCCTACATCTTTTCCGCCCGTGCTCACGCAGGCCAGGTAAGACTTTCCGGCGAGCCTTATCTGTCGCACCCGCTTGAGGTTGCAGGCATCTTGGCTGATATGAAACTGGATGCGATCAGCATCGCTTCGGGGCTTTTACACGATGTGGTGGAAGACACCCAATTTACCGAGGATGACGTCCGCGACATGTTCGGTAAAGAGGTGGCCCTTCTTGTGGCCGGGGTCACCCGGTTGGGTACGGTGCCCCTTAAAGGGGCCAAAGCGCGGGAAGCGGAAGACATCCGTAAAATGTTTTTGGCCATGGCCGATGATATTCGCGTAATTTTGATTAAATTGGCCGACCGGCTCCATAACATGCGGACCTTGAAGTACCATAAGGCTCAAAAAACGCAGCAAAAAATCGCCCGTGAAACCATGGATATCTTTGCACCCATGGCTGCCCGCTTAGGTATCTACTGGATTAAAAGCGAACTGGAAAACCGCTCATTTTATTACCTCCAGCCCGGCACCTATACCGAAATTGAAGCGTTGGTGAACAAGGAAAAGCAGGCCCGGGAAGAGTACATCGAGAGCGTACAGGCGCTCATCACCCAAAAAATGGCCGAAAAGGGTTTGTCATGTGAGGTGCAGGGACGCTTTAAGAATTATTACAGTATCTACCGTAAAATGGTAACCCAGGCGCTGGACTTTGAGGATGTCTACGACATCATCGCCTTTCGAATTATTTTAGATACCGATTCCAAGTGTTACGAAGCATTGGGGCACATCCATTCGCTTTGGAAGCCCATTGACGGCAAGATCAAAGATTATATCGCCCGCCCCAAACCCAATATGTATCAGTCACTGCACACCACGGTGATCGGTCCGGTCAAAGATCGGATGGAGATTCAAATCCGCACTCATGAAATGGACCAGGTGGCCAACTCCGGTATCGCGGCCCACTGGCGCTACAAGGAGGGGGGCAAATCCGACAAGGAACTGGACCACACCTACGCCTGGATCCGGGATCTGGTCGCCAGCCAGGAAAGTATCCAGGACCCGGACGAGTATCTGGAAAATGTCCGTATCGATCTATTTCCCGAGGCCATCTACGTCTTTACCCCCCGGGGCGATATTATGGAACTGCCCCGGGGTGCGACGCCCATCGATTTTGCCTATAAAATCCACACCGATGTCGGCCATCAATGCGTGGGCGCCAAAGTCAATGGCCGCATGATCCCCTTGCGCGCCGAATTGAAGACCGGCCAGCACGTAGAGGTGGTGACCAATAAGCAGAGCACCCCCGGCAAAGATTGGTTGGAGTTTGTCAAGACCTCTAAGGCGCGTTCGCGTATTCGCAATTGGGTGAAAACTCAGGAAAAGGAGCGCAGCATCAACCTGGGCCGTGAGATGTGCGAAAAGGCGTTCCGTAAACAAAAGCTCAACTTCAACACCCTGTCGAAGAAAAAAGAGATGGACGCCGTGGTGGCCGACTTTGGCTTTAAAAAGTTGGATGATCTGCTGGCCGATGTCGGTTACGGAAAAACAACGCCCTTGCAGATCATTCGGAAGATCGTGCCCAAAGATGCGGTCGTAACCGACGGCATCACGGAAATGGCGCCTTCTAAAGACGCCCCTTCCAAGAAAAAGGGTGATGGGATTACCGTTCAGGGGATGGACGACATGCTGATCCGCTTTGGCAACTGCTGCCAGCCGGTGCCCGGTGATCCGGTCATCGGCTATATCAGCCGGGGCCAGGGGGTGACCGTGCATCACGCCGAGTGTAAAAATGTGGCCCGCCTGGACCACGAACGCTATATCGACGTGGAGTGGGATTCGTCCTCTGAGGCGGCCTATCCTGTGGATATTTTTGTGGAATCCCTGGACCGGGTAGGGCTGCTCGCCGATATGGCCGGCGTCATCTCGAAAAGCGGCGCCAATATCATCTCCGCCAACACCGCCACCAACAAGAAAAAAGAGGTGTCAACCACCCTCACCGTGATGATCAACGACCACAATCACCTGATCCGTTTACTGGCCGATCTGCGGGAAGTGCGCAATGTACGATCGGTACGGAAGTTGAAGTAAACATTTGAATTCCAAATAGAACCGTCTAAATCCAGAGCCGGGCATCTTCCAGGTTCCCCGTTCTAAAACCAATGCCCACATTCAACCCGGATTTTGCACGCCACGGATGGGTTCATTGGCAAGGCAGCAAGGGCGAAGCTGTATTCTCATACCGCGAGCCCTTGATAACGCAGCCAATGGACGCAGCCCGGGAGCGTCCGTCCGGATGAAATGTTACCAACTGTTATCAATGTCAAAACACCCAAACGGTGTTTGGGAAATAACCGTAAACATATGGTAACAAGCTGAAATATCAAATATAAATAATTTTCCGGTAAAATTTCATGCAAAATTCGGGTTCAAAAGCGCATGATAATGATTACCTCAGCAACTCATCCACCATCTCGACAAAGCCCAATCCGCCGGGCTTTACCGTGATCCAGTTAGGCAAGTCGGTCATCTGGCTTTAAAGTCCATCACATTGGCCACCTCTACCGAATGGGGAAAATAGGCGAACATCGGTTGATCGTTGGGCGAGTCGCCGCTATAAAGCACCTGTTTGCGAATCTCATAAATCTGTCGCAGATGGGTCAATTTTTCGGTTCCTCGACGTTTTGTGTGGATTTGACATAAAGTGCCAACTGTTTCACTCATACCGCAGCATAGGTCGAGACCTTTGCATAACCTCCCTTTTACCCAATTTTGGCGTCAGGCTCAAAATTTAATCTTCGAAATATTCAATATATTCATCCGGTTAAATTTTTTACCTTCCTTGAACTCGAACAAAAATAGATGTTCTGCAAAGGTCTCAGGTCGGCAGCCCTATGCTGACAATACGGCATGGATTCCCAGGCCTTTTACCACCCTCATCGGCGGCAAAGGGTTGCCGCCCTACCAAATGTCTCAGCTTTTCGCAGGTCGGCATCCCCATGCCGACAGGCGGGGTTTGCAGCCTACAAGTGCTGACGCTTTGTCTGGCAAAGGGTTGCCTGCCTGCTGCAGGCAGGCCGCCCTACTTTTATCAGGTGAACGAAGGCTCGAATTACCATAAAGCCCGGTCAATCTAAAAAAATTCGTCAGGTAACGAAAAAATCAAGATAAAAGCGCACAGTGTCCTCACTTTTGGCATAAACAGCTTTGTAGAGACTCGGTCGATATTTCTTCGCATTGTCAACAGAGTTAAATGTACTCTTTATTTGGGGGGGAATATAGCCTTTCCTGGTTGAATGCATCGCCTGCTTGAGTTCTTCCACCCAGCCAACTTCATCCTTATTTTTGGCAAATTTTTCAATGTCATCCCACTTTCGCTCACCCGGCACCCATCCAAATATTTCATGTGTTTTCGAAGTTGCGTCAAGGTTGTTTTCGTCCGGGATGCTGGTTTTTGATATGGATGAGGCGTTCTTAACTTCAATAATCATATGACCACTATTAATATAAGTGGTAATGGGTAGGATGCTGATAAACATCCGGCTGAGTTCTTCCGCCACCCTTTTTATCTCATCTTTTTTTTCGGAAAACTTTTTGTTGATGGGCTTGTGCCATTTGGTTATTTCTGTGGTCCCGTAGAAATTCTCTAAAAATCCCGATAGTCCTTCTACATCCGCCTTAACCGGTGCCAGATCCTTCAGTGGGTCGGGTGGAGAATCCCCGGGTTTATGCACACAAACCACAGGCTTTTCATCTAAATCGTTGAGATCTCTAAACAATCCCACCTCGTAAAGACACCAGTCCCAGGTTTTCTTGGGCGTGGTAAAGAGAAGAATCAGGATGCCTGCATTCTTCAGTTTAATGTTTGAAGCTAATAAATACTTGATAGGGCTTGTCACCGTTTTGATTCATTTTCGTCACCTTTGCCTTAGAGCCTGTCGACAATTAGTATGTAGTATGATATCATCGCATAGATTCCCCCGGGCAAGCCCGGGGTACTTACTGTTACAGACCTGCGGTCTGACCTGCTTTCGCTACGTCGCTTCGCTCGCAAC
>Ga0209788_1000012_pt1 | contig 68451 bp, 57 predicted proteins | sample WorMetLIZISLAND1_2_FD_187415 | JGI IMG/M metagenome (GOLD analysis project Ga0209788, IMG submission 187415) | Marine gutless worms symbiont microbial communities from Max Planck institute for Marine Microbiology, Germany - Olavius clavatus LIZARD... ...
GCCCGCCGCCCCGACCACCGCGCCGCCCTCCGCCGACGCTGACCGGTGTGTCGAAGCCGGGGCCCGGCTTCAAGCGATCCTCGGGGCCGCAGGCGCCGAGTCGCCCGGCCCGGCCGAGACGGCGGAGGCCGACGAGGCGCTGGCGGAGTCGCTCTCCCTGGGGTGCAACGTCGACGTCGACTCCGCCCCCGACTCCCCCATCGGCCTCGCCCTCGCCACAGCGATCGAGAGCGGCCTGACCATGCGGGGCGCGATCGACTCCGCCGCCGCCGTCGCAGAGGCGTTGACCCCGACCGGCGAAGCGACCCCGGGCCCGGCCCTCCCCGCCTGGATCGCCATCGTCGCCTCGCTGGAGACCGCCGAGACTCCCGAGACCGAAGCCGCGACAAAGGCCGCATCGGTCGCCGAGACGCTGGGCGAGCCGGTCGGCTACCTCAACAGCAGCGACTACTACTCGCTCAACCCCGGCTACTGGGCGGTGCACATGGGGCCGTTCGCCGCGAGGAGCGAGGCGGTGGACGTGTGCGTCGCGTCCAGGGACGCGGGCATCGCCTGCTACGACCGCTACCTGGCCCAACTCCCGCTGACCACCGGGCCGTTCGAGGCTTGCGGCGAGTTCGGCACGCTCATAGCCGTCGGCGCCGACGACGCCCGGACCGGGCCGGGCGCCGGGAACCGGTTGACGGCCGCCTTGAAGCCGGGCGCCTACTACCTCGCCGCCGGGACGGCCCAAACAAGCGACGACGGGGCGACCTGGCGCCCGTTGGCGATCGGGGGGACCATCGCCTGGGTCGACTCCGCTTCCCTCGAGTGGGTCCCCGATTGCGACGAGCCGGCGCCTGTCTCCTGTGAAGGTTTGGCCCGCATGGCCGAGGACGGCCGGGGGCGGATACTCGACAGCGTCGCCGACCCCAGCGGGTCGGTTGATGCGGAGGAGGCGGCCGCGCTCAAGTATGCAGTCGACAAGAGGGCTTCGCTCGACTGCGACGATCGCGTCGCCCCCGCAGCCGCCGACCCAGCGACCCACACCGCCTTCCAGAGGCTGGTCGCCGCGCTGACCGCTGATTGACGGGCGAGCGGCGCCGGAGCCGCGTCAGCCTGCGAGGGCCGCCTCGACGAGGGTGGCGAGGCCGTCCGCTCCGACGGCGCCGGAGACGCGAAGGAGGACCTTGTTGTCGCCGTCAAGCACCACGTAGTAGGGGACGCCGCTGCTCCCGAACGCGTTGGACGCCGTGCCGGCAGCGTCGTCCATGATCGTCGGCACGGCCCAACCCTCGCCGATCAGCCAATCCTGCGGGGGCCAGTTGTCGCGAGCCGGGTCGGTCATCGCCGTGACGGCGTACATATCGACCGTGTCCGGGAGGTTGCCCGCCTCGAGCCACTCGACCATGGCCGGCACCTCCTCTTGGCAATGGGGGCACCAGTGGGCCAGGAACACCACGATCTTCGGGCGGCCGTCGGGCCCGATCGAGTGTGAGGCGCCGTCCCAATCGGCGCCGGCGAGGGTCGGCGCCGTCGTTCGGAGCGCCGAGTCGACGCCCTCGGACTCGAACGCCGGGAGCGGCGCGCCGTCGACGGTGACGCTGCCGTAGCCGAGGCTGAGGTCGGCGGCGTCGGGAAGGCTGACCTCAAGGGTCGGGTCGTCGGCGGCGACGACGTCGACGGTGTAGGTCATCTCGGTCGGCTTCGAATCGGGATCGAACGGGACTCCCCAGACCCGGGTGGCGGCGTCGGGCCCCACCGTCATGACCAACTCGATGGCGGAGACATACTCGCCGTCCTCGGCGATCCAGAGCTGGGCGCTGTCCAGCTCGACTCCCTCGGCCTGTGAGAGGTACACGCCGGGGACGCCTTGAGCGGCCTCGGTCACGTCCACCCGCCGGGCGGCGATCTCGTTCCTCGTCTCGGGCTCGCCGCCCTCGGGCAACGGCCCGAGCTGAGACCAGAACGCAGGGCTGGACGGGCACAACGACTGCGCCCCCAACGCCTCGGGAGACGTCGCCGGAAGCTGACGGGACTCGTCGCCCTCGCCCGCCCAGACGTACGCCGGCGAGCCCAAGACCGTCTGTGAGCTGGTCTCGCCGAGGACGTCGGCGGTCCACTCGCATGAGAACCCGGCGGAGGTGAAGACGCCCTCGCCCCTCACCTCGATCACCGCGTTGGGGAGGTTCATGACGATCGAGATGTCCGCCGAATAGGAGTCGAGGGCGTGAGGCGGGGCGCCGGCGACCGTCACGAACTCGGTGGGCGCAGTCGTCGTCACCGGTTGCGGCTGTGTGGTCGAGGGCGCCGGCCGGGGCGCCGTCGCAGGGGGCGCGGCGGACGGCCCGTCGCCCGCCGACGTGCTCTCAGGCGCCGGCGCCTCGATCAGCGAGCTGCCCGACGAGCCGCCTCCGCACGCCGCCAAGACGAGGCAGAGCGCCGCCAGCCCCGCTTTTGGCAGCTTCGACGCCTCGGTGGTCACGCGGACAAGATACCCGCCGCCCCCGGCAATGCGGGCGCCGGCGGGTCGATCAACCGTCGCGGCCCGCGTCGTGGCCGGCGTCGTGGCGCGCCAGGCGGCCCGCCACGAACCGGTCGAGGGCCCTGCGCAAACTCGCCCGCTCGCCCTTCTCCGCGACCCTGACCAGCAACACCGGGCTGGGAGCGGCGGCAACCAGCCGGTCGATGAGGTCGGTGAAGAAGTGCCTGCCCCTGGGCGCCCCCACGATCGCCAAGTCGACGTCGCCGACCGCCGACTTGACCGCCGCCAGCAGGTCGGGCGACTCCATCACCATCGACTCGGTCGGGGCGCCGCACAACTCGCCAAGCTCGGCGTGGAACCTCTCCAGCCATTGGGCCTGAGACCGGGACGTGCTCGGGTCGAGGACGTGGACGAAGCGGATCGACGCCCCCTCCGCCTCCGCGATCTTCGCGGCCAGGCAGATCTTGAGCACGTCGAAGGGGCCGCCCGAGCCGAGGACCGCGATCTTGTTGATCTCGCCGGGCCGCCCGCCGGTGAGGACGACCGCGTCGCGGTCCCTGGGGAGGTCGTCGCCCCGCCGGACGTCGTCTTCGGCGACGGCGCCGATGAGCAGGTCGGGGTCAAGCTCGGCCAACTCCCCCGCCTCGCCGGGCTCGAGGCGGCTGACCCGACCCGGCCCGGCCGCCGGGCCCGCCATCGGGCGGCCCAGCCGAAACAGGGGAGCGTCGTCGCCCTCGCCTCCCGACACGACCGCCACCCTCCGGGCGCCTACGCCGAGAGCGTGGCCGATGAGTTGAAGAAGCCGGGCCCTCCCCTGCTGGCGGACCGACTCCCTGAAGGCGCTCTCCTTGATCGCCCGGGACCGCCCGTAGGACTGGTACCAGATCAGCCCGCCCAGGATGATCGCCGCGGCGCCGACGATTGCGTCCCACCCCAGTTGGGTGATGAGAGCGAGGCAGGCCGCGATGCCGAGGGCCGGGACCACCGGGTAGCCGGGGGCGCGGAACTTGGGTCGGTACCACCAGAGCCTCGAGCTTCGGAAGGCGATCAGCGCCGCGTTGATCATGGCGAACATGAGAAGCTGGAACGCCGAAGCCAGCTTCGCCAACTCAAAGACCGGGACGAAGGCGACAAGGCCGAGCAGGACCGCCCCGGTGAGGATGATTGAGACGGTGGGCGCCCCCGAGCGCTCCCCCACCGAGGCGAACATCGCCGGGGCGAGGCGGCGGCGGGCCATGGCGAAGGGGTACCGCGACGAGGCGAGGATGCCTGCGTTGGCCATCGAGGCGAGGGCCAACGCCCCGACGACGGCCACACCTTTCGCCACCGCCTCGGGGAAGACGAGGTTGGAGGCGGTCGCCAAGGGGGTGAGATCACCCGCCAGCAGCTCGGGCGGCGTGACGCCCACCATGACGTAGACGGCCGCCGGGTACACGAACATCATGATCAGGAGCGAGCTGATGATGGCGACGGGGATCGTGCGCGCCGGGTTGGCCGTCTCCTCGGCGAGGCTGGCCACCTTGGTCACCCCGGCGTAGGAGACGAACACCAACGCCGCGGCGGCGGCGAGGCCCCCCACTCCCTCGGCGAGGAAGGGGTGGTAAGACTCGCTCTCGACGAAGAGGGCGCCCCCGCCGATGAACACGAGGAGCACCGTCAGCACAACCGAGACGAGGATCATCTGCACCCTCCCCGACTCCTTGATCCCCGCCAGGTTGACCAGGAGCAGGAACACCCCGATCGCGAGGCCCAGGGCGTGGACATCGATGTCGGCGAAGAGGCCGAGGTAGAGGCCGAGGCCGTCCAAGGCGAAGGCCGACTTGAAGACGAGGGAGAACCAGACGCCGAGGCCGGCGATGGTGCCCATCATCGGGCCCATCGCCATGTCGATGTAGAGGTAGGTGCCGCCCGCCCGCGGGATGGCCGTGGCCATCTCCGACTTGGACAACGCCGCCGGCAACACGATCAGGCCGGCGAGGAAGTAGGCGAGGACTGCGGCGGGGCCTCCGACCTCGAAGGCGAGGCCGGGCAGGACGAAGATGCCGGAGCCGATCATCGCCCCGATCGACACGGTGAACACCGCGTACGGACCCAGCTTGCGCTTCAGTTGAGCGGCCATCGGGCGGGTTATAGCAGCGGGGATCGGCGAAATCGGGTAGGCGGGGCGCCAACGGCCGGTCGCTGAAATGACGAACCGTGCCGAAAGGGACCCTCACCAGCCAGGGGCCGTTCGCAATGCACAAACTACGGTATAGGCGAATCCAGAGCGTTGGGGAAACCGGGTTGGGGGGAGTGTTACACCTGCGACGCGGCGTCGGTCAGACGGCGACGTCGCCGAGGCCGCGGGCTATGTACTCGCCGTCGCCCGGCTCGCCGTGATAAGCGCCGTCGGAGATGAGCACCTTCCCCTTGGAGATGACGGTCTCGACGGCGCCCGTCGTCTGCCGGCCCTCGAAGGCCGAGTAGTCGACGTCCATGTGATGCGTCTCGGCGGAGATCACCCGCTTCGCACCCGGGTCGAACACGATGATGTCGGCGTCGGCGCCGACGGCGATGGTCCCCTTCTTCGGGTACAGGCCGAACATCTTCGCCGGGGCCGCGGCTGTGACCTCCACGAACCGGTTGAGGTCGATCCGGCCCTCGGCGACCCCGCCGTCGTAGACCAACTCCATGCGGTGCTCCACCACCGGCAGGCCGTTGGGGATCTTGGAGAAGTCCCCCAGGCCGAGCCTCTTCTGCGGCCCGAGCTTGGGATGCTCCCCGATGTTGAACGGGCAATGGTCGGTGGCGACGACACCGATGTCACCGGTCTTCAGCCCTCGCCACAACCTGTCCTGGTGGCCCTCGGCGGCGTCGCGGAGCGGCGGCGATGCGACGTACTTGGCGCCCTCGGGCCCGCCGCCCAGGCGACTCAGGTCGAGGAGGAGATACTGCGGGCAGGTCTCGGCGGACACGTTGAGGCCCCGGTCGCGGGCCGCGATCACCTCGTCCAGGGCCTCCTTGGCCGACAAGTGCACGATGTAGAGCGGGGCGCCGGTCAGCTCGGCAAGCTTGATGCTGCGATGGGTCGCCTCGCCCTCCAAGATCGAGCTCCGCGTCATGCCGTGGTGGATGGGGTCGGTCTCGCCGCGGGCGAGGGCCTGCTCGACGAGCACGTCGATGGCGAGGCCGTTCTCGGCGTGCATGGCGACGACGGCGCCCAACTCGGCCGCCTTCTGCATCGCCCGGACGATCTCCCCGTCGTCCGAGTAGTAGGCGCCCGGGTAGGCGGTGAACAGCTTGAAGCTGGTCACCCCCTCGCCCGTCAGCGTCTCCATCTCCATGAGGGTCTGGTCGTTGATGTCGCCGGTGATCATGTGGAACCCGTAGTCGACGGCGCACACTCCCTCAGCTTTGGCCATCCACGTCTCCCAGCCCGCCATGGCCGACTCGCCTTTCGCTTGGACGGCGAAGTCGACGATGGTCGTCGTGCCGCCCCAGGCCGCCGCCCGGGTCCCGGTCTCGAAGCTGTCCGCGGAGACCGTCCCGCCCAGCGGAAGCTCGAAGTGGGTGTGGGCGTCGACGCCGCCGGGCATGACCAACTTGCCGGAGGCGTCGATCACCTCATCCGCCTCAACGTCGATCGTCCCGGGTTGGAGCAGGGCCGCCACCTTCCGACCGGCGATGAGGACGTCGGCCGTCATCGTCTCGGAGGCGGTGACCACCGTCCCGCCTTCGATCAGCGTCCCCGCGGCGCCGCCCCCCGGCCGAACGCGACCCGACGGGCGCCCCGAAGGCGCCCGTCGGGCGTGAGGTTCGAGTTTTCTGGTCATCAACTCCTTCCGTGATCGTCGTACCGGGAACCTAGTGCCCCCTCTCAGCCTGCGGCGTGCACGGTCTCCGCCGGGTCGAGGCGGGAAGCGCGCACGGCGGGGTAGAGGCCGGCGACGGCGCCGACGACGAGGGCCGCGGCCACGCCTCCGGCGAGGGCGAAGGCGGGGATGTTGAACAGCCACCCCTTATGGGCGGCGTACGCCCGCGTTATCGCCGCGCCGAGGGCCACACCCGACACGCCTCCGATCGCGGCGAGCAGGATGCTCTCGGTGACGAACTGCGCGGCGATGTGCCCTCGCTTGGCGCCGATGGCGCGGCGGAGCCCGATCTCCGAGCGTCGCTCGAGAACCGAGATGACCATGACGTTGGCGATGCCGACTCCCCCGACCAGGAGGGCCACTCCGCCCAGGCCCAACAGGAGCTGCTCCAGCCCCTTGGCGACGGCGGCCTTCGCCTTGAGGGTGTCCGACGGCCGGCTGACCTCGGTCTCGTTGGGCGCCTTCGGGTTCGCCGTGGCGGCGAGGAGCCCCCGAACCGTCGCCACCTGATCGGGATGGGTCCGCAGGTAGATGATCGAGGCGTGCGCCTTCGTGTTGAACAGCTCTTTGGCGACCCCGTAACCGACGAAAGCGGCGCGATCGAGGTCGGCGTTGAGCGGCATGGCGTCCAAGATGCCGATGACGCTGAACCAGTGCCCGTTGAGATAGACCAACGGGCCGCCCTTGAGGCTGGTGATGCCCAGCCGCTCGGCGGCCACCGAGCCCAACACGATCACCGGGAGGGCGCTCGAGCCTTGGTCGAGGAAACGCCCCTCGGCCAGCGTGGCTTGCAGCGTGTCGACCACCTGAGTCTCGGCCGCGTAGACGACGATGCCGCTCGTGTTCGCCGACGAGACGAGGTCGCTGCGTCGCACGGAAGTGTCGACCGAGGTCAACGCGGCGGCTTCCTCAACCGGCGGTATCCGGCGGATCATGGACGGGGCGGACTCGGGCAGCTTCGAATCCTCCCCGAACGCCGACGAGCCCGCCCGCACCGCCAGCAGGTTGGTGCCGTACTTGTCGAGCTGATGCAGAAGATCAGCCGAGGACGACGCCGAGAGGCCGACCACGCTGACCATGGCGGCGATCCCGATGGTGATGCCCACGGCTGTGAGCAGAGTGCGGGCGCGGCGGGCGCGCAGCCCGTGACTCCCGGCGCCGAGCAGATCCGCCCAACGCAACCGGCTCTTCGATCCTGTCTTGTTACTCATGTTGCGGCTCCTGTCGCTGTTGTCGTGTCGCTGCTTATCCGGCCGTCGGTCAGGGTTATCCGCCTGGGCGCTCCGTCAGCGATCTCGTGGTCGTGGGTGATCACGAGGATCGTCGACCCGTTCCGGTTGAGGTCGTGGATCAGATCGACGATCCCGGCGCTGTTCCGCGAGTCGAGGTTGCCCGTCGGCTCGTCCGCCAGGACGATCGCCGGGTCGCCGACGATCGCTCGGGCGATCGCCACCCGCTGGCGCTCCCCGCCGGAGAGCTGGTTGGGTTTGTGCCCGACCCGCTCCTCGAGGCCCACGCGGTGGAGCGTCGCCTCGGCGGCTTCCCGCCGCTTTCGGCGGCTGACGCCCCGGTACACGAGGCCCGCCGCAACGTTGTCCAACGCGGACACCCCGTTGAGCAGGTGGAACTGCTGGAACACGAACCCGATGCGGTCGGCGCGCAGCCCGGCCAAAGCCCGGTCGCGCGCCGCTCCCACATCGCTGCCCTCCAGCCAGACCTTGCCTGCGGTGGGTCGGGCCAACGTGCCGATCACGTTGAGGAGGGTCGACTTCCCCGACCCCGAGGCACCGACCACCACCGCCAACTCGCCGGCGTTGATGGAGAGCGTCACGTCGTTGAGGACGCGCACCGGGGGGCTTCCGTCGAACTCCTTGAAGACGCCTTCAAGCTGAAGGACCGCGCTCATGACGACACCACCACCTCGTCGCCTTCGGCGACGTCGCCGCTGATCTCGACCCAGCCGTCGGCGAACTCGCCGATCTCAACCTGCCGGTACTCGCGGCTGCCGTCGGACCCGATCACCTCGACGGCGTAGCCGCCCTCGACCAACGCGACCAAGGCGGTGACGGGGACGACGAGCGCGTTCTCAGCGAGGACATCGATCACGTCGACTTGGACGTTGCCGGGCTTCTGGCCCGGGGGGGCGTCGACAGTCAACCGGATCTTGAACTTCTGCTCTTCCGTGATGATGTCCTGGCTCTCGACGGCCTCGATGTCATCGACGGTCGCCTCGTAGCGAGACCCGTCGGCCAACTCGACCTCGATCTTGGAGTCGCCTTCAAAGGCCTTCTTCTTCTTCGCCGAGACCTCAGCGGAGACGAACAAGTCGGGTTTGGTCACCTCGATCAGCCCGCCGTTGGCCGGGTCGCCGATGCGAGGCGCCGTCGCCACGCGCAACCCGTCGTAGGGGAGGACCAGAAGCTGGGTGGAGTCGATCTCACCGGTCTTCTTCAACCCGTGATCGTCTTGCCACTTCTTGACCGCGGTTCTCACCGCCTTGTCGTACTTGCCGTCGACGGTCGCGTCCTCAGACAGGTGACCCTCCGATTGGAGTAACCGCTGAAGCTGCTTCACGTCGTCGCCCTTGACTCCGCGCCGCAACGCCCGGTACATGGGGATGTCGCCGGTGGTCCAATACGTCGGGCGCTCGTCCACCTTGTAGACCATGTCCCCGGGGCGGAGGATCGTCCCTTTCTTGGGAACCCATGTCACCGTGCCTAGCGCTGCGCCCGGGAGGGCGAACGTCTCGCCGTAACCGATGGTGGCGTCGAATTCCTCGGCCTGTTGCAGAGTGCGACGCTCCACCTTGGCGACGCCGCCCTCAGCCTCGGCCTCGGCGCCTTCCTCGGGCTCGGCCCCATCCTCGGCTCCGGCGCCATCCTCGGCCCCGGACTCGTCCTCAGCTCCGGACTCATCCTCGGCGCCGGTCGAGGAGATCGTCGTCGACGTCTCGGCGGCCGTCGCCTGCGACGACAGGAACCAGAAGCCGCCGGCGGCCAACGCGACCGCGACCAACCCGGCGACGCCCAACGCCGCGACCCGTCTCACGGCGTCTCCTTGTTCATGTCGCTGTAGGCCTCTTTGGTGCAATCATCCATGGCTGCCTCGGTCTTCTCCTTGTCGCCCTGGGGGATCATCATCGGCTCTCCGGGCTTCGCGTCGGGGACTTCGATCCCGCGTTCCCTCAGGCACCGCGTGAACGCAAGATCCGCGTCGCGCTGGCGGGCCTCCTGCTCAGGGGTCAACTCGAAATCGCCTTCGGCCTTTTCGAGGATGGGATTGCACGCCTCCTCGGCGGCCTTGAGGGTGTCTTGGGAAACACCGCTGAGATCGATGTTTTGGCTGAGCTCGCCGGTCGGGTCGGGGTAGTCCACGCCGTTTTCGCGCATGCACTCCGCGTACTCCAGCATGTAGTCCATCGCCTTCGCCTCGTCCGACTTCGTGTCCTCCTTCTGGTCAGCGTCGGCCCCGACCGTGGTCTCGGTCAGGCTGGGCGCCGTCGGGGTTGTGGCCCCGTCGCCGTCCCCGCCGTCGCCGGCGTCGCCTGCCCCTCCGCAAGCCGCGATCAACACCGCGGCTCCCACGGTCAGGGCTCCTGTCAATTTCTTGGATCGCCTCATGGCGTCCGCTCCTTTCTTTCTCGGCCTGATCCTTCATCAGGCTCGAGGGCATCGTCCGGCGCCCGATTGTGAAAATGCTGAGAGCCGCTGAGACCGTCTCTCAGGATTCGCCGGAGGGGCGGAGCGTCGCCGAGCCTTCCTTCGACCGTTCTACGCTTCGCGGCGTGAGCTAGCCAGAACGGCGAAGCGGTCGAGCGGCCGCAAGCGTGTGCAGCACTGCTGAGCGTGTGCAGAATTGCGGACGAGAGCCGCGAAACTGCACACGCATCGCTGCCCGTGGGATCTCAGGAGGCCCGGGCCTCCCACCACCTGATCGCCCTGAGGACGCGCAGTGTGTTCCACCGACCCGGCCTGCGGCCCCCCTCCATCGTGAAGTGATCCCGGCCCGAGTGGCGAGGGCCCACCGGCCAGGCGCCGTCGGGTCGCCGGCGCCGGCGCACCAACTCGACGGCCTCCTCCGCCCGCGGGTCGGGCTCGACTCCCGCTTCCTGGAAGTGGTCGAGCCCGCGAAGGACGTCGTAATGCCAGCGCGGCGGGAACGAGAACCTGGTCCAAGCCTCGTTGATCACCCGGCCGGTGCGGTGTGAGCGGAACATCTCATGCGCCAGCAACACCTCCCGCCCGGTCGCCATCGCCTCGTCGGCGAGAGCCGACCCGGTCCGCCGCCTCCAGAGCAGCAGGCCCTCCAAAACGGAAATGGTCGTGTTGAACGAGGAGTGGCGGGTGTGTCCCCGGTAGTCCTCGCAGTTCCATCCCCCGTCCTCGACGCGGGCGCCGAGAAGCATCCGGGCGATGTCGTCGACCCGCTCGTCGCCGACGTCGAAGTAGGCGCCGAGCGACAGGACCATCCCGTTGACGCAACGCTCGGCGTGCCGGTGGGTCTTCCAGTAGGAGACGCCGCCCTCCGGCCGCTCCGCCTCATCCAGCAGCCTCCGCACGCCGGCGATCGCCTGACGGTTGGCCGGGTCGAGGCCCATCCGCCTCAGCACCAGGAGCGTGTATGTGGTCGAGGTCCACTTGGGCGTGTAGAGACCGCCCGCCCACTTGCCGTCGGGGCCCTGAAGCTCGAGAAGCCGCCTCCCCCACCCCTCCGCGGAGACTTTGGCGCGGACGGGCGCCCAGTCCTCGCGAGGTTGGTCGCACAAGTCTCTCCGGGCCTGCCAGGCGATGGAAGGGTCCCCCTCAAGGAGCCAGTCGATGACGGCGGCGTCGGTCACCGCGCCGATTCAACCAGACCGCTCCCCCGGCGCCTGCCGCGGGGCGGCCCAGCGGCCGAGCCGCGATCAGTCGTGAACCAGGTACTGCTCGATCTTCTCCATGGCGGCGGCTGTGATCTGGTCCTCGAGCAACCGGAGCGCCCTGGCGATCGCCAGCTCCTCCCCGATCACCGGCTTGACCGGGTCGATCGGGTTGCGGCGGGCGACGCCGACGGCTTCGAACTCCTCGCCTCTCAAACTGAGAGAGGCAGTGGCCTCCGTGACGGTGTCATCTTCAGAGAGATGTATCGACAGCGTTACGTCCATTTCCATGTGTCCCTCCTCGGGTTCGCTCCGAACCTTAGCAGCAACCGTGGCCGCCATCTAGCGTGACCGCCATGGCTTGGTTCGCCTCGAACGACGAGCGGCGAGCGCGGCTCGGCGCCCGCCACGGTCTCGCCGCGCCGGTCGAGACGGCTCTCGAGGCCGCTCGCGCCGTGACGGGGCTGCACTCCTCGGACCCGGCGACCGTCTACCTCTCGGTCCGGGCCCGGACCGCCGCCGCCTCACCCGCCGACATCTCGTCCGCGCTCTACGAGGAACGCTCACTTGTGCGGATCTACGGGATGCGCCGGACGCTCTGGGTGGTTGACCGCGAGACGCACCCGCTGGTGGAGCACTCCTCAACCGCCCGGCTGCGGGCGCCCCAACGCCGACGCTTGGAGAAGATGGTCGAGGACAGCGGGATCGCCGAGGACGGGCAAACCTGGTTGAGGGCCGCGCTTGAGCGGACCGAGCGGGTTGTCGTGGAGGAAGGCCCCATCCTCGCCCGAGATCTCGGGGAGCGGGCGCCGACCGAGAAGCTCATGTTCCACAACAGGAGGGGCGAGTTGATCGGCGCGACCCGCGCCTCCACCCGCGTCCTGACCCTGCTCGCGCTCGAGTCGCGGGTCATCCGGGCCGACCCTGTCGGCACTTGGGTCAGTAGCCAGTACCGCTGGAGCGGGATGGAGCAGTGGCTGGGCGGACCCATCCCCTCGATGGCGGCCGGCCGCGCCCGGGCCGAGCTGCTGCGGAGATGGCTGGGGCGCTTCGGCCCGGCGACGGAGATCGACATGAGGTGGTGGACGGGCTGGACGGCGGCGCAGACGCGGCGCGCCCTCGTCGAGATCGGAGCGGTCGAAGTCGACCTGCCCGAGGGTCCGGGCTACGTCAACGCCGACGACGCCGAGGCCGTCCCTCCGGCCGAGCCCTGGGCGGCGCTCCTCCCCTCGCTCGACCCCACGGTGATGGGGTGGAAGGAGCGGGGCTGGTACCTCGGCGACCACGCCGGCCGACTGTTCGACCGCAACGGGAACGCCGGGCCGACGGTCTGGGTCGACGGCCGCGTCGTCGGCGGCTGGGGCCAACGCAAGACCGGCGAGGTGGCCTACGGGCTGCTCGAGGACGTCGGCGCCGAGCGCGCCGCCGCCGTCGAGGCCGAGGCGGCGCGGCTCCAGGACTGGTTGGGTGATGTCGTCGTCACGCCGAGGTTCGCCACCCCCTTCGACAAGGCCCTCCGCTCCTGACGCCAAGCGTGTGCAGAATCTCCGAGCGTGTGCAGTATTGCAGCCCACAGCTGCGTTATTGCACACGCATCGGTCAGCGTGTGCAGAATTGCAGCCCACAGCTGCGTTATTGCACACGCATCGGTCAGCGTGTGCAGAATTGCAGCCCACAGCCTATTGCACACGCATCGGTCAGGAGGGGCGGCGGGCCTCGCCGGGGAGCTGAGCGACGAAGTACTTCGCTTGGGGGTGGTGGCAGATGAGAGCCGACGTGGTCATCTCCGGCTGATACTGAAAACCGGTCTCCGCCCCGACCTCAACGCCGAGGCGGTCGGCGCCCAGCAGCTCGGCCACCGTCTGGTTGCCCTCCAGGTCAGGGCACGCCGGATAACCCCAGGAGTAGCGGCCGCCGCGGTACTTCTGCCGGAACAGCTCCTGGAGCGAGGCGCCGTCCTCATCGGCGAACCCCCATTCGACTCGGACGCGACGATGCCAACACTCGGCGAGAGCCTCGGCCATCTCCGCCCCCAGCCCGTGCAACAACAGGTAGTCCTGATACCGCCCCGCGTCGAACAGCTCCTTGGCCCGCTCCGACACGCCGCCGCCGACCGTGACCACATGGAACGCGGCGTAATCGATGTCGCCCGACTCGAGGGGCCGGAAGAAGTCGGCGATGCAGCGCCGCGGCTCTCTGTCGCGGCGCGGGAACGCGAACCGGGCGAGCTCGGCCCTCCGCGCCCCGTCCTCCCAGACCACGAGCTCGTCTCCGTCTCCGTTGACCGGGAAGTACCCGTACACCGCCTGCGGGACGAGCAGGCCGCGGGCGCGCGCTTGCGCCAGTTGGTCGCGCAGGACGGGCCGGAGACGCTCCTTCAGCTCCGCGCCCGTCTCACCGGGCTCGGGGCGGAACGACCACTGGTTGCGGAAGAGGGCCGTCTCGTTGATGTGCTCGGCCACCTCGTCGATGCTCACCCCCCTCACGACCCTCGACCCGATGAAAGGCGGCTCGAAGACATGGTTGTCGGCCGCGACGGGCCGGGCGGGCCCCGTCGCGCCCGCGCCTCCCGCGCGCTCGCGCGGCGCGGCCGGGCGGGGCGGCGGCTCTCCGCTCACAATCCGCTCCATCGCGTCGAGCCCGGCGAAGGCGTCCTTGCCGTAGTACAACGGCCCGGGGTAACGGGACCGCAGGTCGGCCTCCACATACCTTCGGGTGAGCGCGGCGCCCCCGAGCATCACCGGCGTGTCGCCGAGGCCGCGCCGACTCAGCTCGTCGAGGTTGTCGCCCATGATCAACGCGCTCTTCACCAACAGGCCGCTCATCCCGATGGCGTCGGCGCCGGTCTCCTCGAGCTTGGCGATCATCTCGGCCACTCCCACCTTGATGCCCATGTTGTGGACCTCGTAACCGTTGTTGCTGAGGATGATGTCGACCAGGTTCTTGCCGATGTCGTGCACATCTCCCGACACCGTGGCCAACACCACGCCGCCCCGCGCCGTCGTGTCCGCCTTCTCCATGTGGGTCTCGAGATGGGCGACGGCCTCCTTCATGGTCTCGGCCGACTTGAGCACAAAGGGAAGCTGCATCTCCCCCGAGGCGAAGAGGTCGCCCACCGTCTTCATCCCGGCGAGCAGGCGCCCGTTGATGATGTCCAACGGCGCCGCTCCCTCGGCCAAGGCGGCGTCGAGGTCGTCTGTGAGCCCCCTCCGGTCGCCGTCGACGATCCTCCGCGTCAGGCGCTCCCCCACCTCCATGCCCTCATAGGGGTCGGCGACCTCGCCGGAGACCGCCGCCTCGGAGAACAGCTCGATGACGCGCTCCAGCGGGTCGTAACCGTCGGAGCGCCGGTCGTAGATCAGGTCGAGGCAGGCTTCGCGCTGCTCGTCGGGGATCCGGCTCAGAGGCTCGATCTTCCCGGCGTGCACGATGGCGGCGTCCAAGCCCGCTTCCACCGCCTCGTGGAGGAAGACCGAGTTGAGCACGCGCCTGGCGGCCGGGTTGAGGCCGAACGAGACGTTGGACACGCCGAGAACCGTCCTGGCGCCCGCCAGCTCCTCCTTGATGCGCCCGATCGCCTCCAGGGTGGCCGCGGCGTCGCCTCTCAGATCGTCGTCGCCCGTGGCGAGAGGGAACGTGAGCGCGTCGAAGAGGAGGTCCGACGGGGAGAGCCCGTGGCGATCCACGGCGAGATCCCGCAGGCGGCGGGCGACCCGCATCTTCCAGTCGACGGTGCGCGCCTGCCCCTCCTCGTCGATGAGCAGGCAGATCACCGCGGCGCCGTGTCGCCGAGCCAAGCCGAGCACCTGGTCGGCCCGGCCGCCCGCGGCGTCGCCGTCTTCGAGGTTGGCGCTGTTGAGGACGCTCCGCCCCCCGAGCTGCTCCAGCCCCGCCTCCATGACGGCGGGCGACGTCGAGTCGAGCACCACCGGGGCGGCGACATCGGTCGCGAACGACGCCGCCACACGCCGCATGTCCGCCTCGCCGTCGCGGCCGACGTAGTCGACGCATAGATCGACCATGTGGGCCCCCTCCCTGACCTGCGACCGGCCGACGGCCACACATCCCTCCACGTCGTCGGCGAGCAGAGCGGCACGGAACTCCTTGGAGCCGGTGGTGTTGGCCCGCTCGCCGATCATCAGGAAAGACGCGTCCTGGTCGAAAGGCGCCTGGCTGTAGGTGGACGCCGCCGACGGGATCGTCTCCGGGGACCGGGCCTTCGCCTCCAGGGGCCGGACCTTCTCGACGACCGCGGCCAAGTGCTCCGGCGTGGTCCCGCAGCAGCCCCCGACAACGGCCACCCCCAGCTCAGCGACGAAACGGCTGAGATGGTCCGCCAAGTCCTCCGGGCTCAGGTCGTACACGGTCTCGGTGTCGACCACCTGAGGCAACCCGGCGTTGGGGATCGCCGAGATCGGCGCCTTCGAGCACCGGCTGAGCTGACGCAACGGCTCCCACATCTCAGACGGGCCCGTAGCGCAGTTGAGGCCGATCACGTCGGGGCCGAGCGCCTCAAGCGTCGTCAAGGCGGCGCCGACTTCGGTCCCCGCCAGCATCCGGCCGGTCAGCTCGATCGTCACCGAGACGTGCAACGGCAGCTCCCGGCCGGCGCCGCGCATGGCGCGACGGGCGCCTTCGATCGCCGCCTTGGCGCCGAGGAGATCGAACTGCGTCTCGATGATGAGGAGGTCCGCTCCACCGTCGATGAGACCCCTCGCCTCGATCTCGTAGGCGCCCGCCAACTCGGAGAAGGCGACTTGGCCGAGCGTGGCGAGCTTCGTCCCCGGACCCATCGAGCCTGCCACGAACCTCGCCCGGCCGTCGGCGCGGACATACTCGTCGACCGCCTCTCTGGCGATGGAGGCGCCTGCCGCGGCGATGTCGTGGGCCATGTCGGCGATCCCGTACTCGGCGAGCGGGACGGCGAAGGCCCCGAACGTGTTGGTCTCGACGACGTCCACGCCGACGTCGAGGAACGACTTGTGCAGGTCGCCGATCAGGTCCGGGCGACGGAGAGAGAGCAGGTCGACGCAACCCTCAAGCTCGGGGCCTCCGTAGTCGTCGGCGGTCAGGCCCAGACGCTGGAGATTGGCCCCGGCGGCGCCGTCGAAGATCACAGGACCGGAAGCCGCCGCCTCGAGAAACGACGTCATATCAGGCGCCGCCGCCCCCGGCCCGCCTTACCCGAGGCTCTCGATGTACTCGACGAGATCGGCGATCTCTTCGTCGGTGAGGTCGTCGGCGTAGGTCTTGGGCATGAGGTCGTCGAACCCCGCGGCGAGCTGCGCCGCCGGGTCGACGATCGACTTGGTCAAGTAGGCGCTGTCGACCGTCGCGGAGGCCCCGTCCTCCAACTCGCGCTCGATCCCCGCCAGGCCCAACCAGGTCGGGCCGACGCTCTCGGCGCCGTCCACCGTGTGGCAACTGACGCACCCGGCGGCGACGGCGACGGCCTCGCCGGGCGACGCCGACGAGTCGGCCGACGACGCTGCCTCGGCGCCGCTCGGGCCCTCGGTGAAACTCGACGCCAGGATCACCATCGGGATCGCCACGGCGATGACGGCGAACACGGCGCCGGCCAAACCCAGGAACCACATGTAGCCCTTCCCGAAGGCGGGCCCTGCGCTGTCTTGCTCTGAGGTGTCGGCTTCGGGCATCACACACATGATCCTGCCAGCTTGCCCCGCTCTCGGCCAAACCGGCCCCGGCGCCGGTCGGCGGCGCCGGCCCGCGGCGAGCGGCTCATGCCGTCATCTCGGAGAGGCGGCGGGCCACTCCTCGGGGGGGAGCTTCCCGGTCTGCGCCTCGATGCGGCCCACATACGCCGCGGCTTGGCTGCGGCGGCTCATGCCCATCTTGGCGAGGATGCTGGAGACGTAGTTCTTCACGGTCTTCTCGGCGAGGAACATCGTCTGGGCGATCTCCTTGTTGGTCTTCCCGCCCGCGATGTGATGCACGATCTCAAGCTCCTGGTCGGTCAACCTGGCCATCAAGGGGTCGGTCCTCGGACCCGAGCGGAGCCTATCGAAGAGTTTCTCGACCATCGCCGGGTCGAGGAGCGACTCGCCCGCGCCGACTCGGCGGATGTCGTCGACCAGGTCCGTGCCCTTCACCCTCTTCAAGACGTACCCCGCGGCGCCGGCCAGGATGGCGGACATCAACGCCTCCTCGTCGGCGAACGAAGTCAGCATCAACACCTTGACGGCCGGGAACCGGTCCCGGATGCGGCGACAGGCCTCCACCCCGCTGCCGTCGGGGAGGCGGACGTCGATGACGACGACGTCGGGGTCGTCGTACCCCACCCGTCTCACGCCCTTATCGACCGTCGCCGCCTCGCCGACGACCTCCATGTCGTCCTGTGCGTCCAGCATCAACCGGATGCCGGCGCGCACGACCTCGTGGTCGTCGATGAGAACGATTCTGAGCGGCGTCATTCAAGGTCACGATATCCTCCCGGTATCGTCAACCGAAGATGACCTCGCAAGCTGAACGGCTGCCCGATCCGACCGGCGGCGGCGCCGTGACCGGTGAGACCGACCTCGCCCATGTGCTGCGCCGGCTGGTCGCGGAGGCTGTCGCCGAAGATCGCAACCGCATCGCCCGCGACCTGCACGACTCGGTCATCCAAGACCTGTTCGCCGTCGGCCTCAGCCTGCAAGGGCTGTCGCAGAGGCTTCCCGAGCCCGGCGGCCATTTGTTGGACTCAGCGGTCGACCAACTCCACAACGCGGTCGAGACGCTGCGCAAGTACATCTACGAGCTGAGGACAGGCGACGACCGCCGGCAGGACCTCGCCGGCATGCTCGGCGACCTGACGGAGAGGATGGGGAGCGCCTACCCGACCCGCGTCTCCCTCGGGCTCGAAGGCGACGTGGGCGGCGTCGACCTCGGGGCGTCGGAGGAGGTCATGAAGCTGGTCACCGAGGCCGTCTCCAACGCGCTGCGCCACTCGCGAGCCGAGGAGGTGGCCGTCGACGTGACGCGCGACCCGGCGGGGCTGACGATATCCATCAGCGACGACGGCTCGGGGTTCGACGTCGAGAGGGTCGACCGGGGGCTCGGCCTCGTCAACATGGCGGAGCGGGCGCGGCGCCTCGGGGGCGGGTTGGGCATCGAGACCGCCCCCGGCTCGGGCACGGTCGTCTCCATCAGCCTCCCAGGCCTTTGACGGCCCGTTCGGCCTGAAGCGACTCGGCGAGGCTGTCCACCCAGTTGCGCACCGTCGCGTCGGCGTAACGGCCGAGCAGCGCCCGGTCGGCGACCTTCCCGACAAACCCGAGAGGCGGGTCGTAGGTCCCTTCGACGGCGAGACGGGTGAGGCCCTTCCCGACGTGGGCCAAGAGCAGCTCGGCGTCCAACTTGGGGAACAGGACCTCGGCCCCGACGGCGGTCCAGGTGAGCGGGTATGCGATCCCGGTCCGGTGGATCTCGGCTGTGCCGATCTCGATCCCCACCTCCTTGGCGAAGCCCTGCACCCACGGGCTGACTTTGGCCCTCAACTCCTCGCCTTCGCGGTAGGCGACGTGAGCCAGCTCGGTCAGGTCTCGGCGCAGGAGGTCGAGACGACTCTCCACCTCGGAGACGTTGAGCGGGACGTGGGTGAAGTAGTGGACGAACACTTCAGAGCCAGCCCGCCTTCACGCCCTACCCGCCGATCGGGTCGGTGACGGCCCAGAGCACATCCTTGATCGAGACCATGCCGAGCAGGCCGCCCGTCTCGTCGACGACCGGCAGATGGCGGTAGCCGGTGGCCAACATCCAGTCGGCCGCGTCGGCGACGTCCATCTCAGGGCCGAAAGTGTCGGGCAGCGCCGTCATCCACTTGCTGATCGGCTCGCGGTCGAGGTCCGCGTACGCGGCGACCGCGGTCAGTATGTCGCGTTCGGTGAGGATGCCCTCCAAGGCGCCGTCGAGATCGACGGCTATCGAGCCGACCTCCGTCCGCTCCATCAGCTCGGCCGCCTTCCTGACCGAGTCGGTCGGGTGCATCGACACCACCGACCCGCCTACAAGCTCCCTGATCGTCATCTTCATCTCCCTGTGAAGTTGCCCCCATTGTGGCCGCTCCAGGCGCCAAACGTCAACGGCCCGAGGTCCCAAACGGCCGGGACTTTCGTCACTTCACGTTGCGGCCGTCTCCCGGGGCCGTCGGCGCCGGCGAGGCCACGGCGACTCTGGGCAGGCACGCGGGGAGGACGACCAGTGAGGTCAGGCAGGCGACGACCATGCCAACCCACATGATCATCGACACCTGCGAGTGGATCAGCAGGGGCGACAGCCAGAGGGCGGTCAGGGCCGCGGCGACACCCAACGCGTTGGCCGCGATCGGCCGCCCGGCGCGGTCGATGGCGCGGAGGACGTAGCCGGGGCCGTCCCGGCGAGCCATGTCGATGGCCGCGACGAAGTGGATCGCGTAGTCGATCCCGACGCCGAGGACGATGCTCGACACCACCGCGGTGAGCAGGTTGAGCTGGATCCCGGAGACGGCGATGAACCCGAGAAGCGTCGCGACGGTGAGAGCGATGGGCGCCAACGAGGCGACGGTCTCCCTGACCCGCCGGTAGGAGGCGGCGAGCAGCGACGCGACCAGGGCAAAAGCGACGACGAGCGAGACCACCTGCGCGTCGAGGACGGCCCTGGCGATCTCGTCCCAGATCAGGGGCATCCCGGTCAACACCCTCACCAACGGCGCCGAGTCGGCGTAGGCGACCCAAGCCCGGAGATCGTCGCCGTCGAACTCGGAGGGAAGGAGCGTGAACCTCATCCCGTCCTCGCTGACCATCCCGCCCAACGCAAGCTCGAGGTCCCCGGCGAGGGCCGCCGCCCGCGCCGGCGCCGACAGAGCCCCGGCGAGGTCGACGAAGGAGAACACCTCGCGCACTCCCGGAAGCGCCTCCATCTCCTCGGAGACCCGTCGCAGGTCGTCGATCTGAGTCGGGGGGCCCGACGGGTCGAAGACGAACTCACCCGTCATTGGGGTGGCGCCGCCGAACACCTGCGACGTCCGCTCGAAGGCGACCCGGACCGGGTCGTCGGCCTTGAAGAAGAAAAGCTGGTCGGGGTTCACGTCGAGTCTCGGCAGGGAGAAGGCGGCGAGCCCGACCAAGGCGAGCGTGATGACGAGCGCGGGGACCCGCGTCCTGACCAGCGCCTTCAACCCGGCCGTTACCTTGGGCCCGATCAGGGCGTCGCCCCTCCGCGTCTTGATCTCTATTCCGGTGATGGCGGCGGGGAGCGCGAAGAACGAGATCAACCCGGCGAACGCCACGCCCACGGCCGAGAAGATCCCGAGTTGGGCGATGGGGGCCACACCGGTGAACGCCAAGGAAAGGAAGCCTGCGGCGGTGCTGACGGTCGTCAAGATCATCGGGACGCCGACATGCGACAGCGCCGAGGACACCCTGGCAACCGGGTCGGGGTTGTCTGCCTCCTCCTGGAAGTGGGCGACGAAGTGCAGGCCGTCGGCCGAGCCCATGACGATGACGAAGATGGGCACGATCACAGTGACGATGTCGGCCTTGAGCCCCAGCCCGAAGATCAGCCCGAACGTCCATATTGAGCCGAGCGCCGCCGGGACGATCGCCAGGGCTGTGAGTCGCCGGTCGCCGATGTTGGCGTAGAACACCAGCAGGAGGAGGGCGATCACCACCGGGGGGATGAGCAGCACGAAGAGCGAGAGCAACTCGATCACCGTCGCGAAGATCACCGGGTTGCCCGAGTAGGCGATGTCGAGTCCTTCGACCTCGACGCCCGTCACCTCTCTCGCCGCGGCGGTGGGCGACCCGGCGGGCACGACGATGAGCAACGTGTGCCTGCCGTCCTCCGAGAGCAGCAGGGAGGACAACGGGCTCTGCGACAGGAGGGCCTCGACGGCGGAGGCGGGGAGCGCCTCAAGATCCTCGGCTGAGATCCGCCGACCGTCGAGCGGGCTCGTCTCCGGCGCGATCGAAGTCACCGACGCCACACCCTCGACGTCGGAGAGGGCCTGTGCCAGCTCAAGGGCCAAGGCCAGGTTGGCCCCGTCGGCGAAGGTCTCACCCTCGGGGAGCGACGCCATCGCGTTGATGGGGTCGGAGGTGTCGTACTTGTCCTGAAGCTCGACCAGCTCGGCGCCCGTGGGCGTCCCCTCCAAGATGAAGGAGGCCACGTCGGCGTTGAAGTCGATGCGGAACAGCATCCCCGCGGCCACCGCGGTGACGACCCCGGTCAACGCGAGGACCAGCTTCGACTTGGCCACGATGAGCTCGGCGACGCGCCTCAACCGAGAAGCTCCCTCAGATCGCTCGCCAGCTCGGTCGGATCCACCCCGACCGGGTACACCACCCTGAGAACGCCCTCCCGGTCGATCGCCATGAGCTGAGGCGAGTGGTTGACCCAGTAGGCGCCGGTCTCGTCGGACTCGCCGGGGCCGAAGGTGACCCCGTAGGCGCCTGCCACCGACCTCACCTGGTCCTCGGTCCCCCAGGCGCCGCGGAAACGCTCGTCGAAGAGCCTGACGTACTCGCCGACCGCTTCCCGCGTGTCCCGCTCGGGGTCGACCGTGACCATCACGAGCGTCACGCCCGCAGCCGGGTCGCCCGCCAGCTCAAGCCCTCGAGCCGCCGCCGACAACGTCGTCGGGCAGATGTCGGGGCAACGGGTGTAGCCGAAGTAGACGAGGACGACTTCGCCGCGACGCGCCTCGATGTCCACCGGCTCGCCGTTCTCATAGACGAGAGGGGCGAGCGAGGGGGCGGGCGCCGAGCCGGCGATCACGTCGCCCGCGAACATGTAGGGGCGGAAGATCCCAGACAGGTACAACGCCGCCGCCGCTGCCGCCGCCGCGGCGAGAACGGCCCCGGCGACAAACAACAGCCGCCTCCTCCCGACCTTCCCGGTCGGGCGAGCCGCCGCGTTCGCGTCGACGCTCACGGGTAACACAGGAACATGTGGGCCGCCTCGTAGAGAAGGGCCGCGGCGCCTTCGGCGCCTCGGACCTCGGCGGCCATGAGGCCGATGTGACGAGTGAGCTTGTCGGCGAGCGGGGCCAAGGTGGCGTAGCGGTACTCGCCGCGGATCAGACCCTTCCCGTCGACGATCACAAAAGCCTGATCGAAGTCGGAGGGGTCGCCAGCGTCGTAGCGGGTCCGGAACCCGTCTCCGACGATCTCTCGCCGCCTGCGTTCGTGGGCGCCGGCCCACCGCCACCGGTCGCCGTCGGCGCCCGAGGCCTCCGCCGCGGCGGTCAACGAGGCGGGGTCGGACGCGTCAAGTGCGATCGTGACCAGCCGGAAGCGGAGGTCGCCGAGGTCAACCTCCTCGGCGACCCTGTCCCGGATTTCTCGCATCGTCTCGAACATTGCGCCGCACTCTCCGCAATCGACGGGAGCGAAGTTGTAGAGCGTGACGCCGCCGCGCCCGTCGTCGGAGGTCAGCGTCTCCCCAGACTGGTCGACGAGGGAGAACCCGGGCGCCAGCCTGATTCGGGGAAGGACCTGGATCGGCTCGAAGACGGCGAACAACATGACCGCTGCGAGGATCAGGCCGGCCAGCCCGAGCCCGGCTTTCGCCGCCGTCGGGATCCTCGTCTTAGCATCGGGGTCATGCTTCGGAAGACGGGGTTGATCGCCCTGCTCACGGTCGCCGCCTGTCTCCCCGAGGCTCGACTCTCCCAAGACGGGATCCACGGCGCCTACGTCGTCAACGGGGTCGACCCGCTCGGGGTCGAGTACACCGGGCGGCTCAACATCTCCCGCGGCGGCGCCGCCGGTGACGTGACCATGCAGTGGATCGTCACCGGCGCCGTCATCCGTGGCGAGGGGACCGTCGGCGGCGGCGTCATCGCCGTCGAGTGGGAGACCGTCCCGGGCCCCCGACGGGCCGCCCGGGGGACCGCCGTCTACGAGATCCTCGACGACGGCAGACTCATCGGGACCCTGCAAATGGATGGGATCGACCGAGCCGGGACGGAGACCGTCTTCCCCGATCCCTGAGCCGCTCTCGTCAGCCATTCGCGTTCAACCGTCCAAAGTCAGCAGGAACTGCACCAGGTCGTCCATCTCCTCGCCGGTGAGCTTCTCGCCCAAGTTACCCGGCATCTGGCCCGCCGGGTAACCGTCGACGACGTAGGCGCCCGGATCGACGATCGACTGGCGCAGGTACTCCTCGGCGCTCATGCCGGGCACTCGGGTCTCGGCGGCGGCGGCCGCCCCGAAGAGGGAGGGGCCGACAAGCTCAACACCGGGCTCGATCGAGTGGCAGACCGCGCACCCGGCCTTGCGGGAGGCGAACAGCTCCTCGCCGGCCGCCGCGCCGACCCGGCCGAGGTCGCGGGCCTCCAACACGAGGCGCCGCCCCTCCTCAAGGTCGGCTACCCCGTCGTGGATGACGGTGACGTCGTCTCCCTCGATCAGCTCGACCAGCACATACGTCTCCCCCGCGGGGGCGTCGAAGGTCGCCGCCGCCGAGGCCAGGCCGCCTGAGCCCACTTCCAGCTCCTGAACGGCCCCGTCGCCGATCCGCACCCTGAGGGCGGACGGGGTCCCGGGCGACCCGCTGGGCCCGTCGGCGCCCGCGATCACGGCGCCCGGCTCGTGGTGGACCGCAACGAGCACACCGGACTCGGGGCGGTCAAGGTTGAGCGAGACGGTCGTCGCCAGAGCGGCCAGGGCCGCAGGCGCCAAGACGATTGCCGCTCCCGCGATCGCGCGCCGGGTCCCGGGGGCGGCTGCTGCGGCGGGGCCGGCGACAACCTCGGCACGCTTCCTGCCGAGCAGCCGGGGAAGGAGGATGAGCAGAGCGATCAGCCCCAGGAAGATCGCGGGCGCGGCGAGACCGGCGAAGGCGGGGAGAAGCGCCGGGAGTAGGAAGGGGTCGAGAGGCGCCGACTCCACGAGGGACGCCGCGTCGGCTTGGTCGAGAAGCTCAGCGGGGAACGCCAACGAGACCGCGACCAGCGCCGCCGCCGTCAAGGCGGCCCACAACGGCGCCGGGAGCCGGGGGGCCGCGGAGCGGCGGAGGTGGCGCCACATGTAGTAGCCGACGACGGCCGTAGCCGCCACATGGGCGAACCAGATGATCAGGAGGACCTGCCACCCGTCGCCCTGAGCGGTGAGGACGGCGCTTGTCGCCTCGCGCCCGAAGCCGAAGGCGCCGATCATCGAGGCCATGGCCTCGTTGATGAGCTGAGACCGCTCGTCCCAGAGGATCCAGTAGCCGGTGACGCCCGCGACCCAGACGAAGACGAAGGAGGCCCAACCGGTGACCCACCGCCTCAGGCGGGCGCCGGTGTACTTCGCAGCGAAGAAGATCCTCCAGGCGTGAGCCAACGCGGCGACCACGAGGGCGACCGACGAGTGCCGGTGCAGCGACCTCATGAATCGCTGGATCGGGTGCCCCGTGAGCCTGGCGACGGCGTCGTGGGAGGCGTCGAAGCCGAAGTTGAAGAACAGGGTGAGGTACACCCCGGTGACGACGACAACGATGAGCAGGGCGACGCTCACCGCGCCCGCGAGCGGCGGCCGGCTCAGCCGCCCTGGGCCACCCCCTACGGCGCCCCCGGGGCGTTGAGGGAGATGTTGGATATCTGCTCGACGAGCTGAGGCCCGTAGGCGATCAGGATCAGCAACACGGTGGCGATCAACCAGGGCTTGAAGTTGTCAAGCCACTCCGGCGTCAACTGCGGGTCGCGAGACGACTCGGCGATCGGGATCTCCGGCGTGTCTCCCTCCGGGCCCCTGGCCGTCCGATACATGACCCAGACGTACAGCAATACGGAGACGAACAGGATCAGCCCGCCCACGCTCACTTGGACGAACCGGCCCGTCCACTCCTCCGGCACATAAGGCGCCGAGCCCAGCGGGGTGCGGCGGGGCGCGCCCAGCAACCCGAGGATGTGCATGGCTTGGGAGAAGATGAGCATGCCGACGAACCAGGTCCACACCTGGATCGACGCCAGCCTGCGGCTGCGCAGCCTCCTGCCGGTGACATGGGGGACCAACCAGTAGCTGATGCCCATGAACGACAAGGTCACCGCGCTGGCGACCGTCAGGTGGAAGTGCCCGGGGACCCACGTCGAGTTGTGGAGGACCAGGTTGATGTTGTAGCTGGCGTTCGCCAAGCCGCCGATCCCGCCGAAGAAGAACAGTATCCCGGCCAGGAGCTGGGCCGAGACCGACGGGTCCTTCCACGGGAGGGCACGCACCCACCCGAGGAGGCCCTTGCCTCCCCTGGCCCGGCCGCCTCCCTCAAGCGACGCGATGACCGTGAAGGCGGTGAGCATCGACGGGAAGAAGACGCCGTAGGTGAGACCTGCGTGCAGGTACTTCCAGCCGGCGGGCACGCCCGGGTCGACGAACTGGTGGTGGAAGCCGAGCGGGACGGAGAGCAGCAGGAACAGCCAGAAGGCCAACCGCGCCAGGGAGTCGCTGAACAGCTTGCCCCCGACCTGTTTCGGGAGCATCCCGTACCACGAGACGTAGGCGGGCAGCAGCCAGTAGTACACGAGCGGGTGCCCGGTGAACCAGAAGTAGGTGCGGGCGAGTTGGGGGTCGGTGGCGTCGATGATCCCCAACGACCAGGGAAGGAGCATCGTGAGGATCTCGACGGCGACGCCCAACGTCGCGATCTGCCACATGGCGACGTTGACCACGGTCGCCATGGCGACGAAGGGGGACCTCACCCCCCGGTTGTCCCTGCGCCAAGCGCGGAACGTGAGGATGAAGCCCCACCCCTCGACCCAGGAGCCCACCACGACCAGCGTCAGACCCAGGTAGAAAGCCCAGCTCGCCTTGAGCGGCGGGTAGAAGGTGAACAACACGGTGGCCTGGTCCGCCAGCAGCGGGACGGCGGCCATGACAAGGCCGGCCGTCATGACCAGGAAACCCGTCTTGTTCAGCCTAGGGTGGGTGAGGGGCCTCCCCAGGCCCTTGACGATCGTCAGCCAGGCGAGCCCGGTGATGAAGAACGTGGTCCACACCAGGGCGTTGAGCACGCCGTGGAGCGTCAGCCCCTGGTAATAGGACTTGAGGACCGGGTCCAAGTGTTGGTAGAGATCGACGCCGGCGAACTCGAGAGCCTGCAACGGGCCCATCAACGAACCCAGGAGAAGGGCGACGACGGCGACCAAGACGTGCCAGCCGACGTACTTCTTGTCGACGGCGGACAGCTTGTGGCCGGTCTTGTCGGCGGTGAGGGTCATTCGTCTTCTCCCTCCTCGCCCTCTTCTGCGTCCGCTCCCTCCTCAACGACCTTGACGGTGCCGAACATCGCGGCGTGGGCGAGGCCGCAGTACTCGGTGCAGATGTAGGGGTACTCGCCGGGTCTGTCGAACGTGTACTTCAGCTTCGAGACCTCGCCGGGGACGATCTGCATGTTCACGTTGGTGTCCTGGATCCTGAAGCCGTGTTGCACGTCGGGGCTTGACACGTAGATGGTGACCGTCGAATCCACCGGGATCTCGATCGAGGCGGGCTCGAAGTAGAAGGTCCGCGCCACGACGTACACCTCGTACTCGCCGTCGCCGACTTCCTGTGCCGGCTCGCCCCACGGGGCGCTGTCGGCGAACGTCCGCGGATCCACCCTGCGCTCCTCGGTGGGGACCTGGATGCCGAGAGCGAGCCCGGCGATTGAGATCAACACGAAGAACGCGACGATCACGCCGATGCTGATGTACATCCAGTTGCGCTCGTAGGGGTCGACCCCCATCGTCTTCTTGGTCGCCCCGCCCTCGTTCATGTCGCCCTCGCTCATGTCGTGGCGCCCCGGCTCAGGAGGATCAGGTAGACCGACCCCCAGAGCAAGATGATGGTGAGCACGAAGATGGCGAGGATGAACATGGACCCCACCGGCTTGAAGTGCTCTTCAGGCGCCGCCTCTTCAGGCGCCGCCCTTTCGGTGACCTCAGAGGGCACTCGATGCTCCTTTCTCGCTGCCCGCGTCTCTCCGGGCCCGGCGGTCAAGCGACCGGCGCCCGGCGAGGCACCGAGACCCTAGGAGAAAACCGGGCGACCGCGAAATGCGGGCCGCGGGCGACCGCTAAATGCCGGCCCCCGAAGCTCAAGCGAAGAACCACGCGGCCTCGGCGAGGCGCTCGGGAGGCAGGCGCCGCGGCTCGCGGCAAGCTTCCTCGAGGCTCACGGGAGCGATCTCGTCGCCGTGAAGGCCGACCATGACGCCGCTCACCCCGGCCAGCGCCAGCTCGGCCGCCGCTATCCCGAACCGGGCGCCGAGGACCCGGTCGAAAGCGGTGGGAGAGCCGCCGCGCTGGAGATGACCCAGGATCACGGGGCGCGCCTCGAACCCGGTCAGCTCCTCAAGCCGGATCGCCGCCGCGGGGCCCACTCCCCCGATGCGCTCGAAACCGTAGAGATCCATTCCCAACGAGGCGACCTCCCCGGCGGGGCCCGCCGCCCCCTCCGCCACCACAACCACCGAGTAGTCGTGGGACTCGCGGTGACGAGCCTTGATCCTGGCGGCGAGACCCTCGTAGTCGCCCTCGACCTCGGGAACCAAGATGGCTTCCGCCCCGCCCGCGAGGCCGGCGTAGGCGGCGATCCACCCCGCGGTCCGCCCCATCACCTCAACGACCAGGACCCTGTTGTGCGACTCGGCCGTCGTCGTCAGCCGATCGAGGGAGTCCACGACGATCTGCACCGCGGTGTGGAACCCGATGCTCACGTCGGTCCCGTTGATGTCGTTGTCGATGGTCTTGGGGACGCCGACGATCTTGACGCCCTCCTCCTGAAGACGCGCCGCGGTCCGCAGAGACCCGTCGCCGCCGATCACGATCAGGCGGTCGATGCCCGTTCTGTCGATGGTGGCGGCCACCGAGGCGAGCCCGTCACCGTGCACGTAGGGGTCTCTCCGAGAGGTGCCGAGGATGGTGCCGCCCCGGCTCAAGACGCCGCGCACGTCGTCTCTGGTCAGGATGGCGGTGCGCCCGTCCATGAGGCCGGCCCAACCGTCCTCCACGCCGACGACCACGACGCCGTCGGCGCCGACGCGGGTCACGACGCCCCGGATGGCGGCGTTGAGACCGGGGCAGTCGCCGCCCGCGGTGAGGACGCCGACCGCCCCCATCAGTAGAGGAACATCGGCTTGCCGGCGACGTGGCGAACCTTCGGCTTGTACTCCACCGGGTCGTAGAGCTCGCCGACGTCAACCCGCTTGACGCCCTCCTTGGTCACGCTGATCGGGACGTTCGAGTAGGTGCCGCCGCGCAGGGCGACCATGCGGCCGGACGAGCCCTCCACGGCCAAGTCCGCCGCCATGACGGCGTAGTTGGTGGCGACCATCAGGTCGAGCGAGTCGGGGCTGCCCGAGCGCATCAGGTACCCGAGCTGCTGGAGGATCATCCGTTGGCCGGTGCGCTCCTTGAGAAGCTCAGCCAACTCCGCGCCTACCCCGCCGAGCTTGCGATGGCCGTAGGCGTCCTCCTCGCCGCTGACGAAGACGTCGCCGCCTTCGATCACGGCGCCCTCCGAGATAGTGACCATGGCGTAGTTGGACGGGTTGGCGGCCTTGTCCGCGATGAGCATCTCCGACAGGCGGTCGATCTGGACCGGCGCCTCGGAGATGACGGCCCGGTCGACGCCGGCGAGATAGGCGGTGATGAGGGAGGTCTCCCCCGAGTAGCGGCCGAACAACTCGATGACCGCGATGCGCTCGTGAGACCCGGTGCTGGTGCGGAGGTTGGTGATGAACTCGACGCCGCGCGTGACCGCGGTGGAGAAGCCGATGCAGTAGTCGGTGCCGTGGACGTCGTTGTCCATGGTCTTGGGGATGGCGACCACAGGCACACCCTCCTCGTGCATCCGCATGGCGTAGGAGAGGGTGTCGTCTCCGCCGATGGGGATGAGCACGTCGATGCGCTGGGACTCGAGCACCCCCTTGACGTGGTCGGTGAAATCGAACGGGCCGTCTCCCTCCACCCGACCCGCCAAGAAGGGGGGCGCCTCGCCGGGTCTCACGTTCTGGGGGTTGGTCCTCGAGGTGTGCAGGAACGTCCCACCGGAGCGATCGACCTTCCTGACCTTCTTCGAGCTGAGCTTGACGAGGTTGGATTTCACCGTCTCCGGGTCGTCGGGATCGGTGGCGAGAAGGCCTCCCCACCCGCGCCTCACCCCCACGACCTCGTGACCCTGGTCGGCCACTCGGTTGACGACGGCCTTGATACATGCGTTGAGCCCGGGGACGTCACCCCCGCCGGTGAGGATGCCGATCCGCATCAGCTCGCCGACTCCCGGTAGACGTCGATGAAGCGCCGGTAGGCGGCGGCGATGGCGGCGGCGGCCTTCTCCCGAGGCAAGTCGCCCGCGCTCCACGCCGAGATCGACGGGCTCCATATCGACCGGCCGATGGCGAACCCCGAGTACCCGGCGACCGGAGCGCCGCAACGCAGCCAGTGATCGACGCGGGCGTCGTCGGCCCCGCGCCCCAGGACCACCGCCGCCACCTGGTCGCGCCCGTCGCGACGGATGAGGTCGGCGAGAAGCTCGCAGGACAGGGTGCGGTCGAAGCCCTCAATCTTCCAGATGTCGGGCTCGACTCCGGCCTCGAGGATCTCTGAGATCGCCTGCAGGGTGAGATGCGGCCGCAGCTCGGTGTCGTACGCGCGCACGTCCCCGCCCGCCAAGGCGAGCTGGCCGTCCGAGGCGGGGACCAGCAGCTCGAACAGGTACTTCCTGCCGCGCTCGTGCAACCAGTCGCCGAGCCGCTTGAGGCGCTCGCCTTGGACGGCCTTGTCCTTGTCGCTGTCCGCTGGGTTCCAGCGGACCAGCACCTTGCTGAAGTCCGGGTCGAAGGCCTCGATGTGCTCGCCGAAGTCTTCGCCGTACTCGAAGTCGAACACGGGCTGACCGGAGGCTTCGACGGGCATGGCGAGCTTCACGCCCATCTCCTTGGCCTCCCGCGCCGGTTGCGCGCCCATCTCCTCATCGACGAGGGCTCCGACGGAATCAGCCGGCGCCCCGTCGGAGAGGGCTTGCTTCACCCCCTCCCAGACGATCTGCTTGGCGGTCTCCAGCGTCTCCTGCGGCGCAGGCGCCGCCTCGCCGCCCGCGCCGAACATCTTCTTGAAGCTGCCCCGGTGGTCGAAGGCGAGGATGTACAGGTTCTGGTCGTATCCGAGCGTCATGTGGCTCTCCTTTCGTTGAGCGTCGTTGAGCGGCTGGATCGTAGACCGAGTTCGACCGCGGCGTGCGCATCCCCTCTGTTCATTATTCAGTTGTCAAACCGCGGTGCGCGACATCGCGCGTCGCGGCGCCTGTGATCGGGCCGTGGTCCCCGGGCCGTAGCCGGTCGGGCGGTAGCCGGTCGGGCCGTAGTCGGCCGGGTGTGCGGTTCATGTTCTCCTGTCCCCCCTTTCGCCGAGGCGTCAGGGCGGGTCTCTCCCCCCTGTCCAGCGTTCCCCAGCGAGGCCTGCCCCGGTCCGGTAGGTGTGCCCGAACGGGCTGACCCATTCCACGGCCACCCTGCCCGTCTTCGCATACCGCCACCCGTCTTGATGCTTCGACAGGTGATGATGACGGCACAGCGGGGCGTGGTTCCCCACGGTGGTGGGGCCGCCGAAGGCGTAGTCGACGCAGTGGTCGAGGTCGCAGTCCACTGCCGGCATACGACACCCCGGGAAGACACAGACCGGGTGCAAAGCTCGGATCATCTTCTGCTGCCTTGTCGTGGGCCTCCTCCTCACGGACACGACGTGGAGCGGCTCGCCGGTCTCCGGGTCTGAGACCACCGCGTTCCATTCGCTCTTCTCCTGCTGTTCCTCGGCGACTTGGCGGGCGATGTCTGAGACGACCGGCCCGTAGCCCGAGAGCTCTCCCGGGTGGTCGTCGAGCCGAGCCAAGGTCGTGAGGTCGACGTGGAGGTTGACCGACCCCCCGCCTCCGTCTTCGTCGGAGTCGATGCGGCGGCCTGTCAGCAGGTCGAGTGCGACGTCGGCGCGGAGCTGGTCGACGCTTCGGGACTCGTGCCTGGTCTTGAGGCTACGGGCGATCCTGTTGACCCGGTCCGTGGCCGCTTGAGCCAAGTGAGGGGCGCAGTCGGATATGTGCAGGTGGGTCGTCCCGTCCGCGGTGGGGCGGGCCACGACCCGGCGGCGTTCCAATGACTGCTCGTATCGGGCTTGGGCGTGGCCCGGGTCTTCCAGGATGCAGAGGCGACGCAGCCGGGCGCCGATCTGCCCGACGGTCAGCCGAGAAGCAAAGACGAGGATCTTGTCGGCGACTCCCCGAGCGGCGCTGAGCTTCAGGGCTGCGGTCCCGTCGGAGATGACGGAGGCCTTGTGGCCGTCGATGTCCCCCGACTCCAAAGCGGCGGCGACTTCGGGGAGCTGCTCTCTCAGCCTGAGGGCCGTGTTCAGCTCGTTGCAGGCTTTGCGGCGGGTGTAGCCGACGGCGGCGGCGATCTCGTCGGCGGCGCGCTCGTTGGGCAGGGAGCTACGTTCGGTTGTGGTCGCGGAGACGGCGTAGGCGGTCTCGGCCATCGCCGCGTAGACCACGGCTTGGTAGTGGGAGACTTGACGTTGCCCGGCGCGGAGGACGGTGACCAGGTCGTGGCCGTTCAACCGGCCCAGGTCGACTGTCTCCAAGACCGCGGCCAGCGCCGCGCCCGCGGCCATCTCGCCCAAACCCTCAGGAAGGACCTGCCGACCCCCCGGCTCGCAGCGGGTCGTCGCCTCGCCCGGGGACAGATCTCCCGGCTGGTGTGACTTCGATTTCGCCATACCCACCAACGTATCTGAGGCCTGGGACAGATTCGCGCGGACCCCCGCCTCATCGCCAGCTACGTCGTCGACGATGTCGTCGACGGACAGCTCTCCCCACGGATGTGACTTCGATTTCGCCATGGCAGCCAACGTATCGGAGGCCTCTGACAGATTCCCGCGGGTCCCCGTCTCGCCGCTTTCCATGTCGTCAACGATGTCGTCGCGGGACAACTCGCCCGACGGATGTGACTTCGATTTCGCCATGGCAGCCAACGTATCGGAGGCCTCTGACAGATTCCCGCGGGTCCCCGTCTCGCCGCTTGCCATGTCGTCAACGATGTCGTCGCGGGACAGCTCGCCCGACGGATGTGACTTCGATTTCGCCATACCCGCCAACGTATCGGGGGCCTGGGACAGATTCCCGCGGACCCCCGCCTCATCGCCAGCTAGGTCGCCGACGATGTCGTCGCGGAACAGCTCTGCCGGTTGATGTGACTTCGATTTCGCCATACCCACCAACGTATCTGAGGCCTGGGACAGATTCGCGCGGACCCCCGCCTCATCGCCAGCTAGGTCGCCGACGATGTCGTCGCGGAACAGCTCTGCCGACCGATGTGACTTCAGATTCGTCATACCCGCCAACGTATCGGAGGCCTCTGACAGATTCGCGCGGGCCCCCGCCGCGTCACTTGCCATGCCGTCGCGGGACAGCTCGCCCGACGGACGCGACAGCTTCGCCGCTCTTGTCGCACCGACCGTAGGGCGCCCGCCGCAGTGGTGTGCCGTCGCTGATTTAGCGAACGGGTTAGACCGGTCCTCCGCTTGACGGCCCGTTTCTCAATGCACACATTACGGCAAACCGAATCAAGAAACCGACTAGTCGGCTGTTGCGATGTCCACGTTGTAGGCGTTGTAGACGAGGTCGGCGCCCCGTTGGCGATGCTGGGAGAGCCTGCCCAGGGCGGTCATCACCCTCCGGCGAATGGGCTCGGGATCGTCCGACCCGATGTCCATCGCCCCTTCCAACGTGAGGCGGGCCTTGTCCAACGCCTCCACGAGACCCTCGTGTTCGGCCGCGGTCAGGTTGACCTCGGCGGCGTAGCGGGGGGCCAGGTCGAGGATCTCGGCGAACAGCCCTCCCTCTCCCTCGGTGACGGCGATGTGGTCGTCCAAAGCCAGCCGAAGCTCCTCGAGGGCGGCAGCCACGGCCTCGTGCCAGCCTGCGGCGCCGGACGGGCCGGCGACGACGCTCTCCAAGACCGTCATGGCCCCGCCGAGCGAGCGCCTGCGCGCCCTGGCCTTCTCGACGCGCTCCGTCCCCGCTTCGCCCGCACTGAACTCCGCGGCGCCCTCCTCCGCCTCGGACGACTGCATGCCCCGCCCGGGCGCCTTGAAGAGGTCCTGGCCCTGGGCCGCCTCTTCCTGCTCAAGCCTCCACTCGGCGTCGTTTTGTGCCATTCACAGAGCATGGACCGATCTTTCAGCCGGCGCAAGTGCCAATAGTCCCGAAACGGCCGGCCCACCGGCGCCTCGACGCGGCGGCGGGGCCGTCCACCTCCACAGCGCCAGGGCGCCTTGCCGGGAGGGCGGGGACCTTCTTCCGTAGGACCCCGGCGCGCAGGTGGCGTAGAATTGACCCATATGAGCCCCTCCCCGACGCCCACCCACGTCACAGTCGACGGCAACGAGGCCGCCGCTCGCATCGCCCACCTGCTCAGCGAGGTCATCGCCATCTACCCCATCACCCCCGCCTCGCCCATGGGCGAGCTGGCCGACGCTTGGTCGCATCAAGGCAGGCCCAACCTCTGGGGCGTCGTCCCCGACGTCGTCGAGATGCAGAGCGAGGCGGGCGCCGCCGGGGCCATCCACGGCTCGCTCACGGCGGGCGCCCTGAGCACGACCTTCACCGCCAGCCAGGGCCTGCTGCTGATGCTGCCCAACATGTTCAAGATCGCCGGCGAGCTGACCCCGGTCGTGATCCATGTGGCGGCGCGCACGGTGGCGACGCACGCCCTCTCGATATTCGGCGACCACTCCGACGTCATGGCGGCACGGCAGACGGGTTTCGCCATGCTGGCGTCCAACTCGCCCCAGGAGGCCCAGGACCTGGCCCTGGCGGCCCACCTCGCCACCTTGGAGTCGCGGGTCCCGTTCCTGCACTTCTTCGACGGGTTCAGGACCTCGCACGAGACGGCGAAGATCGAGCTGATAAACGAGGACGCGCTCCGCCGCCTCGTCGACGAGGACCTCATCGCCGGCCACAGGGAGAGGGCCCTCAACCCCAACAACCCCTCGTTGCGGGGGACCGCTCAGAACCCCGACGTCTTCTTCCAGGCCCGGGAGGCCGCCAACGCCTACTACGACGCCGTGCCGCTGATCGTCTCCAACGTCTTGGAGAAGCTGGAGGCGGAGACCGGGCGCCGCTACCGCCTCTTCGAGTACCGAGGCGCCGAGGGCGCCGAGACCGTGATGGTGATCATGGGCTCGGGCGCGGGCGCGGCGACCGAGGCCGTCGAGCGCATGGCCGCGAGCGGGGAGAAGGTGGGGTTGGTCGTGCCCCGCCTGTACCGGCCGTTCGACGCCGCCGCCTTCGCCGCCGCCGTGCCGGAGACCGCCCGGACGATCATCGCCATGGACCGGACCAAGGAACCCGGCTCGGTGGGCGACCCCCTCTACCTCGACGTCGTCGCCGCGCTGGCCGAGCAGGGCCGGGCCGCCGACGTGCACGCGGGCCGCTACGGCCTCTCCTCCAAAGAGCTCACCCCTGCGATGGTCCGCGGCGCCTTCGACGAGGTGCGCGGCGACAACCCGAGAAGGCACTTCACGGTCGGCATTGTCGACGACCTGACCAACCTCTCCATCGACTGGGACGAGGACTGGTGGGACGAGCCCGACGATGTGACGCGGGCGGTGTTCCACGGACTCGGCGCCGACGGGACGGTCGGGGCCAACAAGAACTCGGTGAAGATCATCGGGGAGTCGACCGACCTTCACGCCCAGGGATACTTCGTCTACGACTCGAAGAAGTCGGGCTCGCGCACGGTGTCGCACCTGCGGATCTCGCCGCGGCCGATCAACTCGACCTACCTGATCAGGCGGGCCGACTTCGTGGCGGTGCATCAGTTCGACTTCCTCCAAGACATCGACGCCCTCGAGGTCGCGGCGGAAGGCGCCGTGGTCCTCATCAACAGCCCTTTCGCCGCCGACGAGATCTGGGACCGGATCCCCCTCGAGGCGCAAACCCGGGTCGTGGAGAGGAAGCTCCGGGTCTGGGCCGTCGACGCCGCCGCCATCGCCCGCGAGGCGGGCCTGGGCGGAAGGGTGAACACGGTCCTCCAGACCTGCTTCTTCCACCTCACCGACTTCCTCCCCGGCGACGAGGCTATCGCCGCCATCAAGAACCACATCCGCAAGAGCTACGGCAAACGGGGCGAGGTCGTGGTCCGCCGCAACGAGGAGGCGGTCGACAAGTCGATCGCCGGGCTCTTCGAGGTGGAGGTCGGCGAGGCGACGAGCGACGTCAGGATGACCGACCCCGTGCCCGAGGTCGCCCCCGACTTCGTGAAGCGGGTCACCGCGATGATGATGGCAGGCAAGGGCGACTCCCTCCCGGTGTCGGCTCTCCCCGTCGACGGGGCCTTCCCGACCGGCACCACCAAGTGGGAGAAGCGCTCCATCGCCCAGGAGATCCCCATCTGGGACCCCGACATCTGCATCGACTGCGGGCGTTGCGCCCTGGTCTGCCCCCATGCGGCCATCCGGTTCAAGGCGTTCGACCCCGAAGTCGAGGTTCCTGAGGGTTTCCAGTGGAAGGACGCCATCGGCAAGGAGCTGGCCGGCAAGAGGATCAGCATCCAGGTCGCCCCCGACGACTGCACGGGTTGCGCCATCTGCGTGGAGATCTGCCCCGCCAAATCCAAGGAGGTCGTCAAGCACAAAGCGATCAACATGGCGCCCAAGGCCGATCACCTCGAGAGGGAGCGCGACAACTTCGAGTGTTTCCTCGGGCTCAGGGAGACCGATCGGTCCGAGGTGAACGCGCAGACGGTGAAAGGGTCGCAGCTTCTCCAACCCCTCTTTGAGTTCTCGGGAGCGTGCGCCGGATGCGGCGAGACCCCCTACCTGAAGCTCATAACGCAGTTGGTCGGCGACAGGATGATCGTGGCGAACGCCACCGGTTGCTCGTCGATCTACGGCGGCAACCTGCCCACCACGCCGTGGACCGCCGACGCCGAGGGCCGAGGCCCCGCTTGGTCGAACTCGTTGTTTGAGGACAACGCCGAGTTCGGCTTGGGGATGAGGTTGGCGCTTGAGGCGCAACGCGCCGACGCCGTGCTGCTGCTCACGGCCCTCGCCCCGGAGCTGGGGCCCCTCGCCGTCGACCTCCTCGAGGCCGCCAAAGGCCCGGGCGACCTCGACAGCGACGCGTTGGTCGAGCGGCAGCGGACGCTGACGGCCGAACTCAAGAAGAAGCTGAAGACGATGAGCGGGCCCCTCCCCCGGAGGCTGGAAGGGGTGGCCGACTCGCTGACCGAGACCAGCATCTGGATCGTCGGCGGAGACGGCTGGGCCTACGACATCGGCTTCGGCGGGCTCGATCACGTCCTGGCCTCCGACCGGGACATCAACATCTTGGTCTTGGACACCGAGGTCTACTCGAACACCGGCGGCCAGGCCTCGAAGGCGACGCCCCGGGCGGCGATCGCCAAGTTCGCCGCCGGCGGGAAGACCACCGGCAAGAAGGACCTCGGCCAGATCGCCATGTCCTACGGCAACGTCTACGTCGGCCAGGTCGCCATGGGCGCCAACCCCACCCAGACGGTGCGGACCATCGCCGAGGCCGAGGCCCACCGGGGTGTGTCGCTGGTCATCGCCTACAGCCCGTGCATCGCACACGGCATAGACATGAAGGAGCAGCTCAGCCATCAGAAGCTGGCCGCCGACACCGGGTACTGGCCTCTCTACCGCTACGACCCGGCGCGGGAGGAGGTCGGGGCGCCGGGCCTGAAGCTGGACAGCAGGAAGCCGACCGTCCCGTTCAGGGAGCTGGCCTCCAAGGAGGCCCGCTTCGCGATGTTGACCAAGGCCGACCCCAAAGGCGCCGAGGCGCTTCTCACCCTGGCGCAACACGACATCGACGACAGGTGGCACTTGTACGAGCAGATGGTTCACATCCATCGAACGGCTGAATACGCGGAGGAGGACGAATGAGCGCCGATCTCACCACCAACTACCTCGGGCTGGAGCTGGAGCACCCGGTCGTGCCGTCGGCGTCGCCGCTGACGGGTGACATCGATCACATACACGCCTTGTGTGAGGCGGGCGCCTCGGCCTTAGTGCTGCCCAGCCTATTCGAGGAGCAGATCGAGCAGGACGCGATGGCGCTCCACCACTCCTTGGACGTGGGCGCGGAGGGCTTCGGCGAGGCGGTCGCCGGGTTCTTCCCGCAGCTCGACGACTACAACACCGGCCCGGAGGACTACCTGGACCTGATCAGGCGAGCCAAGGCGGAGGTGGCCCCGCCGGTCATCGCCAGCATCAACGGAGCGTCGGTGGGCGGGTGGACCCTCTACGCCCGGATCCTCGCCGATCAGGGCGCCGACGCCCTCGAGTTGAACATCTACAAGATCGCCACGGACGTGACCATGTCGTCGGAGGAGGTCGAGGCGTCATACCTCGACCTGGTGGAGACCGTCAAGAAGTCGGTGGACATACCGGTGGCGGTGAAGATCGGCCCCTACTTCTCGTCGATGGGCGACATGGCCCGGAGGCTGACCGAGGCGGGCGCCGACGCCTTGGTGCTCTTCAACCGCTTCTACCAGCCGGACATCGACCTGGACACGCTGCATGTGACGCCGAACATCGTGTTGTCCAACCCGGTGGCCCTGCGTTTGCCGTTGCGTTGGTTGGCGATCCTCTACGGGCGAGTCGACTGCGACCTGGCCGCGACCTCGGGCATTCACAGCGCCGACGACGTGATCAAGTCGCTGCTGACGGGGGCCAAGGCGGCGATGATGGCCTCGGCCCTGCTCAAGGACGGGCCGCACCGGCTGACCGAGGCCCGCGACGGGCTTCGGGACTGGCTCACCGAGCGGGATTATGTGTCGGCGGATCAGGCGCTGGGCAGCCTCAGCTACTCCTCTGTGCCCGACCCCGGCGTGTTCGAGCGGACCAGCTATGTGAGGACCCTCACCTCCTACACCCCCACTTGGTGACTCGGGAAACAGTCTTCAGCGGACGTACGCGGCAACCGCGTTCTCCACGGCCTTGGACACGACTGACGTGCTCCCGAGCACGATGATCCGCTTCGGCTTCAACCGCTCCAACTCCGAGACCGTCGCAGCAGGAAGCACCTGATACCGACTCCAGGCCCAAGGGGCTAGGAGGATCGGCCCTCCCAGCTTCGCCGCGGCCGGACCCCCCGCCAACGCGTCGGGGAAGTCAGCGCCCGTGGCCACAAACGCCACAGCCGCCCCCGGGTCGAAATGAGCGGCCGAGACCACGGCCGCAGTCCCGTACCGGTCGGGTCCCGCCAAGCGGGTCGCCTTCCCCGAGGTGTACGCCTGCAACGCCTTCTCCACCGCCGCGGAGACAACGCTCGTCCCTCCCAACACGACGATCCTCTTCGGCTTCAACCGCCTCAACTCGTCGCTCGTCGCCCGGCCAATCGCGTCCTTCCTCACCAGCAGGATCGGGCCAGCGCCGCCCGAAGCCGCAGAACCCGCCAACGCGTCCGGGAAGTCAGCGCCCGTGGCCACATACGCCACAGCAACACCCGGCTCGAACGTCTCCCGCGAGACCGCGGCCGCCGTCCAATACCGATCGATCCCCCACATCCTGGCCTCGAACTCAGCGCCCTTCGCCTCATAAGCGCCGATGTCGCAACCAGGCCCCTGCGGGCGGGACACACCCCGCGCGTCGGTCGGCGCCTTCTCGTGCGGGCAGTGCGCTCCGCTCACCGCATCGAGCAACGGGCTGTGCTTCCCGAACGCGCGCGTCCAGACATCACCCACGGGACCCGGCGACCCAACAAAGCCGAGGCCATCCGACCCAATCGGCGCTGCACCCCCATTGTCCGACAGCGGCCCCAGAGCGAAGTCGCCCCTCACCATCCCAAAGCCGCAGGAGTTGTCCGAAGCCGCGTTGCCGCCCCTGGCGGCACCGACGAGGGATTCGGCGAACTCACATTGCCTGCCGCCGTTGCCGGCGACGACCGAGTTGAAGATTTCGACGTCAAAAAGCTCACCGCTAGCTTTCCCCCTTCCCTCCCGCTTCGTCTGAATCCCCCCATCTTTGTTGCCGGTGATCGTGCTGTGGACGATCAACAATTCGGGTTTCAGCGAACCCGACTCCTTCCAGATGCTCACCCCCGCGCCGCCGTTGTCATCGATCGTGGAGTTGATGACCTCGGTCTTCGTGGAGGCGGCTCCGCCTGCGCCAGCCTCTTTGCCAACCCTACCTCCCGAAGCGGATATTCCATTGCGATGACTGGTAATCGCGCTCCCGATTATCTTGAGATGACCGCACTCGTTATGCACGCCAGCGTAATCCCGCGGGTCGTCGGCGACAATCTCCTTAACAACAGACCCATCAATAACGGAGTTCGAGACCGTCAAAGCAACCTCATGGAACGGCGCGACCATGTCACAAGCATCCAAATAGACACCCTTGCTGCCCCAGCTCCACACGACGGAGTCCTCAACTGTGATACTGCCGGTGCGGCCCGAGTGTGCCGCCTTATCTACAAAGACGCCAAGCCGCTCCAAAGACAGATTCTTCAATAAGACGGTGTACTCGGTCGTGGTCGCGGCACTGGAGTCGTCCTTGACATGCACACCCAATTCGCTCCCGCGGACCCCACGCCCATTGGCCATCGTCAGATCAGTCAGCGTCACCGCGGTGACGGCATCCGACGATTCGACGGCGGTCAACACGATGTCGAAACCGTCGGGACCCGAGATGGCCGTACCCGTCTCGCGCCCGGCGCTCGGATAGCCTCGGACCGTCATGTTGGAGGTGATCTGGAAACCGCCTGCCGGCGCGTCGATCCAACCAGGCGCGCTGAAGGTGATTAGATCGTCGCCAGCACCTGCCGGGCAGGCGTCTACCGTCGCGTCGGTGTTGGCCGCCTTGATCGCCTCCTCCAACGAGCACTTCCCGTCGGCCCCGCTGCCGGCTTCTGTGTTGACGGTGATCGTGGTGGCGGCCGCCGACTCGGCGAAGCCGAGCAACAGCGCGGCAGCCGCCACGGCCGCCGCGGCGCAGGCCAAGCGAAAGATCAGGCGGGCAGGCGATTCATCAGGGGTCATGTCTCGTCTCCGAGTCGAGGGACCGGAGGCTACTACAGAAGACCGAAGGCTCACAACTCGCGGCCAGGCCGGCCTGTCGCCGTTCAGCGGGCGTACGCGGCGAGGGCGTTCTCTACGGCCTTGGACACGACGGACTCGCTTCCGAGCACGACAACCTGTTTCGGCTTCAACCGGGCCAACTCCTCCCTGGTCACCTTCGGGATCGCATCCCTCATCGTCAACAGGATCGGGCCGACGCCGCCCAGAGCCGCTCCCCCCGACAACGCGTCGGGGAAGTTCAAGCCCGTAGCCACATACGCCACCGGAACCCCCGGGTCGAAGTGCGCAGCCGAGACCGCAGCCGCGGTCGAATACCGGTCAAACCCCGCCAGACGAGACACCTCCCCCGACGTGTAGGCGGCCAGGGCCTTCTCCACCGCCTCGGACACCACCGAAGTCCCGCCGAGGACGACGATCCTCTTCGGCTTGAGCCGCTTCAGCTCCCAGACCGTCGCCGTAGGAACCGTACCTTTCCGCGTCAGGAGGCTCGGCCCTCCCAGCTTCGCCGCCGCCGGGCCCCCGGCCAACGCGTCGGGGAAGTCCTCGCCCGTAGCCACAAACGCCACAGCCGCCTCCGGGTCGAAATGGCCAGCCGAGACCACAGCCGCGGTCGAATACCGGTCATACCCCGCCCGGATAGACATCCCCATCCTCGCGCTCTTGCTCAACTTCTCATGGACCTCGGCGGAAACGACGGTCCTCCCGCCCAACACCACGACATGATCCGGCTCCAGCCGCTCCAACTCGGTCAACGTGGCGGAAGGGATCGAATCCTCCTTCATCAAAAGGATCGGGCCCGCTCCGCCTGAAGCCGCCGAACCCGCCAACGCGTCGGGGAAGTCGACGCCGGTAGCCACATACACCGTCCTAACACCCGGAGCGAACGTCTCCCGCGAGATCGCCGCGGCCGTCCCATACCGGTCAGGCCCCCACATCCTGCCCGCATGCTCGCCATACTCCGTCTCATAGGCGCCGACATCACAGGCGAACCCCTGCGGCCGGGACACACCCCGCGCATCGGTCGGCGCCTTCTCGTGCGGGCAGTGCAGCCCGGTCACCGCGTCGATCAACGGGCTATGCCTGTTAACCGGCCGCATCCAGACAAGCTCGCCGCCGCTAGGCCCGATCTTCACGCCGCCACCACCGGGCCACAACCCGCCCAACCCGAAGCCACCGATAACCAGCCCGAAACCACAGGAGTCATCCGATGAGGCGTTGCCGCTCTCGGCATCGCCGACTAGGGAGTCGACGAGTTCACATTGCCTGCCGGTGTTGCCGCCGACAACAGAGTTGAAGATCTCGACGTCAAAGTATTCGCCGTCATGTTGGCCAGCGCCCTCCCACTTCGTCCGAATCCCCCCGCCAGCATTGTGCGTGATCGTGCTATTGACGATCAACAACTCAGGCTTGAGCGAACTCGAATCCTTCCAGAGGCTCACGCCTGCATCCTTGTTGCCATTGATGGACGAGTTGATGATTTCCGTCCTCGTGGATGCGACCTCGCCTGCGTCACCCCCTTTGCCCTGCTTGCCTCCCGAAGCGGATATCCCAACACGGTTACTAACAATCGTGCTCCCAATGACCTTGAGATGACCGCAGTCGTTGTGCACACCAGCGCCACCCTCCGGGTCGTCGGAGTCGACTGTATCAGCGACTGGCACAAAAAGGGGCGATTCTAAGATCTCAATAGCGGAGTTCATGATCGTCAAGGCAACTTTATGGAACGGCTCAACCGTGTCACAAGCATCCAGATAGACATTACTGCCCTGTCCCATGTGCCTAACTACCTCGGAACTCCTGACTTCGATTGTGCCGTGGCGGCCCGAATTGGCGACTTTGTCAACGCGGACGCCAAAGTCGTAACCGTCAACGCGCAGATTCTCCATCACGACCGTGTACTCGGTCTCGGCCCCGGCACCGGACTCGTCCTTGACATGCACTCCGTATTCCCCCGCCGTCGCTTCCCCCTTCCACCAAGGGTCGCTGAACAGCCGCAAATCGGCCAGAGTCACCGCAGTGACCGCAGACGACGATTCGGCGGCGGTCAAGACGATATCGAAGCCGTTGTCGCCTCTGATGGCCGTGCCCCCGGCTCGGCCCTGGACCGTCATGTTGGAGGTGATCCGGAATCCGCCTTCCGGCGCGTCGATCACACCAGGCGCGCTGAAGGTGACGACATCGTCGCCGTCGCCGGCCGGGCAGGCGTCGGCCGCTGCGTCTGTGTTGGCCGCCTTGATCGCCTCCTCCAACGAGCACCTCCCGTCGGCCCAGCCGGGGTCGGTCGTGTTGACCGTGATCTCGGCGGCGGCGGCCGGCGCGGCGAAGCCGAGCAACAGGACGGCGGCAGCCGCCAGGCCCACAGCGCCGAGGGCCAAACGGCAGGTCAGGCGGCCAGGTGATTCACGACGGGTCATGTCTCCTCCCTGAGTCGAGGGACCGGAGCCTACCACTGCAAGCCGCGAACGCCGAAGTCCGCAGCGGGCCGACCCGCGTCGTTCAGCGGGTATAGGCGGCAACCGCGTTCTCCACGGCCTTGGACACGACGGACGTGCTCCCGAGCACGATGATCCGCTTCGGCTTCAACCGCTTCAACTCCGAGACCGTCTCCGCAGAAAGCACGTCCCGCGGTCGGTGCCAATAGCCCCAGTCTTGAGTCAGGAGGATCGGCCCTCCCAGCTTCGCCGCGGCGGGGCCCCCGGCCAGCGCGTCGGGAAAATTGTCGCCCGTAGCCACAAACGCCACAGGCGCCCCCGGGCCGAAATGCGCAGCCGAGACCGCCACCGCGGTCAACACCCGGTCCGACCCCGCCAGGCGGGTCACCTTCCCCGACGTGTACGCCGCCAACGCCTTCTCCACCGCCTTGGACACCACGCCTGTCCCGCCGAGGACCACGATCCGTTTCGGCTTGAGCCGCTTCAACTCCGAGATGGTCGCCGCAGGAAGCATGTCTCGAGGAGGCCACGAGTACCGGAATGACTGACTCAGGAGGATCGGTCCTCCCAGCTCCGCCGCAGCCGGGGCCCCCGCCAACGCGTCGGGGAAGTCCGCGCCCGTGGCCACAAACGCCACAGCCGCCCCCGGGTCGAAATGGGCAGCCGAGACCACGGCCGCAGTCCCGTACCGGTCGGATCCCGCCAGGCGGGTCACTTTGCCCGAGGTGTACGCCTGCAGCGCCTTCTCCACCGCCGCGGAGACAACGCTCGTCCCTCCCAACACGACGATCCTCTTCGGCTTCAACCGTTTCAACTCGTCGCTGGCTGCCCGGCCGATCACGTCCTTCCTCACCAGCAGGATCGGGCCGGCGCCGCCCGAAGCCGCAGAGCCCGCCAACGCGTCGGGGAAGTCTTCGCCGGTAGCCACATACACCACATCCACACCCGGCTCGAACGTCTGCCGCGAGACCGCGGCCGCCGTCCAATACCGATCGATCCCCCACATCCTCGTCTCGAACTCGGCGCCCTTCGCCTCATAGGCTCCGATGTCGCAACCAGACCCCTGAGGGCGGGACACACCCCGCGCGTCCGTCGGTGCCTTCTCATGCGGGCAGTGCGTTCCGCTCACCGCATCTCGCAACGGGCTATGCCTCCCGAACGCGCGCGTCCAAACGTCACCCGCGCGGCCTAGCCCCCATTCTACCGCGGGGCCGCTCGGCCCGATCGGCGCTGCACCCCCATTGTCCGACAGCGGCCCCAGAGCGAAGTCGCCCCTCACCATCCCAAAGCCGCAGGAGTTGTCCGAGGCTGCGTTGCCGCCCCTGGCATCGTCGACGAGGGAGTCGGCGAACTCACATTGCCTGCCGCCATTGCTGGCGACGACGGTGTTGAAGATTTCGACGTCAAAAAGCTCACCGCCAGGTTTCCCCGTTCCCTCCCACTTCGTCCCGATCCCTCCGCGGTTGTTGCCGGTGATCGTGCTGTTGACAATCAGCAATTCGGGCTGGAGTGAACCCGAGTCCTTCCAAAGACTGACTCCAGCACCACCGTTGCCATCGATAGTGGTGTTGATGATCTCCGTCTTCGTGGAGGCGGCTCTGGCTGCGGCACTCCCTTCGCCGAGCTTACCTCCCGAGACGGACACTCCGTTGCGGTGGCCGGTAATCGCGCTCCCGACTACCTTGAGATGACCGCAATCGTTGTGAAGTCCGGCGTAATCCCGCTGGCCGTCGAAGGAAGTACCTCCGAGGTCGAGGACAATCCCTCCAGAATGATTCTCCCCTTCAATGACGGAGTTTGAGACCGTCAAGGCAACCTCGTTGAACGGCACCACCGTATCACAGGCATCAAAATAGACACCCTTGTCCCGGGAATACACGACGGAATCCTTGACTACAATGTCTCCGATACGGCCCGAGTCGGCCGCTTTGTCTACGCGAACGCCAAACCAATACAAAGACAGCTTCTCCAACATGACGGTGTACTCGGTCGTGGTCGCGGCACTGGAGTCGTCCTTGACGTGCACGCCCAATTCGCTCCCACCCACGGTCATATTGCTGATCAGCAGATCAGCCAGAGTCACCGCAGTGACGACATCCGACGATTCGACGGCGGTCAACACGATATCGAAACCGTCGGGACCCGAGATGACCGTGCCCGTCTCGCGCCCGGCGCTTGGATAGCCTCGGATCGTCATGTTGGAAGTGATCTGGAAACCGCCTGCCGGCGCATCGACTACACCAGGCGCGCTGAAGGCTATTAGATCGTCGCCGTCGCCGGCCGGGCAAGCGTCGACCGCGGCGTCGGTGTTGGCCGCCTTGATCGCCTCCTCCAACGAGCACCTCTCGTCGGCCTCGCTGCCGGCAGTCGTGTCGACCGTGATCTCGGCGGCGGCCGCTTCGGCGAAGCCGAGCAGCACCACAGCAGCCGCCACAGCCGCCGCGGCACAGGCCAGGCGAGAGATCAGGCGGGCAGGCGATTCATCGGGGGTCATATCTCCTCTCTGAGTCGAGGAACCAGAGGCTACCACACAAAGCCCTGGACGCCGAAATCCGCGGCCAGCCGACCCTGCGTCGTTCAGCGGGCGTACGCGGCGAGGGCGTTCTCCACAGCCTCCGACACGACGTACTCACTGCCGAGCACGACGACCTGTTTCGGCTTCAGCCGGGCCAGCTCGTCCCTGGTCGCCTTCGGGATCGCGTCCCTCGTCGTCAACAGGATCGGGCCGGCGGCGCCCAGAGCCGCTTTTCCCGCCAACGCGCCGGGGAAGTCGACGCCGGTAGCCAAATACACCGCCCTCACACCCGGAGCGAACGTCTCCCGCGAGATCGCGGCCGCCGACTCGGCGAAGCCGAGCAACAGCACGGCAGCCGCCAAGCCCACAACGGCGACGGTCAAGCGAGATGTCAGACGGGCAGGAGACTCACCAGGGGGTCATATCTCCTCCCGGAGTCGAGGGACCGGAGCCTACCGCAGAAGACCGAAGGCTCGCAATTCACGGCCAGGCCAGCCCGTCGCCGTTCACCGGGCGTAGGCGGCGAGGGCCTTCTCTGTGGCCGTGGACACGACGGACGTGCTCCCGAGCACGACGATCCGTTTCGGCTTCAACCGGGCCAACTCGTCTCTCGTCGCCTTCGGGATCGAGTCCCTCATCGTTAACAGGATCGGGCCGGCGCCGCCCAGAGCTGCTCCCCCGGCCAACGCGTCGGGGAAGTTCAAACCCGTAGCTACATACGCCACAGGAACCCCCGGCTCGAAGTGAGCGGCCGAGATCGCAGCCGCGGTCGCAAACCGGTCGGTCCCCGCCAGGCGGGACACCTTCCCCGACGTGTAGGCGGCCAGGGCCTTCTCCACCGCCGCCGACACCACCGAAGTCCCGCCGAGGACGACGACGCGCTTCGGCTTGAGCCGTCTCAACTCCAAGAGCGTCGCCGACCGGAGCTTGCCCTTCTTCGTCAAGAGGATCGGCCCTCCCAGCTTCGCCGCCGCCGGACCCCCGGCCAACGCGTCCGGGAAGTTCTCGCCCGTAGCCACAAACGCCACAGGCACTCCAGGGGATGAGTGCGCAGCCGACACCACAACCGCGGTCAAATACCGGTCAGTCCCCGCCAGGCGGGACACCTTCCCCGACGTGTACGCCTGCAACGCCTGCTCCACCGCCGCCGAAACCACGCCCGTCCCTCCTAACACCACGATCCGCTTCGGCTTCAACCGCCTCAACTCGTCGCTCGTCGCCCGGCCGATCACATCCTTCCTCACCAGCAGAATCGGGCCGCCCGAAGCCGCAGAGCCAGCCAACGCGTCGGCGAAGCCCGCGCCGGTGGCTACATACGTCACATCAACACCCGGATCGAACGTCTCCCGTGAGATCGCCGCCGCCGTCCCGTAGCGATCAGATCCCCACATCCTGGCCTCAAGCTCGGCCGGCGTCGCCTCGTGAGCGCCGATATCACAAGCGGGTCCCTGCGGCCGGACCACACCCCGCGCATCGGTCGGCGCCTTCTCGTGCGGGCAGTGCGAGCCGGCCACCGCGTCGAGCAACGGGCTGTACTTGCTGATCGCCCGCGTCCAACCAAGCTCGCCGGGTCCGTCGAACGGCAGATACGGCGACAACTCTCGAAACCAGAAATTGCCTCTCACCAAACCGAAGCCGCAAGAGCCGTCCGATGAGGCGTTACCGCTCCTGGTATTGCCGATGAGGGAGTCGGCAAGCTGACATTGTCTATCTCTGTTGTCGGCGACAACAGAATTGAACACCTCGACGTCAAAGTGCTCGCCGCTATCTTGGCCTGTGCCCTCCCACTTCGTCTGAATCCCCCCGTCGGCATTGTTGGTGATCGTGCTGTGGATGATCGACAGCTCAGGCTTGAGCGAGCTGGAGTTCTTCTGGACGCTCACCCCCACACCCAAGTTGGCATGGATAGTTGAGTTGATGATCTCTGTCTTCGTTGAGGCTGCCTTACCCGCATTTCTCCCCTTGCCAAGCCTGCCTCCCGAAGCGGATATCCCATCTCGGTGTTCCACAATCGCGCTGCCGACAACCTTGAGATGACCACAGTCGTTGTGCACGCCGGTGCCCTGTGGGCTAATCCATACACCACGGAGAAGCGAATCAGAGACCGTCAAGACAACCTCATGTAACGGCTCAACCATGTCACAAGCATCCAGATGAACACCACTACTGCCCAGTTCGACGCCTCGAACTATCTCAGAGCTCCGAACTGTGATATTGCCAGCGCGGCCCGAATCGACGGTCTTGTCCACACGAACACCGGTATCGTAGCCCGCCAGATACAGATTCTCCAACACAACCGTATATGCGGTCTCGACCGCCGCGCTGGACTCGTCCTCAACATGCACCCCAACATCCGACCCGTACAGCCGCAAACCGGCCAAGGTCACCGCGGTGACCGCATCCGACGACTCGGCGACGGTCAAGACGATATCGAAATCGCCCGAGATGTGCCTGCCCCCGCCCTGGATCGTCAAGTTGGAAGTGATCTGGAAGCCGCCTTTCGGCGCGCCGATTGCATGCCCCGGCCACTTGGTGACAGCAGCCGCGCTGAAGCTGATTAGATCGTCGCCGTCGCCTGCCGGGCAGGCGTCAACCGCCGCGTCGGTGTTGGCCGCTTTGATCGCCTCCCCCAACGAGCACTTCCCGTCGGCCTTGCCGCCGTCAGTCGTGTTGACCGTGATCTCGGCCGCAGCCGCTGGCTCGGCGAAGCCGGGCAACAGCGCAGCAGCCGCCAAGCCCACAACGGTGAGGGCCAAGCGAGACGTCAGACGGGCAGACGATTTGCCAAGGACCATACAGCCTCCCGGAGTCGAGGGATCGGAGGCTACCACAAGAAACCCAGAACCCCGAAACCCGCGGCCGGCCATCCCGGCCTCAGTCACCCGACTGCGGCTCTCGCGACAGCGCGTCTCGACCGGTCCCCGAACCTGCGGCCCCGTCCGCCGCCGGGGCGCCGGATTGCATTCTGCCGCCGGGCGCCTACCGTCCGGCGAGGTACGGCGACAAGGAGCGGAATGACCCCCTACCACTTCAGCGTGACCCTGCACGAGGACTTCGAGTCGGCGGTAGCCAAGACCAGGACCGCCCTCAAGGACCACGGCTTCGGCATCGTCAGCGAGATCGACATGGCGGCCACCCTCAAGAAGGAGCTGGGCGTCGAACGCGACCCCTACCTGATCCTCGGAGCGTGCAACCCCGGGTTCGCCGACAGGGCGGTGACCGAGGACCCCGCCGTCGGCACCCTCCTCCCCTGCAACGTCGTGGTTCGCTCACTCGACGGCGACGGCGTGATGGTCGACTTCATGGACCCGGCGGCGATCCTCTCCCTCGTCGCAGCGGAGAAGATCCACAAGATCGCCGACGAGGTCCGCACCCGCCTGGAGATGACCCGGGACGCCATCGCCACCGCCTGACAAGGGCCGCCCGGAGAGGCCTCAGCGGGCGGGCTCGAGCCGCCCGGCCCGCAACTCGGCGTTGGCGATCGCCAGGTGGGCGTCGTGGACGCGGCGCAACCGCTCCGCCCGCGCCATGTCGAGGCGCTCACAGACCCAATCCCAGTGGAGCGAGACCAGGTCCCCCACCCGCAGCTCGGCGCCCGCCGAAGGCCGGAACGGCTCATCCACGGCCTCGCCTGGGCGAAGGGTGTCGCCTTCCCAAACGAGGGGGCGGCGAGTCACCGTGACGATGTCGCCCGCCGCCGCGACCCTGCCCCATCCGACCCGGCACCGGTCCAGCACCTGGAGGCTGGGGCCGACGAAACCCTCGCGCAGCAACCCCACCCACGGATAGACACAGAACACATGGAAGGCGTGGCTGGGGGCGCCGCCCGAGTTGATGGCGCTCTCGACCGCCTCCCACCGCCCCTCGGCTTGGCGCCGGAAACGGTCGGACACAGAGCTGCCCCACACGCGGAGGGGGATCGAGTCGGCCAACCCGCCGCCGATCCAATACGCCTCCACCACTTGCCGCGACAACGGGCTCTCGGACGTGATGCCTCCGATCAGCTCCAGGTAGGGCCAGGCGCCGTCGAAGGCGGAGGCGAGCCGCGCCGCCTCATCCGCGGGCAACGCCAACCCCCCTGCGACCGCGGCGACCGCGCCGCCGTCGGCGGGGCCGCAGTAGCCGAGGAGATTCGGCGGCTGGGCGTAGAGGCAGAAAAGCTCGGCCCCGGTCGTCATCTCGTCTGCGGCGCCCCGGCCCTCCAAGAGATCACACCGGCGAGGGCGGCGCCCGCCGCCAGCAGGGCCAACCCCAGCGGGTTGGGGAGCGCCGCGCCGCGGACCGCGGACTGAAGGAGGGCCGTGATGACGGCGCCGCCCACGAGCACGGCGGTGACATCGACGGCGGCGGCCTTCGACAGGGCCGCGAACCAGGTGAGCACATACCCGGAGAGGAGGAGCCCGGTGACGACGATCCACATCCAATGGGCCCCGGTCACCAACGACCAGTCGACCGGCGACCCGCCGACCGCGGCCCAAGCGACGAGGACGACCGAGCCGCCGATCATCCGGGCGGCGGCGACCGTCGCGGAACTCACATCGGCGAGCGCCTTCTTGGCGACGACGACCTCGACGGACCACAGGAGGACCGCCGCCAGGATCATCGCCTCCCCCGCGCCGAAGGACACGTCCCCGAGCGCGCCGAGAATCGCCGTCTGACCCCAGACCAACAGGCCGATCGCGGCCACATGAGGCCAACTCAGCCTCTCCTTGAGGAACACCGCGGCGAGGACCGCCACCCAGATCACAAGGGACTTGTGCAGGAAGGCGGCTTCGGTCGAGCGGGCCCTGGCAAGCCCCTCGAAGAAGAGGGCGAAAGGGACGCCGCCCCCGACGACGGCGATCACGCCGAGCATCAGGCGGCGGCGGGGATCGGCCGGGAGGGTGAGCTTCTCCCGGGCGCCCCGGGTCCGGGCGCCCCGCATCCGGGCGGCCCGCATCCGGGCGGCCCGCATCCGGGCGGCCGAGGCGAAGACCCCGATCAGGAGAGCGGCCGTCAGGTTCTTGAGGGTCGTGTAGGGGACGGCGCCAGCGGCCTCGCTCCAGGCGCGCACGCCGTAGCCGTTGATGAAGACGGCGAATCCGCTGATCGCCGCCGTCGCGGCCGCTAGGAGCACCCCCTGGCGCCGCGTGTTGCTGTTTGTGTTCATATGAGAGAGCTTCACAGGCCCTTCCACCCGCCGGCCAGGGCCGTTGGTCCCTATTGATCGGACCGCGAACCCGATAAGCTCAACAGGAGATGAATCGAGTCATCGACCGCGCCGGCGTCGACACGCTGATGGCCTCCCTCACCGAGGACGGCTTCACCGTGATCGGCCCCACCGTGCGGGACAACGCCGTCGTGTACGACACCATCGGTTCCACCGACGACCTCCCGGTCGGCGCGGGCGACGCCCAGGACGGGGGCGAGTACCGGCTGACGGAGCGGGGAGACGGCGCCCTGTTCGGCCACAACCTGGGGCCGACGACATGGAGGAGGTTCCTCAACGAGCCCGAGACGGAGCTGCTGCGCATCCGTCCGAGCGAGAACGGGTTTGAGGCGACCCCCACGCCCCAGCCGCCGTCGCGGCTCGCCTTCTTCGGGGTGCGGGCCTGTGAGCTGGCGGCCATCGCCGTGCAAGACCGGGTGCTCATGGGGCCGCATGCGACCGACCCGGCCTACGCCTCCCGCCGCGAGGGCCTGCTGATCGTCGCCGTCAACTGCGGGACCGCGGCGGCGACGTGTTTCTGCGCCTCGATGGGGACCGGCCCCCGCGTCGGGCCGGGGGCCGACCTGCAGCTCACCGAGATCGAAGGCGGCGACGGGCTCGAGTACCTCGTGGAGAGCGGGACCGAGCGCGGCGCCGACATCGCCGAGGCGCTCCCGGGCCGCGAAGCCACGAGCGCCGACCTGGCGGCCGCCGACTCGGTGCTCAAAGCGACCGAGGAGTCAATGGTGCGGGCGATGGGCGCCGACGGCATCCGGGACTTCCTGGTCGGCGCCCCCGATCACCCGAGGTGGGACGACATCGCCGCCCGCTGCCTGGCGTGCGGCAACTGCACCCTGGCCTGTCCCACCTGCTTCTGCTCGACGACGGTCGACTCGGTCACGCTCGACGGCGAAGCGGTGAGGACGAGTGTGTGGGACTCCTGCTTCAGCCTCGACTTCACCAGCCTCCACGGGCATGCGGTGCGAGGGTCGACCAAGTCCCGCTATCGCCAGTGGTTGACGCACAAGCTGGCGACGTGGCACGACCAGTTCGGGACGTCGGGGTGTGTCGGCTGCGGGCGCTGCATCACCTGGTGCCCGGTCGGCATCGACATGACCGAGGAGGTCGCCGCGATGAGAGAGGCGGTCCCGGCATGAGCCTGCGCGGCCTGGCGGAGACCTCGCTGCTGCTCCGGGGGCTCTCCGACGAGGGCATGGAGTTCCTCGAGTCGGCGGCGACCGAGGTCGAGTACCCGGTGGGGTCGGTCATCTTCAACGAGGACGACCCGGCCGACAGCTTCCACCTCGTCGCGGACGGCAAGATCGGCCTTGAGGTCTCGCTCCACTCTCAGCCCCCAATGCTCATCCAGACGATCGGGCCCGGCGAGATGCTCGGCATGAGCTGGCTGTTCGAGCCCTATCGGTGGACATGGCGGGCGCGCTCGCACGCCTTGACCCGCGCCATCGCCTTCAACGCCATGGCGGTGCGCCGCCAGCTTGAGAAGGACCCCGACCTTGCGATCCACGTCTACCGGGCGGTGGCCATGCAGTCGGTGATGAGGCTCGACTCCACCCGCATCCGCCTCCTCGACCTCTACCCGGGGGCGGGGGCGTGACGACCGCGGCGCCGGCCGCCGCCCCGGCGCCGCCGATGGCGCCCAAGCCGTTCCGGGTCGTCTCCAAGCAGTCGGAGACTCCCGACACCATCTCCATGGTGCTCACCAGCGTCGACGGCGAGGAGGTCGACTTCGAGCCGGGTCAGTTCATGATGATCTATGTGCTCGGGGTCGGCGAGGTCCCGATCTCGATCTCGGGCAACCCCCGGGTGGGCGGCGACCTTGAGCACACGATCAGGGCGGTGGGCGCGGTCACCAACGCCATCTGCGCCCTCGACCCGGGTGATGTCGTCGGGGCCCGCGGCCCCTTCGGGACTTCTTGGCCGGTGTCGGCGGCGGAGGGCGGCGACCTGCTCATCGTCGCCGGGGGCATCGGCCTGGCCCCCCTGCGGCCCGCGGTGATGGAGGCGATGCACAGGAGGGACGAGATCAACTCGTTGTCCCTCATCTACGGCGCCCGGACGCCGATCGACCTCCTCTACAAAGACGACCTCCTCGGATGGGAGTCGTCGAAGGCGCTCAACGTCCAGGTCACGGTCGACCGCGCCTCCAGCGAGTGGTGGGGTGACGTCGGCTTGGTCACCAACCTCCTGCCGCGGGTCCCGTTCAACCCCGCCTACACCACCGCCTTCATCTGCGGCCCCGAGGTCATGATGAGAGTCGTCGCCCGGGAGCTGGTCCGTCGCGGGGTCGCCGCCGACAGCATCCACATCAGCATGGAGAGGAACATGAAGTGCGGCGTCGGGCTGTGCGGCCATTGCCAGTACGGGTCGAGTTTCCTGTGCGCGCAGGGGCCGGTGGGATCGTACGCCGGGTTCGCCGATCGGCTGACGGTGGACGAGATATGAAGCCGAGGCTCGCCGTCTGGAAGTTCGCGTCGTGCGACGGGTGCCAGCTCAGCCTCCTCGACTGCGAGGACGAGCTTCTGGCGATCGCCGAGGCCGTCGAGATCGCCTACTTCCCCGAGGCGATCCGAGCCGAGCCGGCGGGGCCCTACGACGTCTCGCTGGTCGAGGGATCGATCACCACCGAGCACGACGCCCAGCGGATCAGGGAGATCCGCGACCAGTCGGAGGCGCTGATAACCCTCGGCGCGTGCGCCACCGCGGGCGGGGTGCAGGCGTTGCGCAACTGGGCGGACACCGCTGAGCTGACCTCGATCGTCTACGCCCACCCGGACTACATCGACACCTTGGACACCTCCACACCCATCGCCGACCACGTCGAGGTCGACTTCGAGCTGAGGGGATGCCCGATCTCGAAGAGCCAGTTGATCGAGCTGGTCGACGCGCTGCTGCACGGCCGGAAGCCGAACACACCCGGGCACAGCGTCTGCTTCGAGTGCAAGCGGCGCGGCGCGGCGTGTGTCATGGTCAGGGACGGCGCCCCCTGCCTCGGCCCGGTCACCCAGGCCGGGTGCGGCGCCTTGTGCCCGGCCTACAACCGGGGCTGCTACGGTTGCTTCGGCCCGAGCGAGCAGCCCAATGTCGCCGCGCTCGCGCAGTGGTGGCGGGGGATCGGGGTCTCCGACGACGACATCGTGAGGGCACTGCGCACCTTCAACGCCTACGCCCCCGAGTTCAGAGAGGTCAGCGACTCTTATGCACAGTGAGCGGGAGATAGACGTCGAGTACCTGGCCCGGGTCGAGGGCGAGGGGGCGATGTACCTGAAGCTCGAGGACGACAAGGTGGTCGACCTGAAGCTCAAGATCTTCGAGCCGCCCCGATTCTTCGAGGCGTTGCTCGAAGGCAGGCGTTTCTCCGAAGCGCCCGACATCACCGCGCGCATCTGCGGCATCTGCCCGGTGGCGTATCAGACGAGCGCGATCAACGCGATGGAGGACGCCGCGGGCGCCGAGACGCCCGACGAGCTGCAGGCGCTCCGCAGGCTGCTCTATGTGGGCGAGTGGATCGAGAGCCACGGGCTTCACATGTACTTCCTGCACGCCCCCGACTTCCTGGGGTATGAGAGCGGGATCACCATGGCGAAGGACCACCCCGACAGGGTGAGCCTCGGCTTGCGCCTGAAGAAGCTGGGCAACGACCTGATGACGGTCATCGGCGGCAGGGAGATCCATCCGATCAACGTGAAGGTCGGCGGCTTCCACCGGGCGCCCGACAAGTCGGAGCTGAGCGCCAAGGTCGAGGACCTGGAGTGGGGCCTGGAAGCGGCGATCGACACGACCCGTTGGGTGTCGGGTTTCTCGTTCCCCGAGTTTGAGCGCGACTACGAGCTGGTGGCCCTGCACCACCCCGACGAGTACGCCGTCCATCAGGGGCGGATCGTGTCCAACCGCGGAGTCGACATCGAGGCGGCGGAGTGGGGGAGCGTGTTCGAGGAGGATCATGTCGAGTGGTCGAACGCCCTGCACGCCAGGGTCAAGCGGCGCGGCTCCTACCACGTCGGGCCTATGGCGCGATACAGCCTCAACTACGAGCAGCTCACGCCGAAGGCCAGGGAGGAGGCGGAGCGCGCCGGCCTCGGGCCGACCTGCGCCAACCCTTTCAAGAGCATCATCGTGCGCGGCGTGGAGCTGGTCTTCGCCTTCGAGGAGGCGCTTCGACTGATCGACGAGTATGAGCCGCCGGCGGCGCCGTCGATCGACGTGGCCCCGGCTTCGGCGACCGGCCACGGCGCCTCGGAGGCGCCTCGCGGCTTGCTGTACCACACCTACTCGCTCGACGCCGATGGGCTGATCACCAAAGCGCAGATAGTGCCGCCGACGTCGCAGAACCAACTGAGCATTGAGGAGGACCTCACGCTCTTCGCCCCCGGCAGCGCCCACCTCCCCGACGAGGAGCTTAAGTGGCGGCTGGAGCAGGCGATCCGCAACTACGACCCGTGCATCTCGTGCGCCACGCACTTCCTCGACCTCGAGGTCGACCGGGGCTGACGTGGGGCGCCTGGTGATCGGCGTCGGCAACCCCGACCGGGGCGACGACGGCGCGGGCGCAATGGTCGCTCGTGCGCTGGAGGGCGATCGCTCGAGGGAGCTTCGCGACTGCACGGACCTCATCGACGCTTGGGAGGGCGAGGATGATGTTGTCGTGGTCGACGCCGTTCGCTCCGGCGGCGCCCCGGGGACCGTGCTGCGCTTCGATGCGCTGAGCGACGTGCTGCCCGCCAGGGCCAACTCTTCGAGCCACTCCTTCGGCGTCGCCGAGACGGTGGAGCTGGCCAGGGCGCTGGGCCGGCTTCCCGGAAGGCTGACGGTCTACGGGATCGAGGCGTCCGACTTCGAGCGCGGCGGGACCATGACCGCCCCCGTCGCGGAGGCCGTCGCCCGCGTCGTCCGAGTGTTGGAGGCGGGCTGATGTGTGTTGCGGCGCCGGGGCGGGTGGTCTCCGTCGACGAGGGCCGCGTTCCGATGCGGCCGGGCCTGGTCGAGCTCGCCGACGGCGCCGTCCGGGAGATCGACCTGGCGATGGTCCCCGAGGCGCAGGTGGGCGACTATGTGATCACCCACTCGGGCTTCGCCGTCAGGAGGGTGGGCGAGGAGGCGGCGATGGCCGCATACCGCCTGCTCGGCGGCCGCTCGTCTCCCTGAAGCCGCCGTCGTCGCCTCCGTGGAGTTGGGCGGGGTTTGGCGCATGTGCGCCAGATGTGCGGCGCACCTACGACACGATCCTGTCGCACCTCCCCACCAACTTGTCGCAGACGCGCACGGCCTCCCTGTTGTCTAATGGAGCTGATCGTCTACAACAGAAAGGAGACAGAGACGATGAAACGGAAATTCCTGGCGGTGGTGTTGGCGGCTGTGGTCGCCGGCAGCCTGACGACGCCGGCACAGGCTTGGTGGGTGAAGGCCCGTTGGGCCGGTGACGGGTGTCTGATCTCCCTCCAGCGAAGCGGCGCAGGGACCGTCCACCGGCGGTACGCCTCGACGTGCCACGGCGCCGACAACTACTGGGCTGGTCGGGTGAGAGACAACCTGGCCGTTCGCGACGGCCGCTACGCCAAGGCTTACCTCGATGGGATCCTCATGGCCTACACCGGGTCGGTGTGGGGGAAGAGCTTCTTGTTCCTCGATCCCCAACGCAACTCAAACGCCTGGACCTGCGTCACCGATGGCCACCGCGATTGGTCCTGTACAACCAACCGCAGCTTCTGACAGCGCCGTAGATCCGGGCCTTGCCCCCCGGCAAGGCCCGGATCACGGGTCTGAGGCTTTGACAGCATTTCCGGGACCGGACGCAGCGGGGAGTGGAGTCGCCGGACCCGCTGCACCCCACGCTTCTCCGCCCGAGCCGCCACTCGGCCGAACGGTCCAAGGATCGATCCGCCCGCCATGCCCGACGCGGCCTCGTTGCCGAGTCGCCGGAACCGTGTGGTCGCGGCCTCGATGGACGGCTCCGGGAACTGCACGAGCCGCATCGGCGTTCTACACTGAGCAAGCAGATTGGAGACTACGATGAGCAGCGTCACATCACACCGGCCCTGGCCCACTGCGTACGAGCGCGAGTCTCCGGTCGGCCGCGGTTCGCTCCAGGGCGAAGCACTCACAGCCGCCGACCCGATCGTCCGTACCGACTACGACTGCGACCGAGACCCCCCTTGCGCCGATGACCCATCGTGCGCCGCCCGAACAGGTGTCCGGGCAACGACACCCCACCAACAGTCGATCACCTCACCCGAAAGGACCTGAGGCCATGTACTCCCACCCGTTGACATCAGCCGACGGTCTCGCGACGCGTCGACTCCTGCCGCTGATCGCCGTCGGTCTGGTCGTGGTCGCGTGCGCCTCTGCCGACTCCGACGTCGACAGCACCGACCTCACGAACTACACGTCAACACACAGTGCGACCGAACCGGCCGGGGATTCGACTCAGCCTGAGCCAGGCTCAACACAACCCGCCGACGACGAGACCATCACGTCCACGGTGCCGCCAGCCACCGAAGATGCTGTGGACCAGTCCAATCCTATTGCCGAAGTCCTCGGGTATGAACCCAGTTCTCAAGGACATGCTGAGTTCGTCGCCTCAACAGACCGCGAGAAAGAACGACTCATCAGTGAGTGCATGCAGGAGCACGGGTTTGAGTACCAACCGTTCTCTATACAGGCCGACACATGGAGTCCTCTTGGCGATCACGCCGTTGACTTACCTCCGAATGAGTACAAGACCCGCTACGGCTACGGCCTGGCCACCGGACTGGAGACAGCACTGCTCGCCGACGATGGAGACTCGCCCATGTCGCCTGGCCCGCCCGACCCCAACCTCGAATACTATGAGTCGTTGACCGAAGCTGGCCAGCAAGCTTACCTTCAAGCACTGGAGGGCGAAGCCGGCAATGGCGGGTGTTTCGAGGAGGCGACACGCCTGGCGGATCGCACTGCGATCTTTGTCGACCGATTCGGCGACGAACTCGCCAGTATGTATCAGCAGGCTGAAGCCGACACCCGCGTCATTGAAGCCGACGAGCGCTGGCGTCAGTGTATGGCTGACGCAGGTTACAACTTCGAACACGAGAACGATGCCTTCGACTATGTGTTGGAGAAGCTCGCTCCGGTGAACTCAGCCATCGTCGGCGAGGATGTCCCCGTTGGCGTGGTGACCATGCGCGAGGATGCTGAGTTGACTCCTGAACTGCGAGACAAGCTGCGGGCGGTGGTCGAGGAGGAGTTGGTGGTGGCCCGCACCGACCTCGAGTGTGACACGTCGGCCGAGAAATCGTTGACAAGGAGACTCGTGCAGATCGAGTTGGAGGAGGATTTCGTGAAGGCCAACCGGCAGACGCTCGACGAGTTGTTCCCGTCGTCTGATCCGTAGACATGACGCGACGATGGCTTGAGGATGAAGTGATGTGAACGTCACAACCGGTTACCGAAGCAGCGAAGTCCAACCGACCGTCCGTTTCGGGCGTTCGCACCAGGCCCCGACGACGGGAGGTACGTCGTGAAGCGCCTCCTGCCGTTGATCATCGCCGGTCTGGTTGCCGTCGCCTGCGCCCCTGATGAGGGCGCCGGCGCCGACGGCACCGACCTCACGAACTACACGTCAACCCCCAGGGCGACGGGACCGACGGCCGACTCGACTCAGCCTGAGCCGGACTCAACACAACCCGCTGACGACGAGATCATCGCGGCCCCAACCGCACCGGTCGCCGGCGAAGCGGTCGACCAATCCGATCCCATTGCAGAGATCTTGGGGTACGAGCCAGGTGACGACGGGTATGCGGAATTCCTCGCCTCGACAGGTCGCGAGACGGAGCAACTCGTTGCAGAGTGTATGCGCGAGCAAGGGTTCGAATATGAGCCGTTCTCCTTTCTGGGCGAGACCACGGCTCCTCCTTCCGATCACGCCCTTGAGTTGTCTCCAGATGAGTATCAGGCTCGTTACGGCTACGGTCTCGCCACCCAATTGGAGGACGCTCTCACCAGAAAGGTAGATTCGTCGGAGTCCCCGCCCCCTCCGCCCGAGTCCAACCTCGAATACTACGAGTCGTTGACCGAAGCAGGCCGGCAGGCATACGACCTGGCGCTGGAGGGCGAAGCCGGCAATGGCGGGTGTATCGAAGAGGCGACACGCCTGGCGGATCGCACTGCGATTCTCTTCAATCGGTTCGGTGGTGAACTCGCCGCGATGTCTCAGCAGATCGAAGCCGACCCGCGCGTCATCGAAGCCGACGATAGATGGCGTCAGTGTATGGCTGACGCAGGCTACGACTTCGAACATGAGGGCGATGCGTTCCACTATGTACTGAGCAAGCTTGCTCCAGTGAATTCCGCCATCGTCGGCGAGGAGTTGGCCGTCGGCGAACTCCTGATCCGCGACGATTCCGTTCTCACCCCGGAGCTGCGGGACAGGCTACGAGCGGTCGTCGAGCTGGAGCTGGCCGTGGCCCGCGCCGACCTTGAGTGCGACAAGTCGGCCGAGAATTCGTTGACCCGCAGAGTCGTGCAGATCGAGCTGGAAGAGGAGTTTGTCGACGCCAACCGACAGACCCTCGACGAGTTGCTCCCGTCCTCAGATTCGTAGATCATGAGACAACGACACAGCAGAGACCCCAGCGGATTGAGACACAGCTTGTGAGCCGCCGCAGCATAGCCGTGGTAAGCGCCCTGCTGGTGCTCCTGCCGGCGTTGGCCGCCGTCCTCGGATGGTTGGCGGGCGCCCGGTCGGGGAGCACCGCCGCCGACTCCGACCCGGCCCTGGCGCCTTCTATGCTCACCGTGGAGGTTGAGGAGACGCAACTGCGGTCCACCGTCGCGGGCCGCGGCGACGTTGTGTTGGAGGACTCCACCACCGTCGCCCTCGACGCCGACCTCGGGGATGAGGGGATGCTCGTCGACAGGCCCATCCTGACCAAGTCCCCGCCTCCGGTGAGGAAGGCCGTCGCCGAAGGCGGCGTCCTCGCCGAGGTGCTCGGCCGACCGATCTTCGCCTTCGAGGGCGATCTCCCGATGTACCGCAGGCTTCGCGCTGGTCTGACAGGCCCCGATGTCAGCCAACTTCAAGCAGGCCTGGACCGGCTCGGATTCGACGTCGGGCCGATCGACGGCGAGTACGGCCCGGCGACGGCCAAGGCCGTCCGGGACTTCTACGAGGCCGCCGGGTACGCCCCGGCTCAGCCGAGCGAGACGGACCGCACCGGGCTCGAAGCGGCGGAGGAGCGGGTGGCCGAACTCAGAAGGGCCGTGGCCGACGCCGAGCAACTCCTGCGTCAGGCCTCCCAGGGCGCCGCCTCGTCGGAGATCCTCGCCGCGCGCTCGGCGGTCACCGAGGCGGAGCGCGCCCTCAAAGCCGCCGAGCTCGCCCGCGACGGCGCTGTCGACGACGAGGACCTGACCGAAGACGAGCGCCGGCGCCTCAAAGCCGAGCGCGACGCGGCGGTCGCAGCCGCCAAGGATGCGCTGGAGGTAGCCAAGGCTCATCTGGCCGAGACGACCGCTCCACCGAAGACGGAGACCGAATCCGCCCAGCTGCAGCGGGCGAAGGCCGACCTGGGCCTGGCGCTCCGCGACTTGGAGACGGCTCGCTCTGCGGCGACCGTGACGGTGCCGCGAGGCGAGATAGTGTTCCTCCCGTCCCTGCCCCGGACGATCGCGGCCCACCCCGTTGCCCTCGGCGCCGTGGTGACCGATGAGTTGGTCAGTCTGGCCAGCCGCGACCTGTCGCTCGCCACCCGGTTCTCACAGGCGGACCTGACCCAGATCGAGGTGGGCGACGCCGCCACCGTCGAGCTCGGGGAGGGGCGCACGGCCGACGGCCGGATCGTTGAGATCCGCGAGTCCGACGACGACGAGAAGTTGGCGATGATCCAAACCGACTCCGAGTCCTTGGCGGAGCACCTGGGGGCCAACTTCAGGGTGGAGATCGTGCTCCAGTCGACCGACGCCGAGGTTCTCGCCGTCCCGGCCGCCGCTGTCGCCACCGGCGCCGACGGCGCCTCGAAGGTGACCGTGGTCGTCGACAACGAGATTGCCCGCGAAGTTGAGGTGGAGATCGGCCTCAGCGCCGGCGGGATGGTGCAGATCATCCCCTCCGGGCCGCTGGCGAAGGGCGAGAAGGTGTTGATCGGGTATCGTGGCTGAGAGCGCCGCCGCCGCCGGCCCGTCCCCCCGACAGGGCTCGCCCGTTGTCTGGATGAGCGACGTTGAGCGCACATTCGCCGGCCAGAACCCTGTGCGGGCGGTGCGAAACGCCACTCTGGCCGTCTGGCCCGGCGACTACATCTCGGTCATGGGGAAGTCGGGCTCGGGGAAGTCCACTTTGCTGCAGATCGTCGGCCTCCTCGACACTCAGACCTCGGGCCGGTTCCTGCTCGACGGGAACGACATGAGCACGCTGACCGCGCGCCAACGCAGCGCTATCCGGGCGACCAAGCTCGGCTTCGTGTTTCAGGCCTTCCACCTGTTGGCCAGCAGGACCGCCTTGGCGAACGTCGCCATGTCGCTCATGTACTCAGGCGTCCCGCGGAGCGAGCGCAGAGACAAGGCCGCCCTCGCTCTCAGCCAGGTGGACATGGAGCACCGAGCCGACGCCTACCCCAACACGTTGTCCGGCGGCGAGAGGCAACGCGTGGCCATCGCCCGCGCCCTCGCCGTCGCCCCTCGCCTGATCCTCGCCGACGAGCCCACCGGCAACCTGGACTCCGGCACGGCCGCCAAGATCCTCAGCCTGTTCCGCAAGATCAACGACGCTCGTCAGACGATCATCGTCGCGACCCACGACTCCGATGTCGCCAACGAGGCCAACCGTCGATTCCACATGCACGACGGAGTACTCGCCGAGACGACGGGCGAGCCCGCTGAGGCGGCCGGCCGATGACCCGGGTCGACCTCTTGGAAGAGGCGGCAACTGCGCTGTTCGACCGCCCTGTCCGGTCGGCTTTCACCGCGGCCGGGGTCGTTTTGGGCGTGGCGGCCCTGATCTCGGCGTACGGCCTCGCCGAGACGGCGGGAGATCAGATCATCCGGCGCTTCGACGACCTCGCCGCAAGAGAGGTGGTCGTCTCGCCGCAAGTCGCCGAGGACGGGACCGTCAAGACCCCTCTGCCCTGGGACGCCGAGGAGAAGGTGGCCTGGCTCAACGGGGTCAACGCCGCCGGCACGATGGCGAAGCGCGACACTGTCTCGGTGTCGTCGCGGCCCAACGGCCCGGCCGCCCAAGCCGACCTCATCGAGGCGTCCCCGGGATACTTCAGGGCGACGCTGTCCAAGCTGGGCAGCGGACGATGGTTCGACCACGGTCACCAAACGCGAGCCGAGCGGGTGGCCGTCGTCGGGCGCGGGTTGGCGGAACGCCTAGACTTGGCGACGGTCGATCGCCTACCGGCCGTCTTCGTGGGCGACGCTCCCCACTCGGTGGTCGGCGTCCTGTCCGAGTCCGAGCGGGCGCCGCACCTCCTGAGCGCCGTCGTCGTGCCCCAGCGGCCGGACGAGCGGAAGGCCGGGGCGGGCCCGGACTCGCTCCACATCGACACCGTTCCCGGGGCCGGCCGCCTGATCAGCGCCCAAGCCCCGCTCGCCTTGGCGGAGGGGCGCCGAGACGTCTTCGAGGTCCAACTGCCGCCCGACCCGGTTGAGGTGAGAGCCGGGGTGGCCGACGACGTTCAGTCGCTCCTGTTCGTTCTCGCAGTGATCACCCTCACCATCAGCGGCCTCGGCATCGCCAACATCACACTCATCAGCGTCGTCGAGCGAACCGGCGAGATAGGGCTGCGACGGGCCCTGGGCGCCGAGCGCCGGGCGATAGCGATGCAGTTCCTGCTGGAGTCGACCGCGATCGGGATGACCGGCGGGATCACCGGAGCGGCCGTCGGCGCATCGATCGTTTCGGCGACGGCCATGGCGCAGGGCTGGACTCCAATACTGAGCCCCACCGTGATATCGGGAGGCGTGCTCGCCGGCTCGATGATCGGGCTGGCCGCAGGCGCCTACCCCGCTTGGCGAGCTTCCAGCATCGAGCCCATCGCCGCGCTGAGAGTCGATCAGTAGCCGTGGTCGCGCCCAGCCCCTCCGAGACGCCGCGCTCTCCCATCGTCCCGTCCTCACCGCCCGAGGGACCGCCGCCGGTGGGCGCGCAGCGCACCGCAATCGCCCAAGACAGCGTCGCACCGACCCGGCGCTGTCATGTATGCAACTGCTGTCATGTATGCAACTGTTGTCAGCAATCGCAAGCACGGTCCGAAGGTGTACCAGCGGCGAAAGCAGCCGAGGAGGAGGAACGGGGCGATCATGCCCACACACGACACTGACGCCGTCGTGGTGCTACCGAAGTCGATGCTCGCCGTCGGGATGGCGTCCACCTTGTCGAAGGCGGGCCGGGAGCCGGGCGGGCCGACCCGTTGGACGCGGCGACGGACTTCGATCATCCCGGCGGCGAACCACCTGGCGACGCGGGGAACGGTCGAGGACACAGGTGGCGTGGCCCAGGTGTTGTTGGATAGCCGCCCGGTAGGGGATCGACCCGTCGGTGACGACGACCTTGACGCCTCTCCGCCAACTGCGGCTCTGCTTGAGCAGGAACCTGGGAGAGCGCCCCGCCGTGGCGGTGCTTGATGACATCCAACGTCTCGCCGGTGTCGCCGTTGACGATCACCGTGACGTACCGGTGCCCGCGTCTCAGGCTGGTCTCGTCGATGAGGAGGACCCGGCAGCGCCGCCGCCGCCGCTGCGCGGCTACCAAGTCGGCCCAGTCCCGGGTCAGGCGCATCAGGTAGCACCAGGGGAGGCCCCAGCGGCGGGACACCTCCCGGATCGACATGACCTGGGTGTCCTTGACGAGTTGACGGGCCAGCCGCGCAGTTCACATGGGTGCGGCGGCCCATCAGGATCTCGGGGTGGTCCTCCAAGAACCGCTCACCGCACTCGCCGCAGGAGAACCGGCGGCGGACCCACAACAGAGTCGTGGAGCGACCCGCCATCCTCAGGTCATGCACTTCCACCCGCCGCCGGTCGGGCGCCCTCTCGCCGTGGGGAGCCCGCAGGTGGGGGCAACGGACCACGGTCCGGGCGTCGCCGACCTCGACGACCAGGCGCTCGATCAAGTCCTCGATGACGTCGAGGACCCTCATCCGACGCAAGTGGAGTCGGATCTGCATAACATCAGGGCTCATCAGAGCCTCTCTTTCTCTCGGTTGCTCTTGCATCACCGAGTATCGAGGGGCTCTGACCATCAGAGCGGCATTTCCGCCGCCCGATCCCACGTCACCGCGCAGTCTCAACTATTTGCGTGAGCAGAACACGCAGCTAGCTGCGATCTACGCCGATGAGCTGAATCTTGGAGACGAAGAAGGCAGATGGGCCGCCAAGGATGTCATCTCGCTCGACACATGTCAAAGCATCAGCTTGATCCGCGCCCACGGCCAACAGTTCCCGGCTTTAGCGTTGAGCTGGAAGTACCCGCACCTGTACACCCAGGCCGAGCTGCAGGGACGGTCACCGGTCGCCGAGCAGCAGGCACACGACGAAGACGACGAGGAGTCCGGCCGCCAGCAAGGCAACAACGGTTAACGTCACCCGGACACGAGCCCGATGTGTCCCGTCGATGGGACTCGATCTCCCTATGTCGGCGTCGGTCAACTCAGCGCCCTCCCCGCCTGCCGCCTCTACTTCCTTTCTCAGCTTGGCTTCCTTTCTCAGCTTGGCTTCCTTTCTCAGCTTGGCTTCCTTTCTCAGCTTGGCTTCCTTTCTCAGCTTGGCTTCCTTTCTCAGCTTGGCTTCCTTTCTCAGCTTGGCTTTCGAATCCCGCGCGGCGGTGCCGCAGCGCGGGCAGTCCCTCATCGCTTGACTGCCGGGACGGTGACCCCACTTAGGGGCGGTGCATCTGTTGCTCATGGGTCCTATTATACCGGACACCGCGGCTCGACGGTGAGCCTCATGGGTCGATGTCCCCCGAAGCAGAAGACGACCCACGGTTTTCTGCGGACTCGACGACACGACTCTTGTCGCTCGGCTCGCTTTTTGTCGCGCTGTAGATGCTTGCATGGTTGTTGAGGCGTCGGCGGCGGGGCTCCGGGTCGACGCCTCCGCGTCGCAGCGCTCGTCTCGGCTCTCTCAGCCGCCTGACGGGAGTCGTTGACGGCCGAGTCTCCTAGCAGGGTAGCTCAACTTGGTAGAGCGCTGGTCTCTAAAACAGGGAGTTGGGGATTCGAACCCACCCGCCCCTGCCAAGCGGTCGGCCCTGCGCGGGGTGAAGACCGCGGTGTGTCGGCGGGCACCGGACGCGACGTGCGCCGGGGGTGGTATGCTGTTCCGGGACGTAGTACCGATGGTTGTGTGGGTAATCAAGTGCGCCGTAGGTGGATGCGGCCGGCCTAACGGCCCATTGACCGGCTCGCGGAGATGCGAGCGCCCTCAGGCCTTGCCGGGTGGCCGGCGCCCCCGCTTGAAGCTCTCGCCTCCGGGCTCACGGCGACCGTCTTGCGGCGGGCCGCCAGCGACAAGACGCGACGGCGGCGGCCGCTCAACGCATCGCGCTTGGGGCGGTGCCGCACGGTTTGGCCGCCGAGTTGACGACCTTGCTGAGGGCCGGCCCATCCACTCATGACCCTCTTCGCGCCTCAAGACTCGACGGTCGTCAAGGGTCAAACCGGGTTCCTTCTTCGGGCGACTCGTCCCACTGCGCGGCGGTGTCTGCCCAATCAGTTCGATCTCTTCGCGTTCGAACGCATCGCCCCGTCCGCCCGGCGGCTTGTCCCGTCGGGCTCGCCGCGTCGCACGCGGACACCCGGCCGCCGTCCCTCAATCGAAGTTGCCACGCGCGTTGCCACGACCGGGTGAACAGTCAACGACTACAAGATGTGGATGCTAGCTACCGAATCCAGAGCATTGGCAAACCGGTACAGGGGCGGGTAGAGTCGGGGCGGCATGAGCCGGAAACAGAGAGCTGAGCAGGCGCTCACCGCAGTCGAAGCCGACCTCCGCGAGATCTCGAGGTGGCTGCACGACAACCCGGAGATCGCCTGGCAGGAGCGCCGGTCGTCGGCGAAGCTCGCCGGCTACCTCGGAGAGCGGGGGTTCGACGTCACCTACCCGGCCTACGGCTTGGAGACGGCGTTCGAGGCCACCGTCGGGGACGGCGGGCCGAGAGTCGTCATCTGCTGCGAGTACGACGCCCTGCCGAAGGTGGGCCAAGCCTGCGGGCACAACATCATCGCAGCAGCCGCCGTCGGCGCCGCCGTCGCCGTGGCCGAGATGGCCGACGAGCTCGGCGCCCGGGTCACGGTGCTCGGCACACCCGCGGAAGAGGGCGGCGGGGGCAAGGCGGCGCTGATCGAGGCGGGCGCCTTCGAGGACTGCAACGCCTCGATGATGATCCACCCGGCCCCCGACGACATGCTCGACCCGTCCTTCCAGGCCCGGGAGAGCTTCACCGTCGAGTACTTCGGGCGGGACTCCCACGCCGCCTTCGCCCCGCAGCTCGGCGTCAACGCCCTCGACGGGTTCGTCCAGGCCTATGTGAGCGTCTCCACCCTGCGCCAGCATCTGCTCCCCGACGACAGGGTGCACTGCATCATCGATCACGGAGGCGACGCCTCCAACATCATCCCGTCCTACACCAAGTCGACGTGGGGCGTGCGCTCGATGACCCTCGAGCGCCTCAAGGAGCTGGTCCCCAAGGTGAAGGCCTGCTTCGAGGCCGCCGCCGCCGCCACCGGGTGCCGGGTCGAGATCTCCCCCTTCGACCACCCCTACTTCAACATGATCAACAACCCGGTCATGACCTCCCTCTTCGCCGCCAACTCCGAGGCGATGGGCCGCCCGATGCCCACCGAGGCCGAGACGGGCGCCGAAGGCGGGTCGTCCGACATGGGCAACGTCAGCCAGGTGACGCCGTCGATCCACCCGATGATCGGCATCGACTCCGGCGGCGCCGTCAACCACCAGAAGGAGTTCGCCGCGGCGACCCTCACCCCCTCGGGCGAGCGGGCCATCGCAGACGGCGCCCTGGCCATGGCCCACACCATCATCGACATGGCGGAGCGGGGAGTGTGGGACGACCTGCAGGAGGCGTTCGCCCGCGGCCGGGCCGAGGCCCGACGGGGTTAACCTGCCGACAAGACGAGAGCGAAGCGCTTGGCAGGCAGCAACGTCGTATTAGACGTCGACAACCTCACCACGAGGTTCGACACCCAGGACGGGATGGTTCACGCCGTCAACAACGTCAGCTTCCAGTTGCGCCAAGGCGAGTTCCTCGGGGTGGTCGGCGAGAGCGGCTCGGGCAAGAGCGTGACCATGTTGTCCCTCCTGCGCCTCATCCCGATGCCTCCGGGGATCATCCCCTCCGGGCAGGCGATGTTCGACAACGAGGACCTGCTTCTCATGGAGATCGACGCGCTGCGCCAAGTCCGCGGGGGCCGGATCGGGTTCATCTTCCAAGACCCGATGACCTCGCTCAACCCGGTCCTCACCGTCGGCCTGCAGATCAAGGAGACGCTGAGGCTTCACCAGGGAATGGACGACAAGCAGGCCGAGGCCCGCGCCCTGGAGCTGATCGAGCTGGTGGGGATCCCCGCCGCTGAGACGCGGCTCAAAAACCACCCGCACGAGTTGTCGGGCGGAATGCGCCAGAGGGTGATGATCGCCGCGGCCCTCGCCTGCAACCCCGAGATCCTCATCGCCGACGAGCCGACGACCGCCCTCGACGTGACCATCCAGGCCCAGATCATCGAGATCATCCACGACCTGCGAGAGAAACTCGACAGCGCCGTCGTCTGGATCACCCACGACCTGGCGGTGATCGCCGGCCTCGCCGACCGGGTCTTGGTCATGTACGGCGGCGAGATAGTCGAGGAGGCGCTGGTCTCAGAGCTCTACGCCAGGCCGCGCCATCCCTACACACAGGGGCTGCTCGGATCGCTCCCCCGTCTCGACGAGCGCGCCAAGCTGGTCAACATCGGGGGCCAGCCCCCCAGCCTGTACCAACCGCCGGACCGTTGCTCCTTCGCCCCGCGTTGCCCCTACGCCCACGACAAGTGCGACACCGACAACCCCGCATTGACTCCGATATCGGAGACACACTCGGTCGCCTGCTGGTGGGACACCGAGAGAGACAGGCCGCGATATGGGAGCTGAGGCTCCAGGCGCTCCCAGAGCCGCCGGTCCCCCTGAAGCCGCTCGCGCTCCCGAGGCCGCCGCCGAGGCCTTGACCGCGGCACGCCCCGTCGCCGAGGGCGACGTCTTGGTGAGCGTCAACGGCCTGAAGAAACACTTCCCGATAATGAAGGGGGTCTTCCGCCGCCAGGTCGGCGCCGTGAAAGCCGTCGACGGGGTCTCGTTCGACATCCGCTCCGGGGAGACCCTGGGCCTCGTCGGGGAGAGCGGCTCGGGGAAGTCGACCGCCGGGCGGGTCATCCTGAAGCTCGACGAGGCCACCGAGGGGTCGGTCGTCTTCGAGGGCAAGGAACTCACCGGGATGAGCGAGCGGGAGGTGCGCCCCCACCGGCCCCGGATGCAGATGATCTTCCAGAACCCGCACGCCTCGCTGAACCCGAAGATGAACGTCGGGTCGATCGTCGCCGAGCCCCTGGTGGAGCACAAGGCGGCGCGAGGCGAGGAGCGCCGAGAGCGGGTCGACGAGTTGCTCCGGCTCGTGGGCCTTGAGCCGAAACACGCCAACCGCTACCCGCACGAGTTCTCCGGCGGGCAACGACAACGCATCGGGATCGCCCGGGCCATCGCGCTGAACCCGGACTTCATCGTGTGCGACGAGCCGATCGCAGCGCTCGACGTCTCCATCCAAGCGCAGGTGGTCAACCTCCTCGAAGACCTGCAGGAGGCGCTCGGCCTCACCTACCTCTTCATCTCACACGACCTCAGCATGATCCGGCACATCGCCGACCGGGTGGCCGTGATGTACCTGGGCAAGATCATGGAGCTTGCCGAGGTCGACGAGTTGTACGACGCGCCGCGACACCCCTACACCCAGGCGTTGCTCTCGGCCGTGCCGGTGCCCGACCCCGAGGTCGAGGCGACCAGGAGACGGGTCATCCTCGAAGGCGACGTCCCCAGCCCGGCCGACCCCCCGCCCGGGTGCCCCTTCAAC
>Ga0209788_1000014_pt1 | contig 61728 bp, 56 predicted proteins | sample WorMetLIZISLAND1_2_FD_187415 | JGI IMG/M metagenome (GOLD analysis project Ga0209788, IMG submission 187415) | Marine gutless worms symbiont microbial communities from Max Planck institute for Marine Microbiology, Germany - Olavius clavatus LIZARD... ...
GCCCCCGATCAGCCTCCCCCACGCTTCATCGCGTAGACCCCCCAATCCCGAGTCAGGTGCATCCGAGAACCCCAGGGGAGACGCCGGCGGCGGGACGCCTCCCGGATGATCGACATGACCGCAGGCTTGACGAGTTGACGGGCCGGACTCGGAACCCACATGAGCGCAGCGGCCCATCGCCGATCTAGTGGTGCGTCGCTCAAATCCTTAACCGGTCTCTCCGTTCGCTATGTGTGCGACACACCACTAGGGCTGGACCCACCCGAGAGCCGCAAACCGCACTCGCCGCAGGAGAACCGGCGGCGGACCCACCACGGCAAACGGGACGTAGTGACCGTCAATCATCCACCTCGAATCGCTGACGAGCGTCGCCTACGGCCGAGGTTGTGCTGCGACACATGCTCGTGCCCAAAACGCCGCAATGCCTCCGATTCCGCCAACAGCCCAGCCCTTACCTGCTCAACCACGCGGGTAAGCACAGCCGTTGACCGCGAACCCGACTCATGATGGACAGTCATCTGCGCCAAGGCACCCTCGCCGACTCGCTGGACTATCCCATCGAACTGAGGCGATTCCCACGTTGTGTCCGCTGTGTGGAGCACAACCGGCGCATACACCCATTCGTCTTGACCTGCATCTGGACCGCCGACTGCAATGCGTGAGTCGACCGCAAACACCGCTTGGGCCGTCTTCATGACTGGACTCGACTCGCTGAACTCAAAAGAGATGACCGCCGATATGCCGGTCGAGAGAGCCGACATCGCCAAATTCTTGAGGTCAGAATACTCTCTGTTGTCAGCCAGCATGCGTATCCACAACTCCGGCACAATCGGTTGGATCCCTCCCAAACTCGGAAGACCTCCGTCGGGAATCCGAGAAGCAAGGATCTCTCGCGTACGACGCCTAGAGTCATCCATCGCTCTTGAGTCGTATCCCCCCCAACCAACATGCCAGGGCATCGCGGTGCGTACCGGAACCACCATCACACCTCGTTGATACAGGCGATACCCAAGATCGTTGTCTTCGCCGCCCCATGCGCGGAATCTCTCGTCGAACCCTCCCACAACCCAAAACGCCTCTACGCCAATTGACAAGTTGCCGCCGCTGGTCACGCGCCAGATTCTGGAGGAGTCCTTTCGGCCATCCTCGTGGTCCGCCCAGTAATCGACAATGAACCCCGGCTCACGGATCTCATCGCCGCTGAACAGGTCGCGAATCCGGTCGGCGCCTTCTACATCCGACCAAGTGATGCTCCGACGCTCCACATGGCGACGCAAGCCGCATCCAAGAGCCCAGAAGCAGTTGTGGTGAAGACGCATATGCTCGAGGAGCCACTCGCGCTCCGGGACCATGTCGGAATCTAAGAAAACCAAGACCTCTCCTGTCGCCTTGTGCGCGCCGAGATTGCGGGCCGCGCCTAGTCGGAAGCCCTCATCTCTCTGCCTCTCGATCACAACCGACGGATGGTCGGGCAGTCGGGGATCGACCGGAGGATTAGATCCGTCGTCAGCCACGATGATCTCGACCAGCTCGTGGGGGTAGGTCTGCTTCGCCACACCGGCTAACGTCGCCTCGAGCATCTCCTCGTTGCCGAATGCGGGTATGACGACGGAGGCTCGAAGTCTCGGCGTGAACGCACTCTTGAGCCACTTGGAAGGCCAATCGTTACTGGACCATTTCGCGGAGCTTCGGGGCCGCTTCACGGAGCTTCAAGCATTGCTTCGGCGGGAATGCCCTGCCAGGACCTCACTGCTTTCGAACGGTACGACCGCTCATCAAGGGTCCAGGTGTGGCCGTGACCGTGGCGTACAAGTGCGAAGCCGAATCCGTGCGTCCTGTAGCAGCTCACTCCTTCCGCCAGTGCGGCCTGCTTCAGATAGTGGTCGACAGCCCGGGGTAATGGTGGAAATCCTCCGAGTCTGTCCCAGGCCCGCCGATCAATGAGGAGGGTCCCTCCCGCGAGGACGTGGGACTCGGTCTCGGCGCTGTAAGGGTTTCGGAGCACAGTCGTGTCATCCTGCTCGAAGTAGGTGAACTCGGGGGCCTTTCCGACAATGGGAGAACCCGAGTGGCGCTGAGCGGCGATGAGGTCACGAAGATGAAGAGGCCCGTAGAGATCATCGTCGTCCCATTTGGCCAGAACAGATCCGCTGGATCGTGACCCCAGGAGGTTGAGCACCACGCCCAGAGGCACCTCCCTGGGAGGGTTGATCACCTGACCGGGCAATCCCGTCTCACGGAGCAGCCCCTCGGCTTCGTCAACCTGCTCACGCGTGCCTCCGTGCAGAGCAACGAGGACCTCCGCACGGACCCGCTCCTGCCGCGCAATGGCCCGCAACGCCCGGGGAAGGAAGGCCGGCCTGACGGTGGCGAGGAGTAGCGACGTCGCAGGCAAGGGCAAGGCGGCGACCATGCCCGTCAGCCGGTCATCATCAAACACCCAGATCAGCTCAGCGATGTGGTCCATCCAGGCAACCGTCTTCTGATGGGCCGCCAAAGCAAGCCAGGCAAGGTCGTCCCCGGGATCAGGCCCTGGGTCCTGCACCAACGCCGGAAGGTCCGATCCGTAGAACCAGGCGCGCCGGAGAGCCCTACGCGTCACCACGGGACACCCTGAAGCCGCCAACGACAACACGGCGGCGGCGGCCTCCACCGAGTCCCTCATGTAGTCCGGATCCACAACCGCGCCCCGGAACGGCCCATGATCCCGAGTGTATTTCGAGAGCGAAGTAGCGCCGGCGACTCCCCTCCTCGGCGGACCCAAATTGACGAGGGTGGTCGCCCCCATTGAGGCGAGCGAGGCGGCCGCCGGCACCGCGTCATCGCGTTGCCCGAGCGACATCACCCCGAGCAACCCCTCGGGCGGATAGGCTCGCATCGGGACAGCCGCGTCTCGCGTCTCCAAAGTCGGCGAAACCTTGACGTCGCAGTCGATCCTCCCGACCCCGTCACCCACACGGAGACGGAGACGGTCACCCGCGATAACCGGACGCGCCGCGAGCGGCGGAGGTCCTTCGTCAGCTGCGGACGCGGGCTGACGCGCATACCCCAAGCCAGCGAAGAGCCGCGACCCCACGGGGTCGGCGATCGAGACGAGCGACTCCGAGCTACCGGCCCGAACGGTTGATCTCATCCTGAACAGCCTCGATGAACCCGACGAGTCGGCTGTCCACCACCCGGACCACCTCCCCAAGATCATCAGACGAGATGGTGGACTGCACGGGCGAGGGCGACGACGACCTTGAAGCCCTGACGAGTCTCGTCAACACTCGGCTCTGCCATCGAAGAACGGCGGCCACCCCGAGTCCGAACACCGTCAGGCCGAAGCCGCCCACCGCCGACGCCCCGAAGACGAGACCGACGTCGTCAAGAACCCAACCGAAAACGACCATGACCGTGGCCGTGGCAAAACAAGCCAAGCCGACCGCAACAACGATCTTGGACACTCTGAGCATCATCAACCCCACTCCCCGGCGACCCCGGCCGCCACAACATCCAAGCCGGGCCACTGGCGAACCGCCGTTTCCAGGAAGTAGCCGTAGCCGGGATCCCAAGTGTGACCCGAGGGCCTCCTGTGGCCGAGATACCCGAAGCCGTGATCGCGGTAGACCTTGCCGCCGGCCGATTGGACGCGCTCGATCACGTCCCTGTCTACGCCAAGACTCAAAGGGGCGAACCCGCCCATCTCGTCAACAAGACGACGGCCGAGAGTCAGGCTGGGTCCCCCAATCAGGCTGGAGTAACGGTATCGACCGCTCGGGAACCGCTGGATCGTCGTATCCGGCCCCTCCAGGTAGTTGAACTCCGCGCCCTTGCCCACCAGGTCCGCGCGCGACACCCTGCTTGCGATGACAAGGTCCCACAAGTGATTCGGCCCGTAGTGATCGTCGTCGTCCCAGATGGTGACCAGATCGCCGGCGGCGGCCTCGATCCCCCGGTTGTATACCATCCCAAGAGCCTCGCGTCGCTCGACATGTCGCACCTGAAGCGGCACCGAGACCATCTCTCGCCAGCCTCGCTCCCTGCTCTCGTCCCGAGGCCAGCCGTGCAGCGACACCACCACCTCGTAGTTGGGATAGGTCTGATCCTGCATGTATCGGAGCGCGTTCGGCACCATGTGGGGGCGCATGGTAGCGAGTATAACGGACACCGTCGGACGCGGCGCTGCCAGCGACGCCGGCGACGGAATCGTCGTCCCCTCCCCGTAGCTGTCGATGGCGTGTGCCCTGTATTGCTGCACGGCCAGTCGATCCCGCCCGACGACCTCGATGAACCTGTCCTCGACGGCCCTGGACAAGGCGGCGACGGCGGCCGGGCCCAGGTAGCCGCTCATCGACTCAGGATTGTCCGCCAGCACAGGAACACCTCCGGTCATCGAGTCCGCGGCGACGCAGGCTCGGTCGAGCTCGGATCTGAAGGCGGCCTGAGGCAGGTACAGACCGCTCGAGCCCAAGATGCTCGAGAGGGCGCGTCGACGAGCCGAGCGCACGACCTCCGCCTGATCCGAAGAGCGGCCGCAGCCGCGCAACGTCACAGGGCGGACATCCACATCGAGGCTCAGAGTCCCCGCCAAACGCGTGAGCGCCTCCGTGCCGGAGTCCCCGACAACCACCACGTCGGCGGGCGGATCACAATCAATAGCGGCCCTTTCGTTGCTGCTCGTCTGAAGCGAGCGCACGCGAGGACGACGAGGAAGGCCGACTCGAACCTGAACTGCGTCCGTGCCGGGAGAAGCGAGACTCCCCACCCAGCGGGCCGGCGCAGTCCCGTCTTCGACCAGGGTGCGATGACGAACGCCGACGTCTGAGGCTACCGCCTCAGCAGTCCCCGCCACGCCGCATAACACCCGGACAGCGATCGGCCCGACAAGAGCCCCGGTCACGCGAGCATCCGCCGGGCGGAAGGCCGGCCCTCTCAACACCGACGCGCCCTCGACCTCGCACGGCTCGAAGCCGGCCGACAGAAGCGATGCGGTCGCAGTCGAACTCACCTCGCCCGCCGGGACGACCGGACGCATCTCAGCCGCGATGACCTCGCTGACGGCTGCCCGCAGACCCCGCTCCCCCGGCGCCACAACAACGAATGCGCCACTGGGATCCTGATCCGGATCCCAGACGGCGGCCTCCTCCCCTGTGAGCTCCCTCCAAACCAAGGCGGCTCTATGATCAAGTGCGAGACATCTGTCGTCAGCTGCTCGGGTCGACACAAGACCACTGTAGCGGAAGCCCCAAGGAATGAAAACCACAACCCCGCCGCTCTGGATCATCTCTGTTGTCGGGGCGCTGTTGACTCTCGGCTCAGCCGCCCTCCTCAGTGCTCCCCTTCCCGGCTCGGCGAGTTTGGCCGCGGCCCTCGGCGCCATGACGTATGTGGCTGGGACCGCGATCAGGAGGGCGGAAGCGGGCATCCGCTCAATCGAAATGAGGCACAGCCGGACCAACATCGAGTTGGGAAGGAGTCGGAAGCAGCTCGAGTGGACGCGAGATCGCCTCGAGACGCTCACGACCCGGATCGCCGAGCTCGAGGCGCTCACGACCCGGATCGCCGAGCTCGAGCGCGCACATCACCTGTTGCGTGAGACGGCCGAGCGCCACAACGCGAAGCTGGCGGAGCTGGCTCAGAGAGCGACGGCTACTCATGGGGTCGCCGAAACCGCTCTCGAGAGCGCACAGACGGGACTCAAGCAGGCATCGGAGGAACTCCAATCGTTGCGCCTGCTCGCCTGGGATCTCGACTCGAGGACCCGCGACAGGGAGCGGTCGCTCTACCTCCAGATCGAGTCGCTCATCTCGATCCACTCCTCGCTCCGCCCATCGCTTCCCCTGCCCAACCTGAGCGGATGGGCGTTGTCCGCGGATCTGGCCGCTCACATCGTCGAGCGGATCCTCGCGAGGAGGCCAACCGAGGTCCTCGAGTTGGGTTCCGGCGCCTCGACGGCGGTCATCGCTCTGACGATGGAGAGAGCAGGCCGCGGTCATCTGACGTCGGTCGAGGAGAGCGTCGACTTCATGCACAACACCCAGAAGCTGCTCGACGAACGCGGCGTCTCCCACCGGGTCACTCTCGTGCACGCCGCCTTGTCCGAGATCGACGTGTCGGGCGCCGCCTATCGCTGGTACTCCGTCGACGCCGGGGCGCTCCCCGAGTCGCCGGAGATTGTCCTCGTCGACGGGCCGTCCTCCGTGGAAGGGGGCAGCCGATATCCGGCGTTTCCGCAACTGGCGGATCGGATCCCGCTCGGCGGCGCCCTCATCTTGGACGACGCCTACAGAGAACCTGAGCGCGAGATCGCCAGGTTGTGGGACAACGCCACTGAGGAGTTCGCCGTGAGTTGGACAACGGCGGGAGGAAAAGGCGCGGCCGTCTTCACCCGCGTCCGCAGCCCGTGAGCCGGCGGAACAGGGCCAAGGCCCGCGCCAAGCTCGGATGGGCACCGCACAGGAGACGGCGGCGGAACGCCATCCCGAGGCGGCGGTCCAATGAGCGACCCGGCGTTCTCGCTGGCGGGGAAGCGATGAAGAGGTTCCTCGACATCTCCGCTCTCGCCGGCCTCGACAAGAGGATCGAGTCGATTCCGAGCGCCTGCGCCGAGCTTGGGCTATCAACTCGACACGATGCTGGCGCGATAGCGCTCGACCACGTCCCTGGCCCGGCCCCCGTCTCGCGTTCGCCCGCCATCGAGCCAGATCGCCCGATCACAGAAGTCGGCGACCTTGACGAGATTGTGGCTCACAAACACGATCGTGCCCGATCGGTCAAGCAGATCGGACATGGCCCGCCCACTCTTCTCCTTGAAGGCCTCATCGCCCACGGCCAGCACTTCGTCGAGAAGGAGGACGTCGGGGTTGAGGTGCACGCCGATCGAGAACGCGAGTCGAGCGAACATGCCGGACGAGTAGGTCTTGATCGGCCGGTCGATAGCGTCCGACAACTCCGCATAGTCGACGATCTCATCAAACAGCGCATCGACTTCGCGCTTGCGGAGTCCCGCCGCGAGACCGCCGAGGTAGATGTTGCGGGCGCCTGACAGCTCGGTGTTGAACCCCACGCCAAGCTGGAGCAGGGCCGATGTCCTGCCGTATGTGACCGCACGCCCGCGGTCGGGGCGCAGCGTCCCCGCCAAGACTCGGAGGAGCGTGCTCTTGCCCGAGCCGTTCCGGCCGACGATCCCAAAGGCCTCGCCCCTGCGGACCGTGAGGCTGACTTCGTCGAGGGCGGTCACGTCGGCTCTCGCCCGGGCCCCCATGCTGGCCACCGTCCTGCGCAGGGTCGGCCTCCGCTCCAAGAAGGGCCGGAACCTGACCGTGACGCCCTCCGCCACGATCGCCGGGCCGCTCACAGGTGCCTCGCCATCTTGTTCTCGTAGGTCACAAAGACCCCGGCGCCCAGCATGAGGAGCGTCGCCGCCCAACCGGCGGAGACGACAAGCGAGGTCGGCTCGAGCGGCGCCCCCATCAGCGCCGCCCGGTACACGGCGATCAGGTGGAACATCGGGTTGAGCCGGACCGCGAGGTTGATCGTCTCCCCCGCGGACTCGAGAAACGACAACGGCCAGATGATCGGCGAGAGGTAGAGCCAGAGCCGGGTCAGATAGGGAAGGAAGTTGTTGATGTCCCGAAACGGCACAGCCAGTCGTGCGACTATGGCCGCCAAGCCGAGGTTCATCATCACATGGATCGGCAGCGCGGCCAGAACCCAGGCGAACGAGACCCTTGGCCAGATCCCGGCCGCTGGCCCGGATATCAGGAAGAAGACGACCAACGAGGACAGGAACCCGATGCCCGACTCGATAACGGCGGAGACGAGCAGGACCATCTTCGGGAACTTGAGGTTCGCCACCAGCTTCGCGTTCTGGAGAATGCTGTTCGCCCCGCCGGTCATGGACTGATGAGTGAAGTGAAAGGCGAACATCCCGGTAAGGAGATAGGCGACGTAGCCGTCCGGCCGAGAGCCGCCCGCGAAGATGATCCCGAAGACCAAGAAGTAGACAAGGCCCAACAGCAGGGGGTTGAGCACCCACCAGAACAACCCCAGGGCCGTTGAGGCGTTGCGAGCCTTGAGGTTGCCCGCGGCGAGGTACCAGGCGAACTCGCGTCGGGACCAGAGATCGGCGAGATAGCCCTGCAGGCGACGCGCCCGGTACCCGGTGCCTCGAGTCTGAGATGTCGTCATCGGCGCCGATTGTACGGCCCTGACGACCTGATGCGCCGAATCGGCGACGGGGCGACGGTGGAAACGCTCAAGCTCGGCGGCCTGAAGGAGTGTGACGGTCGGCCTGTCGGTCATCTCCGCGAGCCCGAGACGCCCGGGTCTCGCACGGTCATCCCGGCCGTGCCTATCCTCGCCTGCGGTGGCCGCTCGCTCGACAAACCGCTGGGACCTGCTTACCCCGCCACTGCCGGGCAGATGGTCGCCGAGCCTGCGGGCTTCGATTGTGATGCCTCACTACGAGGCGGAAGCCGCCTTGAGACGATCTCTCATCGCGGTGCTCGCCCAGACCTACCCGAGCGCCCTGACCGAGGTCGTCGTCGTCGACGACGGCTCCAACCCGCGGCTTGACGCGAAGACGGTTGAGGATTTGGGCCCGGTCACGGTGATCTGTCGGCCCGACGAGGGCTTCCGGTTGGCGTCGGCCCGGAACGACGGCGCCGCGGCGTCCCGCGGCGACGTCTTGGTCTTCCTCGACGGCGACATGATCGCAGACCCCGCCTGGCTGGAGCAGCATTTGCGCTGGCACCACACAGTCGATGACGCCTTGGTGATCGGCTTCCGCGATCACATCGACGTCGAGTGGCTCGACGACGACCTCGTCCGAACGGCCGCGACAGCGGGCGGCCTCTCCGCCGCCCTGGGAGACAGGAAGGTGGAGCGGCCGGAGTGGATCGAGTTCCACATGCGCAGAACAGGGGACCTCACGTCCCCCGACGACGACCTGTTCAGGGTGGTGACCGGGGGCAACCTCTCCATGCGGCGCCATCTCTTCGATCGTCTCGGGGGTTTCAACGACAGCTTCACCCGCTGGGGCGGCGAAGACACTGAGCTGGGGTGGAGGGCCTGGATCTCGGGCGCCCTCTTCATCCCGGAGCGGGGCGCCCATTGCTGGCATCAAGGCCTCGGCGCGGCGCCCGACGCCGAGGAGAGGGTATCCCAGGAGCGCCAGTTGAGGAAGCTGGCGCATCTGATCCCCCACCCGGCGATCCGCAAGGCCGCGCCGGGCCGGATCTGGGAGCGGCCGCGCATCGTCGCCGAGGTCGCCGACGGCCCCGCAGCCGAGGTGGCAGCCACAGTCGCTGCCCTCCTGCGCAGCGAGGACATCGCAGTGACCGTAGCGGGCGAAGCCGCCTCCGACCTGATCGACGACTTCGGCCCCGACCCGAGGGTCCACCTGGGGGTCGAGGCACGAGAGGCAAGCCCCTTCAGCCCCCTGACGGCTCGGGCGCCCGCCGGTTTGGCGCCCGAGCCCGATTTGATGGAACGGCTCGCCAAGCTGGCCTTGGAGACCGGAGAAGCAAGATCCGCCGACGGGATACGAATGGTCTCAACACGGCGGCGGACCCGCGCCGGTTCGGCGACGGAGATGGACGGCGGATCACGCCGACTCGGGAGGCGCTCGAAGACCTCTCGGTTGATCGCCCGCGTCAAGCGAATCAGATCCTGGTCGGATCTGGGCGCCGCCTGCCGATGGGTCGCCGCAGCCTTGTGGCGCAGGCTGGACCGCCGTCGCGCGGCGCCGCCGGTTGTGGCTCGGCCCCTGCGCCCCGACCTGTGGGCCTTCGTCGACGCTCCCGGGCTGCCGACGCTTCGGGGAGGGGCCTCGACCGGCGGACGGGTCGACCTCACCGTCACCGTCGCGGATGAGGACGCGGGTCCAGGCCCGACCTTGTCCCTGGAGGGCCGGGACGACGCCGACCTCTTGGCGTACCCCCCGTTGAGGCCGGAGACGGCTCTCGCCGTCCTGCAGGGACGGGACTCTGTGCCGGGTCCCCTGGAGTCGATGCTCGGCGGGATGCCTCCCGAGGAGCGGCCGCCGGGGCCTTCGACGGCCAAGGCGCACAACACCCTGGTAAACCGTCCAGTCGATGAGGCGGCCCTGGAGCGGGTGCGCCGCTCGGTCCTGTCCGAGCATCTGTCGACATACCGGCTTGATCGGCTCAGGAGAGCGGCCGGGTTGCCCTCGTCGCTCCCCCGCGTCTCCATTGTGCTCTGCACGCGGCGGACTGAGCGCGCGTTGCGAGTCGTGGAGTCGATGGCGCGACAGACCTACCCGGAGTTGGAGCTGATCGTCGTGGGGCACGGCGTCGAGGTCGGGTCCCTTCGGACGGCGATGTCAGGTCTCCCGATCCCCAGTGCGGCCATTCCGGTCGACGGCGCCGTCGTGTTCGGCGCGGCCCTTGCGACCGGGTTCCGCGAGGCCTCGGGGAGCCTCATCGCCAAGGTCGACGACGACGACCTCTACGCTACTTGCCACATCGAGGATCTGGCGAACGCATGGATGCTGAGCAGCGCGGACCTGGTCGGGAAGGCGGCCGAGTTCGTCCTCTTCGAGCGATCAGGCGAGACGATCCGCCGATTCGCCGGAGGGGGATACTCCGAGTCGAGAACCGTCGCCGGCGGCGCGCTCGCCGTGACCCGAGGCGCCTATGAGGCGGCTGGAGGGTGGAGGCCGCTGCCTCAACGCGTGGACAAGGCCCTGATCAACGATGTCGCGGACATGGGCGGGACGATCTTCCGCACACATGGCCTCGGCTATGTGCTGGTGAGGCACGGCGGCAACACCTGGCGCGTCGGCGATCAGGGGCTTCGAGATCAGGCGGAGGAGAGGTGGAGCGAGCTGCCGCCTTGGGTGCTCGACTCGCTGATCGACTAAATCCCTCGCGAGAGGGCGCAGCCGGGATACCCTTGCCTCTCTCGAAACCGCATGGGGTTCTGCAATGGGTCGCCGACCGTCGATCTCAATTCTCGCGCTGACGCTGATTCTTCCTGCACAACCGGCCCAGGCCGCGGGTCCGGGACAGTCGTTGCCGTCCTTCAACGAGTCCGACGGATGCCAGGCCCCCGGGGGTTATCACGGCCCGAAGGCGACCAAGTCCGGGATGTTGGGCGACGCCGAACCCATTTACGGCCCGATGGGAGACTTCTTCGGCCGTACCGTCGCCGAGCTTCGCAGCGAGCAGGTGTTCTGGACGGTTCCCGGGAGCGGAGGGGTGAGAGTGAGGGTTCACCGCCTTGCGCTTCCAGCGTTTCAGAAGGTGACAGCGAACCTCGAGGCCGCCGCCCGCGCCGGCCTCACGTACGGGATCGACCCTTACCACATCGGCGCCTTCTACCCGCGGACGATCAGAGGCGGGTTGCGCATCAGCTACCACACGTTCGGCATCGCCGTCGACATCAACCCGCAGCAGAACCCGTATCGGCGCGACAACACGCTGGTCACCAACATGCCCGTCTGGTTCGTGGACGCCTGGCGCGACGCCGGGTTCTGCTGGGGAGGAGACTGGTTGAGCGTGAAGGACGCCATGCACTTCTCCTGGAAAGGCCCTGCCCACACACCCGGCTACCCCTACGACTTGCTGGTCGACAAGTTTCCCGACTCCGCTGCGGCGGGTTGGGAACGCCAGGTCCCGACCCGGCTCGACTGGAAGCCGAGCAGCGAGGCGCGGTACTCGCTCCGCGACGGCGACAGGGACGGCGCGGTGGACATCTACCGGTTGCGCCCATGGGCCGACGGCGCCCTCATCCACCTGTTCAGATCGAGCAAGGACTACGCCGCTTGCCGCGCCCAGACGGCGTGGGCGCCCGCCGCCCTCGACGGGCCCTCCCTCATGGCCGACTTCGATAACACGTCGCGCATGGATCTGTGGGCCTTTGACGTCTCCGGGTCGACCGTCGCCGCCAAGGTGTGGCTGCATCGCAAAGAGTACGGCGAGTCGGTAGATGTGACGACCGCCGTCCCCACCACCCCGGGGATGCAATTCGAGGCCGGCGACATGGACAACGACGGCGACATCGACCTTGTCGTGGGCAGGCCCGGCGACCCCACAATCGTTGAGGTCTGGTCGGGTGCGTCGGGATTCGGTGCCCAGACGGCGAGCGGGGCCGTCCCGACGGCCACATCGCCCGACAACCTTCATGTGTCGCTCACCGACCACGACCGGGACCGCCTGACCGATGTGGCCGTCGCCCGCGCCTCGGGCGCCCAGACCGCGGTCCAAGTGGTCTCCGCCGCCTCGGGACTCACCGCGACGTCGGCCGAGGCAAACGTCGCCGCCGCATCGGATGTGATCGCTGTCGAGTACGGGGACTTCGACGGCGACGGCCGCGACGACATCATCACCCTCGACAAGGGCGGAGAGGTCATCGCCAATCTGGGAGGGCAGCTCCCGCACTCGGTCAACCTCCGTCACTGGTTCCACGACCGGGGGTGGACCTGCCCCAACGACGGCCCCGAGCCCCCCAAGCTCGACAGGCATCTCCCCCGGCTGGAAGGCGCAGACCGCTACGAAACCGCCGCCGCGGTCTCAGCCAAGTTCTTCGGTGACGGCGCCGACGCGGTGATCGTCGCCAGCGGCCTCAACTTCCCCGACGCTCTCGCCGCCTCCCCGGTGGCAGCCGCCCTCGGAGGGCCCGTCCTCCTCACCCTCCCCTCGACCCTGCCGTCCTCAACCGCCGCCGAGATCAGGCGTTTGGGGGCGACCCGGGTCATCATCGCCGGGGGGGGCGGCGCCGTGTCCGAGAACGTGGCCGCCGCGCTGGCGAGCCTGCCGTCGGTGACGAGCGTGGAGCGTGTGTCGGGCGCCGATCGCTACGGCACGGCCGCCGCCCTCTCGAGTCTTGTCCCGCCGTCGGGGACCGTCTACGTGGCGACGGGGCTGAGTCATCCCGACGCTCTGGCGTCGGCGCCCGCGGCGGCGGCCGACGGCGCCCCCTTGTTGCTTGTCTCCGCCTCCGGCGTCCCGGGTCCCACCCGATCGGCTCTGGGCGCCCGTGCGCCGGAGCGCATCTTCGTGCTCGGCGGCCCGGGCGCCGTCTCCGACACGGTGGTGAGTCAACTTGCGGAGCTTGCGCCGGTCGAGCGTCTCGCCGGCCCGACCCGGTACTCGACGGCCGCGAAAATCGCAACGAGGCTTCCCGACTCCGAAGCGACCATGGTCGTCAACGGCGTGACATTCGCTGACGCTGTCGCCGCCGGAGCAGCCGCCGCATCGACGGGCATGCCGATAATCCTGATCCAGCACGGCGCCGTGCCCGTTGAGTCCGAGCGTTACCTGGCCAGCGCGCGCCCAAGCTCAATCACCATCGTCGGAGGCCCGGCGGCAGTCTCAAAGGGGTCGCGAGCTCACCTGCTCGAGCTTGTCTTCCCGCGGTGAGCGGCGGCCCTCACCGTCTCCAAGAGGATCTCCCGCTGCACGGGCCACGAGATGGCTTCGAGAGCTCGCCTGGCCGCGTCCACACGGGTCCGGCGGTCCTCGGCGCTCCAGCGGTGGAGCCGGATCAGGCCCTCGGCTATCGACTCCGGGTCGCCGCCGATCACATACTCGAGGCAGCTTGCGGGGAAGTAGGCCTCCAACGTCGACGTGCGTGAGGCGACCACTGGCAGCCCCACCGAGATCCACTCGACAACCTTGTTGGAGAAGGACAACTCGCCCAAGGCGTCGGGTTTGGGGACATTCACCCCCGCCCACGCGCCCTCCTGGCGCCTGCGCACCGCCGTCCACGGGACCCGTCCCACAACCTCCAGCGCAACTCCCCTCCGATCAGCGAGGCGGACCAACGACTCGAGGTCCTCTCCGACGCCGATGACCCGAAGACTCAGACCTGCGATCGAGTCGCGGCACATCGCCATCGCCTCGACCACATCGTCGAGGCCGTACCGGTAGGCCACGGTCCCGGCGAAGATCAGCATCCGCGAGTCGGGGTCATGCGACAATGGCTCGGGGCTCTCTTCCTCGGGCGTGTTCATGACCACCGCGATCGCCTTGCCCGGGCTCCGACTCGCCAACAGGCGCCGCATCGGCTCATGCACAGTGATCACCTGGTCGGCGAACCTGGCCCCGATCCTCTCCTGCATCACCAGGACCCTGAAGACAAGGCCGGCGACCCTTCCCTTTGCTGCCCACAGCTCCGGCATTGGGTCGTGCACGTCCAGTATCACCGGGAGGCCGCACCGCTTGGCCGGGAAACACGCCAGGCTGAGGGCGTCGGGGGGCGAGTTCACATAGATGACATCCACCGCTCGCCTCCGCGCCAGGCCCCAGACCCAGACGAGGGCCCTCAAGAAGAACCCGGCGTACTCCCACAGGTAACGCACGATCCCGGCGCGCCGCCGCTGGATGGGCGCCGTGGTGACGGTGAGGCCGTGCCAGTCGGTCGGGCCGTCGGTGACCAGAGCCTCGACCTCCCAGCCTTCGGCGATGAACGACCGGACCTGGCGACGGACCCGAGCGTCGTCGGGGAGGGCCGAGAAGGAGATGACCGCGACTCGCAACGGTCAGACGCCCCGCCTGCCCAACACGGTGGGGATGGTCTCGAAGAGGATGCGAAGATCGAGAAGGAGGCTGCTGTTTTCGATGTACTCGAGGTCAAGCTCGACGATCTCCTTGAAGGTGAGGCTTCCCCGTCCCCGAACCTGAGCCAGGCCCGTCAAACCCGGCTTGACCGCCAAACGTCCCAGGGAACGCCGGTCGTACATCTCGACTTCGTACGGGATGGGGGGCCTTGGCCCGACGAGAGACATCTCGCCCCGCAACACGTTGACCAGGTTGGGCAACTCGTCGAGCGACATTCGGCGCAGGAAGGCGCCAACCGACGTGACCCGCGGATCGTCAAGCAGGTAGACCGGATCACCCTCCTCGTTCGGTCGCGAGCCGGCGTCTCCCCTCACCAGATCCGACATGTACTCCTTGTGGAGCGACTCGTCGCCGTCTGTCCTCATGGTGCGGAACTTGAGGAGGGTGAACCGGCTCCGGTTGAGGCCGACTCGGGTCTGCCGGAAGAAAGCCGGGCCGGGCGAGTCGAGTTTGACGGCCAAGGCGATGGCCGCGATCACCGGGCTCATGACGATCAGGCCGACAACCGAGCCGACAATGTCGAGGAGACGCTTGATGAACCCCTGGACGGCTTGAGGCGCCCGAGAACGTCCGTTCATGCCGGAAGCTCGGACTCCATCGTCAGCGGATCCACCGCGTAGGCTTCCAAGCCGTCTCCCCACACCGCTCTGTGGACCAGGGCCGAGCGTTGCACCGCCTCGGCGACGGCGACGGCGGCCACGCCGTCGTCCATGCTCACCAAGTCGAGGTCCGCGACGCCCCGGACGGCGCCCAGAAACGCCTGATGCTCCAACACAAGCGGCTCCGCCCTGTCGATCCGGTACTTGACCATGTTCCCCTCGCTCACCCCGCGCCTGCCCGAGTAGTCGGACCAGTACGCGACGTGGCTGTTCTCATAGAAGTAGAGGTCTTGAGCCAAGAGGTCGATCAGGTACATGCCGCCCTCGCCCAACATCCGCATCTCGCGGATCTTGGTCGGGGTCAGCCAGTTGACGTCGAAGAGGGCGATCACTCCGTCCTTGAACCGCATCAAACCCGAGAAGAGGTCCTCGTGATTGCTGTGCATCCGTTGCGCCGTCTCGGCGAACACGCGCTCGACGGGCTGACCGATGAGGAATCGCGCAACGTCGAAGTCATGGGTCGCCAGGTCGAAGACCACACCCACATCGTGCACGCGCTCGGGCAGCGGGCCGGTCCGGTTGGCCCGGACCTGGAACAGACGGCCAAGCTCGCCGGCTCTGGCCCCCCGCTTCGCCGCGATGACAACCGGGTTGTAACGCTCGACGTGACCGACGGTCGAGACCAACCCCGACGCCCTCGCCTTCTCGGCGAGACTCTCAGCGACATCTCGGCGCATCGCCAGCGGCTTCTCCACGAGAAAGTGGATCTCCGAGTCGATGGCGGCAAGGACGGCCTCCTCGTGGTGGGCTGTGGGCAATGCGATGACCACAGCCTCGAGGCCCGCCTTGGCCAGCATCTCGGCGTAGTCGGCGTAAGTTGGGATGTGCCGACTGTGCTCAACGGCCCCGCGGCTCTCCTCGGAGATATCCGCCACACCGACCAGGTCGGCGTGCGGCATCTCGGCCAGCACGCGGGTGTGGTGCCGCCCCATGTTCCCGAACCCGATGACACCCACCCTGACCGGCTCGAAGGCGGCGGCGCCTGCCCGGCTCATACGGGCCCCCGTCTCGCGGCGCCTCGCTCGCGGCTCGAGGTCGCCTCTCCGGTCGCGCCGTGTCGCCCGATCCCAAGATACTCAACGCCGTTGTCCACTAACTCCTCCGGTTGGAGCGCATTCCGTCCGTCAACAAACAACCGGAGGCTCTCCGAACCCCAGCTGATCGACTGATACTCTAGATGGTCGGTGACCAGGATCACGATCTCCGCCGTCTCCCACACTCCCGAGGCGAGCCCCAGGCCTGTGATCTCGTCGGGGGTGTACATGGGGTCGCTCGCCGTGACGTCGGCGCCCGCCTCTGAGAGCAGGCGACTCAAGTCGAACACCGGGGACGACGCGCTCTCCTTGACGCCGGGTCGATAGGCGACGCCGAGCAGGTGGACCGACTTGCCCTCCAGCGGGCCCGCCTCCTTGACGACCCGCTCAACCACCCAGCGGGGCATGCGTTCGTTAGCCCTTCGCCCCGCCGCGACCAGATCGGACCCCGACGTCGAGGCTTCAAGCATGTGGGGGTAGTGGGGTATGCAGTGCCCGCCCACCCCGACGCCGGGGCGATGAATGTGCGAGTGCGGCTGGGAGTTGGCGGCGTCGATGACCTCCGCCACGTCCACACCCCACTCATCGGCGAATCGGGCCAAGTCGTTGGCGAAGCCTATGTTGAGATCGCGGTACGTGGTCTCGGCGAGCTTGGTCATCTCGGCGGCCTCGCACGAGCCGAGCGCCCAGACCTCCACCGGGAGGAAGATCTCGTAGAAAGCGACGGCGGCCTCAGTCGAGACCCGATCCAGGCCGCCGACGAGCTTGGGGTAGGCGTCAAGGTCTTTCCAGATGCGGCCCGATGAGACCCGCTCCGGGCTGTAGGCGACATGAGCGGCGCCGGCGGCCCTCAGGAGCGAGCCGAAACGCTCCCGAGTGGCGCCCACGGGAAGGGTGGTCTCGAAAATGACAAGCGCGTCGGGAGGGAGCCTCCCCGCCATGTCGCCGACGGCGCCGTCGAGAGGCCCGAAGTCGATCGCCCCGCCGCCGGCCAGCAACGGCACGAGGACTATCACCACGCCCGCTTCCGCATATGCCGCCTCAGGGTCCGTCGTCGCCGAGTAGGCGCCTCCGCCGACAAGCGCGGGCAGGGCCTCGGAGGCGCCCGGCTCGTCCACCGGGGCCACAGCCATGTTCAAGGCGGCGACGCGGCCTTCGTCCACATCGAGTCCGACTACCGTCGCCCCGCGCTCCGCGTAATAGGCGGCGACGGGGAATCCGAGTTTGCCCTGCCCGACCACGGTCAGCCGCGTCACCGCAGCTCGCTCGCCGCGGTGTTGGCGGTTGACACGACGCGCTCGCGAGCGGAGTCGTCGACGAGAGGGTGCACGGGCAGCGCGAGGACCTCCTGCGACGCGAGGTGGGCCCGTCGGCACGAGTCGGCTTGGTCGAGACGCTCGAAGGCGGGCTGGCGGTTCACGGCGATCGGGTAGTGGATGTCGGCGTCGACACCCTCTTCTCGCAGACGACCAACCGCCGCGTCCCGTAGGCCGGCTTCGACTCTGACGACGTACTGGTGATAGACGTGAACCGCGCCGGGCGGCACGGGCTGCGGGGTGAAGAAGCCGGACAGGTTGGCCGTGTAGTAGTCGGCGTTCTCCCGCCGCCGGGCGTTCGCCGCCTCCAGCTTCCGAAGCTGTGCCCTCGCGATCGCGGCGGCTATGTCGGTGAGCCTGTAGTTCAACCCCCACTCGTCGTGCCTGTAGCGGGTCGCCATGCCGTGGTTCCGGAATCGCCTGATCGCCTCGGCCGCTCTCCTGTCGGCGGTCGTCACCAGGCCGCCCTCGCCCGACGTCATGTTCTTGGTCGCGTACAGGGAGAACGCCCCGATCCCCGTCGCGCCGGCGGTGCGTCCCCCCCGCTGCGCCAAGTGGGCCTGCGCGGCGTCCTCGACGATCGCCAGCCCTTGGCGGTCGGCCAACTCCTCGACCCGGCCCACATCGGCCATCAAGCCGTAGAGATGCACAGCCATCACGGCCTTGGTCTTCTCGGTCACCAGCGCCTCGGCGTGCTCAAGGTCGATCAGGAAGTCCTCGCCAATGTCGACGAAGACCGGCGCCGCTCCCGTCGCGACAACTGCGTTGGCGGTCGCGGCGAACGTGAAGGCCGGAACCAGCACCTCGTCGCCCGCGCCCACCCCGGCGGCCCAGAGGGCCGCGTGCAGCGCAGCGGTGCCGTTGACGACGGCCACCGCGTGCTCGACTCCGCACGCGGCCGCAAACTCCTCTTCGAGGCGAGCGACCTCGGCGCCTTGGGCAAGGCGCCCGCTGCGGAGCACGCGCAAGACGGCCTCCTCCTCATCAAGCCCGATGTCCGGGGCGGCTATCGGGATTCGACTGAGTGTGTGCGCCGACACGACGGGCACTCTCCTTGCGAGCCTGTCACTTCAAGCTGCACGCCGCAACAGCAGACCCACCCGACCCTCCGGGCGGGTACGCCGGCCACCAAGCCGTGGTGCGGGACATCACGAGTCACGACAGCGCCTGCGGCGACGAGCGAGAAGTCTCCCACATCGACTCCGGCGACCAAAGTCGCGCCGGCCCCGATCGAGGCGCCGTACCCGACCCTGGTCTCTGTCACAGCCCAATCGGAGGCGCCCTTCGGCGCCCCGCCCGGCTGGATGGCGCGCGGCACGCGATCGTTGGTGATCACGGCGCCGGGCCCCACGAAGACGCCGTCGGCGAGACGGGCGCCCTTGAAGATCAGGGCGCCGCTCTGGATCTTGCAGTTCGCCCCCACCAAGACGTCGGCGTCTATGTAGCTGTGGCTTCCCAGCGACGTGTTGGGGCCGATGAAGGCGCCCTCGCGGATCTGAGTGAACTCCCATATCATCGTCCCCCGCGACAGGTGCGCCCCGCCGGAGACGACGGCGGAGGGAGCGACGGTCGGAGGCGCGGCGGCGGCTGTGTTGTCCTTGTCCATCTACACTTCCATCTCGCGCCACCCGGGAGTCTAGGTGCTGGCCAACTCAGACATGACAACTCGAGACACACCCGCATGGCGGGCCGGCGCTGGCGCATGGGCCCTGATCCTGGTTGTCCCCGGGCTGGTCATCAGCCAATGGGCGGCGCTCCAGGTCGCCCCTCGGGCAAGATTGGCCTTCAACGCCCTGCTTCTCGCGGCGGTCCTGATCGTGTTGATCGCGAGCCGTCGAGTCCTGGCGCTCCACCGGCCAATGCTCGGCGCCGGCCTGACGGTGATCGCGTTCGTCGCGTTCTCGCTCTTGGCCAACCGGGTGTTCGCGCCCCGGATCGCGGTCTTCGGCTCGCTGCCCTACATCTTCCCGGTGACGGCTGCCGCGGCGGCCGTCATCTGGAAGGCGCCCGAGACGGCGATCCGGGTCGCCTTGCGCGTTGCGACGGTGGTCATGGGCCTGCTCGCCGTCGCGGCCGTGATCCAACTCGCGTTCGGCGAAACCGGGTTCCGGATCACCGGGCAGAGCCTCAAGTACCCCCGATGGTGGGAGCGCGGGAGAGCGACGGGGCTGGTGGTCAACCCGGGGCGGCTGGCGCACATCGGCTTGGCGGGAGTCGCCCTGGCCCCGTTGGCCGGGCGTTGGCGCCGGCCGCTGACGGCGGCCGGCGCCGTCGCCGCCGCAGCCAGCGGAGGTCGCGTCGTCCTCATCTCGGCGGTCGCGCTGGCCCTGACCGCGCTGGCTGCGCGTAAGTGGTCGGGCAGCCGCAGCCTCCTGATCGGGGCAGTCGCCGTCGTTGTCTTGTTCGCGGTGGTCCTCCTCGCCGTGCCGGCGGCGAGGGACGACTTCCTGGGCAGGGTGGAGACCACCGTCGATGACGCAGCGATCGACGTGCGAGTCGAGAACATCAGAGCCTCGGGCGACCTCATCAGGGACAAACCCCTCCTCGGCGCCGGGCCGGGCCGATTCGGCAGCACCACCGCCTTCGCCGCCAAGTCGGAGCTTCACGACGAATACGGCCTCCTCGATGTCCGGTCGCCGGAGTTCGTCGAGAAGCTCCGCGAACGCGGCGACCTCAGGGAGATCGACGTCGGTGTCGCCCAGTTGGACGTCGGTTTCCTCCAAGTCGCCGCCGAGACGGGAATCCTCGGCCTCATCGCGACGGCGGTCTTCGCCTGCCTGGCGGCCGTCCGCGCCGTCAGGGGCCGCAGCCTGACGGCCTTGAGCCTCCTCGTGTTGCTCGCGATCTACACAGCCACAGGCCCCGGATGGGTCGACATCTCGATCACCGGCGCCATGCTCTGGTGGACGGGCGCGACGATCGACCAGGCTCAGAGGTGACTCGGCCCGCGGCGGGCGCCGGGCTGGCGCGCGCCGCAGGTTGGGCCGCCGTCGGGCTGGCGACCACCGGGATACTCCGCTTCTCGGCTCGATGGTTCTCCGACGCCCTGTTCGGCGAGGAGGGGCTGGCCTTCGTCACGGCGGTGATGAGCATCGCGACCATCGCCGCCATACCGGGCGCCGTCGGCATGTCGGCCGGTGTGACGAAGCTGGTGGCCGAGCAACGGGTGTTCGGTCGCGGCGAGGCCACAGCTCGCTACGCCGTCCGCCTCGGGATGGCCGCAAGCGCCGTCGCCGCCGTTGTCGCCGCCCTCTATGCATTGACCGTGCCCTCGATCAAGAGCATCGGGCTGAGCGGAGGGCTGACCGCGGCCGGGCTCACTCTCGCCTTCGCCGCATACACGCACGGCAAAGCCGTCCTCTTCGGTTTCGGCGGGAGTCGACGCTACGCCGCGGAGGAAGCGGCCGGAGCGATCCTTTTCGGCCTCGGATGCCTGGGCGCATGGCTGACCGGGCGCGTTGAGCTGACAGCGGCGGCTCTGGTCTTGGCCTACCTCCCAGTGGCGCGGGAGACGCTGGTCCCCGCCCGCGGCCAAAGCGAGACGGTCGACAAGCGCACCTTGTTCGGGTACGCCGCTGTCGGCGGCGTGGGATCGCTCGCCGGAGTCGGGTTCACCGCCGCCACGGCCCTCGCCGCCGAAGCTCTGGGGGGCGTCTCGGGAACCGCCCTGGTCGGCGCCGTCCTCGCCGTGTTGGAGCCTCTCAACCTCGCGCCCCGAACGGTGGGCCTGGTGATCCTGCCCGCGATCTCGCGATCGGAGGCTACGAGCGACCGGGCCGCGTCGGCGACCTCGTTGCGGCTCGCGACAGGGCTGGTGGCGACGGCGGCCCTTCCGGCCTGTTCGGTGCTCCTCCTCGAGCGGGACCGGATCCTCGGCCTCATGTTCTCCTCCGACCTGGTTGGCGGCGCCACCCTCGGTTGGTTCACCGCGGCGTTCCTGGTGTCGGTGATCGGGGCGCCGGCGGTGACTTCGCTCGCGGCCGCTCATCTGCGGACGGCGTCGGTGTCCATGGCGGCGAGTCTGATCGGCTTCGGCGCGGCGATAGCCCTCTGGGCGGGGATGGGCCCCGAATGGGCCGTGACAGCCGTCGGTTTCGGGTACTTCGTCGGGTCGGTGATCCAGGTGGGTGTCCCGATCGCGGTCGCCTGGAGGCGGTTTGCGGTGAGCTGGCTCAACCAATGGCTGAGAATCGCCGCGGCCGCGATTGTTGTCGGGCTCCTGGCGACCCGCCCGCCCTCCATCGGTCTCGACGCCCTCGCGGTCGCCGTCGCCGGGGTGGCTCTGGCGCCGGAGCTGCGGGCCTTACTCCTCGGCCGACGCCGCAAGGCCTAACCCGGCGCCGAGCGCCAGCCAATAGAAGACCGCAACGCCGGGAATGTGGAAGAGGTTGTTGGAGAAGGCCTGCACCCCGAACGCGAACAGTCCGGCGCACACTACCGCCGCGAGCACCGCCGGAGGCGGCCCCCGCCTCCTCAACAGCGCGGCGGCCGGGAGCACTGTCGCGACGAAGAAGATGACGCCGCCCGCGATGCCGGTCTCCACGGCGGCGTGCAGGAACGAGTTGTGCGTGGTCGCCAACGTGCGGATCTCGGGGCTCTCGGTCTTCACGTCCTTTTCCTCGTTCGGCCCCACCCCGCCGCCCCAATGCTTGTTGATGAGCTCCAAAGCGTCTCCGATGAGCGACACTCGGTCGTTGGGCTCTCCGAACCTCTCCAGAGCCGGGGTGCTGAACACCGGGAGAGCGACAGCAAAAACCAGAAGCGCCGCGAACCGGGCCCTCCTCACCAAGACGATGGCCATCACGGCGCCGACGACGACGGCGATGAGACTGGCCCGGGTGTAAGCGAGGACGAGCGCGAAGAGCAACGCCACGCAGGCGGCAGCGAACGCCGGACGCGCCAAGCGGTCCTTGCTGCGTTGGAACCACCCCGCCGCCAGGATGGCGGGGATCAACATCAGGCCGCCGAAGAAATTCGATGAGACGCCCAGCGTCCCGGTGATCCTCCCGGGCGTCCGACCGTAGAGCGTCCGGGACTCGTGCCACATCTCCAACCCGATGAGCACCGCCCGCTCCTCGGACTTGACCGTCCAGTCGACCACATAGGCCCACATACCGAACAGGGCCTCCAACAACCCCACCACCAAGACCATGGCCAGCACCACCCGCCCCCTCCCCTCCCGGCGCGAGACGGCGATCACCGTCGCCAGCGCCAGCGCCACAAGAAGCCACCGGCCCAGCCCGGGGGGGACGCTCCCCAACGAGAGCTTCGGGTTGAACAGGACAATGAGCCCGTTCCACACCGCATAGACGTAGAGAGGCCACGAGGGCCACGGGAACAGCGCTTTCAGGCCCTCCGCCCTGAAGACGCTCAACCCTCCGATGATCACACCGAGGATCAAGGGCAAGTCGTCCCAGCCGACCCCGGCGAGCGTCGGCCCGAGCCTGGCGGGCACGAGCGGGGTCGCCGCCATGACCGCTATTCCGACCAACCCCCAATCGATCGACTCGATCTCGGCGGAGCGGGCGCGCTGGACGACCCACCAAACAACAGCCAGCAGCCCGACGCCGCCGACCGCGGCGCCTGCGCCGACGTTGGCCAACCCGGCCAGAGCGGCCGCCGCCCAGACGGCGAGCAGCGCATAGATCAACCGCGCCAAGAACCCGTCAAGCATCGGCCGGGCTGAGGTCTGAGCGATCACGGTCTCGCCGCTCTCATCGCCCCGCCGGCCGTCCGGTCAACGGCGACGTCGATCAGCGCCCGGAAGCGACGGAGCGCTTCGGCGGCGACAACATCGATGTCGAAAGCCTGGGCCCGGCGCCGCGCCGAGACGGCGGTCTCGGCTCTCTCCGAGCGCGACATCTCAAGCCACCGGGCCAGAGCATCAGCCAAAGCGGCCGCGCTCTCCGGCTCGACAACCGTCCCGGAGTCGGCGTCGGGCGCCGAGGCGAGCCCCCCGACGCCGGAGACAACAACGGGGACGCCGCAGGCGAGGGCCTCGACGGCGACCTGGCCCAACGCGTCTCTCCGGCTCGGGACCGCCGCGACCCAGGCGCCTCTCAGGTGGTCGGCGACATCGGGGTGATCGACCGACCCCAGCCAGCGGACTCGACTCGATATCCCGAGCGCGCTTGCCTGACTCTCAAGACGTTGACGTTCCGGGCCGTCTCCGACGACGGTGAGACGAGCTTCGTCAAGCCTCTGCACCGCGTCCAACAACACATCCGCCCCCTTGTGCGCGACGAGGTCCCCCACGAAGGCGATCCGGCCCCGCTCAGGGGCTCCGGGCTGGAAGCGCTCAAGGTCGACGCCGGGAGGCGAGACAACCACACGGATGTCCCCGAAGACGGCCTTCAGCCGATCAGCCGACGCCTGGGAGTTGGTGTGGACCTCAGCCGCTGCGCGCACAGCCCTGATCGTGGGCCCCGACGGGGCGTCGACAATGTCGCTCCCATGTGCGTAGAGGACATAGGGGCGCCGCAGCGCCCCGGCAGCGACTCGCGCGATCAAGGCGGTAGGCCGAAGGTAGTGGGCCTCGATCAGGTCCGGGCGCGCCATGAGCGACCTCCAGAGGACCCTGACGGCGAGCGAGGCGTACTTGAACACGTTCCTGACAAGGCCCTTCCCGGCTCGGCGACTCGCGACCACATCGACAGTCGCCCCCTGCCTCTCGTAGGCGGCCGCCCGATCCACCACAAACACCCCGAAGTGCGGCTTCTTGGCGTTCGGCCACATGTTGGTGATGATGAGCAGTCTCATGGTCCGGTATCAGGCTTCGACATAAGGCGCGGGCGCCGGCCGGCGCCCTGCGGGCTTCTTGCGACGAGCCAGGTTAGCCCATCTCGGGGCGGTAACGTGGTCCGGGGATGAACAGGCGCTTCACGGCTTTCGCGCGGCCCGCCGGCGGGATCGGCCGCGGGCCGCGATGACGGTCCTCACAGTGGTGGGGGCGCGGCCGCAGTTCGTCAAGCTCGCGCCGGTGAGCAAACTGCTGCGCTCATGGTCCGAAGAGGTGTTGCTCCACACCGGGCAACATCACGACGACAAGATGTCGAAGTCCTTCTTCTCAGAGCTCGGCCTCCCCGAGCCGGACATCAACCTGGGGGTCGGCGGGGGCACCCACGCCGAGCAGACCGCGAAGATGCTGGTCGGCGTCGAACGCGCGATCGAGCGAGTCAAACCCGAGATGGTGATTGTCTACGGCGACACCAACTCGACCCTGGCGGGAGGGCTGGCCGCCGCCAAGGCCGGGGCGCCGGTGGCCCATGTCGAGGCCGGCATGCGCTCAGGCCGTCGCGACATGGCCGAGGAGATCAACCGCATCGTCGTCGATCACGTCTCCACGCTTCTCTTGTGCCCCACAAGGACCGCTGTGGATCTGCTGGCGGCGGAGGGAATCGTCGAGGGCGTCCATCTCGTCGGCGACGTGATGGCGGATGCGCTGGAGGCGATCAGCCCCCTGATCTCAAGAGGCAGGGCCGCGGCGGCCGGAGCCCCGAGCGGCGACTACCACGCGGCGACTCTTCACCGCGCCGAGAACGTGGATGACCCGGGTCGGCTGCGCGCCGCGATGGAGCTTCTGGGGCTGGTACAGGCGCCCGTCGTCTTCCCCGTCCACCCCCGGACACGTAGGCGCATGCGCGACTTCGGGATCGAGCCGCCTCCGAACGTCAAGCCGATCGACCCTCTCGGATATGTGGACATGGCGGCCGTCGTGGCCCACGCCTCCTGTCTTCTGACCGACTCGGGCGGGTTGCAGAAGGAGTCGGTGCTCCTCGGCACGAGGTGCGTCACCCTACGCGACGAGACCGAGTGGCCGGAGACGCTTGCCGGCGGGTGGAACACGCTCGTCGGCTTGGACCGAGAGCGGCTCAGCGCCGCCCTCGTCAACAAGCCCGACGGACCCCCTTCCGGCGCTTTCCGGCCCGGCGCAGCGCAGAGAATCGACTCCGCGCTCAGGACCCGGACAACCGGGCCCGCCGACGCGGGCGCGGGCCATTCGCCGCGCTGAGCCCGGAGGCGCCGCGGCGCCGCGGCGCGCCCGACGGTCCCTCGTCGTCGGAGCGGCGGTGGCGGCTGTCACGCTCGTCGGGTTCTTGGCCTTCACGCAGTGGGACGATTGGTTCGTCAATCACGACGGGACCTCATACCTGACCTTGGCGCACAACCTCGCCAACGGGCGGGGGTATGTGTTCCCCGACGGCTCACCGGCGACGTTCCGAGGCCCGGTCTACCCGATGACGATCGCCCTCTCATGGGGTGTGTTGGAGGAGTCGGCGCGGAGCGCAATCTGGGCAGGTCGCGCGCTGCTGCTCGGCATCCCCGCGCTCACCGCCCTGATGATCACTCGCCTCACCGGGTGCCCGACCTCGGGAGCGGCGGCGGGTGTCCTCGCGGCGGTGCAGCCCGTCACCCTCATCGCCGGCGGTCTCTACCTCGTGCCCGACGGCCTCGCCGCCCTCTGGGTCCTTGCCGCCTTGACCGTGGTGGTTTGGCCCTTCCCAGCGGCGCCGTCCCCCTGGGCCTACCTGGCGACCGGCGCCCTCCTCGGGTTGGGGACGTTGACCAAGGACACGGCCATGGTCGGGGTCGTCATCGTCGCCGCCTACTCGGCCTCGGCGCCGGGCGGCGGGTTGCTCGCCGCGCTCAGAGGCGCCATGCCTGCGGCCTTCGGGGCGGGGGCCTTCCTCGCTCCGTGGCGAGTCTTCTTGGCGACGAACGGCGAAGCGCCCGGCGCCCTGCTGCTTCTGGTCGGCGTGACGGCGCTTCTCGCCGGAGCGGCCCTGGCGCGGCGGCCAATCCCCTGTTCGGCGCGAGAAGAGGGACCTGCCTGCCGCCCCGGTTGGCGGCGGTCCTCACCCTGATCGTGACCTACGTCTCAATCTCGATCGTCGTCTCATGGCCGGATTGGACCGAGCACACCCTGGAGCGGGTAGGGCGGGACCTCCAGGCTCAGCTCTTCCGCGAGACCCCATGGCAATGGCTGGCGGCAGTCGCCGCTCTCACCGTCGTCTGGGCCGCGATCAGACTGGGCTCTCCCCGATACCTGGCGCCGAGGATCTCGACGGCCGCTGCGCTGGGCCTCTTCGCATGGCTGGCCTCGCTCGGCCTCGCCACCCGCAACGCCGCGCTGGCGCCCTATTGCCTGGTGCTCCTCTTCTCGCTCATGGTGGACGACCTGCTGTCGCCCGGTCCCCTGGCCGCCGCCGCCCTGGTCGGCGTCGCCCTCTGGGCGAGCGTCCAGACATCGGCGGCCACAAACGATCGCCTTCCCGGAGAGGATCTCAACGCGGAGTCCCCGGTGACGCACGCTGCGGCCGCCTGGATGGCTGAGAACGCGGCGGGCGCCGCGGTGGCGGGGTCCCCCCTCTATGCGCAATCGATGTGGCGCCTCGCCAACGGCGCGTTCAGCCTCGTGATCGCCCTGTTCCACGTCATGTCGACAACCGCATACAAGGACGGCGCCGGCCCGTTCCGTAGGACGCGATCGTGGGCCGGGCTCAATCGTGTCAGCCCCCCGGCCGGCCGGGAGCTCGCGGTGATCATCAACCGGGCGAGTGTGGGCGCCCAGTACGACGAGCCGCTCGCCGCGCTCCTCGCCGAGAACGAGGTCGCCTACCTCGCGGTGACCGGCAATCATCGGCATCCCTCGTCTGCTGTTGATGCCGGGGGGTTGTTGCCCGCGCTTGAGACCACCACCGGGCTGCAGGCCGTCTACCGATCACCGCCGACGAGCGCTCAATGGGTTGTGATCTATCAAGTGACCGGAGAAGTCGCCTTCCTTGAGCCAGTCACATACATCCAGGTCGCCGCGCCCGGGATACGAGCCAGGAGAGTCGGGCGGCAGGGCCGGCTTCTCATGACACCCTTCGAGTACGGCCGCATGGTCCGAGAGATACTCAACAGACCGGTCGATGATTGACGTCAGCGGACATAGGCGGCGAGGGCGTTCCGCACCTCATCGGAGACGGCGGACTTCCCGCCCAGCACGACGATCCTCTTGGGCTTCAGGCGGATCAGCTCGCTCACCGTCGACTCGGGGATCGACAACCTCGACGTCAGGAGCACCGGACCCTCCTTGGCCGCCGCGGCGGCGCCGCCTGCGAGGGCGTCGGGGAAGTCGAGGCCGGTCGCCATGTAGACGACCCGAACACCGGGATCGAACGCCGCCGCCGAGACAGCGGCGCCGGTCGAGTATCGGTCCTCGCCGGCCAAGCGCGTGACCGGCCCGTCCGTGTACTCGCCCAGGGCCGACTCCACCGAGGCGGACACAACCCCATCGTCGCCGAGGACGACGATGCGCTCCGGCTTCAACCGATTCAACTCGCGTTTGGCGGCGGTCAGGAGCAGGTCCTTTGTCGTCAACAGGATCGGCCCCCCCAGCTTCGAAGCGGCCGGGCCGCCCGCCAGGGCATCGGGGAAGCCCTCGCCCGTGGCGACGAACGCGACTTTCACCCCGGGTTTGAAGTGCGCAGCGGAGATCGCCGCGGCGGTGCCGTGTCTGTTGGGGCCGGCCAAGCGGGTGACAGGCCCGGACGTGTACGCCGCCAACTCCGACTCAACCTCAGCCGAGACGACCGAGGCGCCGCCCAAGACGATGATCCTCTTCGGCTTGAGCCGCTCCAGCTCCCTGACCGTGGCGGCGGGGATCAGCCCCCGTCTGACCAAGAGGACCGGACCCCTCCCGCCGGCGGCGACGCCGCCCGCCAAGGCATCAGGGAATCGCTCGCCTGTGGCGATGTAGACGACTTTGGCGCCCTCGCCAAAGGTCTTCCTGGACACGACCGCGGCTGTGACGTACCGGTGCGATCCCGCCAACCTCTCAGGAATGGCCCCCCCACGGACCGGCGCCGTCGGTATCCCCCTGCCCTGACCCCTCACCACGCTGACGGCGTCGACATGAGTCGAGTCGTACTCGGGGTAGGAGTAGTCGTAGGACACCTCCACCCGGTATCTTCCGTCCGACCGCAACCCACCGGCGGGGGCAAATCGGGGGAGGTTGTAGCTGAGCACCGGACCGCCCGGGTACAGGCCGATGAGCTCGCGGCCGTGCTCGTACACAACAGCCCCGCTCGGGTCGAGGATCCTCGCGAACAAGGTCCCGTTGACTGCCATGTCGCCCTCCGCCGCGACCTTCTGCCTGATGCGGATGCCGGTGTCGTCGACGTCGACGACACCCCAGGTCCTGGCGGCGCGGCTCACAACCGGGGGTTCGGAGGGCTCGGTCGCCCAAGCGATCGACTGCTTCAGCAACTCGAGGGCGATGTGGTGGGACTGCCTGAAGGCCGTTCGGCCGGGCGCCGGCAGGAAGTCGATGATCGAGAAATCGAAGTAGACCGCTCGCCCGCGCCCGTACCTGATCGCCTGGGCGGCTGTGTACCCGTCGTACTGTGAGGCGTCGACGCCCTCAAACGACCCCGTGTCGGGCGGGATGTCGAACGCCAAGATCGAGACGGCGTTGGAGTTGTACAACCGGACGAACTCGGCGCCCGCGCCGGTGGGGCGATCCAGCCGGACTTCGCTGATCCCGAGAGCGGCTTTCGTCTTGGCGACAATCGGATGCGACCCGTCCTCCACGATCGAGAAGCGCTCCGGCGTCGGGTCGTTGATGTGGACGTTCTGATAGACATCCGACAACGGCCCGTACTGCCAAGCTGAGCTGTTCAACTCCCGGGCCCAGAACTGGAACCCGCCGTGGCCCGTGTCCGTGCATGTCCAGCTCGGCTGGAAGTCGCGCGTCTTGCGGGGATGCTCGTGCCCGATCCACCGACACCGGGGTCTCGCCAGCATACGGGGCGAGATGAACACTCCGATGAGGGCGCCGCCGTCGCCCACCCACTCTCGCAAGGACAACGCGGCGGGCTCATTCATCACTCTCACAAGCGGCAGCAAGATGACGTCCACGGCCGCCAGCGCATCGGGATCGGTGAGGTCGGCGTCGCGGAGGACGACAACCCGGTGGCCGGAACCCGAAAGCGCTTCGACAAGCCGCGGGGGCCGGCCCGTACCCCAACTCTGCTGCGCGAAATTCATGAAAGTCAGCTCAGAGTCGACGACTCCGAGCACAGGCGAGTCGCCGGCGACCTCGGCTCGGGCGGGAAGGAAAGCAAGCAGGAGCAGAACCGCCGCCGCTCCGCCGACAAGTGCGCGCATCACCATCGACAGCCTACGCCCGGCGGGCAGACAACAATCGGCACCCTCACTCCAAGTAGACGGTCAGGGTCTCTTCGACGGCTTTGGACACGACTCCGGCGCCGCCGAGAATCACGATTCGCCCAGGGCCGACACGGCTGAGATGCCACTTCACCGAGTCTGGGATCCGGTGGGTCTGAACAAGGAGCAGGGACCCCGGATCCTGTCCCGCGATGGCGCCCCCGGCGAGGGCGTCCGGGTAGTCGGCGCCCACGGCCACATAGGCGGTCTCGCCGCCGGCCGCGAGCTTGCCGGCCACAGCGGCGCCCACCGCGTAGCGGTCGGCGCCCCCGATCCTGGTCACGTCGCCGGCGTAGCGACCCAGAGCCGAGAGCACCGCCTGCGGGACCGCGCCGGGGCCGCCGATCACAACGATCCTCTCCGGCTTGAGACGCACAAGCTCGGCTTTGACCGCGGTGGGGATGACGTTGGGATGAACCAGAAGCAGCGGGGCCCCGTCGCGGACGGCGGCCGGCCCGGCGACCAGCGCGTCGGCGAAGCTGAGCCCCCCGGTCACATACAACGTGCCCACCTCGCCAGCGAACACGCTCTTGGAGACCTCGACGGCGGTCTCATAACGCGTCTTCCCCCAGCGCCGCTCCACGGTCGCGCCGGGAACATGGGCGCCGAGCAGGGCGGCCACTTGCGAGGAGACGACACCCTCGCCCCCGAGCACCACGATCCTCGCCGGCGCCAGCCGCCTGATCTCCTCGCGCGTGACCGCCGGGACCACATCGCGAGTCACCAACAGGACGGGGGCTGACTCCACGGCGGCCGCCGCGCCGCCAGCCAAAGCGTCGGGGTAGTCGAGTCCCGTGCCCACATACACGACGTCGGACCCGCCGGGGAAGACAGCCTTGGACGCGGCCGCCGCAGTCTCGTAACGGTCGCGGCCAGCGAAGCGAACGGGAAACTTCAAGCCGCTGATCGAGTAAATGAAGTGGGAATGGATGTCCAAGCCTGCGCCGCGCAGCTTGCCTCTGAACTCTGATCCAGTGTGGCGGGACTCGGTCACTCTGCCCCGTCTCAAGCCCCTGACGACGATGACGGACGGGCTCGCAGACTCATATCGCTCTGCGATGCTGATCGACGTCAAGCTGTCCAAATCGAATGCGGCCGCGATCACACCCGCGGTCGTCGTCACGCACCATCTCAGCTTCGACTCGGCGCAGTCCCCTTTGGCGTAGGCGCCGCTCCAAGGGTCGGGGCGGGTCGTCAGATACGGGTAGAGCGCCTGGTCGGAGCGCCAAACGTCGGACACGTTCTCGGTGGCGCCCCCGGAGTTGGAGAAGTAGAAGGTCTGCGCCAACAGGTTGCTGCCCGCCGGGTGGACCACCACCTCGCCGGCCGTGTCCTCGACGGCGGCTCGCCAGGCGCCGCCGTGAGTCGCGTCGCCCTCGTTAAGGCCGTGCCAGCCCCGATAGACCTGATCGGAGGTGCTCCACAACATGTGGCAACTGCAATCGGGTCGCAGGCCTCCGTTCAGGGCGTATTTGACGGCGCGAGCGGCAGCGAAGCGCGCCGCGTAGGTCCGCGCCGCGACGACCTGGGCCCGGAGAGCCTGGCCGTGCCAAGAGACCGGCATCTCGCCGATCCCGAGGAGGTACTCCTCGATTCCCAACTCCACGGTCACATGAAGCCCGGCGGCGGCCTTGCACCGGTACATGGGGTCGAGCTGATCGCATTGCCCACGGAAGAGGACGCGACCGCGAGCGAAGGTCCTTCCCAGAGCCGGGAAGGCGACTCGCACCCCCGGTTGGCCGTCCCACTGCAGCGATATGTCACAACCCCCGGGCCCGTAAACCCGAGCGGCGCTCCTGGTGAGCGTGCAACCCGCCCCGCTGTGAGCGACGGCCCAGGCTTCTCCCGGCTCAGCCGTGTGCGAGCAGGCGCCGGCCTCCTCGCCCGGCAAGCAGACCTCAACGGCGCCGTTGGCCGCCGAGAAGCTCAAGGAGGGGAAAGCCTTGTTGATACCGACCTTCAGCAGCTGCGGCGGCGCCACCGCGGCCTCCGCCAAGGCGCCCAACCCCGTGCCGACGTAGAAGTGGCTGAGGATGTCGGCATAGGAGGATCCCTCGTCGGCCATCCCCCTCGCGCCGTACTGGGGCATCCCGACTCCGTGACCCCATCCGCCTCCCTTGATCGTCACTTCCGCGTCGGGGGAGACCGCCGCAACCGGCGCCACCGCGGTGAGCGTCAACGCCGCGATGAGGCCAGCTCGTCCGAGGCGCCATCCCCTGGCCGACAAGCGCCGCGTCACGACCAGTCGACCGACCCGCTCGTCGGGACGAGCGCGATCCAGTATCTGCCGGGAGGAATCGCCAGCGGATCGCCGGATGCGGTCACGAGCTCGATGACGTCGGCTGTCGTCTGCCGCTGCCAGATTCCCTCTGCGACCTTGCCTTGGGCGAAGACCAGCGCCTCCCCCGAGCCGACGGTCTCGCTGGCGGGGACCGACTTGCCGTCCGACGGTCTTCGAGGGCGCGCCCTGTATTGGTTGACCCTCAACACCACGACACCGTCGAAGGTGATCGCGCCCTCTTCCTCCTCCTCCTTGTCGATGAGCACGTCGGGATCGTCGCCGACGGAACGCACATAGGCCTCGCCGTCCCAGGTCCAGGTTGGGCCGGTCCAGTCGCTGAAGGTCGTGGTCACCTTCTCGGCCGGCTCAGCGTCGTCCGGCAAGGCGCCGTGAGACCAGAGAGCCGGGGGGGGGTCGTCTGCGATGTCGTTTTCGTCGGCGCCCTCGCGAACCAGGTTGGTGTCCACATAGAGGTTGTGCGGCGCCCATCTCGACTCGATCCGAAAGCCCTTGCTCGCTCCCTCGCCCAGCATCTCGACACCTTCGGAGGCGATGTGCCGAAGGACCCAGTGGGAGGCGCCTGAGATGGCGAAGGCGCCGCCGAGAGGTTTCATGATGGTCGCGTCCGTCGGGCGAGCCGACCTCATCGGACCGAGGTACTCGACGTCTGAGGTGTGGAACAGGGCCAAGTAGCGGGTCAGACCGCCTTCAACGAGGGCCTCATAGACCGCCTCGGCTGCGTTGAGGCCCGACTGAGGGCGCGCCTCAGGAAAGTTGTCGATTTTGACTCCGATCACCCTCCGGTCGAGCCGCGCCTCGTCTTCGAGCGGGAGACCGGTGAGCGGCGCCGTGGGCCCGGCGTAGACGGTGGTGGTCGTGGTCGTCGACGACACGGTGGGCAACTTGCCCGGGCCCGGCTCATTCGTGTCGGGGCCGGGGCCGGGATCGGGATCGCCCGAGGCGAGAGTCAACGCCAAGGCGCTGCTCGCCAACACGACGACGCCCGCGACCGCGATGAGGACGCGGGACGACCCGAAGCGGCTGAGCAAGGGTCGGATGGACTCGAGTAGGGGCAGGAGACGCTTGAGCATGAGGAGAAATCGTAATGGCGCCCCAGCATAACTCGGGGCGCTCCCCTTGGGGCCGCCTCGCCCGCGTGCGGTCAGAGCGCGTCGTGGTCGCAGGACTCAGAGGATCGCGATGATGACGCCGATCATTGTAGCCGCGACCGCGAAGAAGCCGGCCAAGAGGGTGTGGAGCAGACGGTCCATCCGCCGGTTGACCGCATTCAGGCTGTCCCCGACCCGTTCGAAGCGCTGTCGAGTCTCCGATCTCAGCGAGGCGAGATCGGTCTTCACGCCCGCGAGGTCGGTCTTCACGCCCGCGAGGTCGGTCTTCATGTCCGCGAGGTCGGCCCTCATGTCCGCGAGGTCGGCCCTCATGTCCGCGAGGTCGGCCTTCATGGCGTCCCTCCACTCGGCGATGTCGGCTTGTGTGGCGACCCTCAGCTCAGCGAGGTCGGCCCTGGTGGCCACGTCGGAGGGGTCGTGCCCGCAACTGGGGGTCATCGGCGCCTCCGCGGGGCCGGGGCCGGGAGCGCCGGCCGGTCAAGTGCGCAGGCGTGGTCAGCCATGATGACGAACATACCGGGGCCGACCGCCCGATTCAAGCCCCCTGCCGCTCGCCGATCATCGCCGGGTCGGGGCCATTGGCGCTCCCTGGGGGAGGGATCCCTGCGCCCGCGTGCGGTCGGAGCGCGTCGTGGTCGCAGGACTCAGAGGATCGCGATGATGACGCCGATCATTGTAGCCGCGACCGCGAAGAACCCGGCCAAGAGGGTGTGGAACAGACGGTCGACTCGCTGGTTGACCGCACCCAAGCCGTCCTCGACTCGTTCGAAGCGCTGTCGAGTCTCCCACCTCAACGCCGCGATGTCGGCGCTAATGGCGTCCCGCCACTCTGCAATGTCGGCCCTCATGTCGGACCTCAGGTCCGCGAGGTCGGCCTTGGTGGCGACGTCGGAGGGGTCGTGCCCGAAACTGGGGGTCATCGGCGCCTCCGCGGGGCCGGGGCCGAGAGCGCGGGCCGGTCAGGTGTGCAGGCGTTGTCAGCCATGATGACGAACATACCTCGGCCGGCGGCTCGATTCAAGCCCCCTGTCGCTCGCCGATCATCGCCGGTCCGCGCGGCCATCCCGAGAGCGGGCACCGGCGCAGCGGGCGGTGGAGCGGGTCGGCGAAGGACCAGCTCAGAGGATCACTACGAAGACGCCGATCATCGTGGCCGCGACCGCGAGGAACCCGGCCAGGAGAGTGTGAAGCAGACGGTCCATCCGCCGGTTGACCGCTCGAGTCTCCGATCTCACCGAGGCGATGTCGGCCCTCATGGAGTCACGCCACTCCGTCATGTCGGCCCTCATCGCGTCACGCCACTCTGCAATGTCGGCCCTCAGGTCGGCTCTCAGCTCAGCGAGGTCGGCCTTGGTGGCCACGTCGGAGGGGTCGTGCCCGACACTGGGGGTCATCGGCGCCTCCGCGGGGCCGGGGCCGAGAGCGCGGGCCGGTCAGGTGTGCAGGCGTGGTCAGCCATGATGACGAACATACCGGAGCCGACGGCCCGCTTCAAGCCCCCTGTCGGTCGCCGATCATCGCCGGTCCGCGCGCCCATCCCGAGAGCGGGCACCGGCGCAGCGGGCGGTGGAGCGGGTCGGCGAAGGACCAGCTCAGAGGATCACTACGATGACGCCGATCATCGTGGCCGCGACCGCGAGGAACCCGGCCAGGAGAGTGTGAAGCAGACGGTCCATCCGCCGGTTGACCGCTCGAGTCTCCGATCTCACCGAGGCGATGTCGGCCCTCATGGAGTCACGCCACTCCGTCATGTCGGCCCTCATCGCGTCACGCCACTCCGTCATGTCGGCCCTCATCGCGTCACGCCACTCTGCAATGTCGGCCCTCAGGTCGGCTCTCAGCTCAGCGAGGTCGGCCTTGGTGGCGACGTCGGAGGGGTCGTGCCCGACACTGGGGGTCATCGGCGCCTCCGCGGCGCCGGGGCCGAGAGCGCGGGCCGGTCAGGTGTGCAGGCGTTGTCAGCCATGATGACGAACATACCTCGGCCGGCGGCTCGATTCAAGCCCCCTGTCGCTCGCCGATCATCGCCGGTCCGCGCGGCCATCCCGAGAGCGGGCACCGGCGCAGCGGGCGGTGGAGCGGGTCGGCGAAGGACCAGCTCAGAGGATCACTACGAAGACGCCGATCATCGTGGCCGCGACCGCGAGGAACCCGGCCAGGAGAGTGTGAAGCAGACGGTCCATCCGCCGGTTGACCGCTCGAGTCTCCGATCTCACCGAGGCGATGTCGGCCCTCATGGAGTCACGCCACTCCGTCATGTCGGCCCTCATGGAGTCACGCCACTCCGTCATGTCGGCCCTCATCGCGTCACGCCACTCCGTCATGTCGGCCCTCATCGCGTCACGCCACTGCGTCATGTCGGCCCTCAGCTCAGCGAGGTCGGCCTTGGTGGCCACGTCGGAGGGGTCGTGCCCGAAGCTGGGGGTCATCGGCGCCTCCGCGGGGCCGGGGCCGAGAGCGCGGGCCGGTCAGGTGTGCAGGCGTGGTCAGCCATGATGACGAACATACCGGAGCCGACGGCTCGATTCAAGCCCCCTGTCGCTCGCCGATCATCGCCGGGACCGCCTCCCGGCTCTCCTTGGCGTGATAACTCGACCGCACCAACGGGCCCGACTGCACCAGCGGGATCCCGATCCGCTCCCCGAACGCCTTGTACTCGGCGAACTCATCGGGATGGACGAACCGGTGGATCGGGCGGCGCCCCGCCGACGGCCGCAGGTACTGGCCGATGGTGACGATGTCGACCCCGATCGCAGCCATGTCGGCCAGCGTCGCCAGCACCTCCTCGCAGCTCTCCCCCATCCCCACGATCAACCCGGACTTGATCAGGCCTCCACAGGACATCCGCTTGGCGCGCCACAACAACGCCAGCGAGCGACCGAGGCTCGCCGCGGTCCTGATGTCCCTCTGGAGCCTCAACACCGTCTCGATGTTGTGGTTGAGCACGTCCGGGCGGGCGCTCATCACCGTCCGCAACGCCTCCCGATCACCTTTGAAGTCTCCAATCAGCGCCTCCATCGTCGTGCCCGGGTTGCGCCGTCTCGACTCGGAGACGGCGGCGGCGAAGATCGCAGCCCCTCCGTCCGCCAAGTCGTCGCGGCACACCGACGTGACGACTGCGTGCCGCAAACCCATCTTCTCGATCGCCTCGGCGACTCGGAAGGGCTCGAGGACGTCGAGCTCGGTCGGCTTGCCGGTGGTCACATCGCAGAACGAGCACGCTCGAGTGCACACATCGCCGAGGATCATGAACGCGGCCGTCCCTTCGCCGAAACACTCGAAGATGTTGGGACAACCCGCTTCCTCGCAGACCGTGTGGAGCTCGAGGCCGCGCATCATCTCCTTCAACTCGCGGTAGTCGCCGTCGAAGCGGGCGGCGACCCTCACCCAGGCGGGGCGCGCAGGCTCGGCGGGCGGCGCCTCCAGGGTGAAGGCGGCGCCCTCCGCCATGCGATCAACCTCAAACGACGCTGCCTTGCCCCCCGTGAACGCGGCGAGCTGGGTCTCGGCTTCGGGATACCCGAACACATCCTCGAAGTGCGGCGTCAACGCCTCGACGGCCTCCTCCAGCGTCACCTTCCGGCCCGTCAGGGCCGATAGGTCGGTGACCGGGCGATCGGATATCCCGCAAGGGCGCATCATCTCGAAGTAACCCATGTCCGGCGCCACGTTGAGGGCGAAACCGTGCATCGTCGTCTGCCGAGAGACCCGCACGCCGATTGCGGCGACCTTTCCCTTCTCGGTCCAGACGCCGGTGTATCCCGCCTCGGCCCAGGCAGCAACACCGAAGTCGGCCAACACCCGGATCAGGGTCTCCTCGAGACGACGCACATGGGGGACGACCCGCTTCGGGTCGTCCAAGGAGATGATCGGGTAGCCCACGAGCTGTCCCGGGCCGTGGAACGTGATGTCCCCGCCGCGGTCGACGCGATGCACCTCGGCGCCTCGCTCGCGGGCGGCGGCGGGCGAGACGAGGAGATTGGAGGCGTCGCCGTTGCGACCGACCGTGAACACCGGGGGGTGCTCGACCAGAAGCAGGTAGTCGTCGGCCGTGCGCCCCTCGACCTTGCCCTCATGGAAGGCTCGTTGCAGGTCCCAAGCCTCTTCATAGGGGAGACGGCCGAGCCAGCGTGTCCGCAGGAGCGTCACGCCAGTTCCTGCTCCCAGTCCCAGGTCTCCAGACTCTCCTTGACCCGCCTGAGGAACAGCACGGCGGTTGACCCGTCGAACGCGCGGTGGTCCCAGGTCAGGCCCAGGTAGCCGATGCTGCGGATGGCGATCATGTCCTGACCGTCCGCCGCCGTGATGACGGCGGGCCTCTTGGTGACCGCGTCGGTGGAGAGAATCGCCACATTCGGCAAGTTGATGATCGGCGCGGACATGAACGACCCGAACGGCCCCGGGTTGGTGATTGTGAACGTCGAACCGACGACGTCGTCGATGTCCAAGGTCCCGTCGCGGGCGCGGGCGGCCAAGCGCCTCACCTCCCTCGCGATCGCCACGAGCCGCAAACCGTCGGCGCCTCGCAACGTGGCGACCACAAGCCCGTCCTGGTTGAGATCGACGGCGATGCCCAAGTCGACGCTCTTGTGGTACATGGCCGCGCCCGCCTCCATGTCGACAGAGCTGTTGACCACCGGGAACTCCTTGAGGGCGTCGATAGTCGCCCTCGAGATGAACGGCAGGTAGGTGAGCGAGAAGCCCTCGTCGGCCTTGAACCGGGCCTTGTGGGCCACGCGGGCACGCTCGACGGCGGTGTAGTCGACTTCGACGCAAGTCCACACATGGGCGGCGGTCCGCTTCGACTCGATCATGTTCTCGGCGATGCGGGCCCTGACCCGGCCGAGCGGCAGTTCGTCGGCGCCTGGTCCCGGGGCGCGGGCCGTCTCGGGTGTCGGCGGAGGGGCCGACTCGGAAGCGGCCGCCGCGGCCGCCTCGACCGCCGCCGCCCGCCGCTCGATGTGGTCCTCGACATCGCCCCGGGTGACCCGGCCGCCCCGGCCGGTCCCCGCGACTTGGGCGACATCGACCTCATGCTCCCGGATCAGCCGCCTGACGACGGGCGAAAGCAGGTTGGGGGCCGCTTCGGGGGAAGGCTCGGCGAAGAACGCCTCCACCTCCGCCTCGCTCGGCGGTCCCGAGTCGGGCTCGGCCGCCGGTGGGGCGCCTTCGACCAGCGGAGCGCCTTCGACCAGCGGGGCATCCTCGGCCGGCGGAGCGTCTTCGCCCGGCGCGGCGCCCTCGGCCGGCGGGGCATCCTCGACAGGCGCCTCAACCGGCGCCGACTGCGGTTGCTCGGCCGCCTCGCCGATCACGACAAGGCCTGCGCCGACCTCGGCCGTCTCGCCTTCCGGGACGAGGATCTCGAGGATGGTCCCCGACACCGGCGAGGGGACCTCGGTGTCGACCTTGTCCGTCGAGATCTCAACGAGGACCTCATCTTCGGCGATCGCCTCCCCGACCCGCTTCGCCCAACGCAGGACGGTCCCCTCGGTGACCGTCTCCCCAAGCTGCGGCATTGAAACCGTCGTGGCCATGCTTCCTCCTCTCAGTGCAGGCTCATGCCGGCGGCGGACATCAGCGTCTCGCCGACCGCCTCGGACAACGTGGGATGGGCGTGGATGAACGCCGCCGCCTCGGACGGGAGAGCCTCCCACCCCACCGCGTACATCAACTCGTGGATCAACTCGCCGGCTGCGGGCCCGACGACGCTGGCGCCGATGATCGGCCCGTCTTTCGCCGCGATCACCTTCACCGCTCCCTTGTTCCGGCCCATGATCACCGCCCGCCCGATCCCGTTGAACGTGTGTAGGGCCGTCTCCGCCTCGATCCCGCGCTCCTCGGCCTCGGCGAGGGTGACACCCACCTCGGCCATCTCCGGGTGAGTGTATGTGACCCTCGGCACGGCGACGTAGTCGACCGGCCGGGCCTCGCCCGTCGCGATGTGGGTCACAGCGGCGATCCCCTCGGCGAACGCGACGTGGGCCAACTGGGCGGTCCCGGCGACGATGTCGCCGACCGCGTACAACCTGGGCTCGGCCGTCTGCATCGTGTCGAGGTCGACTTCGACGAAACCCCGATCCGTCTCGGCCTTGACGGTCTCCAAGCCCACACCCTCGGTGTTGGGGCTGCGCCCAACCGCGACCAGGACCGCGTCGACCTCGACCCTCTCCTCCCCGACCGGGACGACCACCGCGTCGGGTCCTGTCTCGGCGGGGCCCACGCCCCCGCCCAAGTGGAGTTTGACCCCGCGTCGCTGAAGCTGCCGCTGGAGCGTCTTGGCGCTCTCGGGGTCGGCGCCGGGGACAATCTGGCTCATCATCTCAAAGACATGGACCTCGCTCCCTGCGTCGATCAGGAATGAGGCGAACTCACACCCGACCACCCCGCCCCCCACGATGCCGACGCGTCGGGGCCGCTCCCGCCAGTCGAGCGCATGATCGGAGGTGACGATGCGCTCCCCGTCGACGTCGTAGCCTGTCAGCGAGCCGGGGCGCGACCCGGTGGCCAAGACCACGTTGGCGCCCTCGATGAGCGTCGAGCCCTCGTCGAGGCTCACCTCCACCTTGCCCGGCCCGGCCAACGACCCGATCCCCTTGACCACCTCGACGCCGCGGGCCTTCAGAAGCCCGCGCAGCCCGCGGACCAAGCCGTCCACAACCCGGTCCTTGCGTGCGAGAGCGGCAGGCCAGTCGATCTCGGGCTGAGAGGCGACGACGCCGAACCCCTCGGCGTGGGCGACGGTGCGGAACACCTCCGCGACGTGGAGCCAGTGCTTCATCGGGATGCAGCCCCGCGTCAGGCATGTGCCGCCGGGGCGGTCCTTCTCCACGAGCGTCGTCGACAGCCCGTGGTTGTGGGCGTGCAGGGCGGCCGCGTAGCCGCCCGGGCCCCCTCCGACGATCACGATGTCTACCAATTCCGACCCTTTCTCTCGGGACCTCGCCCCGCTCACATGCCCGCCCGGCCAGACCCGGCGTTAGGCTCGCCGCCGCATGCAAACCCGCCGGCTGCTCATCGCATCCGCCGCGCTCGCCGTCACGATCCTCGTCGCCGTAGGCGCCCGGCTGCTCATCCTGTTGACCTGAGCCTCACCCGCCGTCGCCCTCTTCGAGACCCGTGTCAACCTCGGCCGAGCAGTTTGGGCATATGACCTTGGGCGCCGGGCCGATGATGAACGTGAAGTCGCACTCCGGGCAGACGATCTTCGGCATCGGCTCGTCGGGGGGAGGCGGAGGCGGCGGGGACGAAGGCGGGCGCCCCCCGGGCGCGGGCGCTCCGGGCGCGGACGCTCCGGGTCCCGCCGGGTAACCGGCCGCCGTCTGGGCGGCTGCGGCGCCGCCTTTGTCGCGAACCACGTTGACCGAGCCGCAGACCGGGCAGGCGAACCGCCCTGCGCCGGGTGCGTCAAATTGTGTGCGGCAAGCGCCGCAACGGACTCTCATTCGCTCTCTCCCAGGTCGACGGGATCTCCAACCGCCCCGATCACCGCCAGGTAGCCGGACTCGAGACGGAGCACTTCCTCAATGTCGGAGTGAGAGTAGGCCGCGCCGTGCCTGGCCTCGATCTCGGAGGCGATGTAGTTGATCGACGCCTCATGGCCGCCGGCGACGGTCACGACCGGGCTCCTCCTGTCGGCCTGCGCCAAACCCTGAAGGTAGAAGACCTCATACTCGAGGATGCGCCTGACGTCGCGCCGGGCCAAGGGGGACTCCCGGCCCAGCCGCTCTTGCACATGTCTGATCGCATCATCGAGAACATAGCTGCGCTGATCGCGGACGGCGCCGCTCCTGGCGCTCTGCCACACGACCAGCCCGACTATCAGCAGCAGGGCCCCGGCGAGCAGGGCGACGAGGCCGACAACGGGCGCCGAAGACACCTACCCAACGTAGCTCAAGATCGCGACGGACCGTTAGAACGCCTCCACGGGGAGGTCCATCAGAGCGCCGTCCTCGTCGGCGGCCGCCTCGCGCCGGGCGGCGACCTTCGGGGCGACGTCGTCGAGGAACCAACGCGCCGCCGCCGTCTTGCCCAGGTAGAACGGGTCGTCGTCGGCCTTGCGATGCGCTATCTCGGCTTGGCGCAGCAACAGCCACGAGATGACGGTCTCCGACAACGACTCGAGTAATCCGTTGGCGTGCAGCCCGACTTTGTAGATCTCGCCTCGGTCCCCTTGGAGCGAGCCCATCGAGTACTCGACCAACGAGCCGAGCTGGGATTGGGCGTCGTCGAGCACCCGGGCAAGCTTCTCCCTCTCGGCGGCGAGCGGGTCGTCGTCGGGCCCGCCCTTGACGAACTCGACGATCTCAGCGGCAAGGGCGGCCAACGCGGCGCCCTGGTCGCGGGCGATCTTCCTGAAGAAGAGGTCGAGGGCCTGGATGCCGGTGGTGCCCTCGTAGATGGTGTCGATCTTGGCGTCCCTGATGTATTGCTCGATCGGGTAGTCCCGCGTGTACCCGGCGCCCCCGAAGACCTGGAGCGACGAGGCGAGCAGCTCGTAGGCCCGCTCCGACGCATAACCCTTGACCATCGGGAGCAGCAGGTCGTTGCGCCGTCGCCACATGTCGTCGTCATGGAGGATGACCTGATCCTGGGCCCATGCGGCGTAGAGCACGAGAGCCCGCAGCCCCTCGGCGCACGCCTTCTGCTCCATGAGCATCCTGCGCACGTCGGGGTGCTCGACGATCCGCGCTCGCGGCGCAGTCTTGTCGGCGGCCTTCGCCAGGTCGGCGCCCTGGGCCCGATCCTGGGCGTATCGGAGGGCGTTGAGGTACCCGGTGCTGAGGGTCCCCATCGCCTTGGCGCCGATCATCATCCGGGCGTCCTCGATTACCCGGAACATCTGCCGGATGCCGTCGTGCCTGCCGCCGACGAGGTAACCCACGGCGGGATCGTCAAGCCCGAAGGCCATCTCGCAGGTGGTCGATCCCTTGATCCCCATCTTCTTCTCGAGGTTGACGGCGTAGGCGCCGTTGCGGGCGCCCAGAGACCCGTCCTCGTTGATCAGGAACTTGGGCACGACGAACAACGACAAGCCCTTGGTCCCCGGCCCGGCCCCCTCGGGGCGGGCGAGGGTCAGGTGGATGATGTTCTCGTTGGCGTTGTGCTCGCCGCCCGTGATGAAACGCTTGACGCCCTCGATGTGCCAGGTCCCGTCGGGTTGCTCCACGGCCTTCGCGGTCCCGGCGCCGACGTCGGAGCCGGCGTCGGGCTCGGTGAGGACCATCGTGCCGCCCCAGTCCCTGTCGATCCACAGCCGAGCCAGCTCCTTCTGCTCGTCGGTGCCCTCCTCGTAGAGGACCCGGGCGAACAGGGCGCCGCCTGCGTAGAACTGGGCGGGTGTGTTGGCGGCGAGGAGCATCTCGGCCATGGACCACCTGAGGGTCGGCGGGACGGGATGCCCGCCCATCCCGCGGGGCAGGCCGACGCGATCCCATCCTCCGTCCCGATACGCCCGAACGCTCCTCAACACGGACTCGGGCAACTTCACCTCGCCGTCGACCAGCTCCAAGGCGATTCGGTCCTGATCGACGTATGACGCCGCGTACTCCTCCCGGGCGACGCGCTCAATCTCGACGAGGATGTCGTCGGCGGTCTCCCGGTCCAGGTCGGCCCACTCGCCTTCGCCGAGGTAGTCCTGAACCCGGTGCAACTCGAAGAGGTTGAAGCGGATGTCGCGGAGGTTGGATATGTAGTGACTCACCCCGAAATAGTATCAACGCCGTGACCGACACCGCTCCCCTCCTCAAGATCGAGAACCTCCGCGCCTCAGCGGGCGGGACCGAGATCCTCAAAGGCGTCGACCTGACCGTCGGCCGCGGCGAGATCCACGCCCTCATGGGCCCCAACGGGTCGGGCAAGTCCACGCTGGCGTCGGTAATCATGGGCGACCCGCAATACGAGGTCGGCGGCGGGCGCATCCTGTTCAAGGGCGAGGACGTCACCGAGGCGGCGCCGACCGATCGCGGCGCCGCAGGCATGTTCCTCGCGTTCCAACACCCCCAGGCGATACCGGGGGTCTCCGTCACCCAGTTCCTTCGCCAAGCTCTCTCCAACCGCACCGGGACCGACCTCACCGCCCTTGAGCTGCGCCTCAAGATCATGGACGCGATGAGAGAGCTTGGCATGGAGCCCTCGCTCGCCGACCGCTACCTCAACGAGGGTTTCTCCGGCGGCGAGCGAAAACGCAACGAAGTCCTCCAGATGGCCGTCTTGGCGCCGGAACTGGCGATCATGGACGAGACCGACTCCGGGCTCGACATCGACGCGCTTGCCGCCGTCGCCGACGGGGTGCGCAAGCTTCAGGGCCCAGACCGCGGCTTCCTGATCATCACCCACTACCAACGGCTCCTCGACCACATCACCCCCCATCGCGTGCACGTCCTCCTCGACGGCCGCGTCGCGGAGAGCGGCGGCCCCGAGCTTGCCGCCAGGCTGGAGGAAGAGGGATACGGGGCGGCCCGCGCCGCTACCGCCTCCTTGTGACCGACTTCTCCGCCGTCAAAGCCGACTTCCCGGTGCTCGACAGCGGGGTCCGCTTCCTCGACTCGGGCGCCTCCTCACAGAAGCCGATCCCCGTCATCGAGGCAATGGACCGCTTCGCCCGAACCTCCTACGCCAACGTCCACCGCGGGGCCTACAAGCTGTCGATCAAGTCGACCGAGGCCTACGAGGCCGCCCGCCGCCGAGTGGCCGAGTTCATCGGCGCCCGAGACGAGCGGGAGGTGATCTTCACACGAGGGACGACTTCGGCGCTGAACACGGTCGCCGTCGGATGGGGCCTGGCCAACCTCACGGCGGGCGACCGCATCCTCACGACGGAGATGGAGCACCACGCCAACCTCGTGCCGTGGCAGACGACGGCCAAGAGGACCGGCGCCGTCTTGGACCACGTCTCGATCACCGACGAGGGGCGACTCGACATGGCCGAGCTCGAGTCGAAGCTCGGGCCCGACGTCAAGGTTGTGGCGGTCACTGCGATGTCGAACGTCTTGGGGACGATCCCCGACATGACCCGGATCGCCCGGCTCGCCCGCCGGAGCGGGGCGAGGGTCGCGGTCGATGCGGCCCAATTGGCGCCGCACGCCGGGATAGACGTCGAGAAGATGGGCGCCGACTTCATCGCCTTCTCGTCGCACAAGATGCTGGGGCCCACCGGGATCGGCGTCCTCTGGGGGCGGATGGCGGCCTTGGAGGAGACGGAGCCTTTCGAGGGGGGCGGCGAGATGATCTCCGACGTCACGCTTCACGACGCCACATGGGCCCCGATCCCCCACCGCTTCGAGGCGGGCACCCCGCCGATCATCGAGGCCGTCGGCCTGCACGCCGCCGTCGACTACCTCGACTCGATCGGGATGGACGAGGTCTTCGCCCACGACTTGGAGCTGACCGCCGTCGCCCTGGAGGGGCTCGGAGACGTGCCGGGCGCCGTCGTCTGGGGGCCGAGCGACGTCGAGGCCCGGGGCGGCGTGGTGTCGTTCACGATGGACGGCGCCCACCCCCACGACTTGGCCACGATCCTCGACGAACAGAACGTGGCGATCCGCGCCGGCCACCATTGCGCGAAGCCGCTGATGCGCCGTCTGGGGGTGGCCGCGACGGCCCGGGCCAGCTTCTACGTCTACAACGAGGAGGCGGACATCGAGGCCCTGGTCGCGGGGCTGCGGAGAGCCGCCGAGTTGTTCGGGATCGTCTGATGGCGCTCGAGGAGCTCTATCGCGAGGTCATCCTCGACCACTACCGCAACCCCCGGAACAAGGGGCGTCTCGACAACCCCGAGGCCACCGCCGACGGCGTCAACCCGTTGTGCGGCGACGAGATCAGCATCGACCTCAAGCTCGAAGACGGCCGGGTGTCCGCGGTGGCGATCGACGGTCAGGGCTGCTCGATCAGCCAAGCGTCGGCGTCGATGATGTCCGAGGCGGTCAAAGGCAAGACCCTCGATGAGATAGCCGAGCTGGCGGCCGGGTTCCGGCGGATGATGTCGCTGGACGAGGCCGACGGCCCCGGCCTCGACCCGGACCGCCCCGGCGCCGTCCTCGGCGACATCGAAGCCCTCCAGGGCGTTCGCCGCTACCCCGTGCGGATCAAGTGCGCCGGACTCGGCTGGAACACTCTGCTCGAAGCCCTCAGCTCTCTGAGGCCCTGAGCCAGGCCGACCCTGAGCCGGGCGTCAGGCGCCGCTCGCCTCCCCGAGGGCTTCCTCCGCCTCCTCAAGGGCTTCCTCCGCCTCCTCAAGGGCTTCCTCCGCCTCGTCGCAGCAGTCTCCCGAGGGCCTGCCGCCGATGTGCCGCGCCAGCTCGATGGTGTGATGGATCTCGTCGTGTGTGGCGCCCGCCTCCATCGCATCCTCGACGTGGTGCTCGATGCAGCCGTCGCACCCCAGCGTCCCGGCGATGCCCAACGTCAGCAGGGCGTCCTTCTTGGTCATGACGGCCATCTCCACCTACCTCCGACTCCACATCAGCCTACTCCTCCTCGGCGGCTGATCGCGAGGGGCCGACGAACACGGGGATGGCACAACCGCGGACGAGGCGATTGGCCACCGAGCCGAAGAGCGTCTTTGACGCCCCGCGGCCCCGGGCGCCGACGACGATCATCTCCATGCCCGTGGTCCGGGCGAACTCGGCCAACGCCTTGTCGGGCCGCCCGAACAGGACCATCTTGTCGACCGGGTCGTAATGGATCTTGTCGGCGACGCCGTCGAGCATCCGCCGCGCCTCTTCTTGGATCTCCTGACCGGTCACCGAGTCCTTGGCGTCGTAGTCGACGACTGTGGCGATCGTCACGCTCGACACCCGGCCGCCGAACATGGCGACGGCGGAGTCGATGGAGTTGATCGAGTCGGCCGAGCCGTCGACCCCGGCCAGCAGGTCGAACCCCTGGCGAGGAGGCGTCGGGGCGCCTTTGGACAACCCGCCTGTCGAGCTGTGATAACGAGCGCGCTCGACGGCCAGAGGCGCGGCAAGCGGCCCGAGGGCAACGCCGAGCGCCAACCAGACGTAGAAGTCGTGCCCGCGGCGGCGCATCAGGAAGGCGACTATCACGCCGATAGCCGCCCAGGCCGCCGCTATGAAGATGAGGGTCGTTCCTGTTGTCATGGGTCTCCCTACGGCTGTGGTCGCCAGTAAACTACACCCTAGGCGGCGAAAGTCGAGAGCCGCGCCCTCATCCCGCAGCGGGCCCACCCCATGAGCTACAAACCCGACGACAACACCGGCGCGGCCCAGCCCGTCACCGCCGCCTCGCGGCAAGCAGATTGGCACTCGCTCTCGGTCGCGCAGACGGTCGCCGAGTTGGGGACCGACGCCGACCTCGGGCTGGGCGCCGAGGAGGCCGAGCGCCGCCTCGAGGAGCACGGCCCCAACCAACTTGCCCAAGACCGACGATGGACGAGGGCGAAGCGACTCGGCGCGCAGTTCAACGACGCCCTGATCTGGCTGCTCTTGGCCGCCGCGGCGGTGAGCGCCTTCGTCCTTGGCGCCTGGTTCGACGCCGCCGCCATCGCCGCCATCGTGATCCTCAACGCCGCCATCGGGTACGCACAGGAGTCGAAGGCCGACCGCGCCCTCGCAGGCCTGCGCGACCTTGAGGCGCCGGAGGCGACGGTTGTCCGCGGGAGCAGAACCTCGAAGATCGACGCGAGGGCGCTTGTTCCCGGCGATCTGATCCACATCGAGGCCGGCGACCAGATCCCGGCCGACGCCCGCCTCGTCCACACGGCCCGGCTTGTGGCCAACGAGGCGGCTCTCACCGGCGAGTCGATTCCCGTTAGCAAGACGACGACGCCGGTCGGCCCGGAGGCAGGCGTCGGCGACCGCAAGTCGATGGTCTGGGCCGGTACCACAGCGGTGTCGGGACGAGGCCGCGCCGTCGTGACGGGCACGGGCGCGGGCACCGAGATGGGCCGGATCGCGGCGCTGTTCGGCGACGAGCAGCCGATCACCCCCCTCCAAGTCGAGCTAGGCCGGGTCGGCCGTCGTCTCGGGGTGATCGCGGTGTCCGCGGCCGCCCTCATCTTCGGGGCGGGCCTGATCAGGTCCTTCCCCGTCGAGACCATGGCGCTGACGGCGGTGGCCCTCGCCGTGGCCGCGATCCCCGAGGGCCTCCCGGCCGTGGTCACGGTGAGCCTGGCCGGAGGGTTGCAGCGAATGGCCCAACGCAACGCCGTCGTTCGCCGCCTGCCCGCGGTGGAGACCCTCGGCGCCGTCGACGTCATATGCACCGACAAGACCGGGACTCTCACGGCAGAGGAGCTGAAGGTCGGCGCGGTGGCCCTGCCCGACGGGCGCGAGGGCCCCGAGTTGCTCGAAACCGACCATCGCGCCGCTCGCTCGCTGGCCATGACCGCCGCTCTCTGCAACGACGCCTACCGGTCGACCGAGGGACTCGACGGGGACCCGACCGAGATCGCGCTGCTGAGGGCGCTGGAGCGGGCCCGGATCGACTTCGACGACGTGCGCGAGGCCCATGAGCGGGTCGACGAGGCCGCCTTCGACGGCGGCAGGAAGGCCATGTCCACCCTTCACGCCGAGGAAGACGGTTATGTCCTGCGCGTGAAGGGGGCCCCGGAGACCCTGCTGGAGAAGTCGACCGCGATGGCCGCCGCCGACGGCGACCGCCCGTTGACCGACGGCGAGCGGCGTCGGCTGCTTGAGAAAGCCGAGCAGTTGGCGGCGTCGGGGATGCGCACCCTCGCCTTCGCCTCCAGGGCGCTCGAGTCGCGCCCCGAGAACCCGATCGACGAGGAGCGCGATCTCAGGTTCGACGGGATGGTGGGCCTCAACGAGCGGGTTCGGGCGGAGGCGCCCGACGCGATCCGGCGCGCGGCCGAGGCGGGCGTGACCACGGTGATGGTCACCGGGGATCACCTGACCACCGCGGCTGCCGTCGGCGAGGCGGTCGGACTCGAGCCCGGGGAGAAGATGAGCGGGCGCGACCTGTCCGCCGTCGGCGCCGACGAGCTCGCCCGGTCAATCCGCGGCTATCGGGTGTTCGCCAGGGTCGACCCGGCGGACAAAGTCAAGATCATCGAAGCCTGGAAGGGGGCCGGGGCGACCGTCGCCATGACCGGCGACGGGGTCAACGACGCGCCCGCCCTGCACCGGGCGGACATCGGGGTGGCGATGGGCTCGGGCACGGACGTGGCCCGCGAGTCGGCGGCGATGGTCCTCGCCGACGACAACTACGCCACCATCGTCTCCGCGATCGCCGAGGGTCGCCGGCTCTTCAACAACCTCCGCAACGTCGTGCACTACCTGCTGTCGGCCAACGCCTCGGAGGTGATCTACGTCCTGGCCGGGTTCCTCATCTTCGGGCACCTCGGGGAGCCGATCCTCGCCATCCAGCTTCTCTGGATCAACCTCATGTCCGACGCCCTGCCGGCCATCGCCCTCGGGGCGGGCGCCGAGGCTCGCGACCTGATGAAGGACAGGCCGGGCGAGGGCCGGAACGTCCTCAGCGCCCGCAACCTGACCGTGCTCCTCGGCCAAGGGGCGATCCTGGCGTCGGCCGCGGTGGCGGCGATGCTGATCGGTGCCCACGCGCTGAACCTCGACCCGGAAGCGGTGCGGACGATGGTGTTCTCGACCCTGGTCTTCTCCCAGTTGCTCCACTCGCTCAGCGTGCGCGCCGGGTCGGGGCCGATGCGCCTGCCGGGAAGGTTCCTCGCGGGCTCGATCCTGGGGTCGGCGGCCATGCAGTTCGCCATCGTCTACTCGCCGATCGGCGCGAGGATCTTCCACACACAACCGCTGGGGGCCGACGCCATGATGTGGGCGGTGGCCGCCTCGGCCGCCTCGATGGCCGCGGTGAGAGCGCTCAACGTGACCCTGGGCAGGCTGAGGGCCAGGCCCCTGCCGGAGGTCAAGCCTTGAACGAGGTCAGCGCCCTTGATGCGGTGGTGGCCGCGGCGGTGGTGGCCGCCGGGTTCACAGTCTCGGTGATGGCCAGCCGGCGAGCGGTGTCCAACACGGCCGAGTTGGCCGCCGGCTCGGGCATCCCCCCCTTCGTCGTCGGGTTCACGCTGCTGGCGTTGGGCACCGACCTCCCCGAGATCGCCAACTCCATCGTCTCGTCGCTGGCCGGCGAAGGCGACCTGAACGTCGGCGACTCGGTGGGGTCGGCGATGACTCAGTCGACGTTGGTCCTCGGCCTGCTCCCGCTGATCGGCGGGGCGGTGATGATCTCCAAGCCTCGCGTCATGCGGATCGGCGTGGCGACGGTCCTCGCCCTGCTGCTCGGAGCGGCTCTGATGGCGGACGGGGACGTGAGCCGGGTCGACGCGATCATCCTCATCGCCGCCTGGGCGGCCAGCGCCGTCGTGACGTGGGGACCGCCCCCCGAGGAGACGCAGATGGAGCTGTCGCTCGAAGCGAGCGAGAAGCTGAAGAAGACCCTTCAGGCGCTTGTCGCGCTGGCGGTTGTCGGCGCGGCGACGGTGGCGGCTGTCTGGGGCCTGAAGACGCTCGCCGAGGCCATCAACACACCCCCGTTCATCGTGGCGTTCTTCGGGGCCTCGATCGGCACGTCGCTCCCCGAGCTGATCGTGGCGTCCACGGCGATGCGCCGCCGTCAGACCGAGCTGGCCGTCGGCGACGCGCTGGGCGCCACCCTCATCGATTCGACGCTGTCGGTCGGCATCGGCCCCCTGCTCGCCCCCATCGCAGTGACGACGAGCCTCGTCGTCCCCGCCTCGCTCCTGACGGCGGGCGCGGTCGGCGCCGTGGCCCTGACTCTGGCCGTCAGAGGGCGACACGACCGGAAGACGGCGATCCCCTTCATCCTGATCTACCTGGCCTTCTACCTACTCCTCCTGAACACCTGACCGGTCCTGATGCTCCGGATTCGCCTATTCCGTAGTCTGTGCATTGAGAATCGGGCCCGGAGGGTGAGGACCTCCCCAACCGGCTCTGACGGCTCAAGCCCGCGTCAAGCGGGTCAGCGCAGACCGCCCTCGGTCATCTTCTTCAGGTCCAGCGCTTTGTCCAGCTCGTCTTCGGTCATGAGGGCAGCCTCCAAGACCAGCTCGCGCACGGACCGACCCGAGGCCACGGCCTCCTTGGCGATCTTGGCGCCGTTGTCGTAGCCGATGTGCGGGTTGAGGGCTGTGACGATTATCGCGTTCCGCCCCACGATCTCGGCCGCCCGCTCCCGGTTCGCCTCCAAGCCCTCGACGGCGCGGGCGCGGAAGGTGTCGCACGCGGCGGTGAGAAGCCCGACAGAGTCCAAGAAGTTGTGAATCATCATCGGCATCATCACGTTCAGCTCGAAGTTGCCGTTGGCGCCGCCCCAGGCCACGGCGGTGTCGTTGCCGACCACCTGCGCCGCCACCTGCATCATCATCTCGGACATGACCGGGTTGACCTTCCCCGGCATGATCGACGACCCGGGCTGGAGGGCGGGGATCTTCAGCTCGTAGATGCCCGACGTGGGCCCGGAGCCGAGAAAGCGGATGTCGTTGGCGATCTTGAAGAGGGAGACCGCCACCGTGCGAAGGGCGCCGGAGGCGTTGACCATGCCGTCTTTCGCGCCCTGAGCCTCGAAGTGGTCGTCCGCCTCCCGGAACGGGTAGCCCGTCCGCTCGGCCATGAGCGCGATCACGGCGGCCGCGTAACCCTCGGGTGCGTTGATCCCCGTCCCCACGGCGGTCCCGCCGAGAGCCAGCTCCTCAAGCTCAGCCAGCACGCCGCTCACCCGGTCGGCGCCTTTGCGGACCTGGGCGGCGTACCCGGCGAACTCCTGGCCGAGGGTGACCGGCGTGGCGTCCATCAGGTGAGTGCGACCCGACTTCACCACGTCGGAGAGCTCGTCGGCCTTCGCCTCAAGGGCGGCGGCCAGACGGTCGAGGGCCGGCAGCAGGTCTTCCCGGATCGCGGCGACCGCAGCGACGTGCATCGCGGTCGGGATCACATCGTTTGAGGACTGCCCGAAGTTGACGTGGTCGTTGGGGTGGGCCTTCTCGCCCGACAACGCCGCCGTCGCCCTCGCCGCGATCACCTCATTGGCGTTGGTGTTGGTCGAGGTGCCCGAGCCGGTCTGGAAGATGTCGAGAACGAACTGGTCATCGAGCGACCCGCCCATCACCTCGTCGGCGGCGCCGCGGACGGCGGCGGCCGTCGCCTCGCCCAAGAAACCCATCTCACCCGCCGTCGCGGCCGCCGAGCCTTTGAGCAGGCCGAGCGCCCAGATGAAGCGGCGCCCGAAACGGCGGCCCGAGATCGGGAAGTTGTCGACTGCTCGCTGAGTGGACGCCCCGTAGAGAGCGTTGACGGGGACTTGGACTTCGCCCATCGAGTCCTTCTCGATGCGGTACTCCATCGGGCCACCTCCTGTGCCGGGAGCCGCGGACGTTAACGCCCCGCGTCGCCTCCGAGCAACCGCCGCCCGGCCTCGTGGAGACGGTCGAGCTCGGCGCGAATCGGGTCCTCCCGGTCGATCGCCTCCACGGCGATCAGGATGAGATCGACGAGGCCGTGGAAGTCGCTGAGCGAGATCTCCTCCAGCTTGGGGGTCGGCGGCCCGCCGCCCGCCTCGACCTCGTCGAGGTTCCCCCGGTTGTGGTGATTACTGAGAGGCAGGCAGAGCCCGGCGGACCGATAGCCGTAGACCCCGAAAGCCGTCGCCTCACAACTCCCGCCGTCCATCAACCTGCGTTGGTGTTTGAGCCCTCGGGCCGCGGCCCGGCCGATCCGGTTGGTCAGCTCCCCGTCGAAGACCGTGGCGGCGTCCCCCACCCTGACCACCGGCCCGTCGCCGACGGGCGCGTCCGCCAGCTCCCGCGAAGCCTCAACGTTGATGATTCGGGACTCCGGCGGGATCGTCCCGTGTTTGGCGGCGTGGATCGCCCCGACGAGCCCGGCTTCCTCCGCCCTCGTCAACAGGGCGCCGAAGTGACGCAGCCCGGGTTTGCGCCGGGCGCGATCGAGCGCGGCGAGCGCGGCGGAGCACCCGGCCAGGTCGTCGATCGCCGGCGCCGCGAGAACCCCCTCCCGGGCTCTCGGCTTCCGCATCTTCCACAACGCGATGTCGCCCGGCCGGGCGCCCCCCGACCGGGCGCCGCCCGAGAGGCGTATCGCGCCCGCGCCGGTCTCCGGGTCGTATGAGACCACCCGGCCGGTCCCGCCGTCGGGGCGCGAGGTCACCTCGACGCGGGCGCCCTCGAAGTACTCGGGGTTGACCCCGCCTCGGAACTCGAACTCGGCCTCCCCGCCCTCGACCGCGGTGATCACAAAGGCGGGATGGTCCATGTGAGCGGCCGCCAGCACGGGCGGCCTTCTCTTGCGGCCCTTCTGGGTGATGATGAGGTTCCCGCCGGAGTCGGAGACGAGCCGAAGGTCGTCGCGCCTCGCCGCCCACCTCTCGACCCAGCCGACGACGAATCCCTCGACGCCGGGGGCGGTGGGCAGGTGCGTCAGCTCGCGGAGCCACTTCTCGACGACGGCGCGGCCGGCCATCAGCGACCCTCGTCGGACATGAGGAGCGGGTCGGCGGCAAAGCCCGCCTGGTCGGGGGCCGGCCCGTCGCCGGGCCGTTTCTCAATGCCCAGGCGCCTGCGCAGCCCGTCGTAACCCCCGCTCTCCAGCTCGTCGGCAAGCTCGCTCCCGCCGCTGTCGACGATGCGGCCGTCGATCATCACATGTATCCGATCCGGCGTCACATATCTCAGGATACGGCTGTAGTGCGTGATCATCACAACACCGAGGTCGGGCGACCGCATCTCCTCGACCGCCTTCGCCGCATCCCGCACCGCATCGATGTCGAGACCCGAGTCGATCTCGTCGAGCAGAGCCGCCTTGGGCCGGAGCACGGCCGTCTGGAAGATCTCGGAGCGTTTCTTCTCGCCGCCGGAGAGGTCGTCGTTGAGCGACCGGTCGAGGAACGGCGCCATCCCGAGACGGCGCCCCTCGCCCTCGATGCGCGACGCCGCCTCATCCGGGGCGATTCCCCGCTCATCCAACGCCTCCATGAGGAACTCGCGGAGCCTCACCCCCGGCGCCTCCGTCGGGTACTGGAAGCTCAGCATGAGCCCGGCCCGGGCCCTCTCGTCGATGTCCATCTCGAACAGGTCGGCCCCGCCAAGGCGGGCCGAGCCTTCCACGACGTACCCGGGCTTCCCGGCGAGGACGTGACAGAGAGTGGACTTGCCGGAGCCGTTCGGCCCCATGATCGCGTGGACCTCGCCGAACGGGACCTCAAGGGAGAGCCCGTCGAGGATCGGCTTCCCCTCAACCCGGGCCGACAGGTTGGAGACCTGCAAAGCGACGGTCACCGCTCCTCCAACGTCAGGTAGACCGAGACGCCCTCGACGGAGACGTCGTAGGTCGGTACTGGCGCCGTCGCCGGGAGCGAGCCGGGTTGGCCCGTCCTCAGGTCGAACTCGGCGCCGTGGCGGGGGCACTCCACCGCACCGTCCCGAACCTCGCCTTCGGCAAGGGAGGCCTCGGCGTGGGAGCAGCGGTCTCCGAGGGCGTAGACGGCGTCGCCGACGCGGAACAGGGCGATGCGGCGGCCCCCCGCCTCCACGCGAACGCCCCGACCCCGGGCCAGCTCGCCCAACGACGCCACATTGACTCTCATGCCGGCCGGCCCTGGGCGTGCTCGAACCGGGAGAGGACCTCCTCGGAGACGGGCGCCTCGACGCCCCGGATCGGCAGACGGTCGATGATCTCCTGGAAGAACCCCTTGACAAGGAGCCGCTCGGCGCGTTGCGTCGAAAGCCCGCGGCTCCGCAGGTAGTAGAGCTGCTCCGCCTCCAGCGGCCCCACCGAGGAGCCGTGGCCGCATACGACGTCGTCGCAGAGGATCTCGAGGTTGGGCACGGAGTGGGCCTTGGCGGCGCCGGAGAGCACAAGGTTGCGGTTCGTCTCAAACGTCGAGGCACCGGCGGCGCCCTCCTCGATCCGCAGAAGCCCGGTGAAGACGCTCTCCGCCTCGTCCTCGACGGCGCCTTTGAGGAGAATGTCGGAGGTCGTGCCCCTGCCCGAGTGGTTGATCACCATCCGGTAGTCGAGCGTCTGGGCGCCTTCTCCGAAGTAGAGGCCGACCACCTCCGACGACGACCCGTCGCCCTCCAGGCTGACGCCGAGGTCGAGCCTCCCCAGCTCCCCGCCGAGCCCGACCTCCCCGAGCCTGCCGGTGGCGTCGCGGCCGAGCTTCATGCGCTGATGAGTCACCACGGCGCCGCGGGGGTCGAGGCCCTGCACCGAGAGGCAACGCAACCTGGCGCCGGCGGCGACCCTCAGCGACACCTCCGGCACCATGAGCAGCGGCGCCCCCTCGGCGCTGCGATAAACCACGAGGATTTGGGCCTCGGCGCCCTCGCCGACGCTCACCGCGATGTGCGGGAACGAGACGGTCCCCGGGGTGACGCCCTGCACCTCCACCACCAGCGGCGACTCCATCACCTGACCCGCGGCGACGTCCACGAGGGCCGCGTCGCCTGCGAAAGCTGTGTGCGCGGCCGCGAGCTTGTTGTGGTCGGCGGGTGTGGAGGAGAAGGCGACCTCGCCGTCGGACTCGCCCAGCCGGGTGACCGCGGCTTCGGCGGACGACGCCTCGAGCACGGCGCCGTCGACGATCAACACGGCGCCGGACGTAGCCTCCACGGAGGCGAGGAACGGGCCTGCAGGGAGAGGGGCGCCGGGCTCGAGGATCGGCGCCAACCCGGTCAGCGACATGTCGCGGTTGACGTATCGCCAATCCTCCTCGGCGCCGGTCGGCGCCTCAAGCGACTCGAACACCCCGAACGCCGCGTCCATCTGCGCCGCCCTCCAAGAGGGGACGGCCGATTTCAGCGACTCGAGGGTGTGGGCGTCGAACGAGGTCAATGGCTCTCCGGGTGAAGCGGGGATCGTATTTCACCTACGCGGGTAGTGCGAATGGGGTCACTCGGCGGCCAGGAGCGCGGCCGCGGTCACCTCCGACTTGGCGTTCCACAACATCCAGCCCAGCCCCAACCCCTCCGCCGACGCGATCTGCGCCCTCACCTGCGCCGCGTCATACCCGAAGTCTTGGAGCCACGGCCGGACGACGACGTTGCGGGGCAGCCTGTCGAGCCCATCCGTGATGGCCCGCTCGACAACCTCCCCCGGGTGGTCGCTGGGGTCGTCGAAGCCGTACCAGCCCTTGTCGTAGTGGGACGGGTAGACCATCGGCGAGACGACATCGACGATCATCGCTATGTCCTCCCAACGTTGGCCGATGCCGCCGTCGGGCGGGTCGCTCACCCTCGTGATGAACCCGAACACGTCGGCGGCCACCGCACAACCCATCGGGCGGAGCGCAGCGACCGCGTCGTTGAGGAACGCGGCGATGCTCGACATCCGGGCCTCCTCGGTCACGCCCCCGTCGAAGACGGCGGCCTCGGATCTGGCGTCGGGGAAGCGGACGTAGTCGAACTGGACCTCATCCACGCCCATCGAGCAGGCTTCGACGGCCAAATCCAACCCGTACCGGCGGGCGACCGGGTCGGTGGGGTCGAGGAAACGTTGGCCCCGCGCCTCATAGGGGGCGCCCGCGTCGGCGTCCCAGACGGCCATCTCAGGTTTCCCCAACGCCGCGACGGGATCGTTGAACACCACGATGCGGCCTATGACGTAGAGATCGAGGGCGCGGGCCCGACCGACGGCGCCGGCGAGGCTGTAGGCGCCGCGCGCCGCCCCGACTTCGACGGCTACGGCGTTCTCCGTGTCGTAGTAGACGAAGCCGAGCTCGTCCTTCAGGTCGATCATCAGCGCGTTCAGCTCCGTGTCCCTCGCCATCGCGATGAACTCGCCGAGGCGGTCCTGCACGGCCGGGCCGGTTATGTGGACGGCCCGGGCCGTGACGGGCCTCAGCTCAATCAGCGACTCGCCGGCCCCGCCGTCCCATGTGAGCCGCGATGTCCGCCATGCGGGTCTCTCCACCGACACCGAGCCGGGCGCCGCGCCTCGCACCTCGAAACGCCCTTCTACGTCGGTGGTCGCCGCAGCCGACTCGGACGAGACAAGGGCTCCATCCACCGGCCGACCGCCTGAGTCGACCACACGCCCTCTCAAGATTCGGGCTTTGAGGACGACGCTGATCTCGTCCTCGGGCCGCTCGGCGATGGTGACCGTTTGCGGGACGTGACCGGGCGCGCTCACGTCGAGGACCGTGTGGGACGGGCGCCACTCCGCCTGTATCAGCCCGTCGTCGGCCGAGGTCCCGACCTGGCGCCCGCCTATGTCCGCGACGGCGCCCGTGATCGGATCTCCGAGGTCGTCGAGGACCCGGAGTGAGTACGAAGTGGCCCGCCCGAGCATCGACCAGCCTGCCCAGACCGCCCAGACGATGGTGAGCGCCACCAGCAACCTGAACTGCGTTCGCCGCGACAATGGCGTGTCCTAATGCTATGGATTCGCCTATACCGTAGTTTGTGTATTGAGCAAGGCGCGGATAACCTTCCCCGGGCGCCACAGGAGATGCTGACATCGGGAAGGTCGCCAGGACAAGAGCCGCAAGACCTGAGCGGGACGCCGGCCCCGCTGACGCCATCGGCCTGTACTTGGACGAGGTCTCCGGTCACGAGCTGTTGACGGCCGAAGACGAGGTTCGCCTCGCTCGCGCCATGGAGCGGGGCAAGGAGGCGGCCGCCGCCCTCGAATCGGGCAAAGTCAAGAAGGCCGACCGCGCCGAGCTGATGAAGGCTGTGGAGGCGGGCGAAGAGGCCAAGATGACCTTCATCCGCTGCAACCTCCGGTTGGTCATCTCGATCGCCAAACGTTACACGGGCCGGGGGCTCGACCTCCTCGACCTGATCCAAGAGGGGAACCTGGGCCTGATCAGGGCGGTCGAGAAGTTCGATTGGCGGAAGGGGTTCAAGTTCTCCACCTACGCCACTTGGTGGATCCGCCAGGCGACCACCCGCGGGCTGGGCAACAACGGCAGGACGATCCGCCTCCCCGTCCACATGCTGGACATGGTCCGCACCGTCCACGAGACCAGGCAGGTCCTGCACGATCAGTTCCATCGGCCGCCCACGCTCGATGAGATCTCCGAGGCGTCGGGGCTGGACTACGACAGGGTTGAGGCGGCCCTGAAGGCGCCAGCCGAGACCGTGTCCCTCGACCGCCCCGTCGGCGAGGACGGCGACGCCTCGCTTCAGGACTTCGTCGAGGACGCGGAGGCGTTGGATCCGGAGGACCGGGCCGCGTCGAGCTGGCGGCGCGACCAGCTCATGGAGGCGCTCGGCCGTCTCGACGAGGCCGAGCGACAGGTGTTGTGGCTCCGCTTCGGACTCGACGGCGGCGAGCCCTGGACCCTCACCGACGTGGGCGACATGATCGACACGACGCGAGAGCGGGTGCGTCAGATCGAGGCGCGCGGGCTGGCCAGGCTTCGCCACCCCTCCTGCGACATCGACCTCCAAGGCCTTCTCTAGGGGTCCGTCGCGGATGTAGTGATACGGTCGAGGGTCGCCCGGCCGATGCGTGTGCAGTTTCGCGGCTCTCATCGGCACTACTGCACACGCTGGCAGATGCGTGTGCAGTTTCGCGGCTCTCATCGGCACTACTGCACACGCTGGCAGATGCGTGGGCGACAGTGCAGCCCTGCCGGGCGACCCGTCGCCACCCTGGCTGACTCACCATCTTGGCGACGGGACCTCTAGAGCCCGGCTCTCAGGTACCTGACGAAGAGATCCCGGTCTCCTCTCAACACCCTCTCGGGGACGAAGCCCGGGGGCGGCGCCAACGCCGGGCCCGAGACGATGCGACCCGCCTCGCCCGCAACCACCTTCGACGCGACCGTCAGGTTGATCTCGTCCAGCAACCCCGCGCAGGCGAACTGCCCGTTCAGGGCCGGCCCTCCCTCGAGAAGCACCACCGACGCGGCCCCGAGGCGACTGAGGATGGCGCGGGGTCCCAGGTCGTCGAGGAAGGCCAGGTCGGCGGAGTCCCCGAGCATGGCCAGCTTGGAGGGGTCGGCCCCGGCCCCGGTGATGATCAGCGGCTTGTGCTCGGGGTCGGAGAAGACCCTCGCCGCCGGGTCGACGCTCAGGCTGCCCGACACGATCGCAAGAGTGGGCGCCGGGGCCTTCCCGAGGGCGACCCGTCGCTCCCGACGCTCATCGTCGAGCGACACCGGCCGGTAGTCCTCGGCCGCCACCGTGGCGGCGCCAACGACAATCACGTCGGGGACGGCTCGAATCGCCCGGAGCATCATGTGGTCGTCGTCGTCGCCCAACCCGGCGGACCGCTCGCCGACGGCGGCGGCGCCGTCGATGGAGGAGACCATGTTGAGCATGACCCACGGTCGGCCCCCGCGCGACCGACGATCAGCCAGGACGACGTCGAGCGGGTCGACGGGCGCCCAGCCAGTCGGCGCCTCGAGCATCGGCCTACCCAGCCGCCGGAGCCTCCTCCTCCACCAAACCGACCACGTTGCCCCCGGGGTCGGTGAACAGGCCGAAGGCGACGACACCGGGGATCTCCGTCCGCGGCGTGACAAGCGACCCGCCGGCCGCCTCGATCTCGGCCATCGTGTCGTCGATGCTCGCCACCTGGATGTAGACGATCGCGCAGCTCGGCATCTCCTCGGACCCCTTCCCCACGGCGCCGCCGATGTTCCCCTCGCCTGTGGAGACGAGGTGATAGCCGTCGAACCCCTCGGCCGAGGAGAGCTCCCAATCGAAGAGACCGCCGTAGAACGCCTTCTGGGCGTCGCCGTCCGGTCCCATCAACTCCCAGTGCACTATTGGGTTTGCCGACATTGTTTGCTCCTTCTTCTTCGCACTTGTCCGCTACACGGTACCCGCGGCGCTCGCCGGGCGCCTGAGGTTCTCCCGGATCGCCTTCGTGTCGCCTTGCCACGCACACTCCTGGAGGATCTCGCGATAGCCCATCTCAACGTTGATGCTCAACATGGCGTCGTTGGACTCGGCGTTGTCGGTGTCGATCCTCTCCACCTCAGGGTGGTCGGCGACGAGCCCCTGGATGGTCGTCGCCTTCAACCAGCGTCCGAGCCCCATGTTCCGATGATCGGGGTGGACCCCCGTGTCGCCTTGCTCGGCCTGCTCGGGTTGGGCCTCGTTGAACGTGATCTCGGACAACCCCACCCACTCCCCGGTCGGCTTGTGGACGGCCACACAAGCGGCGAGGCTCATCCCCTTGGCGGACTCCTTGGCCTCGATGTCCCGCCACTTCCGAGGCGTCATCACATAATCCTCGAAGTCGAGGCCCTCGCGAGGCGCCGTGTTCATGACCATCCTCACGTCGCACCACCTGGAGAGAAGCTCCTCTTCGATGGGGAAGCCGACCCGCTCGACGTCGTAGTCGGCGGCTCTCTCGGAGGCGCGAGCGACCCAGGCGCCCATCAGATCCCAATCGACGTCGGCGACCAGAAGACGGCTCAGCCTGCTCTGAAAGGACTTCTTCATGCCGAGGCGCTCCAGCTCCGCCTCCCAGGGGGCGTTGTCGAAGGTGTCGGTGATGACCGAGCCCCTCTTGCCGTCCTCGAGGGCGTCGAGCACCGGGGCGGCCAGCAGCGACGCCAAACCCCGCCTTCGCTTCTCCGGCAGGACATGGATGCGAGCGAAGCCGTTGTTGAGGTCGTCTTCGGTGTCCATGAGGACCACGGCCACCGCAACGATCGCGCCGTCGTCCCGCAACACCCACCGCCGGATGTCCCGGTGATTGACGATGTGCCTCCAAGCGCGTTTGCGCGCCTCGAACGGCATTGGCGGGTCGTCGGGCCGCACCTCGGCGTCCACCAGCGTGTAGTGGTCGTGCAGCTCCGCCAGCAGCGCCTCAGGCGCCGTCGTGGTGTCGACTTGCTCGATCTCGATTGCCACCCGGCAAGGCTGGACGGCCTACTCCTCGGCCCCGGCGGGCTCGTCGGCCCCGGCGGGCTCGTCGGCCGCGACCGGCTCGTCAGCCGGGATCACGCCGCGCTCGGTGAGGGCGGCGGTCACCTGGACGGCGATCTCCGACGCTTTCTCCTCGCCGACCTTCGGGGTGAGCTTCTCTTCCATCTTGGCCTTCACCTGCGACTCGGTGAGACCGGCCCACTCCTCCTTCTGCTGCGCCAGGAACTTGCCGACGGCAAAAAGCAGCCCCGCGAAAATCAGGAGCTTCAGCAGGAAGCGGATCGGGTGACGGTCCTTCTCGTTTGTTGAGTCCATTTTCTACCTCCGTCCACCGGACTGTACAGGAGCGACGGGGCTGCCGCCAACAGCGCCCCGACCAAGCCGTAGAGTCACGCCCCATGAGCCTTCTGATAGGGACGACGGCGGGCGCCTTCCTCGCCGACGACCCGGCGGCGCCGCTCATCCGCGGTCAACGCGTCAACCACATCGCCCGCGACCGGGGCTCGTGGTGGGCCGTCGACCAAGCGGGCCGGGCCCACCGTGACGGCGAGGTCGTCGCGACCATGCCCGAGGCCGTCGTCCCGCTCTGCATCATGCCGACGCCCGAGACGGTCTGGATCGGCGCCGACGGGACCCGCCTGTACGGGATCGACCACGGCAGGCTGGAGGAGGACGAATTCTTCGCCGCCGCCCCGGGTCGAGAAGCGGGGGGCGCTCCGTCGGGCGATCCGCCCGGAGTCGGGTCGATGACCCTCGACGCCGACCACACCCTCTATGTGAGCGTGCGCGGCGGCGCCGTCATGCGTTACGACAACACCGGCGTGATCCCCGCGCTGGGCGCCTCCGCGGGCGCTTGCCAGGTCGCCGCCCACCCGAGCCGGAAGGGCGCCGTCTTCGCGGCTTGCGCCCAAGGCCTCGCCTTCACACACAACGGTCACGACTTCGAGATCCGGTCCGGCGGCCTCCACTCCCCCTTCTGCGGCGCTGTCGCCGTGCTCGGGGACAGGGTCCTGCTCTCAGCCTCGGAGGGGCCGAGTCGGGCCAGGTTGTACCGGGGCGAGTTGTGGGGAGGCGACTTCGAGCCGATGGGCGCGGGCCTGCCCAAGTGGTTCGACGAAGCCGTCGGCGCTCATTGCATCGCTGTGGTCGACGGCGCCGTCTACGTTGGGGTCGGGGGCGCGGTGTGGCGCTCGGACGACGGCGGGGACTCGTGGTCGGAGGTTGTGGGAGGGCTCGGGGACATCACCTGCCTCGCCTGACGGCTTCGGGCTCATGCTGACCTCGTCCTGGGTCGCCCTCATCGTCGCCCGCTCCCTCTACGACAGGGCCGACGGGTCGGCCTCCGGTGCCGAGTCGCGCTACCGGGAGACCAAGGGCGGCGGGGTGGTGCCCGTCATCGACAGAGCGCCCGCCGAGGAGGGCGCCTACGAGATCTCGGCTCAGGAGTTGAGCGCAGCCCAGACCCGGCGGCACTTTCTGAGGTCTACGCGATCGACGGCACCCGGGCCGGGACCGGGAGGTGTTGTGCCTTGTGACGATAGGCCCAGGCCTGGCCGCCGTGGCCTTGCTCGCGGCGGCGGGTCACGCCGTCAAGGCGCGCCGGCGTCGCCTCCGACAGCGCGTCGAAGCGGGCTGCTGTGTGGGCGGCGTTCATCGAGTCTTGGCTCGGGTCGTGTGTCTGGTGGGTGGGCGGGGGAAGTGAGG
>Ga0209788_1000015_pt1 | contig 61516 bp, 46 predicted proteins | sample WorMetLIZISLAND1_2_FD_187415 | JGI IMG/M metagenome (GOLD analysis project Ga0209788, IMG submission 187415) | Marine gutless worms symbiont microbial communities from Max Planck institute for Marine Microbiology, Germany - Olavius clavatus LIZARD... ...
GGCCAACGAGATGCCTGTTGAGGAGGTCAAGGCTTGGGCGGAGAGCCAACCCGGGTATGAGGAGATCTGGATCGACCGGGAGCGCAACGGCTGGATCTCGGTGGCTTTCAGCCGGGGCGCCGCCGCCAGGCAGAGAGACCTCGAGGAGAGGTTCGCAGGGGTCGGGGTGGTGGCCGTCCCCGTCGAGCGCACCAAAGCCGAGCTGGAGGCTCTGGCGTTTCGGGTTCAACGGGAGTTGGCGCCGTTCCTCGTCGAGTACGACATGATCGGCGTCGGGGGGTCGGTGATCCGGGGGATGGCGTATCTGCATGTGGGCACCCTCACCGAGAAGCTCCGCCGCGCCATCGAGAGGCGGTTCTCCGGCGAGCCTCTCTGCGTCTCCGCCCGGGACCCGGCGAAGCTCCCCGCGCCGGGGCCGCAGCCGGACGGGGGCGAGGGGTGGCGGCTCCTAGCCGACCAAGACGGCGGCGGGGGGAGCTGGTGGCCGGTCGGGCTGGCCGCCGACGCCGCGGGCCTGCCGGCGCTCTGGGAGTTCCTGGACGCCCCCCTCCCCGAGGTCGACTTCGAGAAGCATGTGGTCATCTCGTTCGGGGTCGGCTACTCGGGGAGTTGTCCCGACATCAGGCTCGACGACGTGGTCGTCGACGGCGCCGTCGTCCACCCCGAGATAGTCAACCTCAGCAAAGAGGTCGCCTGCACCGCCGACTACAACCCCCGCACCTATGTGGTCGCCTTGGAGAGATCCCGGCTGCCGTCGGGGCCGTTCGCGGTCCAGTTGGAGGCCGAGACGCCGTCCAAGCCGGAGGAGCGGCTGCTCGTCGACGCCGACCTCTCCACGCCGGCCGCCGTGCCCGAGCCGGGCGCCGTCCGGCCCGACGCGAGCCTTCCCGAGCCGACGCCGCCCGAGCTGACACACGCCTCACCGGGGGAGTCCTGGTCGCACCGACTCGACGCTCGCTGCGGGATCGAGTGGCTCGGCATAGTGAACGGCTATCCCTGGCGCACCAATGAGGCGATGCCGGAGGAGTGGGAGAGCGCCGTGGGAACGGACGGGGCAGTCGAGGTGCGCGCCAAGTTGCGGGTCGAGCCCGAGACGGCGATCGAGGCCGAGCTCGGAGGCAAGACCGTCGTCTACAAGCCGACCGCCGACGAGATCCCCGACTGCGACCAGCCCTGAGGCCCCCCGGCTCACCCGCACCCTCAGTCGACATCGACCGTCAAGCGAGTCGAGGCGGCAGCCCCCCTCCTGTGGGTTCGGCGCGGGCGCGACCGGATTCTGAATGCGCAAACTACGGTACAGGCGAATCCCGAGCATTAGGAAACCGATGAGGTGGTCTGAGGCGCACATCCCAACCCTTCGAGACGCTCCCGCCGACGCCGAGGCGGTGAGCCACAAGCTGTTGGCCCGGGGCGGGTTCATCCGCCGGCTCGCCGCCGGCCACTACACGATGCTCCCGCTGGGCCAGAAGGTCCGTCTCAAGATCATGCAGATCATCCGCGAGGAGATGAGCGCCATCGGGGGGCAGGAGATGACGGCGCCCGTCCTCCACCCGGCCGAGGTGTGGAAGCGGTCCGGCCGTCTCGACCAGATGGGCGAGACCATGTTCAAGCTCAAGGACCGCCACGGCGCCGACCACGTTCTCGGCGTCACCGAGGAGGAGGTGTTCGCCCTTCTCGCCGCCGAGCTGTTCTCCTACCGGGACCTCCCTCAGATCTGGTACCAGATGCACACCAAGTTCAGGGACGAGCCCCGCGTCAAGTCCGGTCTCCTCAGGGTGCGTGAGTTCACCATGAAGGACTCCTACACACTCGACATCGACCAGGCCGGCCTCGACGAGGGCTTCAACAAGCACTACGGCGCCTACCGGAGGATCTTCGCCCGGCTCGGCCTTGACGCCGTCGACGTGCAGGCCTCGTCCGGCGCCATGGGCGGAACCGAGTCGGTCGAGTTCATGCAACGCAGCGACGCCGGCGAGGATCGGGTCGTCACCTGCCCAGGCTGCGACTACCGCGCCAACGTCGAGAAGGCCGTTTCGGCGGTCGCCCCGGCGCCCGACGGCGGGCCCGGCGAGCTGGAGCGACTCCCGACGCCGGGCCTGCGCACCATCGCGGCTCTCGCCGAGGCGCACCCCGACGTCGCCTCCCCCGAGCGGCAGATCAAGTCTCTGGTGTACGCCGTCGACGGCGAGCTTGCCCTTGTGCTCCTCAGGGGCGACCACGACCTCCAAGAGCAGAAGCTCCTCGACGCCGCGGGCTCGACCGAGGGTCGCCCCGCCCATCCCGACGAGATCCGAGGCCTTCTCGGCGCCGACCCGGGGAGCCTCGGCGCCGTCGGCGTGAGCGGCGTGAGGGTCTTCGCCGACCGCGGCCTCGAAGGCAGGGTCAACATGACCACCGGCGCCAACGAGGACGACTGGCACTACACGGGCGTCGACGTGGCCCGGGACATCGAGGTCGCCTGTTGGGCCGACCTCCGAGAGGTGAAGGCCGGCGAGATCTGCGTCCGCTGCGGCGCCTCCCTGGAGATGTGGAAGGGCATCGAGGTGGGTCACATCTTCAAGCTGGGGACCCAGTACGCCGAGGCGTTCGGCGCCTATGTGCAGGACGAGGCCGGTGAGAGCCGCCCGATCATCATGGGGTCCTACGGCGTCGGCGTGGAGCGCGCCATGGCGGCCGTCGTCGAGGCGAGCCACGACGAGCACGGCATCGTCTGGCCCGTGTCGGTTGCGCCCTACGACGTGATCGTCACCGCGGTGCGGGCCGACGACGAGGCCGTGATGGGGGCCGCCGAGGATCTCTACGACCGCCTGACGGCGAACGGCTTGGAGACCCTCCTCGACGACCGCCTCGAGAGGCCGGGCGTGAAGCTCGCCGACTCCGAGTTGATCGGGATCCCCTATCGGGTCGTCGTCGGGCCGCGAGGCGTCGCCGAAACCAGCGCGGAGCTTACCGCTCGACGGGGCCTGGAGAAGCAGGTGGTCCCTCTCGCCGAGGTCGCCGACGTCGCGGCCGAGCGAGCCCTCGGGCGCCGGTCGGACGTGTAGCGGCGGCGGCGGGCCTATACTCGACATCAGACAACAGGACGCTTTTCGGTCAGGTGGGCGCCCGGGCGCCCACCTGATTTGTTGTAGAGAGAACGGTTGAGAAATGGCGGTGACACAGGCAGCCGAGATCTGGGATCTCGTGGCGCCCTACCTCGCTGCGGAGCGGCTCGAGCTGGACGACCTCGAGATTTCCGGGCGGGGGGAGGGGCGGATACTGCGCGTCGTCGTGGACGGCGACAACGTGAGCATCGACCGCCTTGCCGGCCTCTCGCGCGGTCTCTCCAGGCTTCTCGACAACGAGACCGACCTCGAGGGCCGTTATCAGCTCGAAGTGAGTTCGCCCGGCCTGGAGCGGAAGTTGAAGCGTCCCAGCCACTACGCGAAGGCGGTGGGTCGCGAGGTGGTCGTCAAGATCGCCGACGGCGACCACAAGGCCACCTTGCGAGGCGCCCTCGCCGAGGCGGGCGCTGAGTCGTTCACGATCGACACCGAAGACGGGCCGCGGGGCGTCGACTACGAAGATGTTCTGTCCGCCAAAACGGTGTTCAGGTGGGAGAAGGCCCCCAAGCCGGGTCACTGAAGGAGAAAAATGAAGCTCGACACAATGATGGAGGCCGTTGAGGTGCTCGCCAGGGAGCGGGGCGTCACGGTGGAGGCGATTCTCGACGCGTTCGCGAACGCCCTGGTGGCGGCGTACAAACGCAGCCCCGGCGCCGCCGAGGAAGCCCGCGTGACGATCGACCCAGGCTCGGGTGAGGTCATCGTCTACGCCCAAGAGCTCGACGAGGACGGGAACGTCGTCAATGAGTGGGAGGACACACCCGAGGGCGAGGCCTTCGGCCGCATCGCCGCTCAGTCCTTCAAGCAGGTCATGCAGTTCAAGCTGCGCGAGGCCAAACGCGAGAAGGTGTACGAGATGTACGAGGGCCGGGAGGGCGACCTGGTCACCGGCATCGTCCAGCAGGTCGACCACCGCTCGGTGATCCTCGACTTGGGCGACGCCGAGGCCATCCTTCCCGGGAGCGAGCGGATCCCGTTCGAGAGGCTGGAGCGGGGCAACCGGGTCAAGGCCCTGATCCTCGAGGTTCGCAACGAGACCAAAGGAGCGCAGATCGTGGTCTCCCGCAGTCACCCGGACCTGGTGAGGCGCCTCCTCGAGTTGGAGGTCCCCGAGTTGACCGACGGCACGGTGGAGATCGTGAACATCGCCCGCGAGCCCGGCCACCGCACCAAGATCGCAGTCATCTCCAACGACGCCAATGTCGACCCGAAGGGGGCCTGTGTGGGCGGCCGCGGGTCGCGCATCCGTCAGGTGGTCAACGAGCTTCGAGGTGAGAAGGTCGATGTTGTGCAGTGGCGCGAAGACGTCGGCCAGTTCATCGCCGAGGCCCTCGGCCCGGCGAAGGTCAAAGACGTGCACATCAACGAGGAGAAGAAGGCCGCCGACGTGATCGTCTCCGAGCATCAGCTCTCCCTGGCGATCGGCAAGGAGGGTCAGAACGCCCGTCTCGCCGCCCGGTTGTCCGGCCTCAAGGTCGATATCCGATCCGATGTCGAGGTCGCCGCCGAAGCCGAGGCCGAAAAGGCCGCGGCCGAGGCCGCTGTCGAGGCCGAGTCTGATGCCGCCACCGAGTCTGATCCCGTCGCCGAGCCTGAGCCAGAGTGCGAGGTTGACGCCGAGCCCGAGACCGAGTCCCAGGTCGAGACCGAAGCCGAGCCCGAAGCCGAAGCCGAGCCCGAAGCCGAAGCCGAGCCCGAAGCCGAGACCGAAGCCGAAGCCGAAGCCGAGACAGAGGCTGACGCCGCCGTCGAGCCCGAGTTTGACGACGAAGACGCGGTCGCGGTCCCGGTCACGGACGAAAGCGAGTGATCGGCTGAATGAGGGTCTACGAGCTGGCCCGAGATCTGGGCGTCGACTCCAAGGAGATCTTGGCTCACGCCCAAGACCTTGGCGTGGCGGCGAAGACCGCCTCGTCGGGTCTCGCCGACGACGCCGTCGAGTTGTTGCGCCTCTCTTTCACTACCGAGGACGCACCCGAGCCTCAGGGGAAGAAGGCGCCCAAGTCTCAGGGGAGGAAGCCGCCGAAGCCCGAGGGGAAGAAGCCGTCGAAACCTGAGGGGAAGAAGCCGTCGAAGCCTCAGGCGAAGAAGCCGCCGAAACCTGAGGGGAGGAAGCCGCCGAAGCCCGAGGGGAGGAAGCCGCCGAAGCCCGAGGGGAGGAAGCCGTCGAAACCTGAGGGGAAGAAGCCGTCGAAGCCTCAGGCGAAGAAGCCGCCGAAACCTGAGGGGAAGAAGCCGCCGAAGCCTCAGGCGAAGAAGCCGCCGAAACCTGAGGGGAGGAAGCCGTCGAAACCTGAGGGGAAGAAGCAGCCGAAGCCCGAGGGGAGGAAGCCGCCGAAGCCCGAGGGGAGGAAGCCGCCGAAGCCCGAGGGGAAGAAGCCGCCGAAGCCCGAGGGGAGGAAGCCGCCGAAGCCCGAGGGGAGGAAGCCGCCCAAGCCCGAGGGGAGGAAGCCGCCGAAGCCTGAGCCTCAGCCCAAGGCCGCGCCCAAGCCCGAGCCCAAGGCCGCGCCCAAGCCCGAGCCCAAGGCCGCGCCCAAGCCCGAGCCCAAGGCGGAGAAGAGCCTCAAGACCGTGTCATTGGTCGAGGGAGCGACGGTGGCCGAGTTCGCCGAGGCCGTCAGCCGGCCCGTCGGCGAGATCGTGAAGGCCCTGCTGGTCAGGGGCGTCCCCGCAGGGGCCGGCCAGCTGATGCCGACCGAGCCGATCGACGAGATCGCCGAAGAGGCCGGTTGTGTCGTCGAGACGGAGCCCGCCGAGGCGGCGCCCCAGGCGCCGGCCGTCGCCGAGAAGCCGGACTTCGACGACGCCGACGCCGACCTGGAGACCCGGCCGCCGGTGGTGACCGTGATGGGCCATGTGGATCACGGCAAGACGACGCTCCTCGACGCCATCCGCCAGGCGAACGTGGTCGAGGGCGAGCAAGGCGGGATCACGCAGCACATCGGCGCCTACCAGGTCGAGGTCGACGGCCATCGGATCACGTTCATCGATACCCCGGGCCATGAGGCCTTCACCGCCCTGCGGGCCCGAGGCGCGAACATCACCGACATCGTCGTCCTGGTGGTCGCCGCCGACGACGCGGTGATGCCCCAGACCATCGAAGCCATCTCCCACGCCAAAGCGGCCGACGTCAAGATGATCGTGGCCATCAACAAGATGGACCTTCCCGGCGCCGACCCGCTGCGGGTCCGGACCGAGTTGACCAACCAGGAGATCCTCACCGAGGAGTTGGGCGGCGACATCCCCAGCGTCGAGATCTCCGCTCTCTCCGGCGACGGCGTCGACGAGCTTCTCGAGGTCATCGACCTGGTGGCCCAGCTCGAGGACCTGCGAGGGAACCCCAAGCCGTCGGCTTCCGGTGTGGTCGTCGAGGCGCAGCTTGAACGCGGCCGGGGCCCGGTCGCCTCGGTGATCGTCCAACGGGGGACGCTCAAGCGGGGGGACTCCTTCCTGGCGGGCCCGGTCCCCGGACGCGTTCGGGCGTTGCTCGACGACCAGGGCGGCGCCGTGAAGTCGGCCGGCCCCTCCACGCCGGTTCAGATCATGGGTTGGGACGAGACGCCGGCGGCAGGCGACTACTTCGAGGTCATGAAGAACGACCGCGAGGCCCGCAAGCTGGCGGTCGAGCGCCGGGACGAGGCCAAGGCCGAGTCGAACGTCGCCCCGTCGGCGCGCGACCGCCTCGAAGGCCTGCTCGAGCAGCTTCGCGGCGAGGCCGCCACCCTCAACGTCATCGTCAAGGCCGACGCCCAGGGCTCGCTGGAGGCGATCCGCGACTCGATCGGCAAGATCACCCGCGAGGGCGGCGACATCCGGATAGTCCAGGCTTCCGTCGGTGGGATCAACGAGAACGACGTGAGCCTCGCCGAAGTGACCGAGTCGGTGGTCGTCGGGTTCAACGTCCGCCCCGAGCCGAAGGCCCGCAAGGCCGCCGAGCGGGCCGGGACCCAGATCCGCACCTACGGCGTGATCTACGAGCTGCTCGACGAGATGGAGCAGCTCCTTGTCGGCCAACTGGCGCCCGACGAGGAGGAGCGGGTGTTGGGGACGGCCGAGGTTCGCGCCACTTTCAAGGCGCCGCGCGTCGGCGTGGTGGCGGGCTGCTACGTCGTGGAAGGCGTGGTCCAGCGAAACGCCAAGGTGCGGTTGCTCCGGGACGGCGTCATCGTCCACGACGGCGTGGTGTCCTCGCTGAAGAGGTTCAAGGACGACGTGCGCGAGGTCGCCTCCGGGTTCGAGTGCGGCATCGGCCTCGGGGGTTACCACGACATCAAGGAGGGCGACCACATGGAGCTGTACATGGTCAGCGAGGTCCCCCGCACCTGATGCGAGTCGCCGCTTTGCGGGTGGAGGCCCATCTCCCCGCCCCGCAGTCGCTCAAGGAGAAGCGAGCCGTGCTCAGGCCGATGATCGACGGGCTGCGCCGGCTCGGATCGTACAGCGTCGCCGAGGTGGGCCGTCACGGCGCCTGGCAACGCGCCGCCATCGGGATCGCCATCGCGGCCCCGGACGGCGAGGGCCTGGAGATGCAGATCTCCAAGCTGCGCCGCTACCTTGACAGCCGTCTCGACATCGAGATCCTCGACGTGCACGTCAGCGAGTTGGAGGCCCCGGAGTGAGCGACAGGATGCTCAAGGTGAACTCGATCCTGCGCGAGGTGCTGGCCGACGAGATCGAGAGACTCAACGACAAGAGGCTCGAGATGGTGTCGGTGACCGGCGTCGACACCGTCCCCGACCTCCGTCACGCCGTGGTCTACATAGACACCCTCGGCGACGACGGCGCCCAGCCCGCTCTTGACGCGTTGGCCCGCGCCGCCAAGCGCCTCCAGGCGTCCATCGCCCGGCAGGTGCGTCTCAAGTACACGCCGACGCTCGAGTTCGCCATGGACCCGGGCGTGGTCGGGGGCGAGCGCATCGATGCGATTCTCCGCTCGCTGCGGGAGGAGAAGTGAGCGGGTTGTCGTCGCTCCGGGAGGCGGCCGCCGCCATAGGCGCGGCCTCGGAGATCGATCTCGCCTGTCACATCGGGCCCGACGGCGACGCCCTCGGGTCGATGCTGGGCTTGGCGATCGCGGCCCGCAGCGCCGGGAAGAAGGTGAGGGCGAGCTACGGGTCGCCTTTCGGGTCCGCGCCCAACCTCGACTTCCTCCCTTCCGACCTGCTGGTGCCCCCGGACGAGCTGAGGAGCGACCCGGAGCTGATGGTGGTGTTGGACGTCGCCTCGTTGGACCGGCTCGGGGAGTTGGCCGCCAACGCGGGCAAGGCGGCGAAGCTCATCGTCTTGGATCATCACGTCACCAACCCGGGCTTCGGCGACATCTCCGTCGTCGACCCCCGGGCGGCGGCCACCGGCGAGATCGTCTTCGACCTTCTGGCGATTCTCGGGTGGGAGGTCACGCCGGAGGTGGCCCAATGCCTGCACACGGCCCTGGTCACCGACACCGGCCGATTCACCTACACGAACACGACCGAGCGGACCATGGCGATCGGCGCCGAGCTGCTCGCGGCGGGCGCTCGGCCCGCCGAGATCGCCCGTCATGTGTATGAGGAGGCCCCGTTCGGCTACCTGAGGGTCGCGGCGGCCGCCCTCGGCCGGGCCCGGCTCCATGAGGAGGAGAGCGTCGTGTCCGCCGTCGTCACACATGACGACCTCGTCGAGGCGGGCATCGACTGGGGCCACGTCGACAACCTCATCGACGCGGTGAGGTTGGCCAGGGAGGCCGATGTGGCGGTGCTCGCCAAAGTCCGCTCCGACGGCGGGGTCAAGGTGAGCATGAGATCGCGGGGGGCCACCGACGTCGGCGCCCTGGCCGCGCGCCTCGGGGGCGGCGGGCACCGCCTCGCGGCCGGGCTCACCGCGGCCAAACCCGCCGAGGACGTGATCTCCGAGATCGTCGGGATGGTGGCGGATCACCGATGACGAGCGGTTTCCTCGTCGTCGACAAGCCGGGCGGCATGACCTCCAGCCAGGCGACCGACCGGGTCAGGAGGGCGACGGGCGCGGGGAAGGCCGGTCACGCGGGGACCCTCGACCCGTCGGCCACCGGGGCCCTCGTGGTGGCGGTCGGCAAGGCGACCAGGTTGATCCGCTTCATCCAGGACCAGCCGAAGGAGTATGTGGCGAAGGCCCGGTTCGGCGTGGCGACCGACACGCTCGACTCGGACGGCGCCGTGTTGTCCCGGGCGCCCATGTGGTTCGGGCGAGCCGACCTCGAAGCCGTCCTTCCCCGGTTCACCGGCGTCATCGATCAGGTCCCTCCGATGTTCTCCGCCCTGAAGAGAGGCGGGAGGCGGCTCCACGAGCTTGCCCGCGAGGGCCGGGTGGTCGAGCGGGAGGCTCGGCCCGTCGAAGTGCACGAGCTGGAGCTGCTCTCGGTCGGCGACCCCCCCTACCCCGACGTGGGGCTGCGCGTGGTCTGCGGCAAGGGCGCCTACATCAGGTCGCTCGCCGACGACATCGCCTCCGCCCTCGGCGGCTCGGCGCACCTCACCGCGTTGCGGCGCACGCGCATCGGCTCGTTGGAGGCTGCGCGCGGCGTAGCGTTGAGCGACCTGGCCGACTGGGAGGATCACCTGCTCGCTCCCGCCGAGGCGTTGGGGGACATGGCGTCGGTGACGGTGGGCCCGGAGACGGCCCGGGGAGTCGGTCACGGCATGTCGTTCGCCGGCGGCGACATCGCCGCTGCGCCCGCCGGCCTCCCCTACCGGGTGCACGACGAGGCCGGTCGCATGCTCGCCGTCTACTCCCGCCACGGGGATCGCGCCCGGCCCGAGGTGGTGTTGCCGGCGTGAGGGCCCTGACCGGCCCGCACCGCCGGTGGGGCCCGCTCTCGGGGAAGGCCTCGGTCACCGTCGGCGTCCTCGACGGCGTGCACCGGGGCCACCAGGCGTTGCTGGCCGCGCTCGACGACAAGGCGGTGAAGACGGTCCTCACCTTCGACCCTCACCCGATGGAGGTGTTGACCCCCGGCTCTCACCCGCGGCTTCTCACCACGATCGAGGAGCGAATCGATCTTCTCCGGCTTCACGGGGTCGAGCAGGTGGGCGTCCTCGACCTGAGGGAGATCCGGGGCCTGTCGCCGCGCCGGTTCGTGACGGAGGTCTTAGTGGGGAGTCTCCAAGCCGGGAGCGTCGTCGTCGGGTCGAGCTTCCGTTTCGGCAAGGGCCGCGCCGGGGACGCCGCGCTCCTCCGCGAGGCGGGCGAGGAGCATGGGTTTGAGGTCCGTGTGCTGAGCCTCGTCGGCGACAAGGACGGCGCCTTCTCCTCGAGTCGGATCAGGGAGCTGATCGAGAGCGGGCGGGTCGCCGAGGCTGAGAAGCTGATGGGTGGGCGATACCGGCTCACCGGGACGGTGACAGCGGGGGCCGGGCGCGGCCGCGAGCTCGGCTACCCCACGGCGAACATGACGCCGCCGTCGAGGAAGGCGATGCCTGCGACGGGCATCTACGCCGCCCACGCACACGTCGGCGCCGAGGCTCATCAGGCTGCGGTGAGCATCGGCGTGCGGCCCACCTTCGGCGCCGGGGGAGAGGTGCTCATCGAGGCGTTCCTCCTCGACTTCTCGGCCGACCTCAGGGGAGCGACCATGACCCTCGAGCTCGTCGAGTTTCTCCGCCCGGAGCGCCGGTTCGAGACCGTCGCCGACCTCACGGCGGCGATCGGCGCCGACGTGACGGATGTTCGCCGCGTCTTGGGCGCCCCCGGTGTTGTTTGACCGAGGCGACGTGTTATGGTTCATGCCGATGCGACGAAGCAGGTCCCGCACACGATGAGGAACACCGCCGAGATCATCGCCGAGTACGGCGCTCACGAGAGCGACACCGGCTCGCCCGAGGTCCAAGCGGCTCTTCTCACCGAGCGGATCAACCACCTGACCTCCCATCTCCGCGATCACCGCCACGACCACCACAGCCGGCGCGGCCTGCTGTTGATGGTCGGAAGGCGCCGGAGGCTGTTGGGTTACCTGCGTCGTCAGAACGTGGAGCGTTACCGCAGCCTCATCGCGAAGCTGGGCTTGCGGCGATAACAAGGATTCGTTGGGAGCGGGCGACCGCTTCTCGACGACGGGACGCGACGCGTCCCCGGGGCGAGAGCCTCACACAGTAAGGAGCGAGCCAGGTCGGTTGACAGTGGCGGCGGCTCGGGACCGCCCGAGATGCGGCCACTGCCAACAGGCACGGCTCCTGAGAAACACAACACAAGGAGCACAACGTGCCCGAAACCTCTGTTCGAGGCGCCATAGACGGCAAAGAGCTAACGCTCAGCACCGGCAAACTCGCCGGTCAAGCCGACGGCGCCGTGGTGGCCCGCCTAGGCGGGACCGAGATGTTGGTCACCGCCACCGCAAACAAGACCCCGCGGGAAGGAATCGACTTCTTCCCCCTCACAGTCGACTTCGAGGAGCGGATGTACTCGGTCGGGAAGATCCCCGGATCGTTCTTCCGACGCGAGGGCCGTCCCTCCGAGCAGGCCATCCTGACCTGCCGCCTCATCGACCGCCCTCTGCGCCCCTCCTTCCGGGACGGGTACCGCAACGAGACCCACATCGTGGTGACCACGTTGTCGGTGGACCAGGAGAATCCCTTCGACGTCATCGCGCTCAACGGGGCGTCGGCCGCCCTGTCGGTCAGCGCCATCCCGTTCGAGGGGCCACTCGGCGCCGTGCGCCTCGGCCTCAAGAAGGGCGAGTGGGTCGCGTTCCCCACCGAAGACGACCTCGCCGAGTCGGTGTTTGAGCTGGTTGTGGCGGGACGCCGCAACGACGAGGGCGACGTCGACATCACGATGGTCGAGGCGGGCGCCACCGAGCACGGCCTTCGCCTGGTGGCGGACGGCGATCCCCCCTCCGACGAGGAGGCTGTGGCCCGAGGCCTCGAAGACGCCAAGACCTACATCGGGCGGATGATCGACCTTCAGCTCGAGCTTGTCGCCGCGGTGGACGTCCCCACGGCGGAGTGGCCGGTCGCGGTCGACTACACCGACGAGATGCACTCGCGCGTCGACGCGGTCGCCGCGTCGAGGATCGGTCGGGCCTTGGAGATCGCCGGCAAGCAGGAGCGCCAAGAAGCGGAGGCGGCGGCGCTCGAAGCCGTGGTCGCCGAGCTGGGGATCGCCGAGGACGACGAGGACGGCCTGGCCGAGGCGAAGCGCGCGTTCAAGGCGGTCTTCAAGAGGCTCGCTCGCGATCGCGTCGTCAACGACGGCGTGCGGCTCGACGGCCGCGCCGCCGCCGACATCCGCCCCCTGATGATCGAGGCGGGGTCGGTGGAGCGCACTCACGGCTCGGCCATCTTCCAGCGCGGCGAGACTCAGGTGCTCAACATCACCACTCTCGGCATGCTGAAGATGGAGCAGATGCTCGACACGCTCGACGTCTCGGAGTCGAAGAGGTACATGCACCACTACAACTTCCCGCCGTTCTGCACGGGGGAGGCCGGGTTCATGCGCGGCCCGAAGCGTCGTGAGATCGGCCATGGCGCCCTCGCCGAGAAGGCGTTGCTCCCGGTGGTCCCGACCGCCGACGGCTTCCCCTACGCGTTGCGGCTGGTGTCGGAGGTCCTCGCGTCGAACGGGTCGTCGTCCATGGCCTCGGTGTGCGCGTCCAGCTTGTCGATGATGGACGCCGGCGTCCCGATCAGCGCCCCTGTGGCTGGGATCGCCATGGGCCTGATCCATCAGGACGACAAGTACGTCACCCTGACCGACATCCTCGGCGCCGAGGACGCCCTCGGCGACATGGACTTCAAGGTCGCGGGCACGGCCGACTCGATCACGGCGCTCCAGTTGGACACCAAGATCCAAGGCCTGCCCTCCGAAGTCCTCCGCGGGGCGCTCGACCAGGCTCGCGAGGCCCGCCGCTTCATCCTCGACGCGATGGCGGAGGTCATCGGTGAGCCCCGCGCCGAGCTGAACAAGTGGGCCCCGCGGATCGAGTCGCTTGAGATCCCCAAGGACAAGATCGGCGAGGTCATCGGACCCAAGGGGACGGTCATCCGCGAGCTGGAGGAGGAGACGGGCGCCGCCATCGAGGTCGACGAGGACGACGTCGGCGGCATTGTCCGCATCGCCTCGAACGACGGCGAGGCCCTCAACGCCGCCTTGGAGAGGGTGAGGCAGATCGCCTTCCCGCCGGAGGCCGAGCTGGGGGCGGAGTACGAGGGCGAGGTTGTGAACGTCACGAAGTTCGGCGCCTTCGTGACCATCCTCCCGGGCTTGGACGGGTTGCTGCACATCTCCCGCATCGACGGCTCGAGACACGTTGACCGCGTTGAGGACTACCTGTCCGAGGGCGACAACGTACAGGTCCGCGTCCGTGACATCGATGATCGGGGCAAGGTCAGCCTCGAGTTGACCGCGCCTCTGGAGGGAGCGACCCTTCCTGAGCGCGACCCTCCGGGCGACGACCGCGGGGGCCGCGGGGGTCGTGACCGCGGAGGTCGCGATCGACGGGGCCGCGACGACCGGGGGGGCCGCGACGACCGGGGGGGCCGCGACCGCGACCGCGACCGCGGAGGCCGTGACCGCGGAGGCCGTGACCGCGGGGGCCGCGACCGCGGGGGCCGTGACCGCGGGGGCCGTGACCGCGGAGGCCGCGACCAACGGGGCCGCGACCAACGGGGCCGCGACCAACGGGGCCGCGACGATCGAGGAGGCCGCGATCGCGGGGGACGCGGCCGCGACGACCGGGGAGGCCGCGATCGTGATGGCGGCGGCCGTGATCGCGACCGAGGTGGCCGCGACCGCGACCGTGATCGCGGCGGCGGTCAGGGTCCTTCCGGCGGGCGCCGTCAGGCGGCACAGAGCTTCGACGAGGCTTTCGAGCAGATGCGGTCCGACTAGTGGTGCGCCGCTCAGCAGAGCGACGCCCCCGACTCTGCGGCCTCTCCGAGTAGAATCAGGGTTCGTCGGCACAAGAGCGACGCAAGGAGAGTGCCCGATGGCGGTCGACACCGACAGTCAATCGGAGACCGAGAGTCAATCGGAGACCGAGGACCGCGGCGCGGAGAGCGGGTCCAAGGCGTTGGCGATAGGTTTCGCCTTGGGCGGGGCCCTCGTCGTGTTGGGCGGCGCCCTCATCCGCGTCGCGCACTCCAAGCCGAGCGCCGTCGGGGCAGCTTCTTTCGCCGGCGTTGAGTTCTGGGTCGCCTTCATGGTGAGCGGCGTCCTCATGGCGGCTCTCGGCTACCCGGTCCTCCAAGGGCGGCGGTGGGCGCATCCCGTGGGGATGGTCCTCATGGCCGCGGTTGTGATGCTGTTCGGATCCGTGGTCAGCGTCACCGAGACCACCAACACCTATCTCCCGGCATACGCCCTCATCGCCGCCGGGATCGTGGCCGGCGTGGCGGCCCTGTCCAGCGGGCGCATGCGCCCTCCGGGCTAGGGGTGCCCGAGCTTCCCGACATCGTCGTCTACATCGAGGCGTTGGGGCGGCGGGCCCTCGGCGAGACGGTCACCGGCGTTCGCCCGGCGTCGCCGTCGGCCCTTCGCACCTACGACCCGCCCTACGACGCCCCGGTCGGCCGCGCGGTGACCGGGCTGCGTCGGGTGGGCAAGAGGATCGTCATCGAGCTTGACGGCGGCGAGATCTACATGGCGATCCACCTCATGGTGGCGGGGCGGTTGCGGTGGGCGCCGCCCGGGAAGGCGATCCCGAAGAAGACGGGCCTGATCGCCGTCGACTTCGAGCATGGGTCGTTGATCCTCACCGAGCAGGGGTCGCGCCGGCGCGCCGGGGTGTGGGTCTTCGCGAGTTGGGACGGTGTGGCCGGCCTCGATCGCGGCGGGGTCGAGCCGCTGGAGGTCTCCTCCGAGGGGTTCACATCGGCGATTCGGGCCGAGAACCGGACCTTGAAGCGGGCCCTCACCGACCCGAGGATCTTCTCCGGCATCGGGAACGCCTACTCGGACGAGATTCTGTGGCGGGCGCGACTCTCGCCGGTGAAGCGGACGTCTCAGCTCAGCGACGAGGAGGCGGCGAAGCTCCATGAAGCGGTGGTCGAGACGTTGGAGGAGTGGTCCCGGGCGCTACGCGACGAGGTGGGGGAGGGGTGGCCGAAGGTGACGGCGTTCCGCAAGGAGATGGCCGTCCACGGCAAGTACGGCGAGGAGTGCCCTCGATGCGGGTCGCCCGTGCAGCGGATCGTCTACGCCTCAAACGAGACCAACTACTGCGCCGCCTGCCAGACCGACGGGAAGCTCCTCGCCGACAGGTCGCTCTCGCGGCTGCTCAAGGACGACTGGCCCAAGACCCTCTCCGAGCTTGAGGAGTGACCCCGTCTTGGGATCGAACATATGTTCGATTATGATGGGGCCGCACAGGAGAGCCCGCCCCCGGACAGGAGTCGGTTTTGGGCATCAACATCGGCACAGACATCGGCACAGACATCGGCACAGCGGCCGCCGCCCCCGATCTTCAGGAGCTTCTGCGTCTCCGTCCCGGCCGGGTCGTCGAGTTGAGCGGCGTGCCCGGCGCCGGGTTGACCCGTCTCGGGTTGAGGCTGCTGGCTGAGCACTCCCGGGCGGCGCAGGTGGTGGTGCTCGACGTTCGGGGATGGGTCTCGCCTGAGGCTGCGTGGGAGACCGGGGTGATCTCGGAGCGGCTGGTCGTCGTCCGTTGCGGCGACGCGGCCCTGTGGCCCAGGGTGCTGGCGGCCCTTCTCGGGGGTGTGCGCGCCGTCTACGCGGAAGTCCCGGCTCGGGTCAAAGGCGGCGACCTCCGTCGTCTCGCCGCGTTGGCCAGGTCGCGACGGGCGGCGGTGGCGATGCGCTCGATGGGCGCCGGCCTGCCCGCGGGCGTCGCCCACCTCCGGTTGCGGGGGTTGGGGGTCACCTGGGAGGGGGCCGACCGCGGTCACGGCAAGTTGGGGAAACGGCGCCTTGTGCTGGAGGCGTCGGGCAAAGGCGCCGCCGGGGTTGTCAGGCGCTTTGAGGTGGAGGATGAAGGAACGGACGTTGTGCGTGTGGTTTCCCATGTGGTCGTTGACCAGGCCGGACGCGCCGCCGGATGAGCCGGTTCTTGTAGTCGACGACCGGGTGACCGGGGCGACCGAGGATGTTCTCGGGGCGGGGGTCCGTCTGGGCATGCCGCGCCGCGAGGCGGAGGCGCTGGCCGCTTTCGCCGTCGTCCTGACCCGCGACATCGGGGACGAGGCCCGTCGTTTCGAGACGGTGGCTTCCGCTATCGAGGATCTGACGCCCCGCGTGGAAGTGGTCTCGCCGGGTCTGGCGCTGGCCCCCGCGGCCGGCGCCTTCTACGGGGGCGAGAAGCCGTTTGCGGAGCGGGTCGCCGAGGAGATGGGCGAGCTGACCGGGGATCTGCGGGGCGGGGAGGCGTTGATCGGGATCGCCGACGGCCCGTTCGCGGCCCGGTGGGCGGCCGCTTCCGCCGCGGCGGGTGAGCCCCGGGTGGTCTCCGACACCATGGCGTTCCTCTCAGGACTCGACCTGAGCGCTCTGAGAGAGGTTGTGGGAGGCGACGAGATGATCGACATGTTCCGCCGGCTCGGCCTCTCCACGCTCGGCGACTTGGCGCGTTTGCCCAGGGGCGCCCTCGCTTCTCGGTTCGGCGCCGCCGCCGCCCTGGCTCATCGTCTCGCCGGGGGCGAGGACCGTCCCGTTCACCCCCGCGAGGCGCCGCCCGAGGCGGGTGCTGAGATGTCATTTGAAGACCCCTTGGAGAGCCTGGAGGCGGCGGTCTCCGCAGGCCGTCTCCTGTCGGAGAGGTTGTTGTCCGGGTTGCGCTCCTCCGGGGCTGCGCCCCACGCAGTGGCCATCACGGCGCAGGCTGCGAGCGGCCCGCCTCTGACGCGGGTGTGGCGGTCGGCCGACCCGTTCACGGAGGAGGATCTGACCGACCGGGTGCGGTGGCAGGTCCGGGCGTGGGTGGAGGCCGGCGGGGTCCCGGGGGGGATCACCGGCTTGAGCCTCATCCCGTCCGATTTGTCCGACGAGGGCCGTCAGCTCAGCTTGTCGGGGGACGAGGCCTCGGTCGTCGAGGCCGAGAGGGCGCTGGCGAGGGCCCAGGCGCTGGTCGGCCCCGACCAGGTGTTGCGGAGCGCGGCCCAGGGCGGTCGCATGCCGGCGGAAAGGGTGACGTGGTCGAGGTGGGGTGAGCCGGAGACCGCTCGGGAGCGTGATGTGGAGGCGCCCTGGCCCGGGGCCATCCCGGCGCCGAGCCCGGCCTTGGCCCCGCCGCGTCTTGAGCGGGTCGGCTTGGAGTGGGACGGGGAGGCGCCGACCCGGCTTCGTGTCGGCTCTCGTTGGTCGCCGGTGCTCACCTGGGGTGGGCCGTGGCGGTTGACCGGCCGTTGGTGGGAGGGTGAGGGCGACGCTGATCGCTATCAGATCGTCACCTCGGCAGGCGCTTACCTGTGTGTGGTGGTCGAGGGCGGCGCGTTCCTAGCCGGCGTCTACGACTGACCCCCCGCTGCGGACGGCTGTTTGGGAGACTGCGCGGTGACGTGGGATCGGGCGGCGGAAATGCCGCTCTGATGGTCAGAACCCCTCATACTCGGTGATGCACATGCAACCGAGAGAAAGAGAGGCTCTGATGAACCCTGATGCTATGCGGATCCGACTTCACTTGCGTCGGATGAGGGCCCTCGACGTCCCGACGCAGTCGGCGTCGTGGACCTGACCTGCGCGCCTGATCGTCGAGGTCGGCGACACCCGGACCGCGCTCCGTTGCCCGCACTGCGGACTCCCCACAGCCAAGGTCCATGACCGGCGGCGGGTGGAAAGCCATGACCTGAGGACGGGGGGTCGCCCCACGACCCTGTTGTGGGCCCACCGCCGGTTCTCCTGCGGCGAGTGCGGCGAGCGGTTCTCGGGTGGGCCCGCCCCGAGATCGGCGATGGGCCGCCGCGCCCATGTGAACTGCGCGCCTGGCCCGTCGACTCGTCAAGCCTGCGGTCATGTCGATCCAGGGGGGTGTCCCGCCGCTGGGGCCTCCCCTGGCGGTACCTGATGCGCCTGAGCAGGGACCCGGGCCCGACTTGGTAGCCGCGCAACGCCGCCGCCGCCGCTGCCGGGGCCCTCCTCATCGACGAGACCAGCCTGAGACGCGGCCACCGGTACGTCACGGTGATCGTCGACGGCGACACCGGCGAGACGTTGCATGTCATCGGGGCGCCGCCACGGCGGGGCGCTCTCCCAGGTTCCTGCTCAAACAGAGCCGCAGTTGGCGGAGAGGCGTCAAGGTCGCACTTCACCGACGGGTCGATCCCGCAGGCGGTCGGCGACCCAAGCGACACTTGGGCCACGCCACCTGTGTCCTCGACCGTTCCCCGCGTCGCCAGGTGGTTCGCCGCCCCCGATGATCGAAGTCCGCCGCCGCGTGCAACGGGTCGGCCCGCCCCTCGAGGTACCCGCCGGTTGGCCCGCTTCGACCGCCTCGACCCCGACCAGGCAGCCGCCCTCGCCCAAGGTCCTCTCAGGCCGGTTGCGAGCTCGAAGCCGCATGGCGGCAGCTCGGACACCTCTACGGCATACACGTCGCCGAGGACACGGAAGCCGCCAACCAAGCCCTCGGCGCCTTCACCGGCGCCTACCGAGAACACCGGGTAGCCGAGCCCCCCAAGCTCACCGAGACCCTCCTCGTCTGGGGCGAAGAGATCTTCGCCTTCCACAAGACCGGCCGGGTCGCCAACGGCCGCGTCGAAGGCGCCAACAACAAGATCGGAGTCCTCAAGCGAGTCGCCTACGGGTCGCCAACGTCGCCAACCTCGCCGCTCGAGCACTCCTCACCACCTGAGGACCACCAACACCACCATGACCGAGACACGGGGGGCTATCCCACGTCAGCGCGCAGAACTCTGTTTGGGCGGCGTTTACCAAGGCTTCGGTTTGTGTGGGTGACGGGCGGGCGGGGAAGCGCGGCCCCGTTCAGGGCGGCGCTCTTCCGCCTGTCCAGCTTTCGCCGGTGTGGTTTCCTCCGGTTTGGTAGGTCAGGCCGGTTGGGCTGACCCATTCGACGGTGACTCTGCCGATCTTCATGTAGGACCATCCGGCTTCGTGTTTGGATCGGTGGTGGTGCCTACAGAGGGGGGCGTGGTTCTCGACGGTGGTTGGGCCGCCTTGGGCGTGGGCGATGCGGTGGTCGAGGTCGCAGTTGACCGCGGGCATGCGACATCCGGGGAAGACGCAGACGGGGTGGAGAGCGCGGATCATCTGTTGCTGTTTGACGGTGGGTCTTCTCTTGACGGAGACGACGTGGAGCGGCTCGCCGGTTTCCGGGTCCGTGACGACGGCGTCCCATCGGCTTTTCTCTTGTTGGGCTTCGGCGACTTGGCGGGCGATGTCGGCGACGACGGGCCCGTAGCCCGCCAGCTCCGCGGGGTTGTCGTCGAGCCCGGCGAGGGTGGTGAGGTCGACGTGGAGGTTGACCGAGCCTGTTTTGCCGCCGTTTGCGGCGGCTTGGTCGGTGTGGCGGCCTGTGAGCAGGTCGATGGCGACGTCGGCGCGGAGTTGGGGGATGGTCCGGGTCGAGCCTGCCATCTTGAGGTTGCGGGCGATGGAGTCGACCCGGCCCGCGGCGGTTTGGGCGAGGGCGGGGTCGCAGTCTCGTATCTGCAGGTCGGCGGTGCCTGTCCAGGTGGGCTCGACCACGACCCGGCGGGCCACCAGCCGCTCCTCGTATCGGGTTTGGGCGTAGCCGGGGTCGTCTTCGATGCAGAGGCGGCGGGCCCGGGCTTTGATCTGCCCGACGGTGAGCCCGGCTGCGGTGTCGAGGATCTTGACGGCGACCTGCCGGTAGGCGGCGGGGCGGGCGCCGTGAGCGGCTTGGGCGATTACCGAGGCTTTGTGCCCGTCGATGGCCCCGGCTCTCAGGGCGGCGTGCACTTCGGGCAGCGTCTCGGTGAGGTTGAGGGCCTTGTCCAGCTCGTTCTCGGCTCTGCGGCGGGTGTAGGTGAGAGCGGCGGCGATCTCGTCGACGGCGAACGCGTTGGGGTGGGGGCTGCGCCGGTTGGTGTCAGCGGACACGGCGTGGGCGGCTTCGGTCATCGAGGCGTACTCCTCGGCTTGGTAGTGGGAGATCTGCCTTCGTTGGGCGCGGAGCACCCTTATCGTGTCTCTGCCGTTCAACCGGCGCTTGTCCACCGTGGCCAGGAGCAGGGCGAGGGCGGGGCCTGCGGGTAGGTCTTCGAGGCCTTCGGGGAGGACGTCAACCTCATCTAGGCGGCCGTCGTCGGAGCGGCTGGCGGTCGGGTGGTAGACGCAGTCCGGTATGACTTCTCCGGGGCCGAGGCCTCTCTCGGCCAAGACAGCGGCTGTGGCCTCGTAACGGGCCCTCGCCTCGTCCGGGGAGAGCCCGCCCGACGGTGTGCCGGCCGTGTCCTCTCCCGATGCCTGCTCGGGGGCGGTCGCCTCCTCCTCCTCGTCGGGGCGGCCGCCCGGGTAGAGGTCCTCGTCGGGGAACAAGACGTCGGGCGGGAGGCACTGGGATTGGTCCACGCCCTCTGCGGCCATGCGGGCGAGCCCCGCCGCGTAGGCGGTCTTCGCCTCGCGAAGGAACTTCGCCCTGCGCAGAGCGGCCGCTTCCTCCGGAGACGGCTCTCCCGACTGGTGTGAATCGAACATGGCCCCAAACGTATCCAGACCCTCTGACAGATTCGCGCCGGTGCCCGCCTCGTCGCTTGCCATGTCGTCGAGAGACGGTTCGCCCGACGGATGCGACTTCGGATTCGTCATGCCCACCAACGTATCTACGGGGTCTGACAGATTCGCGCGGGCCTCCGCCTCATCGCCGGCCATGTCGCCGACGGACGGCTCGCCCGATTGATGCGACTTCGATTTCGCCATACCCGCCAACGTATCTGGGGACTGGGACAGATTCGCCCGGGCACCCGCCCCATCGCCGGCCATGTCGCCGACGGACGGCTCGCCCGGCTGATGCGGCTTCGAGTCCTTCATGTCAGCCAACGTATCCGGCGGCAATGACAGATTCGCCCGGGCACCCGCCCCATCGCCGGCCATGTCGCCGACGGACGGCTCGCCCGATTGATGCGACTTCGATTTCGCCATACCCGCCAACGTATCTGGGGACTGGGACAGATTCGCGCGAGCCCCCGGCTCGTCGCCGGTTAGGTCGTCGACGGACGGCTCGCCCGGCTGATGCGGCTTCGAGTCCTTCATGTCAGCCAACGTATCCGGCGGCAATGACAGATTCGCCCAGGTCCCCGCCTCGTCGCCGGCCATGTCGTCGACGGACGGCTCGCCCGCCTGATGCGACCTCGGATTCGTCATGTCAGCCAACGTATCGGGAGCCTCCGACAGATTCGCCCAGGTCCCCGCCCTCGTCGCCGGCTAGGTCGTCGACGGACGGCTCGCCCGCCTGATGCGACCTCGGATTCGTCATGTCAGCCAACGTATCGGGAGCCTCCGACAGATTCGCCCGGGCACCCGCCTCGTCGCCGGCCATGTCGTCGAGAGACGGCTCGCCCGCCTGATGCGACCTCGGATTCGTCATGTCAGCCAACGTATCTGGGGACTGGGACAGATTCGCGCGAGCCCCCGGCTCGTCGCCGGCTAGGTCGTCGACGGACGGCTCGCCCGGCTGATGCGGCTTCGAGTCCTTCATGTCAGCCAACGTATCCGGCGGCAATGACAGATTCGCGTAGGTCACCCGCCTCATCGCCGGCCATGTCGCCGAGAGACGGCCCGCCCGGCTGATGCGACTTCGGATTCCCCATGCTCGCCAACGTATCCGGCGGCAATGACAGATTCGCGCGGGTCCTCGCCTCGCGGCTGCCCGGTCAGGCGGCGGGCCCCACCCGACCGCCCATCTCCCGGACGCGGGTGGAGATGATGTCGAACACCTGATCGCGGAGGGCGCTTGTGCCCGACCCGTCCATCCCCGTCGTCTCGATGGGCGGGTCGACGACGGCCTTCACCGGCCCGCCGAACACCCACGGCTTACCCGGCGGCATCGACTCGAAGGCGCCGTGGATCGTCATGGGCAGCACGGGGAGTTGCGCGGCGATGGCCATCGTGAAGGCGCCCTTCTTGAAGCTCTTCATGACTCCGTCGCGGGGGCGGGTCCCCTCGGCGTAGATGATCAGGCTCCGCTTCTTATCGATCAGCGCCTTGGCCTGCTTGTTCACCCCGGCGTGCGCCGCCCGGCGCGCCGAGCGATCAACCTCGATGACGCCGACCGCCCTCATCCCCTGGGCGAGGAGCGGGACTCTGAACAACTCCTTCTTGGCCAGGAACCTGATCGGGATCGGCGCCGCCAACAGGCAGATCATGATGTCGAGGGTCGAGATGTGGTTGGAGACGACCACATACGACCGGCGCGGGTCGATGTGCTCCCCGCCCTCCACCGTCAGCGGCGACCTGGAGGCGATCAGCCATGTCCGGCTCCACAAGCGGATCACCTTGTCGATCCACGGCGAGGTGTCGTTGAACAGGGCGACGACGATGACCACGGGGGCGAGGATGATCGTCGCCAGCACGCCCGCCGACCAGGTGACGAGGCTGCGCAGCACGACGATGATCCAACTCATGCGTCGAGCGTAGCCGCCCTTTACCCTGGCGGATGTGGGCAAACAAGAGATCAGGGACGCCGCCAAGAAGCGCCCGCCCCCGCCTCGGGCGACGGGGCGCCTGGTTGTCTCCGGCCTGTTCGCCTGGTTGTCAGGCCGGCTCCCCGGTACGGCGGCGGCGTATCTCGCGATGCGCGACGAAGTCGATGTCGCGCCCCTGTTCGATGCGCTGCCCGGCTGGCGATGGGTGCTGCCCCGCGTGGAGCCGGGCGGGGGGGTGACGTTTCGCGACCGGGCGGTCCCGCGCGAGACCCATCGGCTCGGGATGGAGCAGCCGATCGGCCAAGGGACGACCGTACCCACCCGCGAGATCGACGTCTTCCTCGTCCCCGGGGTCGCCTTCGACGCGGGCGGCGCCCGGGTCGGGCGCGGCGGCGGCCACTACGACCGGATCCTCGCCGAGCGTGGCGCCGACGCGGCGGTTGTCGGGGTGACGGTCAACGCCGCCTTGGTCGAGTCGGTCCCCGTCCTCGATCACGATCAGCGCGTCGACCTGCTCGCCGTCGAGACCGGGGTCAGGGAGTGCCCGCGCCCCTGACCAACGGCTCCACTGTGCGCCAAGTGGTCTCCGCCCAACGGGCGTGACCCGCCGCGCTGACGTGGAACAGGTCGGCGGCCCACAGCTCAGGGTCGACGCGCCACCGACGACGGTCGGTTTGGCGGTGGGCGACGACGACGGCGCCGTGCCTCTCGGCCACCCGGCGGTGGATCCGGTCGAAGGCGCGGGCCCGTCGCTCCAGCAGGGCGCTCAGGGGCGGGTGCACGCGGGGAATCGTGCCGAGGTAGCCGACTCCGCTTTGCACGACTTGGGCGCCTGTGGCGGCGAGGTCGCCGATCAGCCGGTCCATGTTCTCCTCAAAGGCCGCCCTGGTCGCTCCTTTGATCACGTCGTTGGCCCCGACGGAAACGAAGACCAGGTCGGGCCGGAAGGCGACGGCGGCATGCAACTGGCCCGCGATGAGGTCGGCGGCCGTCGACCCGCCCTCCGCCAGCGACTTGAGGGCGACGCGACGACCGGCGCTCAACCGCTCGCAGACACGACTGACCCAGATCTCGGAGGGTCCGGCGACGCCGGGGGCGGTCACGGAGGAGTCGCCGAGCACGGCGACGCGAAGCTCGGGGTCGTCGGGGTCGCCGAACTCGCCGGAAGGGTCGAACTCGGGCAGGTCGGGGGCGGGGCGGAGCACCGCGTAGGCCGCCTCCAACGCCACGAAGGCGACTGCGCCGCCAAGGGCGCGCCCGGCCCGCTTGAGCTTCATGTCTCTGGCGCGGCGATCGGCCGTCGGCCGCGAACCCGGCTTCTCATCGGCCAACGAGGCTAGTAGCCCGTCGCGCTCCCGACGGCCGCGGCGGGGGCGCCGGGCGGTACAGTGGCGCTTCTCCCGGGCGGCCGCAGACCAAGCGTGATGACCAGCACCTCCGAGCAAGCACCGAACCCGACGCACAAGGCCCGCTTCGTGACGGCCACCGCCTTGTTCGACGGCCATGACGCCTCGGTCAACATCTTCCGTCGCCTTCTCCAAGCGTCCGGCGCCGAGGTGATCCACCTGGGCCACAACCGCAGCGGCCTCGACATAGTTGAAGCCGCCATCGACGAGGGCGCCCACGCCGTCGCCGTGACCTCCTATCAGGGGGGCCACATGGAGTTCTACCCGTATCTGCGCGACCTCCTTGTGGAGAAGGGCGCCGGCCACATCCGCATATTCGGCGGCGGGGGCGGGACCATCCTCCCCTCTGAAGCCGACGAGCTGGCCGAGCGAGGGGTCGCTCGCATCTACTCGCCCGACGACGGGCGGAGGCTGGGGCTCGACGGGATGGTGTCCGACATGTTGTCCCGGTGCGGCTTCCCGGCCGCCCGGGGCACCGGCCTCCCGGACGGACAGGGCGCCGGAGACTTTGACCTGTCCCAACTGACCGTTGACAATCGCTCCGCTATCGCCGCCTTGATCTCCGCGGCCGAGAGCCGAGCGGAGACGCATGAGGGCTTCTTCGACGAGATCGGGTTGCTGGCGGCCGCGTCCGATGCGGCTGTCGTGGGCGTCACCGGCGCCGGGGGGTCGGGCAAGTCCAGCCTTGTCGATGAGCTGGTGAGGAGACTCCTCCTGGATTTCCCCGACCTTCGGCTCGCCGTCGTCTCCGTCGACCCGTCCAAGCCGAAGTCGGGCGGCGCCCTGCTGGGCGACCGCATCAGGATGAGCTCGCTGCCCGACCCGAGGGTGTACATGCGCTCGCTCGCCACCCGCCGTCCGCACCTGGCTCTCTCGCCTCATGTGCGCTCGGCCGTCGACACGGTGAAGGCGGCGGGGTTCGACCTCGTGATCCTGGAGACGTCGGGGATTGGGCAGTCGGACACCGAGATCGTCGATTTCTCCGATGTCGCGGTGTATGTGATGACCCCGGAGTACGGGGCGGCGACCCAACTGGAGAAGATCAACATGCTCGACTTCGCCGACCTGGTCGTCATCAACAAGGCCGACAAAGAAGGGGCCCTCGACGCGCTCCGCGACGTCCGTGAGCAATTGGGGCGGGGCCGGGGCGGTGCCCGGGCCGACTACGACAACCTCCCCGTCTTCGCGACCACGGCGTCCAACTTCAACGACCCCGGCGTCAACCTCCTCTACAAGGCGCTCGTCTCGGCGCTCGGCATGGAGTCGTCGCTCGACCTTCCCGTCGCTCAGGAGGCGAAGCGGGTGGTCATCCCGCCCGAACGGTCCCGGTACCTGGCCGAGATAGCCGAGGAGGTCCGCCGATACGACGAGTGGGCGGAGCGGCAGTCGGCCGCCGCCGAGCGCCTGTATCGGCTCGTCGGCGCTGACGAGGCCGTCGAGGCCGACCTCTCCCATGAGGTGGCGGCTGCCCGGGAGGCCGTGGCGCCGGAGAACCTGTGCGCCCTCGAAGGTTGGGGCGACATGGTCGCCGCGTACTCGGGCGACGAGCGCGCCCACCCCGCCCGGGGCGGGGAGGCGAAGGTCTCGCTCCGTCACGAGACCCTGTCTCGCACTCGTGTGCCCAAGGTGGCCACGCCCCGCTACCGGTCGTGGGGCGATCGCCTGCGGTGGTTGCTCCAAGAGAACGTGCCGGGCGAGTTCCCCTACGCCGCCGGGGTGTTCCCGTTCAGGCGGGTCGAGGAGGCGCCGACGCGGATGTTCGCCGGGGAGGGGTCGCCGGAGCAGACCAACGCCCGATTCCACTACTTGGCGTCGGGGATGTCGGCGAAACGGCTGTCCACCGCCTTCGACTCCGTGACCCTCTACGGCGAGGACCCGGGCGAGCGGCCCGACATCTACGGCAAGATCGGCGCTTCCGGCGTCTCGGTCGCCACCTTGGACGACGCCAAGAAGCTCTACGCGGGTTTCGACCTCGCCGACCCGTCGACTTCGGTGTCGATGACCATCAACGGCCCCGCCCCGATGATCCTGGCCTTCTTCATGAACGCGGCGATCGACCAGGCGTGTGAGGCCCACATCACCGAGAACGGGCTCTGGGATGAGGTCGAGGCGACGATCTCCGAAATCTACGGGGCCAGGCCCCGCCCGCGCTATCGCGGCGACCCGCCTCCGGGAGGCGCCGGACTCGGCCTTCTCGGCGTGACCGGCGACCAAGTGCTGCCCGCCGAGGTCTACCAGCGAATCAAGGCCGAGACCCTGTCGAAGGTCCGCGGGACCGTGCAGGCGGACATCCTCAAGGAGGACCAGGCCCAGAACACCTGCATCTTCTCCACGGAGTTCGCCCTCAAGATGATGGGCGACATCCAGGAGTACTTCGTCGAGAACGAGGTCCGCAACTTCTACTCGGTGTCGATCAGCGGGTATCACATGGCCGAGGCGGGGGCCAACCCGATCACCCAGCTTGCCTTCACGCTGGCCAACGGGCTGACCTACGTCGAGTACTACCTGGCTCGGGGGATGGACATAGACGACTTCGCCCCCAACCTGTCGTTTTTCTTCTCAAACGGCGTCGACGCCGAGTATGCGGTGATCGGCCGGGTGGCCCGTCGCATCTGGGCCAAGGCGATCAGGGGCCGGTACGGGGGTGATGAGCGGTCCCAGAAGCTGAAATACCATGTGCAGACGTCGGGCCGGTCGCTCCACGCCCAAGAGATCGGCTTCAACGACATCAGGACGACGCTCCAGGCCCTGTACGCCTTCTTCGACAACGCCAACAGCCTGCACACCAACGCCTACGACGAGGCGATAACGACGCCTACGGAGGAGTCGGTTCGCAGGGCGCTGGCGATCCAGCTCATCATCGACCGGGAGCTCGGCCTCAACAAGAGCGAGAACCCGCTCCAGGGCAGCTTCGTCATTGAGGAGCTGACCGACCTGGTGGAGGAGGCGGTGTTGGCCGAGCTGGAGAGGATCAGCAGCCGCGGGGGAGTGCTGGGCGCCATGGAACGGCGGTACCAGCGCACCAAGATCCAAGAGGAGTCGCTGCGATACGAGCAGCGGAAGGAGTCGGGCGAGTACCCGATAGTGGGCGTCAACACGTTCCTCTCCCCGGAGGGCTCGCCTTTTGAGGCGCCCGCCGAGCTGATCAGGCCCTCGGCCGAGGTCAGAGACCGCCAGATCGCAGGCCTCCGCGCCTTCCAGGACCGGAACAGGGCCGCCGCCCGTGAGGCGATCAGGTCGCTTCAGCGGGCCGCGTCCCGGGGGAAGAACCTGTTCGCCGAGTTGATGGAGACGGCGAAGTCGGCCTCGCTCGGGCAGATGAGCCGCGCCCTCTACGAGGTGGGCGGTCGCTACCGGCGGAGCATGTGAGAGCGGTCTTCGCCCTTCGGCGGCGCCGCCCTAGCATGCGGCGGCTGTGAGCGCGATGGTCAAGATCGAGGCGTCCTCGGACGCGGAGAAGGCGCGGGCGGCCCTGGAGCCGCCTCTCGGGTTCGGGACGACGTTGGCCGACCTCATGGTGCGGATGGAGCATGGCGCGGAGCGCGGCTGGCGGCAGCCGATCGTGACGGCGACCGCCCCGCTGGAGTTGTCCCCGGCGGCGAAGGCGCTCCACTACGGCGTTGAGGTGTTCGAGGGTCTGAAGGCCTACGGCTGGGCCGACGGCCGGGTCGCCCTGTTCCGGCCCGAGCTGAACGCCCGGAGGCTCAACGCGTCGGCGCGTCGCATTCGCATGCCTGAGATCGCTGAGGAGACCCAGCTCGCCGCGATAGAGGCGTTGGTCGGAGAGCTGCGGGCCTGGGTGCCGCGGGGGCGGGGCAGCGCCCTCTACCTGCGGCCGGCGATCATCGGGACCGAAGCCGCGTTGCGGGTCAGCTCGGGGTCGGAGCACCTCTACTTCGTCATCGCCTCGCCGGTCGGCCCCTACTTCGGCGGGGGCTTCAAGGCGATCCCGATCATGGTCGAGGAGTCTCAGGTCAGGGCGGCCGTGGGCGGTGTGGGCGAGGCGAAGACCGGAGGGAACTACGCGGCGGGCCTCGACGGCCAGGAGAGGGCACGCGAGATGGGCTTTGAGCAGGTGCTTTGGCTCGACGCCCGCGAGCACCGCTACCTGGAGGAGCTCAACGGGATGAACGTGTTCGTGGTCGACCGGGGCTCCTTGCTGACCCCGCCGCTCGACGGGACGATCCTCCCCGGGATCGTGCGCCGCTCGATCCTTGAGTTGGCGCCCGACCTGGGCCTGACGGCTTCGGAGCACCCTCTCGCCATCGAGGACGTCATGAGGGGCATTGAGAGCGGGCGGGTCACCGAGATCCTGGCGGTCGGCACCGGGGCGATCATCACCCCCGTGGGCAGCCTGGGGTATCGGGGGAGGACCGTCACGGTCGGCGACGGCGAGCCGGGCCCGGTGGCGAAGCTGCTCTACGACGCGGTGGCCGCCATCCAACACGGGGAGGCGCCCGACCCTCGAGGTTGGATGCGGGTGGTGGGGTAGAGCGGCCCCGGCTAGGGTCCCGAGGGAGATGAGCGGCGTGAGACGTGACCGTCTGTTGACAGGGAGGGGCCTTCTTGTCGTCTCGTTTCTTGCCGCGTGCTCCTTGGTGATCGGCGCTCCGGCCGCGGAGGCCGCAGAGACGGCTGATTGCCCTCGCGGCGAGAACCTCGGTTTCGAGGAGCCGGAGATCGACGGCGAGGACGTAGACAAACACGAAGACAGCGTCAAGGGCTGGGAGACGAACGCCACCAATGGCATTATCCGGCTCAACGAGGGCTCGTCGGCTCCCGAGGGAGATCAGTATGTCGCCGTCAACCCCGACGTGGGCACCAGGCTGTTTCAGTCCTTCCCCACCCTGCCCGGCGACATCATAAGGTGGCAACTCCGGTACGACCGCTCCTCACGGCCCAAGCGCACAGACTACTTGGACCTCGGCGCAACAACGGGTTTTCGGCTCTATTCGTGGGAGGCAGAGCGTGAGCTCCCCAGCAACGCCAGCTGGGAGACGATCGCCGGCGACTATAAGGTGGGCCACACAGGAAGGACCTTCCTGACATTCGGGTCGAAAGGCGACTCGGAAGCCACCGAGACCGCGTATATCGATGATGTCAGGCTGCTGTTGAAGTGCGGGATCTCGCTGACGGCCAACGCATCGTTCTCCGATGTGGACGACTCGGATGACACCAACGCCGGTGACAGGGTGACGTTTGATTATGTCGCAACCAACGTGGGAGAGGAGAGTGTGGGGTGGGCGAGTCTGTGGCGCCTGGCCCTGACCACCAACGCTGGGCCGGCCGCCGTCTGCCGAACGAAGGATGGAGAGGCGACCACCGCCGAGACGGTGTTGAAACCGGAGGGGCGGTTGACTTGCACCGGTGTGCACACCCTCACTGAGAAGGATGTGAGCCGCGGGTCCGTTGTCGGCAGCGCCTTGATATCGGCCAGCGACGCGACGTTGAAGGCAACCCACGAGGTGAGCGCCTTAGCGTCGGTGACGGCTCAGATCCCATCGATTGCGATCGTGAGGACGGCGACTCTGAACATGATGGAGGCCGGTCGGCGTGACCGGGTCGACGTGGGCGACAAGGTGTTTCACTCGTTCAAGGTGACGAACACGGGGAACGTGACGTTGAACGAAGTATCGGTGCGCGACTCGGATGGGGGAAGGGTGACCTGCACCAAGACCTCTCTGCCTCCGGGGGCCGTGACCAAGTGCACCGCCAGATACGGCTTCCTTTTCTCCTGGGATCATCGCGATGTGACCGAAACCGACATCGAAGCGGGCGTGATCGAGGGCACGGCGACGGTGACGGCCGTGAGTCCGGAGGACGCGAAAGCATCGGCCAAACACTCGGTTTCGCTCTCACTGGACGCGGATATGGACGTCCCTCCGCGCCTGGACGGCAAGGACCGGTATGGGACGGCTGCTGAGATCTCGAAGGAGACGTTCCCTTCCGGCGTGGACGCAGTGTACGCCGCCACAGGGGTGAACTTCCCCGACGCGTTGGCGGGTTCCGCGGCCTCAGGCGGCGACGGCCCAATCCTCTTGGTGACAAAGCAGGCCATCCCGGCGGCGACGTCAGCCGAGCTGAAGCGGCTCAAACCCAGGAAGATCATCGTCCTTGGTGGGACGGGCGTCGTCTCCACGACGGTCGAGCGAGCCCTGAAGGCGTTCACATCGGGGAAGGTGACCCGTCAGGCGGGTTCCGACCGGTACTCCACCGCCGCCGCCATCTCCGCCAAGCACTTCGACCCCGGGGCCGATGTGGCGTTCGTCGCCACCGGCGCCGACTTCCCCGACGCGTTGACCGGCGGCCCGGCCGCGGCGAAGCTGGGTGGGCCGATCCTCCTCACCCAGAAAGGCAAGCTCCCGGCAGCGACGGTGGGGGAGTTGAGACGGTTGAAGCCGAAACGCATCGTTGTGCTCGGAGGGACCGGCGTCGTCTCAGCGGCGGTCGAGAAGACCCTTGGCCGTCACACGGCGGGGAAGGTCACTCGTCTCGCCGGGGCCGACCGGTATTCCACCGGAGGCGCCATCTCCAAGTACGTCTTCGACTCCGGCGTGCCTGTCGCGTACGTCGCCACCGGGGCCAACTTCCCGGACGCCTTGGCGGGAGGGGCGGCCGGGGCGTTCAGGGACGGCCCCGTCCTGCTCGTGGCGGGAGGCAAGATCCCGGGAGCGACCATCGCCGAGCTGAGACGGTTGAAGCCGGAGAAGATCGTCGTGCTCGGAGGGACCGGCGTCGTGCCCAAGACGGTCGAGAAGGCCTTGGCCGCTTACATGCCCAAGACCTCCTGAGGGAGCAAGCAGTGCCCGCAGGAATCAACGATCAGGCAGCCCAAGTGCTCAAGAGATGGCCCTCGCCTCGTCAACCGTTCCCACGAAGAGCCTCCTCGGCCGCGGCCTCGCCGTCGTCGCCCAGACGCACCTTCTCCCCGATCAGGCGAATGTAATCAAGGGGCGGGAAGGGGAGTCCTCGGATCTCCGTGGCGGAGACTTGTGTGTTGCCGTTGAGGATCCTGAAGTAACGGTCGTAGGCCCCCGAGTTCAGGAGAGTCGCCAGACCGACGGCTTCATCCTCCTTCATCTCCCTATCGACCCCGAGGATGACGTTGACATGGTTCTCGACGGCGAAGAACTGACCGGGGAGCGTCCCCTTGAGAAGCGGGGCGGCGGTTAGGCGGCGACTCTCCTCCTTCGCTGAGAAGCGCCGGAGGAGCACGCAGGTCTGATCGGGGATCTGCAGTTTGCCGGGCGCTTCGGCGGCGAGGCCTTCGCTCTTGCCGAGTCCCTCGCCCAGCGGCCACTCAACTCGGCCGCGACGCACATGTTGGAGCCAGAGCAAGGGGATGCTCCGCCGCTCGCTTCCGAGGTCGGTCAGATACTCACGGGCGCGGAAGGGCACGACAGGACCGGTTGAGATCGCCAAGCCCAACCCGCTGAGCCGTTCCGGCAGCATCTCGATCGTCTCCAGCAGGGCGAGGTCGTCCTCTGTCTCCGGCGCCAGCACCCATGCGTTCTCATCAGACGGGTCGACGATCCGCGACAGCGGCGCAAGCAGGGGCGGCGACTCGCCCAAGTCGTCGAGGTCGTGAGAGACCGTAATCTGGACGCCGCCGGGTCGCACAGCCTGTCCCTTGACACAACCAATGATCAAGTTCTCCTGTAGCACCCCGTCGCGTCTGAATGCTTCTCTCCGAGAGTCGAAGAGGTACATCGCGTTCAGGGTCATCGAGCTGTGAAATCTCCGCCGGAAACGACGGAAGTAGAAGCCCGACGTGTAGCTGCGCGGGACGATGAAAACGAGCTGACCCCCCTCGGGGAGGAGTTGACCGCTGATCTCCATGAAGCGGGCGTAGATGTTGGGGGCGGCCCCGCCCCGCCGGTCGGACGGCGACAGCTTGAAGTACGGCGGGTTGCAGATCACATAGTCGACTTGACCGGCGGCCGCCTTCGCCGCTGTCGAGCCGCCGAGGTCGAGGAAGTCCTCGCCGACGATGTCGAAACTGAAGCCGGGGCCCAGCCTCGACCGGGCGAGCGACAGAGACTGGTTGAGAGCGCGCAACGCGGCCGGGGCCGTCTCAACGGCCGTGAGGCGGACCGACTCGGCGCCGCGGTCAAGAAGCGTCGCCGCCGCCGCGATCCCCAACACGCCCGCTCCGGCCCCGGGGTCGAGGACGCGGGCGGTCGGCCTCTTGTCGGGCTCCAGCATCTCGGCCATGAGGGCAGCGACCCCGGGAGGTGTGAAGAACTGGCCTCGGCGCCTCCGCTCCTCCCGGGTCGTCGCGACCCGCAATCGCTCGGCGAGAGCATCGACCTCCTCGAGGAGCCCCGCATGGTCTGCCCGGTCTCTCATGGTGGTTCGCAGGTGTTCGGCACGAGCACGCCGCATCCAGATCGGGCGCGGGGTAGGCGAGCTGGCGAGTCCCGACGTCTAGACGTTGATCGGGACGAAAGTGGGGTAGCGGAGGTAGTGGCGCACATATTCCTCAATCTGCCGCTGCGACTCGCTGCGAGTCCCGAGCCGGAATGGGAGTTTGGCAACGATTTGGGCAGGGTCGTTGACCAAGACCTCCTCGGCTAACCGAAGCTGTTCCTTGATTGTGAGGCTAGGCATCCTGATTTGCCTCGGCGCTTCCCAGCCGCGGCTCGCGAACGGCCAGTCCAGAAGCCCAAAGTCCACCAGGGCCTCCCAGTCCTCATCTTCGGCCACAAGAAGCGTGACCGTGAGCATCTGGTGGACGGCATCGATGTAGCGGAAGGAAGTCAAGGGCCGGATGGAGAGATTCCTCGCGCCTTCTACACCGGCGACACTGGCGAGCCTCACTGCGTCCACGAGGATGCTGGCGACACCAGGCGCATCCATTTGCCTAGCATGCAGTAGCTCCGGCGTTGCGTAGTCGCCGAGTTGCTGTTGGAGGGTTGACGCGGCCTCCTCCCGGAATTGTTCATAGGTATGGGAGATCTCGCGAGGCGCGAGTGTGCGCGGATTCGCATTGAGGGTCACTTTGACAATGTCCCGGGAACTCATCTGAGTTACGAGCTGCTGGATCTCTCGAAGTTGGGCGTTGCGCTCGCTGGGCGATGTGTAGTCGAGCCAGACGACAGACGGCCCTGGTGACCTGAAGCTCTCGGCGATAGTCCCGTAGTCATTCACAAACTGGCTTGAACTCATCTCCTCGCATTTGATGAAGGAGTACGGCCGGTTGAACTTCTGACGACTAACCGTTGCCGGATCACTGTCGAATGTGAGCAGACGCCTCGAGCGAAAGTGATCGTGGAAGAGCCGGTGATCCTCGAGAGCGAGCCCGCCCATCGACATGTAAGCACCGTCGCTAAGCCCAAATGTGCGGTCAACATATCCGAGAAGCTCCATAAAGAGGAGACGCTCGATGTACTTGTTCGGTCGTAGCTGAAAGGGGATAGCCCCGGGGTTAGCCAATCTCGCCTCCCGCAGCCATCAGCGCTTCGTCGAACGCGCGCGCCCCAACATCTTTAGGTGGGGTGCTTGGATCATCAAAAAGGTGCTCCGCGACGGTCCGAATGGCTTCCTCGGTGCGCGTGAACGTGATGCGGCGGCACGGTACACGATCCTCCGGCTTTGGCAAATTCGGCGTGAACTTGAACGCCTTGCCGCCTGGCACCTTGACCCGCCGGACCTCCGTCCAAGCGTCATCGGGCACGGTCGAGCCGACGTCCCTGAATCGCCGAGGGCCCGCTGCCTTGAATGCAGAGTAGATCTCGTTCTCCCGTGCCTTCCAGCGATTAGTGAAGGAGGTGAAGACCTGCGTCCCTTCCTGCATGTAGTCGAGCACACTCAAGTAGACATCCGATGAGGTATCGAGTCCCCTCTTTGTTGTGTTCAACGGAAGGGCTAGTGAGTCGGTACTCTCAAACACGACAACCCCCGCGATCGCCATGAACTGGTTGTGGAAGCGTGGGACTGTTGCCCGGCCCCAACCGGTGACAAGGCTTCGATCTCCGTACAGGACAACCCGATCATTGCAGATGACGGTCCAGCCCGCCTGATGAGAGCTGGCTCTCGGCGATTCCGCCTCGTTATCCAGTTCCTTCTCTGTAGGCAAGGGCCTGTAGAATCCGACGGCGAGTTCCACGTCGACCCCCCCGTAGTGGGCCTTGAACAGGTAAGGGCGGATGATTGGTGTGTCTAACGAACGTTCATCGGTCATCAATCGGAAGTCAATCGGTTCGATGGTATTGCCGTTAAGGGTGACCTCGAATCCCTTTCGGATAATGAGTGAGTACAATCGAGCAATCGTTCGCTGGAGACTGCTCAGGAATCCAGATCGTGTGGAATCGAACTGTCTGGAGACGGCGGGATGGAGGCTCGAGATGTGGACGGCGGTCCCATTGGCTGGGAGGGTGTCGGCGGCCGGTGCCAATTCGAGGCTCCAGTCGTTGTCATCGGTGATCCACTCTTCTGTTATGGCGACCTGGAATGGTCGCCCGGATGGCTGGGACGTGACGGTCGCGGACCGTCCCATCTTGAAGATGGCGCGTTTCATGCCGATACCGTACATTCCTACTGTCTTCAGGTTGGCGTCTCGCTCGTCGGGCCGACCGAACATGAACGCGGACTCAACCGCGACCTGCTGTGGAATGCCGCCGCAGTTGTCGATGATCGTAAATGCTGCGGGTCTTGCGACGATGTTAGCCTTGAAACCCTCGTAGGGCTTGCGCGGGTTGAGGTCGTCGCGACCGGCGGCGACCCGCAGTATCCCGTCAATGCAGTTGTCGAGGAGGTCGAGAATGGCGTCCTCAAGTTCGATGTCGCGTGTGAGCATCTCAACGAAGAAGCGCTTCGTTGGGCGTGCTGCGACTTCAGTCATGGTCATGTTTGCTCCCTGTTAGTGGTCGTGTCCAATCGTAACGACATTCGGGACGACTCGGCTGCGCTCCGGATCTCGAGAGCGACAGAGCGCGCGAGCAGCGGCGGGACGGCGTTTCCGACCTGTCGGAACCCATGCCACTTCGTCGGGTGGAACGTGAACGAGTCGGGGAAGCCGTGGAGGCGGGCGGCCTCACGGACGGTGATGCACCGAGGGTGCTCGGGATGAATCGGCCGAGGCGCCGTGAAGGAGCCGCGAGAGGAGTCCGTCCCGGCGCGGAGGGTCGGCGCGGTCCCTTCCTTGGCGAGACGGTAGAAGCGACTCACAGGCTCGAAGGCGCCGGGTACCGTGTCGGCGAAGCGGCGCCTGACCGCCGGGCTGTGGTTGGTGCTGAGGCAACCCGACAGACCGGCTTCGGCGCTGTGGTCTGGCCAAGTCCGCAGGAGTCCGGCGTACTCGCTGGGTGGAGGGGCCAGCGGCGCCAACAGGATGTCGGAGTGGCGGAGGTACGGGAAGTCATCCACGTTGGGGAGGTCGCCGATCGCGTCCCACACCGTCGGGAGCTCGACATGGGAAGGCGGCGGATAGCCGGGGGCCGGCTGATCGTCTCGGTGCCCCAACACAATCACGCGATCTCGGCGCTGAGGGATGCCGACATCCTGACATCTCAGCACACTGACGGGCTCGACAACGCAGTAGCCGGCTTCGGCGACGCGGGCCATCAGGGCATCAAGGTGGTGGATCATGCGACGGCTGGTCAGGCCTCCGACGTTCTCGAGCACGAAGAATCGAGGACGCGCCTCTGAGACCAAGCGCCCGAAGTGCGCCAGGAGCCTGTTGCGCGGATCCTGCGGTGCCCAGGTCCCGCCGTAGCTGAACCCCTGACATGGCGGGCCGCCGAAGAGGACGTCGAGGGCGTCCGCCCCGGGATCGAGGCCCGCCCGCGTCAGAAGCTCTTGGCCCGCGGCCTCCGACAGGTCCAGCTCGGCGCAAGTAGTCGCTGGGAAGTTCCCGGAGTACGTCCTCGCGTGGATCGGGTCGCTGTCGACGGCCAAGCGCACGTCGAAGCCCGCCCGCTCGAATCCGAGCGACATGCCGCCTGCGCCGCAGAAGAGGTCGATGGCCGTCAAGGCCGCCGCCTCGGCGGTGTTGAGATCAGCCGTCGCCGCTTCGGAGTGTCTCATGAGTCTCGTGTGGCTCTCCCTGCGTCTCATGGTGGCCCGCAGGCTACACGGCCCCCATGACACAAATGTGACTAGACGGGGACCCGTGATGAGGTCAGGCCTGAGATCCCCTGAGCAGGGCGGCCCTGGCGTGCGCCTCCAACCCCTCGAGGCGGGCCAAGAGCGCAGTGTCCCCGATGAGCTGTGTGGGGTCGTCGAGACGGAGCCACGTCGGGGCGCGGAGGAACGTGAGCACCGAGAGACCCGACTGGAAGCGGGCCGCGCCCCCCGTGGGAAGGACGTGGTTCGGCCCAGCTCCGTAGTCGGCGAACGCCTCCGCCGACCCGGCGCCGGTGAACACCGACCCGTACGACCGCAACCGGCCGGCCAGCTTGCCCGGGTCGGAGACATGAAGAGCGAGGTGCTCCGGCCCCAGCGAGTCGGAGATGCCGACCGCCTCGCCCAAGTCGCTCACCACTGTGATGAATCCGTTGCCCAGGGCGGCCCGCGCCGTCTCCGCCGTCGGGAGGTCGTCGAGTTGCCGGGCGATCTCGGCCTCAACCCGATCGGCGAGCGCGGCGCTCGTCGCGATCAGCGAAGGGATCGCCGCCGTGTCGTGCTCCGCTTGGGCCAGCAGATCCGCCGCCACAAGCGCCGGGTCGGCGCCGTCGTCGGCGATGACCAGGATCTCGCTGGGGCCGGCGAGCCCGTCGATCCCCACCTCTCCGTACAGATGCTTCTTCGCCGCCGTCACCCACTTGCTCCCCGGGCCGACGATCAGGTCGCACGGCTCTGAGACCGCGCCGAACGCGAGGGAAGCGATCGCCTGAGCCCCGCCGGCGGCGATGAGCCCGTCGGCGCCCGCGACGAAAGCGGCGGCGCAAGTCGCGGCGGTCGGGCGCGGCGAGGCGACCCAGACCGTCGTCGAGCCAGCGACCCGGGCCGGGATGACGGTCATGAGCGCTGAGGAGGGAAGCGGGTGCCTGCCGCCCGGGGCGTAGGCGCCCACCGACTCGACGGGGACCCACCGATGCCCCGCCCTCCCGCCGAGCACCTCCACCGACAGGTCCTCCACGCCGGCGAGCTGAGAGCGGGCGAAACCCTCGATCCTGCCTGCGACCCGTCGCAGCGCGTCTCGTTGCTCGGCCGGGAGGATGCGGAAGCTCTCCTCCAAGGACCGCCTCGACCGGGTCAGCGGCTCGCCGGGCCCGATGTCGCCGAAGCGCTCCGAGTGCTCGCGCAGCGCCTCCTCGCCGCGGGCCCTCACATCCTCGACTATCGGGATCACGTCGCGGAGGGCCTCGGGGTCAACCGGGCTGCGGCGCGTCCTCGCCGCCTCCCGAGGCTCAACCCGTCTCACGAGGTCATCGCCCTTCTTGAGACCCGGAGCTCTCTCCGGCTCAGCTCGGACGCGACATCCTCAAGCGTCGCTCCCGCCGCCGCGGCCTTGACCAACGCGAAGTAGATGAGGTCGGCGGTCTCGTGGGTCGCCTCGGCACGGGTCTCCGCCGAGGCGAGCTCGGCCGCCTCCTCCGCCAGCTTGGCGGCGAGCAGATCCGGTTGGTCGAACAGCTTCACCGTGTTCGACCCTTCCGGCCTCTCCTCGCGAATCTGCCCCAACCGCCGGGCTAGCCGGCCCAGGCTGCCGTCCTCGCCCCAACACGTCCTCGTCTCGAGATGACAGAACCCCTTCTCTTGGCGGACCCTGAACAAAAGGGCGTCCCGGTCGCAGTCGACGGATACCTCAAGCAGCTCCTGGGTCGCCCCCGACGTCTCCCCCTTCACCCAGAGCCCGCGCGTCCGGCTCCGATAGGCCCCTCTCCCCGAGTCGAGCGCCTCCCGGAGGCTGTCCTGGTCGGACCACGCCAGCCCCAACGCCGCCCCGTGCTCGTCGACGACCACCGTCGGCCAGAGCCCGTCGGGACGGTCGCTGGTCAGCGTCGCAGCCGTCGCCTCCGCCAGATCGAGTTGACCTGTGTACAGCGCCATGCCCACTTGGGCGTCGGCCCCGATCCTGTCGAGCTCGGCCACCTCGTCGGCGGTGGTCACCCCGCCGGCGATTGTCACTGAGGCGCCGTCGGCGGCCTCGACGACCCGGGCGGCCCTCTCGAGGTCGGTCCCGCCCAGGCGCCCTTCGCGCTCAACGAACGTGACGAGGAACCCGCCGCAAAGCCCGCGCAACCGCTCCAGGTCGTCGAAGAGGCCCCGGCCTGCGCCCACCCGCCAGCCGTGGGTGAGCACCTCCCCGTCCCGGCTGTCGAGGGCGACGACCACACGGTCGCTCGGCAGTCGACCGAGAAACTCCGGGGTCGCCGCCGTCCCGATCACAACCTTCTCGGCGCCTGCGTCCAGCCATCTCAGCGCCTGCTCCGCGGCCCGGATGCCGCCGCCCACCCGTACCCTGGCCCGCCGGCACATCTCAGCGATGAGCTCGGAGTTGTCGCCCTCGCCCCGGGCGGCGTCGATGTCGACGACGGCGACCTCCCCGACACGGGAGAACCTGTCGAGGATGTCGAGGGGATCTCCGGCGTCGATGGCCTGACGCTCGCCTCCAACGAGTTGGACGGCGTTCCCGCCGACCAGGTCGATCGAGGGGATGATCACTACAGCGCCTCGGTCACGGCGGCGCCTCGGTCACGGCCGCACCTCGACCCCGGCAGCCGCCATCCCCTCCTTGAGATCGCCGACGGTGAGGTCGCGGTCGTGGAGGATTGAGGCCGCCAGAGAAGCCGACGCCCCCGCCTTGATCGCCTCGGCGAGGTGCTCTGCCGTGTCGGCGCCTCCCGATGCGATTATCGGGACGCCCACGGCCGCGGCGACGGCCGAGACCAACTCCAGGTCGTACCCCACCCTCGTCCCGTCGCGGTCCCAGCTCGTGAGCAGGATCTCGCCCGCGCCCACCTCCTCGGCGGTCCTGCACCAGGCGACTGCGTCCAAGCCGGTCCAGGTCTTGCCGCTGTGAGTGACCGTCTCCCATCCGTCGCCCGCCCGCGCCGCGTCGACGGCAACCACGGTGCACTGCGCCCCGAACAACTCGGACATCTCTCCGATCAGCCCCGGACGCTCCACCGCGGCCGTGTTGACGCTCACCTTGTCGGCGCCCGCCTCCAGCAACGTCGCCGCGTCGGCGGTGCTGCGCACCCCGCCGCCCACGGTGAGCGGGATCGACAGAGCCTCCCTCACCGCGGCCACGACAACCAGGTTGTTGGCCCTGCCCTCCGGCGTGGCCGAGACGTCGAGCAGGACGATCTCGTCGGCGCCCTGCTCCTGATAGGCGGCGGCCGACTCGACCGGGTCGCCTGCGTCTCTCAGGCCCCCGAACTTGACTCCCTTCACCACGCGGCCGGCGTCCATGTCGAGGCAGGGGACCACCCTCGGGACGGCCATCAGCGCGCCCCCCCCGTCTTGTCGAGCCAGCGTCCCACCACCGAGGCGCCCCAGGCGCCGGACAACTCGGGATGGAACTGGCACGCCAAGACGTCCCCCCGCTCCAACGCGGAGACGAACGGCGACCCGTAGACGGTGACGGCGACGGCCCACGACGGCGGGGCGGAGACGAGCCGGTAGGAGTTGGCGAAGTAGGCCCAGCCGTCGGTCACATAGCGGCAACCGGGGCCGGCCTCCACCCGGTTCCATCCGAGTTGAGGGACCCGGAGACCGCCGTCGAAGGCGGTGACCTTCTCGGAGATGACGCCCAGGCCCGAGGCCGAGGGGGTCTCCTCGCTGCTCTCGGCCAGAAGCTGCATGCCGACGCAGATAGCCATTGTCGGCCGTCCGTCGGAGACCCGCTCACGGATCACGTCCTTGACGCCGTCGTCGGCGAGCCGCTGGGCGGCCGCCCCGAACGCTCCCACGCCGGGCAGGACGAGCCTGTCGGCGGAGGCCGCGTCGTCGACCGAGGAGGCCATGGCCACATCGGCGCCGAGCCGCTTGAAGCAGGCGCGGACGGAGGCGAGGTTGGCCACGCCGGTGGGCGCGACGACCACCTTCACCCAAGGACCCCCTTGGTGCTCGGGGCCCCGCCGCCCACCACCGCCGTCGCCTCGCGCAGGGCCAGCGCAACGGCCTTGAAGGCGGCTTCGGCTTTGTGGTGGTCGTTGTCGCCGCGGAGGACGTCGACGTGCAGCGTCATCCGGCCCTCGACGGCGAGCGTCCTGAGGAAGTGGGTGATGTTCTCGGCGGCGACGTCGCCGATCCGGTCGCGGGCGAAGCTGATGTGGATCTCCGGCCATGAGCGCGATGACAGGTCGACGACGGCCCTGGCGAGAGCCTCGTCGAGGGGGGCGTATGCGCTCCCGAACCTCCTGATCCCGTCGGCGCCGCCGAGCGCCTCGCCGAAGGCGCTGCCGATGACGATGGCGCAGTCCTCGACCGTGTGGTGGTCGTCGACGTCGGTGTCTCCCTCGGCGGCGACCTCGAGGTCGAGCCCCGAGTGCCTCGCCAAGGTGTCGAGCATGTGGTCGAGGAAGCCGAGGCCGGTGTCGACCGTCGCCGCGCCCGCGCCGTCGAGGTCCAACGACACCGTCACCCGGGTCTCCCCGGTGACTCGCTGCGCTTGTGCTGTTCTGCTCATCTGAGGATCTCCTTTATCTGTGAGACGGACTCCAAAGCGATCGGGGCCGGGGCCGTCGCCGACGACCCGACGGCGATGGGAAGGGCGCCCGCGGCCCGAGCCGACTCGAGGTCGTCCCGGGTGTCCCCGAGCATCCACGCCGCGGCGGCGCCGAGTCGCTCCATAGCCAGGCGGACCGGGGCCGGGTCGGGTTTGAAGGGGGCGTCCTCCCGGGTCACGACGGCGCCGAACAGGCTCTTGAGGCCGTGTCGGTCGAGGAACTCGTCGGCGTCGCTCCGGGGGCGTCCCGTGACCACCCCGAGCGGGTAGCGCTCGGCCAGCTCGGCCAGCGTCTCCCGGTCGATCAGGGGCCGCTCGTTCTCCTTCAACCCGGGCCTCGCCCCGTCGCCCTGGTAGATCGACTCGAAACGCTCGACGATCGTCTCGAAAGGGACGATCTCCCCCGACTTCTCCAAGATCCGTTGTGTGACCCGCCAGTCGTCGTTGGCGTCGCCTTCGGCCTTCACCGCCTCGATGTCGGCCTGGGTCGCCTCGACGCCGAAAGCGGCGGCGACGGCGATCACCGTCGCCCGGTAGGAGCCGGTGACGTCGGCGAGCACCCCGTCGAGATCGAAGAGAAGGGCGTCGGGTGCCAACACGGTTCGCAGGGCCGACTCCAACCGGTTCATCTCCGTCTCGTCCCGGGGCGCCGTGATGCGAGCGCAACCGTCGAGAACCGGGTTGTCGGGGAAGGACCGGGCGCCGATGCCGAGGGCGGCGAGGGCCGGGACCAGCCAGTCGGCGCCTTCGGTCGCCAGCACGAAGTTGGCTTGGCTGGGGAGGGGCGCAGCTCCCAGCTCGGCCAGCAGGGCGGCCAGCGACTCGCGGCGCCTCGCCGCGTCGGACAAGTCGGGAGGTGCGCCGGCCAACGCCTCCTCCGCCATCTCGAGCGAGACGCTCGACACCGGGTAGGGGTTCCCGTAGCGGGAGATCTCGGCGATGAGCGCCGGGGGGCCCAGCAGGAAACCGACCCGAAGCCCGGCCAGCCCGAAGGCTTTGGAGAGGGAGCGGACCACCACGACGTTGCCGAGCCGCAACGCCGCCGCCGTGAGGTCCTCTTCGGCGAACTCGGCGTAGGCGGCGTCGAGCACGACAAGGTCAAAAGACGCCGAGAGCGCCCGAAGGGCCGTCTCGTCGGCGACGCTCCCGGTGGGGTTGTTGGGCGACGCCACCACGGCGACGTCGGCCCCCGATGCGACGAGCTCCGTCACGGGGAGCGGGCCGTCCCACCAGGGGAGCTCGGTCAGCTCGGCCCCCGCCTGGGCGGCGTAACGAGGGATCATCTCGAAGGTGGGCGCGGTGGTCGCAACGCGCCTTCCGGCGTTGGCGAGGAAGCAGCGGAGCAGGGCGTCGTCGCCTCCGGCGGTGACGAGCGCCTGGTCGTCGTCCAAGCCGAGCCTTCCGGCGAGGATCGCCCTGAGGCGGCTCGCGTCCGGGTAGTGGGACGCGGGGCCGGTCGCCCCCTCGTTCTTGGACAGGTCGAGGTCGATGAGTGAGTCGAACGACGGAGGGGCGTAAGCGGAGGAGATCATGGGACGATCTGCTCCAGCCGGGTGACCACGATGTCTGTGGCCCCCTTCTCCTTCAGCGCCGGGATCAGGTCGGGAAGAGACCCGCGGGGGACCGCCGCTTTCACGGCCATGCCCGCCTCGCCGTGCAGCGTGGCCATCGTCGGCTCCCTCATGCACGGCAGCGCCTCGATGACATCCTCCAAGTCGTCGGTTGCGACGTTGAGCTCGATCATGACCCTCCCCCTCGCCTCAAGCACCGATCGGAGGCTCAGCACCAGGTCCTCGATGCGGGCCTTCTTCCCGGGCGCGTCCATGGCGTGACGGCCCGCGTAGAGACGGGTCGAGGACATCATCAACTCGTCGATGACCACCAACCCGTTGGCGGCGAGGGTCTCCCCGGTCGCCATGATGTCGACGATCAAGTCGGCGTCCTCGGGCGGGAACACCTCGGTCGCGCCGTAGGAGTGCACCAGCCCGGCGTCCAACCCGCTCCTGTCGATCCAGTCGGAGGCGAGTCGCCCAAGCTCGCTGGCGACGACGAGCCTCCGGTCGGGCAGGGCGCCGTCGACGAGGAGATCCTCGTGGGCGGCCGCCACCACCGTCACTGGGTTGAGGCCGGTGTCGAGAAGCTCGACGACGTCGGCGCCCTTCTCGGCGACCCAGTCGGCTCCGGCGAACCCGACATCGCGAGATCCGGCGGAGAGCATCTCGACGATGTTCTGGGGTTTGAGGAGCTTCACCTCGTAGCCGGGCGCAGGCGCCACGGGCCGGTAGCCCCGGGGGCCGCCTGAGCGCAGCCGCATGCCCGCGTCGGCGAGCAGCGTGGTGACCGCTTCTTCAGTCCTCCCCTTCGGCACCGCCAAGTGGATGGTCTCGGGCTCGGTTGTGGGGTTGGTCATCGCGACCTTTCCCGCCTTGGGGAGATCGAGGCGCCGTGAGATGCGAAACGCCGACCTCCCGGCCGGCGTTTCGCTGCAATGCCGAATCCTGCCCAGGCGCCGAACGTCAGCCGTGCGGGCGGGGACGATCAGCGCTCAGACCACAGGAGTCAAGAGACACCCTACATCAGAGGACTGCCTCGCGCAAGCCGGGGTTGGACGCGGCGGATCGCCGCGCGTTGTGCGATGATCGGCCGATGAGCGACCAACCAATCAGCCGATACCCGGCGCCCGACCCGGCCGACCTCCCCGACGACCTCAAGGCGATCAACAAGGAGATGGAGGAGCGCACGGGCTTTCTGCCCAACGTGTTCACGGCCTTGGCGCGCCGACCCGACGAGCTGCGGGCCTTTCTCGCCTACCACGACGCCCTCATCGAGAAGGAAGGCGGGTTGTCGAAGGCCGACCGGGAGATGATCGTCGTGGCGACCTCCGCGGAGAACAACTGCCAGTACTGCGTAGTGGCGCACGGCGCCATCTTGCGGATCAGGGCCAAGAGCCGGCATGTCGCCGACCAGGTGGCGATCAACTTCCGCAAGGCGGACATCGCCGACCGTCAGAAGGCGATGTTGGAGTTCGCCGTCAAGGTCGCCCACCACTCCGACCTGATCGACGACTCGGACTTCGAGGCGCTTCACGCCCACGGTTTCGACGACGAGGACATCTGGGACATCGCAGCCATCACCGCGTTGTTCGGGATGAGCAACCGGATGGCCAACTTCACGTCGATGCGGCCCAACGACGAGTTCTACTCGATGGGCCGGTGACGGGCGGCGCCGCGCGGCGGTTAGCCTTCCCCGCCCCATGAGCCGAGAGATCCCCGAGAAACCGAGTCTCGACGGTCTCGAGGCCAAGTGGGGCGCCCGTTGGGAGGCGGAAGGCGCCTATCGCTTCGACCGCGCCAAGACCCGGGAGGCGGTCTACTCGATCGACACCCCGCCGCCGACCGTGTCCGGGTCGCTCCACATGGGCTCGGTGTTCGGGTATGTCCAGACCGACACCCACGCCCGGTACCGGCGGATGTCGGGCATGGAGGTCTTCTACCCGATGGGTTGGGACGACAACGGCCTGCCCACCGAGCGTCGGGTCCAGAACTACTACGGGGTGCTGTGCGACCCCGGGTTGGCGTTCGACCCCGGCTTCGAGCCCCCGGCCGAGCCGCACGACCCGCCGATCCACATCAGCCGACGCAACTTCATCGACCTCTGCCACATCTTGACCGAGGAGGACGAGAAGGTGTTCGAGGGCGTGTGGCGCACGCTCGGCCTCTCGGTCGACTGGTCGCACACCTACGCCACCATCGACCGTCGCAGCCGGCGGGTCTCCCAGAAGGCTTTCCTGGCCAATCTCGAGCGGGGCGAGGCCTACTCCCAGGAGGCGCCCGTCCTGTGGGACGTCGACTTCCAGACCGCCGTGGCCCAAGCCGAGCTGGAGGACCGCGAGAAGGGCGGCGCCTATCACAAGATCGCCTTCCGCAGGGCCGACGGCTCGCCCGTCCACATCGACACGACCCGACCCGAGCTGATCTGCTCCTGTGTGGCGTTGGTGGCCCACCCCGACGACAAGCGATACCGGGAGTTGTTCGGCGAGAGGGTCGTCTCGCCGCTCTTCGGCGTGGAGCTGCCTTTTGTCGCCCACGAGCTGGCCGACCCGGAGAAGGGGACGGGCGCCGCGATGATCTGCACCTTCGGCGACACGACCGACGTGACCTGGTGGCGGGAGCTGGACCTCCCGACGAGGGCCGTCATCCAGCGCGACGGCAGGTTCCAGACAGAGTCCCCCGACTGGTTGCAGGGCGAAGGCGTGAAGGCCTACTCGGAGCTGGCCGGGTTGTTCCCCAACCAGGCGCGCCGCAAGACGGCGGAGCTGCTCGCCGAGTCGGGGGACCTGGTCGGCGAGCCTCGCCCCATCACCCACCCGGTGAAGCACTTCGAGAAGGGCGACCGCCCGCTCGAGATCGTGACCAGCCGCCAGTGGTACATCCGCAACGGCGGCCGCGACGACGAGCTGCGCGCCGCCCTACTTGAGAGGGGGGAGGAGCTGGAGTGGGCGCCCGGCTTCATGGGCGCCCGCTACCGGCACTGGGTCGAGGGCCTGCAGGGGGACTGGCTCATATCCAGGCAGCGGTATTTCGGGGTCCCCATCCCGCTCTGGTACGAGGTCGACGACGACGGCGAGGTCGACTACGACAAGGTGATCGTCCCCGACGACGACCAGCTCCCCATCGACCCCGCGTCGCACACACCGCCCGGTCATGAGGAGAGTCGGCGCGGTCAGCCGGGCGGGTTCGTCGCCGACCCCGACGTCATGGACACCTGGGCGACGTCCTCGTTGACCCCGCAGATCGCCGGGCGCTGGGGCGACGACCCGGACTTGTGGGGCCGGGTCTTCCCGATGGACATGCGCCCCCAGGGCCACGACATCATCAGGACCTGGCTGTTCGCGACCGTGGTCCGGTCCCACTTCGAGCACGGCGAGCTTCCTTGGCGGACAGCCGCGATCAACGGCTGGATCCTCGACCCCGACCGCAAGAAGATGTCCAAGTCCAAAGGCAACGTGGTGACTCCTCTCGACTACGTCGACCGCTACAGCGCCGAGGGGGTCCGCTATTGGGCCGCCAAGGGGCGGCCGGGCGCCGACACCGCTTTCGAGGAGGAGCAGCTCCGCGTGGGAAGGCGGCTGGCGATCAAGATCCTGAACGCGTCCCGGTTCGCCCTCGGCTTCACCGACGACGACGTCGACGCGAGCCTCATCTCCGAGCCGCTCGACCGCTCGATGTTGGCCGGACTGGCGGCCGTCGTGGAAGCCGCCGGCGCCGCGTTCGAGTCGTACGACCACACCCGCGCCCTGGAGGCGGCGGAGACTTCGTTCTGGGGCTGGACCGACGACTACGTCGAGCTGGTGAAGGCTCGGGCCTACGGGGAGGGGCCCGGCGCGGCGTCGGCTCACGCGGCCCTGCAACTTGCTCTGGGCGTCTACCTCCGCCTCTTCGCGCCGTTCCTGCCTTTCGTGACCGAGGAGGTTTGGAGCTGGTGGAGGGAGGGCACGGTGCACCGGTCTCGGTGGCCCGCGCCGAGCGAGCTGGAGGGCTGCGTCGGGCACGCCGGGGTGGCTGAGACGGCGGGCCGGGTGCTCGCCGAGGTGCGCCGAGCCAAGTCGGCCGCCAAGGTCTCCATGAGGGCGGAGGTGGCTCGGGTCGCGGTGGTCGCGCCCGTCGCCGAGTTGGAGTTGGCGCGCCGAGCCGAGCCGGACCTGAAGGCAGCGGCCGTCGCCGCGTCCATCGACTACTCCGAAGGCGAGTTCTCGGTGCGGGCGGAGTTGGCGGGACCGGGCCCCGGCTAGTGGTCCGTCGCTGAGCGTGTGCAGTAGTGCCGACGAGAGCCGCGAAACTGCACACGCATCGCTGAGCGTGTGCAGTAGTGCCGATGAGAGCCGCGAAACTGCACACGCATCGGCCGGGCAACCCTCGACCGTATCACTACATCCGAGACGCGCCGCTGGGCGAGCCGTCGGCCGGGGACCCCCCTCGTGAGCGCCGCCGCCATCGGGTTCCCGGCGTTGTGGGGAGCGGTCGTCGTCGGCGCGGCGAGTTGCGCCCCCCGCCTCAGAGAGGTCGTCGCCCGGCGCTTCCTCGGCCTCTCCGCTCTCCTAGCCGCCGTCTCGACCGTCGCGCTCGCCGTCGCCTTGGTCGTCGGCGACTTCTCGATCGGCTACGTCGTCGACACGACCAGCAGGGCCACCCCCTGGCCCTACCGCCTGTCCGCGTTGTGGGGCGGCATGGACGGGTCGATGCTCTTCTACGCGGCCTTGACCCTCGCCGTGGGGTGGTGGGCGGCGCGGCGGGCGCCGATGGGCCGGCCGGCGATGGCCGTCGTCGCGGTCGCCGGGGTCGGCTACCTCCTCGTGGCGGCCCTGGTCGCCGACCCGTTTGAGACGTTGGACATCCCGGCGGTTGACGGGGCGGGCCTCCCGGCGATCCTGCAACACCCGGCGATGACGCTCCACCCGCCGATCCTCTACCTGGGGTTGACCGCGTTGGCGGTCCCGGCGGCGTTGACCGTCGAGGCCGCGCTCAGGGGCGAGGTGGGCCGGTCGTGGGTCGAGCGGGTCACGGGGTGGCTTCTGCCCCCTTGGGTCCTGCTGACCGTCGGCATGGCGGCGGGGGCGGCCTGGGCCTACGTCGAGCTTGGTTGGGGCGGCCTCTGGGCTTGGGACCCGGTGGAGAACGCGGCGCTCATGCCCTGGCTGGCCGCGACCGCGTTCCTGCACACATCCAGGGCCGGGAGGGGTCGTCTGCGCCGATGGAACACCTTCGCCGCAACGGTCCCGTTCACGCTCACGATCCTCGGCGCCTATCTGACCCGGTCGGGGGTCACCGGCTCGATTCACTCCTTCGCTGAGAGCCCGGCCGTCGGGCGCATCCTCCTCACCGCCACCGCGGCGGCCGCCGCGGCGTCGATCGCCCTCGCCCGGCGGGTCCCAAGGGGGGAGGCCTGGGAGCGGGCCGGGCCCGGGCGGGACATGTGGCTTCTCGTCGGCGGGGCCGTCTCGTCGGCGCTTGTCGCCCTTGTGCTCATCGGGTCGGCCTACCCGGCGTACGCCCATCTGGCCCTCGGCAGGCGCATCAGCGTCGGCCCCGGCTACTTCGCCGCCGTCGCCTACCCCTTCGCGTTGGCGACGGCAATAGCGGCGCCCTTCGCGTCCCGAGCAAGGGGGGCGGGCCGCCTCCGCCGCGCCGTCGCCGCCTACTTCCTGGGAGCGGCTCTCGCCGGTGTCGCGGTCGCCTTGCTCGCCCCCGACCCCGGCCCGGCCTCCACGGTCCTGCTCGCGCACGCCTTGGCGGCGGTCGGGCTCCTGGCGTGGGACATCGGAAGGGCTGGGTCCAGGGGCCGCTTGGCGGGCCGTCTGGCCCACCTCGGCGCGGCGATGATCCTCGCCGGCGCCGCCGGCGGCGCCATGGGCGACGAGCACACCGCCGCTATGTCGCCGGGGGACACGGTCAAGGTCGGCGGTCGCGTGGTCGCCATGTTGGGCGTCGACGCCGGCGAGACCGAGAGGTACGTCTTCGCCCGGGTCCGGCTCGAGTTGGACGGCGAGACGGTCCTGACCCCCGAGGTCAGGGCGTACGAGGATCAGGCGACCCCGGTCTCCGAGCCCGCGTTGCGCACAGGCCCGACGGTCGATGTCATCGCTGCCGTGTCGCGCATTCTCCCGGACGGGGACGGGGCCGAGGTCAGCGTGTTTGTGCGGCCAATGACGTGGTGGGTGTGGGCGGGGGCGCTGACTGCGGCCCTGGCGGGCCTGCTTCTGATCGACGCACCACTAGCCGGAGGCGCCTCAGAGCGACGTCAACAGGCCACAGCAGAGCGGCGGCCAACAGGAACCACCAGCGAAACGTCCGCTTCGTGACGCCCTCCTCGAGTCCCTCGGGGTCGAAGGCCTGATCGGCGTCGATCTCCCCCCGGCCCCCGGTGGCGGCGGAGAGGCTCCGGAGGAGGTCGGGGTCCGACGGGCCCGGCAGGTACTCGGCGGAGAAAGACCGGGACGCGATCGACGAGAGGACCGCCGTCTCGCCGTCGCCCGTCTCCACGGACGCGCCGACCGCGTAGGCCCCGCCCTCTTTGGCGGGGACGGCCGCCGAGTACTCGTTGTCCGACACCCGGTTGAGGCGGACCTCCTCCGACGTCCCGTCCGGGCGGCTGACTCTGGCGGTCGGGTCGGTGCCCGGCGCCAACGCCTCGGCGCTCTCGACGGTGATCGTCAGCTCGTCGTCGGCTATGTCGGCGTCGATTTGCAGCCCTTCCGCGCCTTCGAGCGGGAAGGTGTCTCTGACGACGTTCGACCAGAAGTCGGCGTAACCGTCCCATCCCGACCATTGCGCCGCCCACTTGCCTCCGCCGTCGGACGTCCACGAGGTGACCTTGCCGAGCCCGACCCGCCACGAGGCGAGCAGGGGGTCGGCGAGCTCGCCGATGCGGAGTTGCACGTCGGCCGTCGGCTTGGGTTTGGCGGCGACGTAGCCGAGCAGGGCCGGCGACGCCGCCAGGTCGCGCACGGCCGCGGCGGTGGAGGTGACCGCGGGGTAGAACTCCCCCTCGTTGATGAGGGAGCGCGCGGCGAGCGCGGTCTCCTTGACGAAGATCTCCGGGATCTCGTCGAGGTCGCGGCCGGGGTAGAAACGCCCCTTGCCGACCTTCGCCGCCTCTTTGAGGCCCCCGCCGGGGACCTCGCCCGTGGCGACCACCGACACGGTGATCCCCTCGTCGGCGAGGGCCTTGACGGCTTTGAGGAGGTCGTCGCTGCTGTACATGCCGAGGTCGTCGCCCATGTGGAAGATGCCGGGATTCGACAGCTCCAAGCTGAAGCCGTCGGTGAACAGGATGATGTGCTTCAACGCCTTGCTCGAGTCGCGTAACGCCTGAGCGGCCTCCTCGAGCGCCGGGACCATCCAGGTCTCGCCGGCGGGCCGGAGCGAGGCCACACCCTCCTCTACGGTCCGGCGGTCGGGCGACTCCTGGAGGGGGATGGCCCACCTGCTCGACCCGGAGAAGGCGAGGACTCCGACCTCGTCGCCTTCGTCGAGAGACTCGATGGCGCGCAACGCGGCCGCCTTGGAGATGTCCGTCTTGTTGACGCCTCCTTCGATCATCTCACCCATGTCGGAGCAGTGACAGGCGGACATCGAGCCCGATGTGTCGATCAGGAGGACCTCGGCCACCTGGCCCTCGCGCTCGACATCTTCAGGCTCGCTGTCCACGGGCAGCAGTGCCTCGAGCGGGGTGTCCTTGTAGCCGCCCGCGCCGTAGGAGCTCGTCCCGCCGATGGTCACCATGCCGCGCCCCATGTCGCGGGTGTACGCGCCCAACATCTCGACCTTCTCGTCGCTGAGGTCCGAGGCTCTGACATCGGCGAGGATCACGGCGCGGTGCGCGGTGATCTCCTGAAGACCGGGAAGGTCCTCGACCGCGACGGTCTCCACGACGAGGCCCTTGGACTCGAGCGCGTCGGCGACGGTCTTCCCGGCGCCGTCGCGGCCTTGGACAAGGAGGACGCTTGCCGGGCCCTCGACCCGGACCGCGCCGGTCGTCTCGTTGTTCTCGTCGACCGAGTCGCCTTCCATCGCGACCTTGGCGGTCAGGGCCCGCAGACCGGGCTCAGAGGGGTCCACCTCAAAGGTGACGCGGTTGATCCCCGGCGCCGCTTCGATGGTCTTCTTCCCGATCGGGCCGTCGTCGTCCTCCAGCTCGACGGTGACATCGCCGCTGATCGTGGACATGACCTCCACCGTCGCCTCGAAGCTCTCGCCTTCGCCGACGGAGCCCGGGAGGTCGATCCCGGACACCGCCGCGTCGGCTCGCTCCTCGCCGCCGACCGTCCGCACGTCCACCGTCGCGCCGAGCGCCTTGAGGCGGTCGATCTCGGCTTGGAGGTCGCCTGCGTTGGCGCGCCCGTCGCTGACAAGCACGAGCCTCTGTCTCGTCTTCCCGGTCAGCATGGACTCTCCGAGGCGCAGGCCTCGGGCGAGGTTGGTCGACTCCGCGTCGACTCCGCGAGCCGGGCGGTAGGGGCCCGAGCCCAGAGGCGCTCCCACCCGGGCGTCGCCGCCGAACTCGACGACCCCCCATTCGCTGTCGCCCGCCTGGGCGACAGCCGATTGGGCCCAGGCCCTGGCGGCTTTGACCGACGATCCCAACGAAGCGGACACATCAACGACGAAGACCGTCGTGACATCGCCCGACCTGGTCGTGAAGGGGGGGTTGATCAGCGCGAGGATGATCAACCCGACGATGCCCGCCCGGGCCGCGAGCCCCCACCGCCATTGCCGGCTCGAGACGCCGCGGGCGCGGCGGCTCACCAGAAGCTCGATCGCGAGAAGCGCCAACAGGGCGGCCAGGGCCCAGGGGAGGAGCGATCGGGCGACGACGGCCGACCCCGCGGCGTCGCCGCCGCCTTCGGTCGCCGGGCGGAGGCCGGGGAGCGAGCCGGCCGGTTTGAGGCGGGACTCGCCGGCGTCGGGGTTGACGGCGACCTCGACCGGCGCCGCCCCCTCGCGTTCCAGCACCCAGAAGCCGGCCTGATCGATGATCGGCGCGGTGTCGCCCGCCGCGACGGTCGCGGTCTGGCCCCTCGGGTCGGTCACCGCGCCGCCCGAGGCGGCGACCGGCGCCCGATCGCCGACCGTCAGGGCCTCGACCGGCCTGTCGGCCGATGCCAGCTCGCCGACCATCCGCGACCCGATGATCGGGAAGGCGATGTTGACCGGGAGATTCGACCTCTCGAGCGTGAAGGCGATGTAGAAAAAAGGGACGCCGTCGGCGTCGCCCCGGACGATCAGCGGCGCCCCGGGGGCGCCGAGCAGCACCTCGCCCGACGAGACGGTCAGCAGTTGCGCGTCGGCGACGGCGATCTGAGACGCGTCGATGTCCTCGAGGATCGGGTCGCTCGCCGCCAACGTCGGGATCGGCTCCTCGACGCGGCCCGCCGGGACGACTCCGGGGGCGCCTCCGGGAGCGTCGACGGCGATGAACGGCGTTGTGGGCGAGTCGGGGACCTGAGTCCCGACATAGATCTCGAAGTCGACCTCGTCGGCGGGGCCGACGTCCGTCTCCACGTCGGGGATCGCCGCGAGGAGTTGATCGACGAAGAACGTGCTCTCCCCGTGCACCCGCGCCTTGAGGCCTCCCAGGACGGGGGCGGTGGCGTAACGCTGGTTGTCGTAGGCCAGCAGATCCTCCCCCTCCAGGTAGGCGGCGACGCGGGCGCCGGCCGGAAGCTCGAAGGTCTCCTCGAACACGCCGCCTTCGGGGATCGTGATCCGCTCGGTGAGGGCGGTCGAGTCGTCCACGTCGAGCCGCAGGGTCTGGGTCGCGTCGGGGCCGCCGGTCGACTCGACGCGGGCCCGAGCCTGGATGCCTCCCGGCCCGGCGCTCACGGAGAGGTCGGTGACGGCCCTGTTGGTGTCGCTCTCGCCGACCTTCACATACCGGGTCCCCAGCGGCGCCAGCTTCTGCTCCGCTTGGTCGAGCTGACCGTCTGAGATGAGCGCGAACCCGGTGGGGCGGTCGGGCGAGACGAGCGACTCGGCCAAGGCGAACGTCGACTCGAAGTCGGCCCCGCCGGCCGATGTGCGGATGGTGTCGGCCGCCCGCTCGAACTCCTCGACCGAGTCGCTCGCCTGCACGAGGACCACAGGGTTGGCCGAGGCGACCACGAGGCTGGCGGCCCCGCCGTCGGGGACCTCCGAGCGGAGCTTCTTGGCGAGTTTTACGGCCGACGCGAGTCGGTCCGGGGCGCCGTCCACGGCGGACATGGACCCCGAGGCGTCCACGATGAAGACCGTGTGCTCGGACAGCTCCGCCTGCTCGAGCGCGGCGGGTCGAGCCAGGGAGAGGGCGAAGAGAGCCGCGGCCAGGAGTTGGAGCAGCAGCAGGAGGCTCCAGCGCAGCTTCTGCCAGGGCTCGGCCGCCGTGATGGAGTGCCGCAGCTCGTCCCAATGGAGGAGCGACGACACCGGCGTCGGCGGCCGGCGCGGCGTGAGCATGTGCAGCGCCAGGATCGGGATCGCCAGGGTCAGGGCGAGCAGGCCGGCCGGCTGCAGAAGGCTCATCGGAGGACCCCGGCCTCCCGCCAGCTATTGAGAAGAAGCTCCTCGGCCCCGTCGGCCGCGTTCACCGGGAGATAGACGGCGCCGGCGGCGCGGGCCGACTCGCTGACCTCGCGGCGCCAGTCCCGGACGCGGCGCCGATACGACCGGGCCGTGTCCTCGGTGAGGCTGACGGTCAGCCGTCCGCCGTCCTCTGTGTCGACCAGCTCCAAGTCGCCGGAGTAGTCGGGCCTCAGGTCCTCGTCGCACAGGACGTGGACGACGGTGACGTCCGAGCCGGAGGCGCGCAGGCGCCCCAACGAGCGCCACTCCGGGGTGAGCAGGTCGCTGAGGACGACAGTGATCCCCGGCAGGCCCGACCGGCTCAGCAAATGGCCGGCGGCTTGGGCGAAAGGGGTGGCGCCGCCGCCGTCGAGCGACTCGAGGTAGTTGAGGAAAGCGGGCGCCGCGGACCGGCCCGCGAAACGGGGAGCGGCCCCGCTCCCCGGGAACGCGTGCACCGCCACCGCGTCGTGGGCTGTGAGAGCGACGAACCCCAACGCGGCGCCGAGACGTTTCGCCTGCCCGAGCTTGTCGCCGACCGTCATCGACGCGGAGGTGTCGATGAGGAGCCTCAACGTGACCTCGTCCTCGGCCTCGTAGAGCTTGATCAGCACCTGATCGAGCCTGGCCAGGACGTGGTAGTCGATGCGCCTGAAGTCGTCGCCGGGGTGGTACTCGCGGAAGTCGGCGAAGTCGGCGGTGTGCCCGAACCGCCTCGACGCGTGCTCCCCGCCGAACCGCCCGGCGAGCCGGTTGCGGCTGCCTATCTGGAGGCTCTCCAGCCGCGCCATCAGCGCCGGGCTGAGGAGGGTCACGGCGCTCCCCGGATCTCCGACTTCGGCTCGGGTGTGGACTCGATGATCTCGTCGATGAGGGCGTCGGGCCCGACTCCCTCGGCGGCGGCTTCGTATCCGAGCACGAGCCTGTGACGCAGGGCTGCAGGCGCGGCCCATCGGATGTCGTCGGCCGTCACATGGGGCCTGCCGTCGAGCAGGGCGGCCGCCTTGGCCGCGAGAACCATCGCTTGGCCGCCGCGCGGCGAAGCCCCCCAGCGGACGTAACGCTTCACCGACGGCGCGGCGGAGGCGCTCTCCGGGTGGGTCGCCTCGATGAGCAGCGAGACGTAGCGGATGAGATGGGCGGCGACGGGCGCCTTGGGCGTCCGCTCGATCATCGACCGGATCGTCTCGATGTCGGCCACCAGCGGAGACTCTCCGACGGCGCCGGTCGTCGTGCGGCGGAGGATCTCCTCAAGGACGTCGGCGGTGGGGGAGTCGACGGTGACCTTGAGCGTGAATCGGTCGAGCTGGGCCTCGGGGAGCGGGTAGGTCCCTTCAAGCTCGATCGGGTTCTGTGTGGCCAACACGAGGAAGGGCCGCGGCAGAAGGCGGGTCTTGCCGGCGACGGTGACGTGGCGCTCCTGCATCGCCTCCAAGAGGGCCGCCTGGGTCTTGGGTGTGGCGCGGTTGATCTCGTCGGCGAGGAGGAGGTTGGTGAACACGGGGCCGGCCTGATATTCGAAGGTGCGTCGCCCGCGCTCGTCGTCGGCGAGCACCTGTGTGCCGACGATGTCGGCAGGCATGAGGTCGGGGGTGAACTGGACTCTGGCGAAATCGACGCCGATGGCGGCGGAGAACGATTTGACCAGCTCGGTCTTGCCGAGGCCGGGCACACCTTCGAGCAGCACGTGTCCTTCGGCGAGGAGCCCGACGAGGGTCTGACGGATGAGGCCCGGCTGACCGACGATCCGCTTGCCCACCGACTGCTCGATGCGAGCAGCCGTCTCGGCGTAGTTGCTGTAGGTCCTGTGGGTCGGGTCGGTCATAGGTGCGATCCTTTCTGCGGGCGAGCTCATCGGCCCGCCTTGTCGGCCAGCTTGTCAAAGTATGTCTGGACTATCCCCCGGAGCGACGGCGGCAGCCGGAGAGACGACAACGAGTCGGCGGCTTCGTTCAGGTACTCGGGAAGCACTTGTGCGTAGGGGACAATCGACTCGCCCCGCCGGCTCGGCGCCTCGCCGCGCCCGACAACGTCGCCTTGGCCGTCGCCTTCGATGTCGACTTGAAGCAGGTCGGAGGCCTCCCCCCGGTCGATGGGGCTGTAGACGTCGGTCTCCACCTCGGTGCCGTAGTCCTTCTTCCGGCCCGCCCCGACCGTCCCGGGACCGCCCTGGGCGGCGGCGTCGCCTTGTCCCGGCGCTGCCCCGGTGACCTCTCCGGCGCCGCCCCCGCCCGCTCCTTGGCCTTGGCCCTGTCCCTGACCTTGACCTTCGCCCTGATCCTGACCTTGACCTTGGCTTTCGCCCCGACCCTCGCCCTGACCCTGATCCTGACCTTGGCCTTGACCTTGGCTTTCGCCCCGACCCTCGCCCTGACCCTGATCCTGACCTTGGCCTTTACCTTGGCTTTCGCCCCGACCCTCGCCCTGGTCCTGGCCTTCAGCCTGCTCCCGACCTTGGCTTTCGCCCCGACCCTCGCCCTGACCCTGATCCTGACCTTGGCCTTGACCTTGGTTTTCGCCCTGACCCTCGCCCTCGCCCTGACCCTGGTCCTCGCCCTGACCCTCGCCCTCGCCCTGACCCTCGCCCTGATTCTCACCCTCGCCTTGCGTTTGGCTTTCGGGCTCACCCTTGAGACGAGAGGCGACACCCTCCAGGGCGTCCTGGGTCTCGGTGACGGCCTGTTGGCTGCGGGCGGAGTCGACGGCCTCGCCATAACTCGCGGCGGCGTCGCTGAGAGCTTGACGGGCGGTTGAGAGATCTCCCGACTTCAGGGCCGCAGCCGCTTCGGCCAACCGGCTGGAGAGGGCGGGCGCACCGGCCGCTTGTGAGGCGGCGAGCTCGCTCAGTCGGTCGGCCGCCGCTCGGCGCTCCGGCTCGGACAGCTCGCCGAGGCTCTCCGCCAGCTTGGTGAATTGTGCGGCGGCGCCCGGAGGAGCGTCGGGGACGAGGGGGCGAAGAGAGAGATCGGCCGCAAGCCCCTCCACAGCGGCCTTCTGGGAGAGGAATTGCGGGTCGAGTTTGGCGTCGAGGCGAGCGTCGGCCTTGTTGAGGGCGTCAAGCGCCTCCTCTGCGGTGTTCGCCGCTCTCAGCTCGTCGGCCAGCTCGTCGAGCTCGGAGGCGATCTCCTCGGCGCCTTCGACCTCGGCGTCGCGCACCGCGTCGGCGATCCGCTCCACCTCCTCAGCCTCGGCCTCGATGGCTGTCCTGAGATCCGATGACAAGGCGGGGGCGCCGCCGAGCGGAGGCAACAGGCCGATGAGAAGCGCCAAGGCGGCCGCCGCGGCGAACCACCGGATGCGGGCCGGCTCGGCTCTGATCGGTATGGCATCCGCCGGGACGGCGGACGCCGCGGCGCGGTCCGCCCACGCCTGAATCTCGGCGTGGACCTCGTCTTCGGGGTCGTCGAACTCGAGAGCGGTGGTGAACGCGTCGCGGGCTTCAAGGCCGCGCTCCGCCGCTCGCGAGACGTCCCAGGCTGAGATCCGCAACATGGAAGCCCCGACGAGGAGGGCCAGGGCGCAGGCCGCCGCCAGAAGGAGAGAAGCCAGGGGGGCGCCGTCCCAGGCGGTCAGCCGGTCGACCGCGAACAGGGCCACCGCGGCCGACCCGAGGTACGGGAGGAGAAGCTGAGTCGTCGCCGACAGCCAGGCGAGCCGCATTCGCGCTCGGGCTCGTTTGAGGAACCCTTGCCTTGTCTCGCTCAACACACACACCTCTCGGTCCGTAGGCGCCCGGCCGTGTCCCGCCGGCGCTCGGCGGCCTCCCTTGGGCGCCGACGACCCCATCATCGGGCATGGGAGATCAAGCTGCCGTTAAGCGTCACTGAGAGAGGTTCGCCCATGTCCCGATTACCCCGGCCAGCCGGTACCTTCCAGGCTGTGCCCGGACGGAATCGGCGCCTGTGGAGGCGGCTGGCGGTGGTGGCGGGCCTGAGCGCGCCCGCCTTGTCCGGGCCTGTGCTCGATCTCTACGGGGACAATCCCGAGGTGTTCCTCGCCGGTCGAGCCGGCCGCGGCGAGATCGTCCTGTTCGTTCTTCTCGTCACGCTTCTGGCGCCCGCTGTCGCCTTCCTCGGCCTGCTCGTCGCCGAGAGGATCGGGGGCCGGGCGCCGGACATCGCCTACTGGACGGCGACGGCGACGCTCGGGTTGGCTATCGGATTCGTCATCAGCCGTCAGGCGATTCCCGACTCGACGTTGGGCGCCGTCGGGCTCGCCGTCGCCGTCGCCGTTCCGGTGTTTGGCTTCTCTCGTAGGTTTGAAGGCCCTCTGGCGTGGTTCGCCTGCGCCCTCCCCGCGGTGCCGGCGCTGTTCCTGTTCGCCTCCACGGCGGGCCGTCTTGTCTGGTCTCAGCCCGAGGCCGAGGTCTCCGGCGGCGCGGCGCACATCGGCGCCCCGGCGCCCATCGTCATGCTTCAGTTGGACGAGTTGCCGACCGCCTCAATCATGAGGCCCGACGGCGAGATCAACGCCGCGCTCTTCCCCAACTTCGCCCGCCTCGCCGATGGGGGGACGTGGTATCGAAACGCCCTGTCGAGCTCGATCGCCACAACCCAGAGCGTCCCGGCGATCCTGACCGGCCGGCTCGGGAAGAAGGGCATGGTCGCGTCGGCCGTCGATCACCCCGACAACCTCTTCACGCTGCTGGCCGGCTCACACGAGATGCATGTCATCGAATGGGTGGTCGACCTCTGCCCGGACAACATATGCCCCGACTACGCGGGCCGCGCGCCGCCGAGGTTCATGGGGCTCGTCGCCGACGCACTTGTCGTCTACGGGCATCTGACGTTCCCCGGCTCGTCGCGTGACGCGCTGGCGCCGATCGACAACGCGTGGAACGGCTTCCTGCGCCGGACCGACTCAGGGCGCGGCCCGGGAGTTCGGGTCGACAGCGTCCCGGTCCCGTCAGGGCCCGATCGCGTCAACTGGGTCAACTGGATGCAGCGGATCATCAACGGCATCGGCGGCGTGGGCCGCCCCGTCCTCAGCTACGCCCACCTCCAGGCGCCTCACATCCCCTGGGCTACCAACCCGTCGGGCCGTCACTATGACCGCCCGGAGCAGTACACCGAGGTCGAGGGTGTGGAGGGCAACGGCGTGTGGGGCGCCGACGAGTCGGCCGCGCTGATGGGGTTCCAGAGACACCTCTATCAGGTGGGTTTCCTCGACACGATGCTCGGAGAGGTCTTCAGGAGGCTCGACGAGACGGGGACCTGGGACGAGACCATGGTGATCGTGGTAGCCGACCACGGGGCGTCGTTCACGCCGGGTGAGCATCGTCGGTGGCCCTACGAGGACAACCGAGACGACCTCTACCGGGCGCCCATGTTCGTGAAGTACCCGCATCAGAGGGAGGGGCGGACTGTCGACGAGCCCGCCTACGGGATCGACCTGCTCCCCACCGTGGTCGACGCCCTGGAGATCACGACCGACTGGATGTTCGACGGCGCCTCCCTCTTGGAGATCGCCGGGACCGACCGACCCCATGAGCCGATCTGGTGGTGCTGCAGCGACGACCCGGCGAGTACCGACTTGAGCGCCCTGATTGCCCTTGTGGAGCGCAACCACGAGTGGGTGCCCGACCAGGGGAGTTGGCTGGGCGTCGCCGGCGCGGGGCCGTTCTCCGGTTTGGTCGGCCAGCCCGCGGCCGCGCTCGACATCGTGAGCGACGACGCCTTGACCTGGTCCCTTGACCTGGGATCGTCGCTCTCGGACGTCGATCTGAGCAGCGGCAAGGTGCAGACGATCCTGACGGGCAGGGTCCAGTTGCCCGAAGGCCTCGAGCCGGACCATCTCATCGTGGTCGTCAACGAGGCGGTGGCTGGCGTCGGGTACGTCAACCGGGACGCGGCGGGCGGCGGGGCCATCCGAGGCCTCATCGCCGAGGAGTTGGTTCGCCCCGGCCGAAACGAGATCGACATCCTGATCCCGGACGGGGACCGGTGGGTGTCCGGCTCGGCCGGCGTCGTGAAGCTCCAGCTCCGCGACAACGACGGCCGCCTGTTGTCGCTCACGAGCGAGGGCGACCGGCGGGTCCAGGTCGACGAGGTCGCGGCGGGCGACAGCGGCTGGACCGTGACCGGTTGGGCGGCCGACGTCAGAGCCAAGGAGACGCCGGACGCGATCTACGTCTTCGCGGGGAGCGAGCTGCTGGCGTTCGGGCCGCCCAACGTCGACAACAAGAACGTGGTGAAGTGGTTCAAGAGCGAGAGACTGCTGGCTTCGGGTTTCTCGTTCGAGATAGACGGCAGCGACGTCCCCCACGATGTCGATCTCCTGACCGTCGTCGCCGAGTTCGGCGACGAGGCGATCAGCGACTCCGCGAGGCTGACGGACTAACGCGGCGTCAACTCGAAGAGGACCCTGGATCCGCCTTCGAGGGCCTCTTCGGACACCACGTCGAACGCGGCGCCGACCAACTCGCGGAGCTCGGCCTCGGTGCGGCCCGCGTGGAGCTCGCCCTCGAGTTTGTTGCCGGTCAGCTTCCGCACCATGGCGTCGTCGGGGCCGGCGAGCTCGACCACCGCTGCGGCGCCGAAGCTGCGAAGCCACCTCACCACCTCCGCGGGCGGCACGCTCGCGGTGTAGACCAGGTGATGGACGAGTCCGTAGGCGATGATCAGGTCGGGGCGCACCCGGTCGAAAAGGGCCGGCCGCTCCCGACCAGCCCAACCCTGGGCGGGCGACGGGTCGGCGAGGTCGGCGACCACGACGGAGAGGCGGCGCCCCGGGCTTCGGCGATAGAGATCGTCGAGCACCGGCTCATCGGAGTCGATGGCCACCGCCAAGGCGCCCATGTCGACGGCGATGTCGGAGAAGTGGCCGTCGTTGGCCCCGAAGTCGGCGACCGTCGCCGGGTTGCGCCGGCCGAGCGCCGACCTGAGGAAGTCGCCTTTGGCGGCTCTGTCTCGCACCGCATGAGGGCAGGATCGGTACTCGGACCAGCCCTCCGCCTCCGGTTCCCATTCCAGGGACTCGACCAGGCGGCGCAGCTTCCGCACGTTGGCCAGGATCAACTCGGCGCTGAAACCCGCCTCGGCCAGCTCGCCCCTCGCCGCCTCGCCGGAGAACCGCTCCTCCATGCGGGCTTGGAGGGAGACGTGTAGGGCCGCGCCGGGCCTCATCCGCCTCCCCCGGGGGAGGAAGCTCCTCATCTGCGCGGCGGTGGGCCCCTCCATGTGCCCCCGCAGCCAGGCTCGGTGCGGCAACCCGGCCCATGCCCGCATCATCAACGGGAACAGGAACTGACGGGTGAACTGGCGATAGCCGATCCAGGGGTCGCCGTCCCGGTACGCCTCGAATGAGCCGACGTCGATGAACATCGGCTTGGCCGCGACGAACTGGATGTTGAACGGCGTGGCGTCCTTGATCGTGAGCCCCTCGGCGAGCGCCTCGGCCAAGAGGTCGAGCTGGAGGAGAGCGGCGTCCCTCAGCATCGAGAAAGTCCACTCGTAGGGGTAGGTGATCACCTCAAGCCGGGGGTGTCGGAGCACGGCGGCGGCGTCGGCGCCGCCGGGGCCTTCGACCGACTCGATCAACCGGCCCCGAGCCACGGCGTCGGTGTGGAAGCGCGTCCGGGAGAGGGCCCGCCAGGCCTCCAGCCCGCGCTCGCTCAAGCGCCGGACGACGCCATCGTCGTCGACGAAGACGCGCGACGCCGGGTCGCGGAACGATCCCGGGTCGGCGGCGGGCACTGACGGCTTACAGCTCGGAGGCTGTCGTCTCGTCGGGGCGGGCGGCGGCCTCGTCCACCCCTTTCCTGCCGAGAGCGCGCGCCTTCCACGCTTTGGCGGCGACGACGATCCCGGCGAGCCCGCCGAGCAGGGCTTGGAGTATGAGGCTCCCGGTCCCGGGGTCCAGATAAGCCAAGATCATGTTCGACGTTCCTCTCACCTACGGTCGGCGCGTTCGCCGCCGTGTGTCGTATTCTGACTCAAGATCACGGCCACGCCAACCCTTCCAGGTCAGGCGCGGTAGAAGATCTCGCCGTCGCGGTCCTCGTCCAGGATGCGGCCATTGATGCGCAGGTGCTCCAAGTGGGAGACGGTCTCCAGGAAGGCGAGCCGCGCCTGAAGGGGGTCGAGGTTGGGGCGGAAGGACTTGACCATCACGCTCCAGGCGTTGGTGTCGCTCTCGCGGACCAGGTCGGCCATGTCGAGCAGTCGTCTGTCGTGATGGAGGAGGAGTTGCCTGGCCCGCTCGTCGCCGCGTGCGATGATCGTCCCGTGGGCGGGGTAGGTGAGGCCGATGCCCAGGGCGACCAGCCTCTGGAGCGAGTCGAGGTAGTCGCCCAAGACGTCGCCCAGCCCGAGGTCGTACATGATGACGGGAGAGATTCGGGGGAGGATGTGATCGCCCGAGAAGAGGGCTCCGCCGCGGCTGTCGCGGAGGCAGATGTGGGCGGGGTCGTGCCCGGGGGTGTGCACGACCTCGAGCGACCGGCCGTCGCCCAAGCTGACGGCGTCGCCGTCGGTCACGGTGTGATCGGGAGGGTCGATCTCCGGCATGTACCCCGGGCGGTCCCATGTGACGGCGGGGCCCGCCAACGAGGCGGGCACCCCGTGTCTCGACGCGATGATGCGAAGCCGGCCCTGGTACCCGACGGTGTCGTTGTACCGGTCGACGAGCTTGGCGGCCCGCTCGTGCATCACGAACCGACACCCCCACTCGTCGACAAGGCGTTTCGACATGCCGACGTGATCGGGGTGGAGGTGGGAGACCAGCAGCGTGTGCACCGCGCTCTCGTCGAGCCCGAGAGCCGCGAAGC